>Ga0224747_10018_pt1 | contig 26526 bp, 13 predicted proteins | sample LIM_F_Water_Pos_FD_182999 | JGI IMG/M metagenome (GOLD analysis project Ga0224747, IMG submission 182999) | Enriched cells from gastrointestinal tract of the lab mouse from Pacific Northwest National Laboratory (PNNL), Richland, Washington... | ecosystem: Host-associated > Mammals > Digestive... | reverse complement strand
CATGTCTCATAAACCTCCCGTACCCATCCAACAAATGCTGCTCTTGCTTCTGTGCTAAATGTGAGGATACCGCCTCCTCCAATCAAGATAGTCAGCAGGATGCAGGCTACTGCCTTTTGCACCCAATATATAACGGGGTGATCTGTGCGACGAGCCAGCTTTTTCATTTTCCGCTTATATTCTGGAGAGAATGTGGCCTCGCAGTCCTCCGGTTTTGGCAAACTGGCAAGGAGCTTCTCTTCGGCCTCCCGGGCTGCTTCACGCAGTCTTTCGTCGGAGATCATAGGACACCCTCCTCTCGACAAATTTCTTCGAGCTTCTTTTTTGCCCGCTGATCCAGCTTGCTCGCTGCGGCGTGACTTATACCCAGTATGTCAGCAATTTCTTTTACAGAGTATCCATGACTGTACTTCAGGAAGATAACTTGGCGATACCGCGGCGGTAATTGGGTAATGCACCATACCAAGCCATGTTCACCGGGCGGTGGATATGAGATACCGATTTGCTCCTCATTCAATTCATCGCATTCTTTCCTTTTCCGCTCTCGGTAAATATCAATGGCTTTCCGTTCTACGATGACGAAGACATACCCCTGAGTTCTGTTCCCGATAGGTTTTCCGACTTTTTCCATATTTTTTGCAATGCTCAGGAAAGCATTATGTACTGCGTCCTCGGCATCCTGTTTGTTTTGTAGGATTTGGAAAGCAACTTGGTACATAAATGCCTGATAATGGAGATAAAGCTGCTCAAATTTCGCTTTATCTGCGGGATTATCAATCGTCTGTAAGTAAATAATCATGCCCTGATCACCTCTTTTTCGATTTGCGGCGGTCATTATAGGGTGTTATTGTGCTCCCGTGGAGTAGAACTCCACGGGAGCACGCTTTATAAAGCGTGCTTAATGAAAACTGTTCGCTGAAATATTGCACATAGTATATTTCATAAATCGGCACCGTTGCTTCCCTACTTAATATGGCTATTATACAATTAAATAACCAATTTTTCAATATCTCTTAATAGTATGAGACTAAATTGGGACAGTTTTGATACAGAATTGAGACGGTTTTGGAATTGACATGGGAATCCATATATGTTAAACTAAGTATGCTCAAAACTGTAATCACAAGTGAAAACGACAGCGGGAGGACGCCGAGGGGCGTCTTTTTTCATGCTTCCGCTGCAAAGGACAGCGCCCAACGCTATGGGCGCTGTTTTCGTTTTCCGGGACAAAAAAGGAGGTAATTGATTGAACCGAAAAACCACACTTTCTGAAACCCCGCGGAAAAAACACCGTGACTACGGACGCATCCTCTATACGGTCTTCCTCGGAACCTGTATGACGTCGGTGCTGGCCCAGCCAGCCCTGGCTGCTGACACTCTCTGGACTAAGGCCAGCGAGGTGATGAAGGATGTCTACACCCAGATCCTGGGCATCTCCACCATCGCTGCCATCGTGACGGCGGCTGTGGCCCTGGTGATGATGAACTTCTCTCGGTCCGGCCGCACGGTGGATGAATCCCGGGCCTGGCTCAAGCGCATCGTCATCACCTGGATCATCCTCAACTCCCTGGGCTTCATTATGTCCTATATCACTCCTTTCTTCTCCGGCGGACAGTGGAACCCGTAACCGTCCATGGGCATCTTAGACGGCATTGTGGAGTGGATCGCGGAACAAGTCATGCACGGCCTGGACTTGATCAACACATCAGTTTTGGGCGCACTGGGCTGCGACATGAGCGTGTTCCTGCGATACTTCCCGGCGGCGGAGACCATGTACGACATCTTTGTGGCACTGGCAATCGGCCTGATCCTCTTGATTTGGGTCTGGAACCTGTTCAAGAATTTCGGCATCGGCGGAGGCGGCGAGGCGGAGGACCCGGTAAAGCTGAGTATCCGCTCTGTCGTGTTTATCGTCCTGGCCTACTACTCCGACCAGATTGTGGACGTGGCGCTGGACATCGGCGGCACACCCTACGACTGGATACTGACCTCCGCACTCCCCAACCTGAGCTTTGCGGACTTCAACTCCGTACTGCTGACCATTATCGGCGTGTGCGCCAACGGCGCTGTGGCTTTGATCGTGCTGATTCTGCTCCTTATTCTCGCCTGGAACTACTTGAAATTACTGTTCGAGGCGGCGGAGAGGTATGTGCTGCTGGGCGTTATGGTATTCACCGCGCCGGTAGTCTTTGCCATGGGTGCATCTCAGTCCACGTCCAATATCTTCAAAAGCTGGTGCAGAATGTTTGCCGGGCAGATTTTTCTGCTGCTGATGAACGCCTGGTGTCTGCGGCTGTTCGTAAGCATGGTGGGAGCGTTTATCGCCAACCCGCTTTCGCTCTGACGGGAGGGAATCTATGAAGAAATCCAAACAAATTTTGACCGTTCTGCTTCTGGTGATGCTGGTACTTTCTGTGCTGTGCGTTCCTGCCTTTGCCCTCACAGAGAGCGAGGTGGAAACCCAGGTAGCGTCGGCGGGAAAAGAAGCGGTCACAGGCAACGTGCTGATCTGGTTTTTGTGTGCGGTAGCTTTCCTGAAGGTATCGCAAAAAATTGACAGCTTTATGGCGACGCTGGGGGTCAACGTGGGCCGCACCAGCGGCTCCATGCTGGCCGAGGCCATGATCGCCATGCGGGCCGTCACAATGGTCGTAGGCGGAGGACATGGGGCTGGCGCTGGCCGGGCCGGTTCTGCTGCTGGAAGTGCAGCGGGCAAGTCCGGCTCCTCCGGGATGACCGGGTTCTTCAAGGGCGGCCTGATTGGAATGGCTGGCCGGCATATCACCAACAGCGCGCTCAGGACGGCCACAACCCAGACATCCGCTGTCCATACCGCTCAGAGCCAGGTGCAACAGGCAGCGGCCTCTACTGCCGCAGCCGCGCAGACAGCGGCTGATGCCCACATCAATAGCGAAGTACACACCGGCGGCGCGTCCATCCATACGGAGAACGGCGTTTCCGCTGGTATTCCGCCCCAGGAGGGGGTCATTCTCACGGACGGCGGCGCTGATTCTCCGGCAATCTCTGTGGAGGGCGCACCGTCTGCCAGCCCCATTCCCAGCGGAGTGCCGCCCCAGGAGGGGGTTATCCTTACTGGCAGCGAGCCATCCCCCATTGTTCCGCCGGTGGATCAGACGCTACAGGCAGGCAGTATGCCGTCTGGCAGTATTCCCACCAATATGCCCCCATCCCAAGAGTGCGGCGGGACTGTTCCCCAGACAGGTTCCCTGGAAAGTGCGCCGCCTGCCGGCCCAATTCCCGGTGGAGTGCCGCCCCAAGAAGGAATTATCCTCACCGGGCACGAACCGTCAGCTGCTATTTCTCAGACAGACCCGGCGTCTCCGGGCATTGGAACACCGCCTGAAAGTGTTCCGCCCGATATGTCTCAGCCTCAAGAGGGTATCGTCCTCACTGGCGGCGAGCAATCCATACATGCGGCCCAAACCGAGAATATATTCGGCGGCGGCACGGAGGGCGCTGTCCACGTCAACAATACGGCGGTTGCCGGCGGCGGACAGCACACGCAGACCCACTCCGAACAGGTGCGGACCTCTCATACCTCCGCCTCCAGCGAGAGGGTGCAGACCAACCGGTTTCTGGCAGGTGCGGGAGCGCGGCCCACTCTGGGCGGTATGGTATTCTCCCGGTCCCTGGCCGCCGGCGGCAGCTTTGCTAATGACGTGATCGGCACTGTGGCCCGGGGCGAGGTGGCTGGCAGTATCACCGGCGATATGGCGGCTCAGTCCCTCTCGTCGTATATGGGCTATGCCTCCCCCAGCATTGGAAGCCGGGAACCTCCCGCCTACTCTGATGTGGAGATTGGCCGGGGCCGCATTACTGGCGTGGAAACCGCTGCGGGCACAAAGGAAGGGCTTTCCTTCGCCATGTACCATGTGGACCAGTACACCGCTCCTGCTGGCGACTACACCAAGGTTGTTTCCGCCGACGGGACCCAGTGGTACAAGCAGTACGCCCAGGACGCTGTGGAGCGCAAGCCCTACATGGCCCCGGACGATACGGTGGCCTACCACGAGCGCATCATCAAAAAACTTCCCGACCCGCCCAAGCGCAAGGATCGGATATAAGGAGGACCTATGCGGCAAGAAGAACGGGATATTTATATCATCCCCCCTAATTTCATTGAGGGCGGTACGCTGATGGGCGGGATGTTCAAGACCCGCAACGTAATCGAGGCCGGTATCCTGGGCGCTTTGACGGGGGTGCCGGTCTTAAAGTTGCCCTTTTCCCTCACCACCCGCATCATTGTCCTGTGCCTAACCACCCTGCCTTTGGTGCTGGTGGCCCTGATCGGCATAGGCGGCGGCAGCCTGTCCGAGTTTATCCTCCAGTTTTTCAGCTTTCTCCGCAACCGGCGGACGCTGGACCGGGACGGGGCGGACCGTGGGAAAAAAAGCCTGCTCCCCAGCTGGGGCCGCAGCGCCCCCAAAGCAGAGGATGACAGCGAAATGCCCAAGAGCCGGAACCGTGTGGAGGTTGATTTCAAGGAGCGGAAGGTGGACCGGTTCAAGACCTTCCTGGCTCCAGAGGTGAAGCCCCTCAACCCGCTGGCGGACTATGTGCCGGTGGAGACCATCAAGCATGGCGTCATCCATACCCGTGACCACCGCTATGTGAAGATCCTGGAGGTGGTTCCGGTCAACTTTCTTCTGCGCAGCGCCCAGGAGCAGCGCAGTATCATCTACTCCTTTATCAGCTATCTGAAAATCGCCCCGGTCAAGGTGCAGTTCAAGGTGCTGACCAAGCGGGCGGACATTGACCGCCATGTGCAGGCGGTACGCCGGGAGCTGGAGCGGGAAACCGACCCCCACTGCCGGATGCTTCAGGAGGACTATCTGCGGCTTATCCGTCAGCTGGGGTCACGGGAGGCCATCACCCGGCGCTTCTTCCTGATTTTTGAGCATGAACCTCTGCCTGGAACCAAACGGGGCCACGAGGAAGAGGAAGCTATCGCCTCGCTCCAGACCGCCGCCCGCACTGCCGCCAACTACCTGCGTCAGTGCGGCAATACAGTGGTTCTGAACCACGATGATGAAAGCGAGGCCACGGCGGAGGTGCTGTACCACATCCTCTGCCGCCAGGAGAGTAACGAGCGTCCTTTTGAGGAAAAGGCCAAGCAGGTAGTGGCCGAATACCTGACCGCAGGGCGGCCAGTGGACCAAATCCCAATGAATGAGTTTTACACCCCCAACCACATTGACCTGTCCCACGGGCGGCATATCTGCATTGACGGTGTGTACTACGCCTATTTGCTGGTCCCCTCCGGCGGCTATAAGACCCAGGTTCCGGCAGGCTGGCTCAGTCTGTTGGTCAACGCCGGGGACGGCATTGATCTGGATATGTTCCTCACCCGCCAGCCGAAAGACCGGATGATTCGGAAGCTGGGCCAGCAGCTGCGCATCAACCGCAGTAAGATCAAGGAGACCAGCGACACCAACACCGATTTTGATGACTTGGACGGGGCCATCCGCAGCGGCTACCTGCTGAAAGACGGCCTGAGCAACAATGAGGATTTTTACTACCTCAATCTGCTGGTAACCATCACCGCCGCTAACGTGGAGGACCTGGAGTGGAAGTGCGCGGAGATGAAAAAGCTGCTGCTCAGTCAGGATATGGACGTACAGACCTGTTCCTTTTGTCAGGAGCAGGCTTTTTTGTCCTCACTCCCGCTAGTATCCCTGGAAAAGCACCTGTTCGAGCGGTCCAAGCGCAACGTTCTGACCCTGGGTGCGGCAAGCTGCTACCCCTTTACCTCCTATGAGATGTGCGATGACAACGGAATTTTACTGGGAGTAAACAAGCACAACAATTCCCTGATTATTGTAGACATCTTCGATTCCCGAGTCTACAAAAACGCCAATATCGCCATTCTGGGCACCAGCGGCGCGGGCAAGAGCTTCACTATGCAGCTGATGGCGACCCGTATGCGGCGGAAGGGCATCCAGGTGTTCATCGTGGCTCCGCTAAAGGGGCATGAGTTCCACCGGGCCTGCTCCAACATCGGAGGAGAGTTCATCCAGATTTCTCCGGCCTCCAAAAACTGCATCAATGTCATGGAGATCCGCAAGGTGGACAAGTCGGTGGACGAGTTGCTGGACGGTCCGGGCGTGGAGAAATCTCTGCTGGCGGCAAAGATTCAGCGGCTCCACATCTTTTTCTCTCTGCTGATTCCCGACATGACCCATGAGGAGCGGCAGCTTCTGGATGACGCCCTGATCCGCACCTATGCCAAGCTGGGCATTACCCATGAAAACAATACCCTAGATGACCCGTCTGACCCCAGCCGATACCGAACCATGCCGGTGCTGGGCGATCTCTATGAGGTGCTGAAGGAGTCCCAGGAGACGAGGCGGCTGGCAAACATTATCAACCGTCTGGTCAACGGCTCCGCCCGTACCTTCAATCAGCCCACCAACGTATCCCTGGACAACAAGTACACGGTGCTGGACATTTCTGAGCTGACTGGCGATCTGCTGACGGTGGGGATGTTTGTGGCTCTGGACTATGTTTGGGACAAGGCCAAGGAGAACCGCACTGAGGAGAAGGCCATCTTCATCGACGAGTGCTGGCAGCTGATCGGCGCCAACAGCAACCGTCTGGCCGCTGAATTTGTGCTGGAGATTTTCAAAATCATCCGTGGCTACGGCGGCTCCGCCATCTGCGCCACCCAGGACATCAACGACTTCTTTGCTCTGGAGGACGGTAAGTACGGCAAGGGCATCATCAACAATGCCAAGACCAAGATTTTGCTGAACCTGGAGGACGAGGAGGCCCGGCGCGTCCAGTCTATCCTCCATCTGTCCGAGGCGGAGGTCATGGAGATCACCCACTTTGAGCGGGGCAGCGGCCTGATCAGTACCAACAACAACAATGTGACGGTGGAAATCAAATGCAGCCAGACGGAGAAGGAGCTGATTACCACCGACCGCCGGGAACTCCAGGAGCTGCTGGACAAATCCGGCCAGCAGAGCGCCTAATGCGGAAGTAATACAGCGTTTATACGCATAACAGCCGGACCATGAATGTGGACAAAATAATGCGCCTGTAATATGGCGTTAATACGCACAGCGGATTTTAATGCGGAAATAATGCTGAATTAACACGCACAGCACCTAAGCCGGCCCCAGAAGCAAGCAAAACAATCCGCCTATAATACGGCGATAATACGCATAACGAGGTGAAAGCCCATGAAAACACGCGCACAGATCTACGAGCGGGAGGCCGCCGCCCTGCTGCGGGACATCTCCATGTACCAGGTCATAACGGAGAAGCAGCTTTTCCTGCTGCATCCGGGAAAAGAGGATAAGACAAGAAATCTGCTGGCCTATCTTGTCCGCCAGAACCGCGTTTGGCAGGTGGACGATTTTTACTGCGCTGCCCAGGACAGCACGGAGGACATGGACCGGGGCCTGCTGGCCGCCGTCTGGGTGCTGACGGACTTTATTGACCGGGTGGAATACCATTCTGTGGGCGATTACCCGGCCAAAATCATCTTTTTTGCGGATGGAGAGGTCTATGAGATCATCCACGCCGCCCAGGGGAAGGAGGTTTTGCTGTCCCACGTGCTGGCTGACCCCGGGGAGCAACCCTCCCGCTATCTGGTGCTGGTGGATGACCCAGAACAGATTTCGGAGCTGCAAATCCCCAACGTCAACGGTTACTGTACCGTGTCCCCGGATGGGGATGTGAGCTACTACAGGAAGGAGTGAACAAAACCGCTTTGAACAGAAGCGCGATTTCCCAAAGAATTTCCTCTATTTTGGACGATATTCAGCGTCTGAACAGCGCCCTCTACGCCATGAACACCACGGACATCCAGCGATACCCGGATAATTACGAGGTTCTGTCCACCGACGCGGCTCTGAGGGCGGAGGGCATTGCCTGCCGGCTGCGGCACCTAATCTACGCCAGCACCAATGTCAAAAAGAACGAATACCTGACTTCCGCCGCCGTCATGCAGGGCATCTATATCCAGCAGAGAAACGGCATTGTTGAAATCACCCTGCCCTGCCTGCTTCCCAAGCGAAGGCAGGCCCGGAGTACGGAGTATCTGACCGACCCGCTCACTGCCGCGCTGGAGCAGTATGTAAAATCCCATGTTGTCAAACGGTTTCGGCATTGTGTGGTGTGCTTTGCCCATATTTATTGCCGGGACCTCCCGGACCGCCGTATCCGGGACTACGACAACCTGGAGATCAAGCAGTATCTGGACGCGGTAGCGGCTTGGTTCCTGGTGGATGACGGCGGACTTCTGTGCGACGCTTACCAGACAACTGAGCTGGGCGAGGCGGACTGCACCCGAATGTTCATCATGGAAAAGCCTCGCTTTCCGGCATGGCTGGAGGAGCGTGGGATAGCCCCGGAGGATGCGGCCGGCATCTAAAAAAGAGCCGGAAAAAGTTCTCAATTTTGAAAAATTTCCATATCCCATTTTGGCTTTTTTCACGCCTCTGTTTTGGGATATAGAGATTAAGGCCGCAAAGCCTTGAAAACGAAGGGGTTCTGCCGGTGGAGACAGCGGGAAAAATACCGAAGTCATAGTCCCCTCGGTAAAAAAGTTCATGGAAGGAGTCGGAAATTATGTCAAAGGCGGACGGGCGGGTACTGCCCGCCCTGGACACGTTTCCCGGCCTAGTTCTGACGCTTACCGCCCTGTCCGGCGAGCTGCCCGCCGCCCTGGTCAGTCGGCTCCCGGCCGCTGATACCTACAAGGAGTATGCGGTCAAACAGCTCAAACGGGACAATCTCCTGCGTACATTTTACCGCAATGGCGTCCGCGGCCTGCGTCTGACCGCCGCCGCAAAACATCTGCTGCTGGAGTGCTGGCCGGATCAATTCCTGCCCTATCTCTCCGGCAGTACCGAGACCAATCAGCTCAAATCGGAAATCGCCCGCCGCCTCCGCCTGCACCGGATGGCCGAGGTGCTGGTGACGATGCTCAATGCGGATGTGTCCGTCCTGCCCTGGGAAAAGCCGGCGCTGTTCAGCCCCACGCCGCCCGATGGCCTGACTGCCCTTGACCGGCCCGCTTACTACAGCTCCAGAGAAGTGAAAGAGTTGGGGAAAGAGGCCATCAAGATACGCAACTCCCGCTCTACCGGTGTTCTTCTGACGGACGGCGGCATCTTCATCATCTATAATACCGGCCCAGGTCAGATGAAGTGGGAGTACAAGGCGGAAATGCGGTTCAAGGCCCTGCTGGAGATGGAGATTTGTCAGACCCGGCTCCAGGCCCAATTCAAACGGGCAGTACAGACGCCTATCGTATTTGGCATTGACATGGGGCAGATGCCCCCTTTGATGGGTGTCGGTGAAGATAAGCGGCACAATTACTTCGTTCTGGACGGCGGATTTGAGCAATTCTACTACCTGACCAACGACCACTGCGGCGAGGTCATCCTACAGCTGCTCTGTCATCCTGGTGAAAAAGCGATTTTGGACGGCATTTTAAGCCAGGGCTTTGGCTCGCCCCGGCCCGGCTGGATGATCGAGAACGATGCCATGGATGGGGAAATCCCGGTGCTGTTCGCTTACACCTGCGATATGCCTCGCCTTCGCCGCTTTAACGCCGCTTTGGAGAAAATGGACAGGCCAGGGACGCTGTTCTGCTTTGACTTCCAGGCGGACGCCATACGTCAGGTCTGCGGGCCGGATGTGGACATCCAGTGCATCGACTTTAAGGCGTATGAGAGGAGTGTGTTCCTATCTCCCGAAAACAACTGATAAAACTGCTCGTTATTATCCCCATCGCTCTGGCCGCCCTGCTCTACGGCGGCGGCTACATCGCTCAATTCCTTTACAACTATGACGTGTGGCAGGCGGCGGGCGGAACCTTCGGCACTTCGCCGGAGTTTCCCAACTCCAATTTCTTTGTCTGTATCGCCTCGGTATTCCGCTGGCCCTACGGCCTGTACGGTATAGGCGGCTGTGTGGCGGCCCTGGCTGTGCTGATCTTCATGGTCATGCGGATGGGGTACAGTGAGACGGGGGCATATGACCGGGAGCGTAACCTGATCTACTCCAACAAGGGTACATACGGGACAGCGGGCTTTATGACCAAGAAGGAACTGAAAGGCGTACTGGACTTGGTTCCCAATATCCGTAAGCACCCTGGTATCATCCTGGGTGAGATAGACGGCGAGACGATCTGTGTCCCGCTGAAAACCCGGTTCAACGGTAATCTGGCGGTGTATGGGGCCAGCGGCTCCAAAAAGACCAGGGCCTTTTGTATGAATATGATCCTGCAAAGCGCCGCCCGAAGGTCCTCACTGGTTATCTGTGATCCAAAATCGGAGCTCTACGAAAAAAGCAGCGCATACCTGCGGGATCAGGGCTACACCGTCAAGGTGTTCAATCTGGTGACGCCTGCCGCCTCGGATTCCTGGAACTGTCTTTCTGAGATCGAGGGGCAGGAGCTGATGGCCCAGCTTTTCTGCGACGTGATTATCAAAAACACTGGAAATGGGCAGGGTGACCACTTCTGGGACAACGCCGAGCTGAATTTGCTGAAAGCCCTTGTCCTCTATGTGGAACGGAATTACCCGGAGGACAGGCGCAACATCGGGGAGGTCTACCAGCTTCTTGCCATGAGCAGCGAAAAGGAGCTGAATGCCCTGTTCGATGTGCTCCCTATCTCCCACCCGGCCAAGGCCCCCTACAGCATTTTCAAGCAGTCCAGTGAGAGTGTCCGGGGCGGCGTTATCATCGGCCTGGGCTCCCGGCTCCAGGTATTTCAGAATCAAGACATCCGCAACATCACCGGCCACGATGAAATTGATCTGGAGCTGCCGGGCAAGCAGCCCTGCGCCTACTACTGCATCACCAGCGACCAGGACAGCACCTTTGATTTTCTGTCCTCGCTATTTTTGTCCTTCATCTTCATTAAGCTGGTACGGTATGCTGATCAGAACTGCCCCGGCGGTGCGCTCCCCGTCCCCGTCCATGTGCTGGGCGAGGAACTGTGCGCCTGCGGGGTCATTCCGGACCTGAGCCGAAAAATTTCGGTCATTCGCTCCCGGAATATCAGTATGTCTTGCGTGTTCCAGAACCTTGCCGGCCTCCAGAACCGCTACCCTTACAACCAGTGGCAGGAGATTCTGGGCAACTGTGACATCACCCTGTTTCTCGGCTGTACCGATGCCCTGACCGCGCAGTTCATCTCTGACCGCACTGGAGAAGCCAGCATCGCCGTCACCAGCAAGGCCAAGCAGCTGGGCACCTGGCGTATCTCCAACTATACGCCGGAGTACCGGGAGACCAGCGGCGTGGGCAAACGCAAACTGTTGACTATGGACGAAGTGCTGCGTATGGATGTGGACCGCGCCCTGGTTATCATCCGAGGAAAAAATGTACTGGAGGTTGATAAATACGACTATTCCAAGCACCCCGAAGCAAAGAAGCTGCGCGCGAGCAAGGCCGCCTCCCATATTCCAGCATGGCAGTCTGAACAGCAGCAGGCGGAGCGGGCAGCGAGCCCGGCTCCCGCCAAACCGAAGCCCCCGCGCCCAAAAGCCCCTACCCAAAAGGCAGTGCCCGCGAAGCCCCCCGCATCATCCAAGGCGGAACCACCAGCGTCGGAGGCCCTGACGCCGCCAGTCCAGGCCGAGCCGCATAAGGAACCGGCCCAGACGCAGGCACCAACCCCACCCCCGCCCAGGCGTTCCACCGCAAAGTCGGCCCAAAAGTCCAGTCAGCGGGTGGTCAGCGCCACAAAAGACTCTATTTTATCAAAACCAAAAAAGGAGGAGTAATCATCTATGCCCAGAAAGAAAACCGTAGTACCTGATGAACAGCCCATGGAGGCCCAGGTTCCGTCCGAGGCCACCGAAGAGGAAAACGTCGGTCAGTTCCCGGAGACCGCTCCCGGCGAAGAGGAGGAGAACATTCCCGCTGACGGGGAGGTCCCGTTTGACGCCCTGCCCTCCGATCCCCCCGATGGAGAGGCCCAGCCCGGTGGTGTGACCGCCAATGCCGCTGAGTCCTTGTCCCCTGGCGATATGCCCGGCGAGGCCCCTGCCGGTGAGGAGCTGCCTGCCGGCCCCTTCCCCGGCGATGCGCCGCTTGGCGATATGCCGCCCGGCGGTGATTTCCCCGCTGGTGAGGAAATCACCTTCCCTGATGCGGGTGATGCCGCCCTGTTCCTTCAACCCCAGGAGGGTGAGGAAGCGGAGAGTGACGACCCCGAGTACGGGGCGCTGCTCCATGAGTTGGGCGAGACGGGCTATCAGGAAAGCGATCCGGATGCCCCTCTGACCCTGGGGCCGCCCCCCGGCGATGAGCTGCCCTCCGCGCCATTGCCCGCTGATGAACCGGAAGCTGGTATGGCTGGCGAGGAAACCGAGCCGTCTCCGCGTCCCAGGGGCCGGCCTCGCAGGAGAGCCGCCGCCGAAGCAGTCGCTCCCGCCGCTGATCCTCGCCGCGAGCGTGTGCTGACCATTGAGGCCAGGGATGAGGTGCAGACGGCGGAGGAGCGGGAGGCCATCATCTGGCATGAGATCCAGAACGCCCACTGGACCAGGCGCATCCTCACCGGTACTTTGGACGGCGTGGAGCGGACGGAATCCGGCCTGACCGTTGCCGTAGTCAACTACAAGGGCTTCCGGGTAGCGATCCCCGTCAAGGAGATGTTGCTGTTTACCGGGAGAGTCCCCTCCGGTGCTGACTTCCAGGAGCTGATGGGCCGTATGCGGGGCATCCTTACCGCCCGGCTGGGCTCCGAGATCGACTTTATTGTAAAAGGCCACGAAAACAAGAGCCGCAGCGTGGTTGCCAGCCGCAGGGACGCCATGTACCGCAAGCGTCAGACCTTCTATCTGGACAAGGACGAGCGGGGCGAGCCTATGATCTACGAGGGCCGGGTGGTCCAGGCACGAGTCGTTGCCGTGGCCGAGAAGGTGGTCCGGGTGGAAGTGTTCGGCGTAGAGTGCGCCATCCTAGCCCGGGGCTTGTCCCGCGCCTGGGTGGGCGACGCCGCCGAACACTATCATGTGGGCGACCGCATCCTGGTCCGAGTGCAGAAGATCACTGGGATCACAGTAGAGGATCTGACCATTACCGCCGATGTGCGCAGCACCTCCGCCTCCACCGCCGCAGATGACCTGAAGAAATGTGTGCGACAGGGGCGGTACGCAGGCCGGGTCACTGATGTACGGGGCGGCGTGCTCTATGTCCGTCTCAACAACGGCGTCAACGCCATCGCCCACTCCTGCTATGACCGCCGTACCCCTGGCAAGGGGGATGACGTTAGTTTTGCCGTCACCCGGCTGGATGAGGAGCAGGGCGTGGCGGTCGGAAGCATTACCAGGATCATCAAACAAAATCTGTAAAGGAGTCGCCTATGAAGCATTTGAGGCATCTGGCGCTGTCGGTGCTGCTGGTGCTGTCGCTGACGGCCACTGCCCTGGCCGCAGAGGTCCCGGTCAGTCTGGTGGTGGAAAACCTCAACGGCCAGCAGCGCATCGTCAAGACCTATGAGCTTCCCCCCGGCACTGACCCCGAGACCTTGAAGGAGCCGTCGTTTACCTACGACGGCTTCACCTATACCTGGGCCTATACCACCAAGGACGAACATACCTTTCTGGAAACCAAGGCTGTGACCGAGACGGTGACGGTGGAAACCGGGAAAAAGGACCTCAATGCCGTCCTGGAGCAGCTGGCCCCCAGCATCCCCTACGATGACGGGGAATTTTCCGGTGAGCTGGCCCTGGATCACACCACCATTGCCACGGAGGCGGCGGGCTACGCTTCCAAGAGCGGGAAAGTGACCACCACCAAGACCATTGGGCCGCTGGACCGGAATGATATGTCCTATATTCCGGCCACTACCGTCAAGGATGGGAAGACGCTGACCCTCGCCAATGTGGAGTGGCAGGTCATCGGCACCGATCTGGTGGGCGACGTGCTGGCTCCCTCCAGCTATCAGGCGGTGGCGACCTACTCCGCCTCCACCAGCTACCAGGTTGCCACCGGCTATGTCTCTACAGCGGAGTACAAGGGGACCGTGACCGCCTCTGGCATCGAGAGCATCACCTACACGGTGGTCTATGTGGGAACGGAGATCGTACCTGAGCCCCCACAGCCCACCGAGCCGGTCAAGCAGGGTGGTCCCCTGTCCGGCGGGAACGCAGCCGCCATTGGCGGGACGCTTTTGGTGATTGCTCTGCTGGCGGCGCTGGCCGGAGGCGGTGCCTGGCTGTACCTGCACCGCAAGAACGTTTATGTCTATGTCCCCGGCGACCAGCCGCGGGACTATAAGCTGATTGCCAAGTTCCGGGTAGAACCGGAAAAGCCGGATATCCAGGTCAATGAGGATCAGATCGGTTCCGCGCATATGCTTGCGGTAGAAATCAAGAAGCCGCTGGCAAAGAAGCTGCTGAATCAGATTTTTACCGTCAACCACCCCTGCGGGGCTCAGCGGTATATGGTCCTTCGGGACAATCCCAGCGACTGGCATGAATTTCCTTTGGACAACCATACGGAAGAAATGGAGGAACCAACTTGAAGTATATCAGAAAAATCACGGGTCTGATGCTGTCTGTGGCGGCGGCGCTGTCCTTGTCAGTCCCGGCCTTCGCATCGGACTACTCCTTTACCACGGACGCCCCCCAGGACTTCTACGGCAGCACCAGCTATGAGGATGTCTACGGCTCCCAGTACAACTACGGCGGGAAAAACGTGGTGGACTACCAGGTGCCCGAGCTGGAGTACGGCGTCCAGAGCACCACCATGACCGGCGTGATGGAGCGTACCATCCTCCCCGGCCTCCAGCAGACCATAGGTACGGGCGGGGGCGGCTACGGCGTGGCCGGTGGTGGCGGCCCCATTACGGTGCTGGTCGAGGGAACCGGCGCTGGCGGCTCCACCTCTGCGGTCAATCCCACCGTTCCCACGCTCCCCACCACCCCCACCTACCAGCAGCCCGCCTACACCAGTGTGGAGGGCATGGCCTATAAGGACGGCCATATCGGCACGGTGAAGATTCCCTCCCTGAACATCAACATGAAGGTTTGGGAGGGCGAAACCGCTGAGAGCATGAAAAAGGGGCTGGGGCACTACAGCTCTACCTCCGCCTGGGATGGAAATGTAGCTATGTGCGGCCACAACCGGGGTAGCAAGTATGTCATCGGCTCCATCAAGGATCTGGAGCAGGGCGATACCATCACCTACACCACGGTCTACGGGACCCGCACCTATGCGGTTGAGACGGTAACGGTCATCTCCAACACCGATTGGAGCTATCTTCAGTCCACCGCAGACAACCGTATCACCATCACTACCTGCCTGGCTGACCACCCCGAAAGCCGGGTTGTGGTTCAGGCCATAGAAAAAAAGTAAATGGATATTGTTGAAAACCTTTGTTTCGTTTCGTATAAAAGTGTATAATGACATGAATGGAGGTTTTCTCAATGAGGAAAAAATTATTATCCCTGGCGCTGGCGGGCGTGCTCTGCCTGAGCATGGCGGTTCCCGCAGCAGCAGCTCCGCCCTCCGAATTGGAGATGGCGGCGGCCTATGTGCAGGAGCGGGGCATCATGGCCGGTGACCAAAACGGAAATCTGAACCTGGATGCCGGTTTGAACCGCGCCGAGCTGGCCGTCTTGCTGACCCGGCTTCGGGGCGGGCTGGAGGAGCTGTACGCCAACACCGGCTACTACGAGCAGGGCTGCAAGTTTACAGATGTACCGGCCTGGGCGAAGCTCTTTGTGGGCTACTGCGTCCGAAATAATCTGGTAGCCGGGTATGACGCCCTGCGTTATGGGGCGGCAGATCCGGTAAATCCGGCGGCAGCTTGCACCGTTATCCTTCGGGTCTGCGGTGTGGAGGATGGAGAGGGCAGTATCTGGAACTACAGTACCGCCTGCTCCTATGCCGCCGGTCTGGGCTGGATCGACGAATCTACCGCCCACGCCAATACCATCACCCGAGGCGACATGGCGGTGCTGATCTACCGCGCCCAGACCGGCGCGCGTCCAGGCGTACCCCCCAGCACCGGGGACGGCTTTCTGTCCAACGGGAAGCCTGTCACCGAGGAAAATGTGCTGGAGCTTCTGCGCCAGCTGGAACAGGATTGGCCCCACGGCATGGTCTGGGGGACGCACAATACGCCTGGAACCCATAAAAACGAGGTCCCCAGCACAGCAGCCAACCATGTTATGGACGTCTACTGGGTCAGCGAGTATTACGGGTGCAGCGGCTACGCCTCCATGGTCAGTTCTCTCATTTTTGGCGACAAGGCCAATCCGGGCCGCAGGGTGGAAGATCTCACGCAGATCCGGCCGGGAGATATTTTATTCCGGGTCCGGAACGACACCGGTTCTATCTGGCATGTGGTCATCGCGCTGGAAACTCCTAATGAGATTGGTGCGTTCCACTACACAGACGGCAACCACGGTGGCATTATCCGGTGGCCGGACAAAGAGGACCCCTATGAGCGAGACAATTTAGACTCCTACAGCGAGGAAGGCAAGACCTACCGCCTGGAAGCCTGGACCCGCTATCCGGACACTGTGCCCCACACAGGAAATAGTGTGAACGCATGGCCCACAGGCTCTTGACAGAACATATCCAATAAAAAGGAAGCGATTTATGTCCCAAAAACCACCGATCCCCAGGATGAATAGTCCCGGCCTGTCAATTCAATACCATCAGCCCAAGGGCTGCACGGTTTCGTGCAGTCCTTTTTCTATGCTCAAAACGAATAAAGGAGGAAACGCATTCATGTTGAAAACTCTCTCCCAGAGCATCAAATCCAACTGGAAGCGCACCTTGTCCGGCTTGCTGGCAGTCATCACCATCATGGGGATGCTCCCGGCCACCGCTTTTGCCGCAGAGGGAGCGTCCCCCAGAGCAGCCAGCAGCACCTTTGTCTACGCAGCTACTGGCGATTTCGAGGTCAATATCGCTGGGGCTACCGGCTGGAATGGGACCTGTTTCCCTCTCCCAGTCTACAACGCCGAGAACGATGGGGCGCAGATTGCCGCCATTCCTGCTTCGGACGGCGCCAAGCCCATCCCGTTTGCCATTCTGGCCTATAACGGCGGCGATAGGGTCAAGGTGGGCCTTGCCGCCGACAGCAACGGCAGTGTAACGGCCTGGGAAGGCGGCCAGTTGGGAAAGACCGGCTGGGTGGATAAGGAGCGCATCTTCGTTAATCTGCCAGACGTTATTCCCAGCATCGCCTACAACCTGACCAACAGCGGTGGCAGCATCTTCCAGGCTGCGGAAGGGAAGAGTATCCCCGATGTGACCGGGAAATCGTTTTATCCCAGCGCCCGGCAGTTCAGCTCCCGCCTGAGCCGCTACGAGTACGTTGTTCCCTGTATGTTCACCCTGGCCGAGCGGCTGGCAAGGGTCCAGCAGTCCGCCATGTCCAACGGCGAGACGCTGGTGATCTATGAGACCTTCCGGCCCGCCGTGGTGCAGTCCGCAGTGCGCGACAGTTTTGCCGCGCTGTGGGACAGCGACAGCGGTGTGTCCGCCGACATGGACAAGGCCATTGCTATGGGCTATGCCCGCGAGCAGGGCTGGTTCATCGCCAAGGGCACATCCAACCATCAGGCCGGGCTGGCCGTGGATATGAGCCTTGCCAAAGGCGACCCTGCGGAGTTGCATGAGTACACCCTGGATGGCTCTACTTACCGGAAGTACGAGGAGTGGACGGAGTACGAGATGCCCACCCGGATGCACGAGCTGAGTTCGGGCGCAATCCGCTATCAGACCCCGGCCAGCTCCTATACTATGCCCGGTGATCTGGAGAACTGGACGGAGCGGTTTGCCGCCTCTGAGGGGGCCAAGCGGCTCCAGAGCTACTGCACCGCTGCGGGCCTGATCCCTCTTGCCAGCGAGTGGTGGCATTTCAATGACCCTAATGCAGAAAAAATTATGGCGAAGGGCAGCTACTCCGGTCAGGAAGCGGTCAACACCAAGGGTTGCTACACCATTGACCGTGCCTACAGCACGACTCCCTATACGGCGCTGACGGAACTGAGCGGCAGCAGCTTCCGGCGGGTTCCTGCCAATGCCGGCAGTGCCTATTCCAACGGGGGCACGGGCGGCCTGAACCCCGGCAGTCCCGGCGGCCAGAAGCCCAGCACCAGCAACGTCGCCTGGACCACCGACCCGGAGCGGACCTTCCTCCGGTTTACCCTCATTGAGTTCCCGGAGGGCGTGGTCAAAGACATTAACAACAACGACCCTAATACCTGGCATGTCGTTGGGACCCCGCTGAATGTTGTTTGGGGCAATGGCAGCATCGAAAACTGGGATGCCGACACCTGCCGCCGCCGGATTACCTGGTATAATTCCTGCGCCATGCAGTATAACGGCAAAGGCTCGAACGCTGCCCAGCTGATGGCGGGCGGAACAGGCGGCGTTTACGCCTACGACGCCACCAGCGGCTACAATCAGAAGTGGGTGACTACCGCCGATGAGTTTCAGGCGGCTACCGGAATCACGGACGCGCAGAAGGAGCAAATGTTCCATTGCAACAGCTCCAAGTGGTCCACCGGCTGGGTGGACGGCGACTATACCTCCATGTGGGGCACCGACCCCAAGCCCGTGACTCCCGGCAATCTTTACAAGGTCTATAAACCAAACGATGCCTTTTTGTATCTGCTGGGCCGCCTGAGCACGACCAGCAGCGGCAGTGGCTGGAGCAAAGAGGAGGCCATAAAAAAGTGGGCTGAGTACGTCCACGATTCCAACGGCAATCTGCGCACCAAGTACCGGGTCATCATTGAGACGGGCGGCGTTTTTGTAGACCCGGACGGCGTTCGACGTGCCTATACCCTACGTGAGATGATGGCTTACACCCTGTACAACAATGAGCCGTACTCGAAAAACAATCTGATTTGGGATCAGACCTCTACAATCAAGAACATGGCGCAATGGATGCGGCAGTCCAAAGATAATCAGTTTGTGGAGTATCCTCTGGACAGTAATGGTGTCCCCACTGGTGAAGAGCTTCACTCCACCAACGGTTTCCGGGAAGCGGACAGTTTTGTGGACAGTATTACTTCCCCTCAGAAAATTCGGGATACCATCTTTTCTGAACGCCGTTCCTATGGTCTTCATATTCTCAATCCATTTAACTTCGAGCGGCCCGAACCCACAGGGGCGTCCCTGGAGGTGACCAAGAGAGCCGGGGGCTCCATCCCCGCCGGGGAGAGCTGGGGCTTTACTGTAACCTATACCGCAGGCAGTCCTGCCGGCTTCTCCGCAAAGAAAAACGGTACAGACTGCACAAGCCAGGTCACAAGCACTGGCAGCGGCCTGAAATTTACGCTGAAGGCCGATGAAACCATCCGTATTGAGTTTGAGGCGGACGCTTCCTTCCGGTTTGAGGTAGTGGAGGACGATCCCACCTACCTGACCAACATCACTGGCACGGGCGGCACTGCTGATATGTCCAGCAAGAAATTTACCAGCAGCGGCGGTGCGTCCAAGGTGACCTTTACCAACGGTACAACTATCACTGAGAAGATGCCCATCTATCTGAAGCTCAAGAAAATCGCCGCCACGGATAAGCGGCCCCTCTCCGGTGCAGAGTTCTCCGTATATGCCGATTCCTCTTGCAGCGGAACGCCCCTGGCCGTGATGACCACTGGATCTGACGGCACTGCCAGCACCTCTGTTCCCAATATCGTCGAGGACGGCGGGAGCGTGACCCTGTATGTCAAGGAGACCAAAGCACCGGCGGGCTGCACCCCGTTGGCCTCTCCCTTTACCGTAACCTGTAAAGCGCCGGAAAACAGTACGGCGGCGGGCGCGGTCCAGGTTGGACCGGCAAATGGGATCGAGAACGGCGGCATCCCCGAACCGGGGAAGGCCCTCCTGTTCAAGCGGGACGCTCTGACTAATACTGGCGTCGGCCCCGCTACGTTCAAGTTCTCCTCTGTCACCAACGGCGTCTATGAGTTTGACACCGATGAAGCCGGCGTGCTGGACAGTGTTCAGTGGTGGGACCCCACCGAGGCCACTGGTAAGTATATCAAGCCCGGTGAGTACGCCGTGACGGAACTGATTCCGCCCCCCAATTACGAGCCCACCACTGAGGTCCAGCAGATCAAGCTGGAGCTGGACGCCAACGGTAATCCTATCCCCGCCGGTCCCCTCGTCTTCAAAAATCTGGCGAAGGTCGGATTGAAGATCGTGAAATATGACCGGCAGAGCCATCGGCCCATGGCGAACGTCACCTTTGAGATTTTCCGGGATGGCGTCTCCATCGGACACTATGAAACCAACCAGAGCGGTGAGATCCTGCTGACCGGCATCGAACCGGGTACTTACCGGGCAGTGGAGGTGGACACCGGGGATGACAGCCATATCAAGGACACCGCCCCCCAGGAGATTGAATTGACCGCTGGCTGCGGCATCAAGGAGCTGTTCTTCTTTAATGACATCAAGCCCGGCATGAAGCTGGTGAAGGTGGACAGCGCCGATCCCTCCAAGACCATCCCCGGTGTGAAGTTCAGCATCCGGGCCATCGACGGCAGCTACGGCCCCCAGGAGTTTGTCACGGACGGAAACGGCGAGATTGATTTGAGCAACCTCCCCACCGGCTCTTACGAAGTGACCGAGCTGGAATGTCCCGGCTATGTGGTGGACAACGCCCAGCGGATCATCCACCTGCGGGCCAACGACACCGCCGAATTTGTGTTCACGAATACAAAAAAGCCCGGCCTGCGGCTGATTAAAACCAGCGCGGACGGGACTACCCTGGATGGTGTTACCTTTAAGATTACCCCCATTGGGGACGCCAGCCACTCCATAGACCGCACCACGGCAAACGGGGGTGAGATTCTGGTGGAGGGCCTGGAGCCGGGAATTTACTCGGTGCAGGAAACCGCCACTCTGCCCAATCACATTCTGGACACCACTGAGTACCATGTGGAGCTGTCCCCGGGCAAGACCGCTGAGCTCCGGCTGCAAAATGACAAGCGGCCCAGTTTGATCATCAGCAAACGGGACAAGGACACCAACGACCCCATCCCCGGCGTGACCTTTACGCTGCGGGGCGCGGACGGCCCCACCATCACCACCAAGCCGACGGGGCCGGATGGCAAGGTCGTCATCACCGACCTCCTGCCTGGGGTCTATACCGTCACGGAGCAGAGTGTCCCGGAGAATTACATTCTGGACACCACGCCCCAGACCGTGACCCTGTTCCCCAACAAGGAGGCCCAGGTGGAGTTCCAGAACTACCAGCGGCCCACCTTGAAAATCGTGAAGGTGGATATTGCGGGCAAACACCTGACCGGCGCTATTTTTGAGGTCAAGACCAAGGCTGGTGTGAAGATCGGTGACTTCCCGGTAGATGCGAATGGTGAGATTACCGTCCCCCAGAAGCACCTCACGGAAGGATACTATATCATCACCGAAAAACAGGCGCCGGCAGGGTACATCCTTGATCCTACCCCCCATGAAGTCTACCTGCGGCCCGGTAAGACCACTGAGGTCTCCATAGAGAACGAAAAAAAGCCTGGCCTCACCATCTACAAGGTGGATAGTATCGTCGGGGACGGAATCAAGGGCGCAAAATTTGAAATCTGGGTTTCCAAGGATAAGAACCAGAATGGCACCTACCAGCAGCTGACCAACAGCTACTACTACTCCGACGAAAATGGTATCATCCACCTGGACAATCTGGACACCGGTTGGTATAAAATCGTCGAGGTGGAGCCGCCGGCAGGGTTCATGCTCAAGGACCCCTCCGAGCAGACCATCTACATTGAGCATGACACCTCCGTTGAGGTGACATTTGAAAATATTCCCAAATCCGCCCTTGTCATCCGGAAAATTGACGCAGATACCGGGGCGCCTTTGGCGAACGCATGGTTCCGCGTCCGTTACCTGGGCGGGACCTCCGGCAGCGGCGGCACGATTATCGGGGAGTATCAGACTTCGAGCAACGGAAATATCGTGATCACCGGCTTGGATGCCGGAACGTATGTTTGTGAGGAAATTTCTGCCCCGCACGGCTACGTCATGGATACCGCGCCGCAGACGGCCTACATCAGCGGCAAGGAACAGGACTGCATCACCCTCACCTTCACCAACAGCAAGTACGGTTCCCTCCTGGTCAAGAAGGTGGACAGTATCACCAAGGAGCCGCTGAGTGATATTCAGTTCTTTATCACCACCAGCGATGGTGCGGTTGTGGGTAACGGCAACGGATACTTCACCACCGACAGCGCGGGGTCCATCCTGGTGTCCGACATCATGCCGGGAACCACGCTGGTAGTGAAAGAAACCCGGACGAAGCCTGGGTACATTTTAGACGATGTGCCTCAGACGGTCAAGATCGAGTCCAACGAGACCAAGACCCTGGAGTTCCGCAACCAGCCCACTGGTTCCCTCCTCATTCGGAAGGTGTGCTCGGTGAACCCCAGCGTCACGCTGGCGAATGCGGAGTTCAAGGTGGCCTACTCGGACGGCAGCCTCATTGGCGATTCCAATGGCGTCTACCGGAGCGATGAAAATGGCGAGGTGCGCATCGAGGGTCTGACGCCTGGCAAGAGCGTGGTCATCACGGAAACCAAAGCCCCGGCAGGGTTCCTCATTGATACACAGAGCCAAACCATCATGATTCAGGCTGGGAAAACGGTCAGCGTGACCATGAAAAATCAGCCAAAAGGCCAGCTCATCATCCAGAAACGGGATTCTGCCACCAACAAGCCGCTCCCCGGCGCAGAATTTCGGCTGACCACCGCCGCAGGCTGCGAGGTGGGCCTGGACGGTGTGATTGGTACCAGCAGCCTCACCCAGAACGGCATTTTCACCACCGATGCCCAGGGTGAAATCCGGATCACCAACCTCGCTCCGGGGGCCTATGTACTTTCCGAAATCAAGGCGCCGGCGGGCTATGTCATGGATTCTCCCAGCACCAATGTGGTCATTGGGGCCAATGGCGACACCCAGACGGTGATCGTGAAAAATTCCAAGGCGGGTACATTGGTCATCGACAAACGGGATTCTGTCACCAACAAGCCTTTGGCCGGGGTTACCTTTAAGGTGACCACCGCCACTGGGGAGTTCGTTCCCGATGAAAACGGCCAGATCAGCAGCAACGGCATTTACATGACGGACCGGGATGGCAAAATCACCATCAACGGCGTGGTGGGTGCGCTGGTGGTGACCGAAACCAAGACCATCCCTGGGTACACCATTGACCCGGCGGAGAAGACCCAGACGGTGGTAGTCAACCCCAACGACGTGCAGACGCTCCATTTTTATAATACGCCTGGAACCACCCTCATCATCCGAAAGTACATCGAGGGCACGGACTTTGAACCCCTGTCTGGCGTGGCCTTTAAGGTGATCGACGGTTCTGGCGCGGCGGTAGGCCCTGATGATGGGATCTATTACACGGACAAGGCCGGCGAGATCGTGCTGTCCGATGTGGAGCCGGGAACCACCGTCATCGCCAGAGAGATCAGGACGGTGGAGGGGTTCGTGCTGGACGGCACACCCCAGAAGATTCTCATTAAGGACGGCGAGGTGCAGAGCCTCACCTTCTGGAATAAAAGGGATAATTCCCTCACCATCCTGAAGCAGAGTACGGACAAGACCCCGCTGCCCGGCGCGGTTTTCCACGTGACCGATGAAGACGGCGCGGCTATCGGCACCAACAACGGCCGGTACACCAGCGACCGCAACGGACTCATTACCATCACCGGCCTCCAGCCTGGGCAAATCGTCATTGTGACTGAGGAAAAGGCTCCCAACGGGTACATCAAGGACCCCACCCCCAAGACCATCAAGATCAAGCAGGGCGTTGCCAACAGCCTGCTTTTTGAGAACGCCAAGACAGGCTGCCTCATTATCAATAAACGCAGCTCTGTGGATAAGAAGGTCCCGCTGGAGGGCGTTACCTTTAAGATCACCACCACCAACGGAAGCTTCCTCCCGGATGAGGATGGGAAAATCAGCTCCAACGGCCTGTACTATACGGACGAAAATGGACAGATTGTCCTGAACAGTGTGGTAGGGTCCCTGGTAGTGACTGAGATGCAGAGTATCGACGGCTATACCATCCATGAGGCCAACCGCACTCAGACCGTGGAGGTCAGCCCGGATGACACCCAGACGCTCTACTTTTACAACGATCCGCTGTGCAGTTTGACCATCTCGAAGGTGGATTCCGTCACGGGGAAGCCTGTGCCCAACACAGAATTTACGGTCAAGTACAGCGACGGCAGCCTGATTGGCAAATTCACCACCGGGAAGGACGGGACCGTGACCGTCACTGGCCTCATTCCTAATTCCACAATCGTGGTAACGGAAACGAAGGTTCCCCAGGGCTATGTGCTCAATTCCACACCTCAGACCATTGTGGTCCGAAACGGGACGGGCAACACCCTGACCAGCGGCTCCGGCGGCGGCTCTACTGGCGGCAACACCGGAAGCAACGGTTCCAGCGGCTCCACTGGCGGCGGAAATAACCTGGACTTTGAGAATGACCCCATGACCACCCTCGTCATCCAGAAATATGTGGAGGGCACGGAGAACCAGCCCATGAAGGGTGTGGAGTTCCTGGTCACCGACAGCTCCGGTGCGGTGGTCGGCCCCAACAACGGCTACTACTACACCGATAAGGACGGCCGCATCACCATCTCCAATCTGGAGCCGGGCGTGACCATTACGGCCCGCGAGACCAAGACGCTGGCAGGGTTCCTGCTGGACGGCACACCTCAGAGCATCAAGATCAAGGTTGGCGAAGCGCAGACCATGACCTTCTGGAATAAAAAGGCAGGCGGACTCGTTATCACGAAACTGGATGCCGTCTCCAAGGAGCCTCTGGCCGGGGTACGCTTTAAGCTGACCTACGCCGACGGAACCAACGTGGACCAGGACGGCGGCAAGGTGTCCACCAATGGCATCTATGTGACGGACGGCAACGGGCAGATCAATGTTCAGGGCGTGACCGGCACTGTTATCGCAACGGAAATCGAGACAATTCCGGGGTACATTATTGACCCCAACACCAAATCCCAGACGGTGAAGATCAATCCTGACGACACCCAGTATCTCACGTTCTATAACACCCCCACTCAGACTTTGGTGATCCAGAAGCTGGTGGAGGGCAGCAAGGACCAGGGGCTGGCCGGGGTGGAGTTCCTGGTGACGGACAGCAGCGGCGCTTTTGTAGGGCCGAACAACGGCATCTACAAAACCGACCAGTATGGCCGCATTACCATCTCCGACCTGAAGCCCGGCTCCGTCATTACCGCCAAGGAAACCAAGGCATTGGACGGGTATGTTCTGGATTCCACGCCCCAGAGCATTGAGATCAAGTCCGGCGAGGTGCAGACCCTGACCTTCTACAACACCCCTGTGGGTGGTTTGGAATTGATCAAGGTCTCCGAGTCGGACAAGTCCCAGCGCATTAAGGGCGTGACCTTTGAGATCCGAGAGATGGACGGCGGGCTGGTGGATACCATCACTACTGGGGATAATGGCCGGGTATTCCTGCCCATGGACGCCGGCGATTTCTATGCTGTGGAGATCGAGGCGGCGGAGGGGTTCAAGATCGACAGCACCCCCCACTACTTTACCATCCAGGACGGCAAGACCACCACTCTGACCGTGACCAACGCCCCCTTCTCAGGCATCATCATCCATAAGGTGAACAGTGTCACCGGCGAGGGAATCTATGATGTAAAATTCCTGCTCTATGACCAGAATAAGAACCCCATCGGGGAATATTCCACCGATAATGAGGGGTACATCTACATCGACGACCTCACTGTGCAGGGCAAAGGCAAGCTGTTCATCCGTGAACTGGAGGCGGCCCCCGGCTACGAGTTGGACAAGGAATACAAGACCGTCTATGTCCAGCCGGGCAAGACCATTGAGATCGAGTGGCAGAACACCCCCATCACAGGTCAGTTCCAGATTCACAAGTTTGCCGCCGAGTACAATGAGGTCACCGGCACACCCGCCGGCGCTCCCCTCCAGGGTGCGGTGTACGAGATCAGCGAGGCCCGTAGCGGCAAAGTAGTGGATTATATCACCACCGATGCCCGCGGCGTGGCCGCCTCCAAGCCGTTGCCGTTAGGCCGGTATAAAATTGTTGAGGTAACCGCTCCCGCCTATTGGCAGGTCAGCGGCAAGACCTTTGACGAAACTTTGGAGTATTCGGGCCAGATCATCAAGGTGAGCGACTACGATAAGCCCTCCAACCTGGGTGTGGTCATCACCAAACGGGGCAACGCCGAGGTGCTGACCGGAAGCCAGATGCGCTACGACTTCACGGTGGCGAACACCAGCAACGTGCCTCTGGACAGCTACTACTGGCATGACCGCATTCCCACCGATGCGGCCAGGGCTACGGTATTTACTACCGGCACTTACAGCGCCCGGCTCAACTACCGGATTCTTTATAAGACCAACTACTCCGGAACCTATCAGGTGCTGGCGTCCAACCTGCTCACCAGCAGCAGCTACTCGTTCTCTCTGAACGCCATCCCCATGCAGGCCGGGGAGTATGTTACGGACATTTATCTGGAC
>Ga0224747_10017_pt1 | contig 26811 bp, 25 predicted proteins | sample LIM_F_Water_Pos_FD_182999 | JGI IMG/M metagenome (GOLD analysis project Ga0224747, IMG submission 182999) | Enriched cells from gastrointestinal tract of the lab mouse from Pacific Northwest National Laboratory (PNNL), Richland, Washington... | ecosystem: Host-associated > Mammals > Digestive... | reverse complement strand
AAAAAAGAGCGGGAAGTGCCTGAAAAAGAGCGGGAAACGCCTGAAAAAAGACAGGAAACCCCTCACTCCTCTTTCACTTGCGGCGATGAATTTACTGCGGGACAGGAAGAAAAGCATATTGACCTTTACCTCACTAATTTTGAGCGGGATGATGCTTGTGGGAATTTCCTCCCTGCTGTCCTCTCTTGATCCTGAGCAACGGGCAAAGCAGAGCTTTCCCTACGAGGGCTCCTATGTGGTGGAGCTGAACCGGGCGCTGGTTACGCCCACGTTTTCCCTTACGCGGCTACAGGAAAACAATCTTCTGACAGATGAATTGAAACATGAGATTTTGTCGATAGACGGCGTGAGTGGGATTGTCTGCCAGCAGGAAATCTGCGTCACGATTGACGGAATGGAAACAGCGATTCGGAGCATGAACGCAGAGGATTACGCGGCGCTGGAGCATCGGGTCATGACTGGGGAACTGCCCCATTGTGACCATACCGGGGAAAACTCTCTTGTAATCAATATGGGTAGCCCAGAACTGGATTATCTGCAAAAGAGCTATGAGGCCGGCGATACCATTACTTTTTCTCAGGCAGGGAACAATTTGCAGGGCAATTTGACCTATGTTGTATCCGCCGTCGTCTTTGATAAGAACAGCGCTTCCAGTTTTATCTTACCCGCAGCGGAAATGGAGCGGGCGGTTCCCTATAACGCAAACAGCGCGTTCGTAATTCAGACGGGGGACAGCGGTTATGCTGGAATTGAGGACGAATTGCAGTCGCTGACCGGGGCAAGCGACAGCTTGCGCCTGAAAACGCTGAAAGATATGACAATGCAGTACAAAAGTGTTTTCAGCACAATTTCTGCTGCGGCATATGCCCTGTTAGCCGTCATTATCACGTTCAGCATCATCAATCTGGTCAATACCAGCATGACCAATATCATTTCCAGAAGGAAGGAGATGGGGCTCTTTCGGGCCATTGGACTGGACAGTAAACAGCTTTCCGGTATGATAGGCTTTGAAAATGGTTTCCAGACCTTTGGCAGCTTTGCAGCTTCTGTTGTTGGCGGTCTGGCCGTTGGAAAAGCAATCTGCTCCGCAGTAGGAAATGTACCTGGATTCAGCTTCGTAGATTACACGTTCCCCATTGTATCTGTATGCTTTTATTTCTTGCTGGCCCTTGCGCTGCAACGTATCCTTACAAAATGGGCAAGCCTGTATTGCAGGCAAAACAGCGTAGTCGAACAGCTTCGCGTGACAGAATAGAGGTGGCAAATCATGACCTGGCCCTTTGAGAACGACACCAGTGCGGTGATCCATAAAATAGCATCTGCCAAATTGAAGTACGGCAAGCTTCAAAAAAGAATTTCAATCTTTGCAATCGCATTAGCTGCCATGCTCATGTCCGCGGTGCTGCTGTTGATTTCAGGTATCGCAGCAGTAAACAGAAGCGGTGGGAACAGCGTGACAGGCTCTTACCATGCGCTTATTTCCGGCGTTAGTCAGGAAGAGTTTGAGCGCCTTCAGGCAGGACAAGAGTCTGTGCTGACCGGTCTGACTGTTTCAATGGGGGGTATCAAAGCTGGAAATGGGAGACTGAATCTCTCGTACTCCAATACCGATGCCCTCACGCTGAACGGCCTGACGGTATCTGATGGACGGATGCCGGAGTCGGAACACGAAATACTCATTGAAAAAGACTATTTGGATTATCTGAAGTTGGATGCAGGAATTGGTGACAGCATTTCGATTGCTATGCCCGGCACACAGGATGAAACGGTATTTTCGATTTGCGGGTACTTGGAGACAGCAGCTTCTGGAACCGGCAGGTCCTTGTACGCGGGGATCGTCTCTGAGCAGTATTTTTTAGCCCAAGGCGGCTGGGACACATTTTCTGCATCCGCCATGATCCGGGTAAACACCAGAACGGCCGCTTCTAAAGCGGAAATCGAAAAGCTGGTAGTAGAAATGCTTGACCACGCGGGAATCAGAAAAATCCCATCCTTCAACGAGGCGTACATCAACCTGTCAAAACCATCTCTTTTCCTGATTGGGACGGCGGCAGCTGGATTGGCGGTGATCATCGTGGCCTGTATCCTGGTGATCTATTGCATCTTCTACATTGCCATCGTCAACTCCATCAAGGAGTATGGGCAATTACGGACGATTGGCATGACAGGCCGGCAAATCAAACGGATGGTGTTTCGTGAGGGCTTTACGCTGTCAGCAACATCTATCCCCATCGGTCTGGCAGCAGGAACCATATTCTCCTGTCTGCTGATCCCGCAAGGGTTCCGGCCCGCCAGCCTGCTGTGGGTATGGCCTATGGTGATCGTCCTGATTTATCTGACGGTGAGGCTCTCCCTCCGAAAACCCGCCAGACTCGCCGCGTCCGTATCCCCCATAGACGCCTCCCGCTATATGGGACAGCAGAGCGGAAAAAAGCGGCAGGCAAGGCTGTCGGAGAAGATCTCACCGGTTATGCTGGCAAAAAAGCATATTTCCACCAACCGGAAAAAGAATGTGCTGACCGTCCTGTCACTGGTTCTTACCGGCGTCCTGCTTATGGGGCTGTCATCGGTGCTTTCCTCCATCAACGCAAGGGATATGTCCCTGTCAGGCTTCCCCAGGGGCCAGTTTATCATTAGCATCAGTGACGAACGGCTGCGGAATGACCCGCTGGAGCAGGTGCAGGCTTCCGCACCTTTTACAGACAGTTTGAAAGATTCTCTGCGCATGGTTTCGGGTCTGGAAGCGATGACAGAATATCACTATCTCCCGGCAGCTTTTGCGCCAGAGGCGGCGGAATCCGAAATCTCGATTGTTGGCTTCAACCGTGACGATATGGATTTAATACGCGCTTGCCGGAGCAGCCAGGCCGATCTGGAATATAACGCCCTGGTGGAACAAGACCTGTTGATTGTCGGCCGTCCCGATTCTCTGGAACGAGACTATGGGATTCGGGCAGAGGCCGGGCAAACACTCGCACTAACGATTTTTGATGGAAGTGACAGCTATCAAAGAAGTTTTACAGTTGGTGCCGTGCTGGATCAGAGAAAAATTGGCGGCAACAGCGATAAAATTGATATGCTGATGCTTCCGGTGGATGTTATGAATGATCTTGTGTCCTGCGACACCATGTACCAGCTCGCGCTTCGTGTCTCCGATGATAGGGAGGCACAGGCCGAGGCTGAGATCGACCAGATTTTGAAGGAAGCCGCTGGCCTCAGCGTGACGACGCTATCCGCCGCCATTGCTCAGAACGAAAACTTTATACAGGGGATGAAGTTGGTTCTGACCGTCGTTGTCGCTTTCATCGGCTGCTTTGCCATGATGAATCTGGTCAATACGATCCTCACCAGCGTGATTACCCGCCGGAAAGAGTTTGCCCTGATGCGCTGCGTAGGAATGTCCCAAAAGCAGCTGTCTTCTATGGTTCGCTGTGAAAGCCTGATGACTTCAGGGATAGGGCTGTTTTTCTCCGTGCTGATTGGCGGCGGCGTTGGCGCTGCCCTGTGTTCTCATTTGAAAAGTGGGCTGATGGTTTACCTGCACTATCGTTTCCCCTCTGAGATTGCCTTGGCTTACAGTACACTTGTTATTTTATCCGCGCTTACTGTGACATGGGCTGCACTGAAACATCAAAACAAACTGTCTCTGATAGAGCAGCTGCGCGTTTAATTTGGAGGTAGCGTATGACCTGGCCTTTTGAGAACGACACCGGCGCCATTGTGAGGAAGCTGGCAAAGCGGAGCCTTGCCAGCGAGAAGCGCCGGAACCTGATGGTGGTGATCGCCGTGGCCCTGGCGGCGTTCCTGATCTCCTTTGCGGCAATTCTGTCCGTTTCCGTGGCGCAGATCCAGCGCAACCAGGTGGCCGACACCTACGAGGCGGTGTTCACCGGCGTGGAGGCGTCCGATGTGGCGGCGCTGAAAGACCTGCCGGAGTTTGCCCGGGTGGGCGAATACTATCTGCTGGGGCAGGAGCATTCGGAGCAAGGGTACAACGCCTCCTATGTGTACTGCGACAGCGACATGATCTATATTGCCCGCGGCCAGATGGAGCTGGTAAAGGGAGAACTCCCGGTACAGGCGAACGAGGTCGCTGTCAGCGAATATTTTCTGTCCGCCTACGGTTCCAATGCCAAAATCGGTGAAACGGTCCGATTGGACACCGAGAGCTTTCAGGGCGACTATACCGTGACCGGCATCCTGTCCAATGTGGGGGAAAAGGAAGGAAACACCTGCGCCATTGCCGTTTCCAAGACGGCCTTGACCCAGTGGGCCGGTTTTGATCCCGCCGGGTATCGCGCCTATGTGCATTTTCAAAATGATGAACAGTTGAGCCGGAAGGTCATGACCGCCCGCTGCCGGGAGATCGCCGCCCGGTATGGCCTTCCCCATGTGGGCATGAACAGCAGCTACTTCGCCTATGCTTCCAAGTCCATTGACTTCGCCGCCACCGGCGGCGTCGCGGCCCTGGCGCTGATTGGCGGCTATGTGGTCATCCAGAGCATATTCCGTATCTCCGTTCAGGATAAGATCCAGAGCTATGGGCAGCTGCGCACCATCGGGGCGACATCCAAACAGATCCGGCGCATTGTCAAAAAGGAGAGCCGCCGGCTGGGCGGCGTTGGGATTTCCCTGGGCGCGCTGCTGGGCGTTCTCAGCGGCCTGCTTCTGTTCCCCAAGGGGTTCCACGGGGCCTACTATGGGTTGTCTGTGCTCCTGACCGTCCTGGTCTGCTGGTTCATGGTGTCTGTCTCCGTCCGCAGGCCGGTGAAAATAGCCACCGGTATTTCGCCGCTGGAGGCGGTACGCTTTTCCGCCGGACAGGAACGAATCCGCAGCCGGAAGAAACGCATCAGGCTCAACCCTGTGTCCATGGGTCTTGCGAACTTCCGGCGGGACCGGAAAAAGGCGGTGAGCATCGCGGCCTCGCTCAGCCTGGGCGGTATCCTGCTTTTGATTGTGTCCTCCGTGGTTCTGACCCGCTCGCCGGAGCAGGCCGCAAGGTTATTCTTCCCGGATGGGGACTATAAAATCTACCTGTCCTCGGAGCAGCCGGAGGAGGAGATCATGGCCGCGGGCAATCCGCTGAACGACGGGCTGCGGCAGGAAATTTTATCGGTAGACGGCGTGACGGATGTGCTGGTCACCCGCCAGGCTCTGCACGCAAAATTTGGGTCCTCCGCAAGCACCGAGGCCGGTATGTGCGATGCTCTGACGGACGCAAACCGCCCGGATGTGGAGGCCGCGCTGGTATCCGGCGCTATGCCGACGGACGCCCACAGCATTCTTCTGAGTACAAGCTACCAGAAGCATCACGAGGAGATGAATGTCGGGGCTGTCATGGAGCTGTCTCTGGGTCAGAAAACCGTGACCGTCACCATATCCGGCCTGCTGGATCCATTGAGGATGACAAATGGGCACGGTGCGCTTGCCCTGGATTCGGTGGCTCTGTTTGCGCCGGAGGAGCTGTTTCGGGAACTTCATCCCGAGATCGAGAACTTTGATTATTCCTGGAGCATTGTCAGTGACCCGAAAAAAGCGGAGCGTGTAGAAGCTGGCCTGCAAGAAATTCTGTCCGGTCACAGCAATCTCGGGCTGGATACCATTGGGGTCCACATCGAGTATGAGAAAATGCAGAGCGGCCTGATTTTCGGCGGACTGCGGGCGCTCTCCTGGCTGATCTTCCTCTTTGGTGTCGTCAATCTGATCAACACGACCCTCTCCAACCAGATGTCCCGGAAGCGGGAGAACAGCATCCTGAGCTCCGTCGGCTTGACCGGAAAGCAGCTGTGCCGGATGAACATTTGCGAAGGGCTCTGCTATGCGGCCTTTGCCGCCCTGGCTGTTCTGCTGATCGGACTTCCGATTGCGGTGGTGGTGTGCCGGGAGGTCAGCCGACGATCCTTTGCCGGTGAGATCGTGCCCTATCAATTTCCGATACTGGAAATGGGCCTGTTTCTCCTGGTGCTGTTCGGCCTGGAATGTCTGCTGTCCGCCTGGACGGTCAGCAGACAGAGAAAGCAGTCCTTGGTCGATCAGATGCGGGCGGTGGAATAGTGTTCCCGCAGAACATTTCATGACATCCAGGGAGCATTTCATTACAAGAGCCTTGAAATGGTGTCCTTTGCTCTATAGACTGATAAAAGCAAAGAACTTTTTTGCAAAATTAGCCATAGAAAGGGGATGCAAACATGAACGTGCAGATGATGGAAGGGCTTCTGGGAGCCAGCTCCAATATCAAGTTGTCGGGTACGCCTATGAGCGTGTACCGGCAGGCCAGCGCCGAGGGCGACACGGAGAAGATGAAGCGGGCGCTGGGTTACACCGGCGAGTGTACTGAGAAAGCGGTCAAGTACCAGGAGAAGCTGGACAAGGGCATGAAGGCCGAGGCGGAGGCTGAAAAGGAAAAAGCGAAGCTGGAGCAGGAGGCCGCCATCGAGAAGCGCCGGGAGGAGCGCAAGCGAGCTGAGGAGGGCGCAGAACCGGGCCGCCCCCAGGGAACCGATTTGGTTCAGATCAGCGATGCGGCGAAAGCGGCGCTGAATAACAACAAGCCTGCCGAGGCGGCGGAGCCCATTGAGAGTGAGCCGGTTACCTATACGCCGGCCGGCGAAATTGCCGCCGCTCCGGTGGAAGCCGAACCGACAGTTTCATTTACCGCGTAAAATTTCAAGGAGGAATGACGTATGATGCCGATTTCTGGTGTGAACACCGGCGCAGTCCAGCCTTTGACAACGGCTGAAAAGGTGCTGGGTGCGTCCAAGGTCCAAAAGCCCGAGGAGGAGGCCCAGGGCCACCAGCTGAAGCCCGTGATGGATGAGTACGTTCCGGAGGAACCCCAGGAGCCGTCCGGCCGCTACTGGATGGGCAAGGACGAGGACGGTCAGCCCAAAATCTATTTTGACGACCCGGAGCGGGCGGCAGACGGGCCCAAGCAGCCGGAGGACGCCCCCGAGGCGGAGGAGCCCAAACAGGCAGGCCAGGGTGCGAAGGGTCCGGAGGGGAAAAAGGATAAGGACGAGACCTGGGAGTGCAATACCGATAAGGTGGACCGGGAGATCGAAAAACTGAAAAAGCAGCAGCAGGAGCTGAAACAGCGGCTCAATTCCGAGACCGACGAGGCCAAAATCAAGAATCTGGAGCATCAGCTGGCCCAGGTGGAGCAGGAGCTGAAGCAGAAGGACAGCGATACCTACCGGAAGCAGAACGCTACATACACACAGCTCTCTTAATTTCTGGAAAGCGGCGGTTTCCGCCGCTTTTCTCCATCCCGTAGGAAAATTTAAGAAATTCCATAGGAAAAACGCAGGAAAAAGAAAAACAATTTTGATATAATGTCAGTGAAATCTTGGCCTGGAGGCAAGGGGAAAATGAGTAAGCAAAAATGGATCAATCTGGTGTCGGTATATTCCATTATTTATACCGTGATTACGCTGCTGAACAGCCTGTTGTATCTCTGTAACGGCATTTACGAGGACCCCAGCGGCAACTGGCACGAACTGGACAGGGCCATTATCCTGCTGATCGGCGTTGCGGCGTTTGAGCTGTGTACCAGTCTGCCCATCAAGCCGTTGATTTTGCGGTATGTGGTCGCATACATCCCATCCCAGCTGCTGGCGTTCGCCTATGTATGGTTTACCAGTTTGCGGGAGCCATTGGCAAAAACGGCGTATCAGGATATTTGGATCAACTTTACGGGCCTGTTTATCGTGCTGAGTGCTGCCAACACCATTGTTGGCATTTGCAAGAAAAAAAGGGAGCGGAAGTAACGTGACAAACGCTGTGAACAACCTCACTCACATCCTGGTAGTTGACGATGAAAAGGAACTGGCCGACGTGCTGGAGCTTTATCTCACAAATGACGGCTACACGGTCCACAAGTGCTATACCGGCGCGGAGGCCCTGGACTGTATTGCACACACAGACCTGGATCTGGCACTTCTGGACGTGATGCTCCCTGATGCGGACGGCTTTCAGCTCTGCAAGAAGATTCGGGAGAAGTCCTACTGCCCCATCATCATGCTCACAGCCAGGGGGGCGGATGGGGACAAAATCATGGGTCTGACCATCGGGGCCGACGACTACATCACAAAGCCCTTCAATCCCCTGGAGGTGGTTGCCAGGGTCAAGACTCAGCTGCGGCGGTACAGGCTCTATAACGGCTCCGCGCCAAAGCAGGAGGAACCGGCCCATGAATACAACATTCGGGGTCTGACGCTCAACCGGGACAGCCACAAGTGCTTTCTGTTTGGGAGGGAAGTGCAGCTGACTCCCCTGGAGTTCTCCATCCTCTGGTATCTCTGCGAGCGGCAGGGGATTGTCGTCCCCTCCGAGGAACTGTTTGAGGCGGTATGGGGCGAGAAATTCCTGAAAAATAACAACACCGTCATGGCCCACATCGGGCGGCTGCGGGAAAAGCTGGACGAGCCTGCCCGGAGCCCCAGGTTCATCAAAACGGTATGGGGGGTTGGCTACACCATTGAAAAGTAAGAATGATTTCGGCCAGTTTCGCAGGAAGATATTCCTCCGCACCATAGCCGTGCTGGCGGCTGCCGCCGCTGTGATCTATCTCACCTACGCCGTCCTGTTGCGGGGCCGCTTCGCCAAAGGAATGGTGGCCTTGTTTCAAAACACTCTGGGCATGGACTATGACGCCGCCCTCCGGTTCTATGAACGTACCTTCCGCAGTCACATGGACGCCATCATTCTGCTGTCTCTCCTGCTGGTGGCCTCTGCCCTGTTCTACTTTTACCTCCGCTGGCTGACCCGGTATTTTGAGGACATCAGCAAAGGAATGGATGCCTTGCTCCAGGATGTAGCCGGAGAAATCTCTCTACCCCCGGAGCTGCTTCCCATTGAGCGCAAAATGAATCTGGCAAAGCACACCATCGACCGGCAGAAAAGCGACATGCTCCTGGCCGAACAGAAAAAGAACGATCTGGTGATGTACCTGGCCCACGACCTGAAAACGCCCTTGGCCTCCTCCATCAGCTACCTGAACCTGCTGCGGGATGAAAAGCAGCTCTCCGAGGAACTGCGGGAAAAGTATCTCACCATTGCCCTCGCCAAGTCGGAGCGGCTGGAAGATTTAATCAACGAGTTTTTGGAAATCGCACGGTACAGCCTGTCCACCATCACCCTGCAATACAGCGAGATCAACCTAACCCGCCTGCTGGAGCAGCTGGTGTATGAGTTTCAGCCGGTTTTGAATCAAAAGGACCTGACCTGCCGCCTTGCGGCTGGGGAGGACATTCGGCTGAACTGTGACGCCGACAAGATGCAGAGGGTCTTTGACAATCTTTTGCGGAACGCGGTGAATTACAGCTACGACGGAACCGAGATCACTATTGAAGCCGAGAGCGGTGAGGACAGCGTAACGCTGAAACTTTCCAACTGCGGCGGAACGATTCCCAGAGAGAAGCTGGAACGAATTTTTGAGCAGTTTTACAGGCTGGATACGGGGCGCGGTTCCAGCGGGAACGGACTGGGGCTTGCCATCGCCAAGCAGATCATTACACTCCATAAGGGAACGATCACGGTGGAAAGCGGGGATGGTTTGACAGTTTTTACGGTGACGCTTCCCATATTGCAGCAAAAAGGAAATTTGGAAACTACGAGGGGATGACTATGGACAGAGAAAAAGTGCTTGCTATGGCCGAGCGGCTGAAGCTGCCTGAGCCGGTACTATCGCCTTTACGATGTGGACGAGGAGGATCAGGAATTCTATGAGTGGCTTTTTGGTGGGTGCAAGCGCATGGAGACGTTACCGGAACGCACCAGCCTTCAGCGGGCGGTGAAGGCTTATCTGGCTGCCGGAGGACACTTGGGTATGGCGAGGGGCGTTCTGATCCTCGATACACAGGCAAAAAAGATTATAGGGTGACATATATGAAACAGAAATTTTTAATGCTTCTTCCAGGTTTTGTTTTATTTGGAATTGGATGTATTTGTTTGTTTCTGCAGCATAAGCCAAGGGAACAGGTTGTTGTTGACCGCTTGAACGAAGCAATATCAAATTATACAGAAATGAACATCAGGGACGATAAAACCTATTCCCTTAAAGTGATTGATGTGCAGATGCTGGTAACAACATATCTTCCGGAATATACGATCTTTGGAGTTTCCTGCGATGAATATACCGTCCGCCCCAATCAGATCAACGAAGCATTCACGACAGAACAGGAACAGGATTTGCCAATCTGCAATTTTGAGTACCTGCTGCTCTACGATGAAAAAGAAGACAGGTTTTATAGTGTCAAGTTCGAGGCAGAAGGAAGGCCGGTCATACCGGATTTTACAGAAGCGAAAGAATTAAGCGGAGCCGCTTATGAGCTTGAATTACCGTGCCTGGATTCAATCGACAGCATCTCTCTCAAAAAGAATGCGGATCCTCTCATTACCATCAGCGCCCGGAATGATATGGAAACCATTTTGAACATATTAGAAAATACCATGTCCACCACAATGAGCGGGGAAATCGGTACGCCCGTTCGTGTTGAAAACATTATCAATATAGACTTTTTTAGCGGAGAGAACATGATTGGTCGATTGTTTCTATATGAAGATAATGAAAAATATTTTATTGAGCAGACTGGCAATGGAGTGTACACGATTTCCAGAGAACTTTATGCGTCGATAGAAAGTTATGTTCCGAGAGGTGACACATATGGGGAATAAGAAACTGTTGGGGATCGTGCCCCGCAAATCGAACGATACGGAGGTGATCAATCATGGAGTTAATCAAACTGACCCACGAAAATCTTGACCAGGAGCACATCTGCTGCGCCATATCCAGCAGCAAGGACGTGCAGGTCATGTCCAAAAAGGCTTGGTTGAAGGAGCGGCTGGACGAGGGACTTGTTTTCCTGAAAGGCAACGTCCGGGGGAAATGCTTTATCGAGTACATCCCCGCCGAATACGCCTGGGCGCCCGTTGAGGCGGAAGGGTATCTATACATCGACTGTCTGTGGGTTTCTGGACAGTTCAAGGGACATGGGTACTCGAATCTTTTGCTCAATGCGTGCATAGAAGACGGCAAGGAGAAAGGGAAAAAGGGGCTTGTGATCCTGTCTTCCAAAAAGAAGCTGGGCTTTCTCTCCGACCCCGGATATATGCGGCACAGAGGCTTTGTATTGGCGGACACGGCGGAGCCCTATTTTGAACTGCTGTATCTGCCCTTTGAGGAAAGCGCGGAGCGGCCCCGATTTCGGAACACGGTACGAGAGCATGGGGCCCTACCCAGAGGATTTGTGCTGTATTACACAAACCAGTGTCCGTTTACGGCGAAATATGTGCCGGTACTGGAGCGTATGGCAAAGGAGCGGAACGCCGTTTTCCAGATTGTCCACATCCAGACCATGGAGGAGGCCCAGAACGCTCCCTCGCCCTTTACCACCTTCTCTCTGTTCTATGACGGTCAGCTGGTGACCCATGAGATTTTGTCGGAGAAGAAATTTGATAAGATCCTGACAGAGAAGGGAATGTAGGAAAATCGTTAGAAAATCCGTAGGGAAAACGCAAAACAAGTATCGGCGGTTTTGGTATGATAGAGCCAAAACCGCCGGTGTTTTTTGTGGAGGGAATGTCTATGTTTATGATCAGAGAAATCCTGGGCTATTGTATCATCAGTGCCGTCTGCCTCTTGGGTATGGCCGTTTTCTATGCGCCCATATGCTTTTTGCTCCGAAATCGAGTGCCGCCGACAAAGCAGCTTGCCTATTTTCTGTTCGGGGCCTGCGTTATCATCGTCCTGGCGGCGACGGTCATTGTCGGCGCGTCCAAAACAGCTGCGGCAGACCGCTCGCTGAACCTGGTTCCCTTCCAGGCCTTTCAAGAGACCTGGGGTATGCCGGAGCCGAAGAAGATCGCCCAAACTGCCGCGAATGTCGTGATGTTTGTCCCATTGGGCTTTATGATGCCAGTGGCCTTCCGGAGAATGCGCAGCTTTTGGAAAACCGCTCTTTCCCTGGCGCTGTTCTCCTTTGCCATTGAGTTCACCCAGTATTTTACCGGCAGATCGGCGGACATCGACGATCTCATGCTCAATACCTTGGGCGGGATATTGGGGTATCTGATTTTCTTTGTGGTGTCAAAGCTATTCAGGAAAAAGCGTCCTCGCAGAACAAGCCGAGACTATCACCGCTCTGTGAGAAAATTGTAAGAAAGTCCGTAGGAAAACAGAGGAACCCTGTGTAAGCGAACGAGAAAATGGTGCTCTTGCTTTTGGTACAATGACAGTGCCAAGGCAAGAGCGCCTTTATTTTTATCAGCGGGAAAGGAGTTTTAACATGGAATTGCTGATCGACCATGTTTCCAAGCGATTCAAGGACAAAAAAGCGGTCAATGACATCAGCCTGGAGCTGACGCCAGGGGTCTGGGGCCTGCTGGGGGCCAACGGCGCGGGCAAGACCACCCTCATGCGGATGATCGCCGGGATTATGCAGCCTACCTCTGGCCGGGTGGTGTATGACGGTGTTCCCATTCAGGAGTTAGGGGAACAGTACCGGAGCATTTTCGGGTTCCTGCCCCAAGACTTCGGATTCCACCCGGAGTTCACTGTCAAAGACTACCTGGCCTATGTGGCCGCCTTGAAGGGGCTCCCAGAGCGGCAGAGCTGGCGGAGGATTCGTGAGCTGCTGGAGCGGGTCTCCCTGATGGACGTCTATAACAAGAAGATTTCTAAGCTCTCCGGCGGCATGAGGCGCCGGGTGGGGATCGCCCAGGCGTTGCTGAACGACCCGGAGGTGCTGATCCTGGACGAGCCCACCGGGGGCCTGGACCCCGGGGAGCGGGTGCGCTTCCGCAATCTGCTGTCGGAGTTCGCCCATGACCGGATTGTGCTGATCTCCACCCACATCGTCCCCGATGTGGAGTACATCGCCACCTGCCATGCCATCATCAAAGGCGGCAAGCTGTTGGCGACGGGGACGACAGAGGAACTCGTCAAGTTGGTGGAGGGCAAGGTGTGGAGCTGCACCATCCCGGCAGATCTGGTGCCGGAGTATGAGAGCAAGCTACAGATCACCAATCTGCGAAACGAAACCGATGGCAGCGTCTCCATCCGTTATCTGTCAGACCGGCCCCGCAACAATGTTTCTACTGCTGCGGCGCCTCGTCTGGAGGATCTGTATTTGTGGATGTTCCCGGAGAGCAGCGGAGAAAGTGACAGGAGGTATCAGTAAATGAGAATCTTTCGTTTGGAACTGAAACGGGTCTTGAAGTCAAGGGTCACCTGGATTTTGCTGGCGCTGGCATTGCTCCTCTCCGTCCTGCTGGCTTGGCTGCCGACCACCTACTGCTACAGCAATTACACGGACGAGGCCGGGAACGAGGTCAACCTGACCGGACTGGCCTCTATCGCCTACGAAAAGGAGCGTCAGGCGGATGCCAGCGGCATTGTCACCCCGGAACGGGTACGGGAGGCCGTGGAGATTTATCAAGCCTGCCTCACGTCCTACGGCGTCACGGAGTCCTACGATCTGCCGGAGGGTGTCTATGAGAAGGAGATCCTCCCCATCGCCCCGCTGCTCCATGGCGTCAAGGAGGCGTTTGCCGACCCGGACACCGGCATGGCCCCCACCATCATGGAGATCGACCCAGCACAGATTGACGACTACTATTCCGTCTGTGAGACCCGGATTGCCTCCCTGATGGCGATGGAGCAGCCGGACAGCCCCGCCGTCCAGCGCAAGGCCGTGGAGATGTACAGACGAGTGGAAAAGCCCTTTGCGGTCTATCCCGGCATGAGTTCCACTATTCTGGACTATCAGAACATCATGGGCTTTCTGGTGCTGCTGTTCTGCGTGGTGATTGCAGCCCCGGTGTTCTCCGCCGATTATCAGTCGGGTGCGGACGATATTCTGCGCTGTACCCGGAATGGCCGGGCCAGGCTTGGGATTGCCAAAGTGTTGACCGCCCTGTTCGTCAGTGCTGCCGCTTTTGTAATCTGTGCCGTGGTGCATATTCTGGTGGTCAACAGCCTGTTTGGCTGGGAGTGTACCAAAACCTCTATCCAGATGCTCTACTCCATCGTGACCCTGACCGACATGAATATCGGGGAGCTCCAGCACCTGTTTGCCGTGGCCGGTCTGCTCTCGGTGCTGGCCTCCGTCAGTTTCACGCTGTTTCTCTCCTCCAGAAGCAAGACCACTGTGGCGTCTTTGGCCTCCGGGCTGGTGTTCTGCATCGCGCCGGTGGTGCTCTCCATGACAGTGCCGGGGGCGCTGTCCACCTGGCTGTGCAGCATCCTCCCTGCCAGCGGCACAAGTATCCAGGCCAGTATCCTTTATGCCATCACCGATTTTAAGTTTTTGAGTCTGGGCGGTCTGGCGCTTTGGACGCCCTACGCCATGATCGGGGCCTGTATCATTGAGATACCGCTGTTTGTGTTCCTGGCGGTGCGCTCCTATTGCCGACATACCGTAAACTGAACTGTTTTCTCTATTGAATGAAAACGCCACTCGGGTAAATACCCCAGACATTTTAAGAAAAAATTTTTGAAATGTCCGTTCGGTGTAACAATTCAACCGCTTTTTATGTCGAACCTTGAGAGTGTTCGGACATTTCTGTGACATTTGGGTTTTACAATTCTTTTGTCAGTAAGTTAAGAAACCATAAGAGGATCATCCCAAGCCCTTCTAAACTGTTGAATAGCAGCCAGCGGGTAAGGACACGCCTCGCCCGCTGGCTGCTATCCTCACTGGCTGGTAGGAAGATATTTTGCCACCGGCCAGCAGTGTTACCTGTCTAACCATCGTATCGCTCCGTGTTTTTGCATTTCTCATTCTGGCGAACCAATAGCTGTTCCGCAAGGAAGTCTAATGTATTAAGCAGGAGCAGTTGATTGGAGCGGTTGCAAGCTCTGAATTTTCCAAGGAAACGATTGATTTCTTCCATGTGCTGATCCGGCTCTACACTGAATAGGTCGCTTGTTGTAAGCCCCAGGCGATTGACAATCGGGAACAGAATCTCATAAGACGGGTTGACGCTCCCGTTCTCTATACACTGGATCATTTTGATTGATACTCCCGTTTCGTCTGCTAACTCCTGCTGTGTCAGCTTACAAGCCTTCCTTGCGTCATGGATGCGAATGCCCAAGTATGTAAGTCTATCCTCCGGCATGATTTATCACCTCGGATATATTCTATCTTGCCGATTTTTATATTTACACTCCCAAATAACACCTATTAAATAGGTAAAATCTTGCGTATTTCCGAATAGCATTTTGCCCCTGTCGAGGAGCCATAAAAAAACGGCTTTTCACAGCAGGGGCTTATTGTGCATACACCTGTGATTTGCCCACTGGAGGAAATCATGGGTATTTTTATTGTCCAAAACAGGATTGGTGACCTGTCAAAAAAATTGTAGCGAATCATGAGGATTATCCTGAAGAAGAAACCGCAAAATCCGACCTTTTTCTAACGCAATATCACACTGAAATTCAAACGTGGAAGCAAACCGCCAGAAAGAGCAATAGGCTCTCTGGCGGTTTGTTTTGTCGGTTTAGGTCGAATGGTATAGCGCTCACAAGACAATGGCAACCGTACATAGCCCGATACCCATGATTCCTGGTTTCAAATCGCCTACCCCACAAATTTGAGATCGGAGATCATGCAGATGAACTATGACATAGAAAAGTGCGGAAAGCGCATTCGGCAACTCCGCATCCAAAAAGGTCTTACACAAGAAAAAACCGCAAACGCACTGAACATCGACCAGAGTTTTTATGGCCGTGTTGAAACAGGGAAAAAGGGCTGCTCTGTAGATATGTTCATACAGCTTTCCATCTTATTCGGTGTGTCGCTGGATTATCTGATTTTGGGCAGATGCCTTGGGGAGCTGCCTAATGGAGCAGATACGCCCAAGTTGAAAAATACTATCGGAGAACTGATAGAGCAACTGGAGGAATTCAAGCGGTTCCTGTAATTGAATATGTCCACAGGGCATAAATATGCCCATTGGTCTCTAAAAAAGTTGGTGTGAGTTCTCTACAATAAGGTCAAGGCGAAAGCCCTGCACCTTGACAATTTCACACCAGCAGTACGGATCACCACACGGACAGACGCACAGCGCGCGCCATGGTCTGGAGGGAGCGAAAGCTCCCTCCAGACTGCGATAAAGCCTGTGCGGGGCAACTCTGGCAAAGCCGCCCGCCATCCCCTGGGTTGAAATTATGGAAGTAAAAACAGGCTAAAAAATCAGGTTGTGAAATAGAGAAAATCCAGTAATTTCAATGCTTTTCAGCTTTTGTGCAATTTGAAATATCTACGCTAATTATTTGTTGACAAGTCAAAATCAGTGTAGTAAGATTAAGCCAAATTCTCCCCTAACTAGGGATTAGTAGGAGGTTTTGGCATGGCAGGACGGCTAAAGCGCACAGTAGAAATAACCGAAACGGAATACACAGATACAGTATTCTATAGGTTTATAACAGAAAAAGAAGCTATAGGACTAGTAAGCAAAACAATACAACAATATAAAGACGCATATAAGAAATTTTCAACATTCTTTGGAGATGAAGCGGAACGAATAGGAGATATATATGGCGGTATGTTTCCAACATGGACAGCGGCAATGAGGAAAGAAGGACTTGCAACCGCTTCTATTAACTCTTATTTATCTGCTATGCGTTCTTTCATGTATTGGTGTATGGAGCCAAACCATGAATATCTAAATGAGCATTTTAAGTTACGCCTAATAAAAGCACAAGAGACACCACCAAAAGATTATACAAACGAAGAAATAAAGTTGCTTATTAAAAAGCCAGATAAAAAAGCTAGATTTTTAGAATGGCGTTCATGGGCTATGGCTTGTTTTGCTTTAGGAACAGGCGCAAGAATTGGAACAATGGCGGAAATACAGATAAAAGATATAGACCTTAAAAATGCTAAAGTATTCTATAGACATACAAAGAGCAAGCGGCTACAAAACGCAAATTTGCCGCCGCAACTAATTAGAGTATTAACGGAATATATCAATACATGGAGAACAGTAGATACACAGCCAGAAGATTACTTATTCTGCGGGATAGATGGAGAAAAAGCAAATATAGATACATTACGGCAAGGGTATGGAGTATTTGCAAAAAGCCGTGGAGTAAATAAGACAAGTATACATGGATTGCGTCATACATTTGCCCGTATATGGTTTGAAAATGGGGGCGATGTAGTGCAACTGTCAAAGATATTAGGACACACTACACTTACAATGAGTGAGCATTATATGAACGCTTTTGCAGATATGGCAAAAGAACGGTTTATAGCTTATAATCCATTGGAGACAATAGGGCGTAAAGGAGCAAAAAAGGGAGTAAAGAAAAACAAAGACTAATACACCAGAGAGGGGGAACGGCCTAGCCGCTCCCCCTCTTTTTTGCTACCGCCGCCGCTAGGCCGCTTGTAAGGGCCGCTAGGCGGCTTTTGTGGCGTGGGTAGTGCTTGGGGTATTGCCTAGGGGCTAGAAACGCTCCTAGGGCCTTCTATGGGCCTTGTAGGGCGTTCTGTGCTATCCAGCCGCCGAACAAGGCCACCGCCGCCAGCAGCTACCACCGCCGCCGATCTTCTCCCGCTCCCGCTCGATGGGGCCGACTGCGCCGCCTTCGGCGGCTTGTCGGCCTTGCGCCCGCTCCGCTGGGCGCATAAGGAAAGCGGGAACGGCTTGCGCCGCTCCCGCTTGATTGTATTATTCTTCTTCCGCTATGAACGCTTTCAATCTTGCTAACGTTTCTTTCATTGCATTTGCCTTTTTTGTAGTTCCTTTAGGGGCAAGGTCAGGAAAGTATTTGCGGGCGAACTCATTCCTAGTTTCAATATAGGTTGGAACACGCTTAACTTTCTTTCCGTCCTTGCCTTTCTTCTCAATTTCTGTTTCCGCAAATTCAACGTACCATTCAGCGTCTTTCTTTCCAAGTTCCATAACATGACGCTCAATCATGGGAAGTGTAATTTGCTTCAAGTCAGTTACTTCCTCCCCGCCGATTGTGTAAACTTTCTTTTCAGTAGTAGATTTTTTACCAGCCATTTTGTAAATCTCCTTTCAAGTGTTATTTGTTGTTTTATTGCTTGCTTGATTGTATTGTATTATAGCGGCTAGTTTTCTACTTGTCAATATGTAAATTAAAAAAGGCGGCTAGTGGTGTTAATACTAGCCGCCCTTGTATCAATCTATAATGATTATATCATAATACTTGCCATCAATAACTTTTGCAGAAAATGTTATTTCTTTTCCTACATATTGGGTAACATCAATGCTTTCATCAAAATAAACTAATTGTTGAACAGAACGATTTTGGAACTCAACATTCCAAGCACCATTGAAATCACTATTCTTGCTTTTTGGCGTTCCGGTATATTCATACCTATCTGTAACAAGGTATGCTTGTTCCATAACGCAGTCTGTATAATCCTCAGCCATTGGGCCATATCTGCTTTCTTTTGTTGTTAGAAATTCATCGTTTGTTATACCAACAATAGTTATATATTGTTTGGTTTTAAGGTTAATTATATCTTCTTCTGGTAAGTGTACGATTACACTTCCCATTCCGTGATTAAAGATAATACAATCTTCCTTAATTTCATCTACAGTATGTTTCATTATAAGGGTCTTTCCGCAATATGCCTGTTTTGCACTCACTATATTTTCTGCGATAAGAGAATTTAATTCAGAAACATCGCCGTCCTCAGCGACTTGGAGCATTTCCTCCTTTGTCATGCTAGGTGTGCTATCCTCCCCGCCGCCGCTGGGCGTGTTTGTGCTTGTTGTGTCCCCGTTCCCGGTGCTGGGTGTGTTGGTGTCCCCTGCTCCGCTACCGCCGCCACAGGCCACCAGAGAGAGGGCCAGAGCCGCCGCAAGGATAAGGGCTAGTAGTTTCTTCATTGTGTCTAACCTCCGTCTAATTTTGTTGTTGTGCTGGGTATGTTGTAATTTTAGCACTAATACAGAAGTCGGTCAACACTATTTCTGTTGAAATTCTAACTATTTATGAAGTGTTCGATATTACTTTGTTCCATTATCGCCGCATACATGGGAAAGTAACAATGAGGTGATAAGCCATGGTATTAGACTATCTGAAAATAGGAACAAGAATAAAGAAAGCAAGGATTGACAAAAAATTGACACAAGCACAATTAGCAGAGCAGTTAGAACTATCTAACAATTATATTAGTGGAATTGAATGTGGTAAAGCTGTACCTAGCCTTGAAACTTTTGTTATGATTTGTAATGCACTAGATGTAACAGCAGATATGTTATTGACTGACACAGTTTATAGAAGTAATGAGTATTTAAAAGAGAGCATAGCAACAAAGATTGATAAATGCTCAAAACGGAATATGAGAATTATAGAAAGGTTTATTGATTTGTTACTTGAAGAAAATGAATAGGGCCGCTATTCGTTTAAGTATACAAATACGAACACTAGAAAACCTAGCGAAAACAAGTCATTTTAATATTCGTAAAAGCCGCAAAACAATTTACGGATATTCGCAAATAATACTTGACATTTACGAACACATTTGCTATACTAATACCATCAACAAAACAAAGGAGCGGCAATAATGGATAGTAAGGTATTCGGATATGCAAGAGTAAGCACAAAGGAGCAAAACCTTGATAGGCAATACATAGCACTAGCCGAACAGGGCATAGAAGAAAGAAATATTATTGTAGACAAAGAAAGCGGCAAAGACCTAGATAGAAAAGGCTATCAGCTATTAAAGAGCGGCTTGTTACGGCGTGGCGATACTCTGATTATTAAATCTCTTGACAGATTGAGCCGCAACAAAGCAGATATTAAGAAGGAACTAGAGTATTTTAAGAATGAGGGTATCCGGCTAAAGGTGCTAGACCTCCCCACAACAATGATGGATTTACCAGAGGGGCAAGAGTGGGTTTTTGAAATGGTAAACAATATCTTGATTGAGGTATTAGGCACGATAGCCGAACAGGAACGGGCCAGCATTAAACAGCGTCAGGCAGAGGGCATAGCCGCCGCAAAGGTAAAGGGCGTGGAGTTAGGCAGACCGAAAGCCCAAAAGCCGCCGAACTGGGAAGAAGTAATAGGCCAGTGGAAAGCCGGGGAAATCACCGCTACAAAGGCTATGGAGTTGACAGGGACAAAGCGCACGACATTTTACAAGCTGCTGGGAGCATAACCAGACTATGAGCGAATACCCCCTACAACGCACTTTAAGCGGCCTACAGCGGCGGCGGCGTTGTGGGGGGGGTATTCTTCCACAGACGGCAATACAGGCCCTATACGCCGCTCTGATGGGCCACAGACAGCGGTATAGGCCGCTTGTTTGCCGTCTGTAGACAGCGGGCCGAAAATTCTTGACGATATGGCTTATGAGTTTAGAGCCGTTAGCCGTAAAGAAGATGTAGCGATATGTAGTAGTATAGACTATAAATGAAGTAATAAACAAGAATATAACAATCCTTGCAAGTAAAAAATTTTTTTGCTATAATATAAATGTAACAAGTAGGAAATATGTAAAGTCTACTTAATTAAATAATATTGTAGACCTAAACAAGCTATATAACTGAATGGTAGTAGTGTTTTACTCATTGGGGTATTCTTCTGCCCTCATTCCGTCACTATTACAGTAGTGTTTGGCGGCACGTTGCTATATAGCTTGTTTAGGTCTACAAGAAAGGAATGATAATAATGAGTGATACCCATATCGCCAATAGTGGGTATAGTAACAGCTTTGTGTTAGCTGGACTAGATAAAATGTGCAAGTATATAACACCTAGCGGCGCAGTACGCTAGTTAAGCGATAATACTCCAAATAAACACTATTGGTATCATCTTTCGTATGATGAAGCGGCTAAATACGCAAGTAAGACAGATACAACAGTATCATTTTGGCTAGACAATGCAAGATACAATGAACTACATATATTTGTGGTTGATGTAGACCACATAGAGGAAAACGGAAAAAAGTTACCAATAGACACAGAATCACCAGCATTTAAGGCGCTGGAACGTGCGGCGGATATAGTAACAAGGTCTAAAAGCGGCGGTTATCACTTCTATTTTGGAGTATACAAAGAGAGGGCAACGCCGCTATTCGATAGCATAGGACTATTAACAGGCAAGGATAAACCTAGTTTAGTAAGCAAGACAAAGAGCATAAGTAAAGATGGACGTTTGCTTATAGACTGTTTTTGTGATGTGGGACATTTGATACGTGAAACACATTGGGATTGTAGTAAACCACTAACGGATAAAACAGAATATCTATATAGAATACTAGCAGAATATTTTGTAATTAAGAGAACAGGTAACAGCGGCGCATTCACTGGGGAATTGGACGATGCAGAGGGATGGGACGGCACACAGATAGAGGGGCGGGATGCCGCATATTTAAGGGAACATATGACATTTGAACAACAGCTATGTTTTGATGATTTAATGGACATAGACGCAGATTGTGATGGTTCAAAGTGGAAAGAAACAGGATTTGATATATACTGCGCATTCCAACAGCCAGAAGAAATATTTGCAGACGAACTAGCCGGTGAAGTATGGCTATGGTGGAGCAAGAGAGGAAAAGAGAAATATAGCCCACATGCTTGTGTTGGTACATGGAATTGGATAGTAAAGAAAGCACTAACAAACGGCGCACAGATAAATAATCTTTTATGGCGTAGTCTGCTAGGGTTGGATAAATCGTCCACAGACGGCAAACAAGTATCCTATACCGCCCTTTTGGGGGATGAAGATTTCAGGCCAAAGTGGCAAGGCCAGCTGATAACATGGCGGCATAACGATAATGGCAATAGACAATCACATGATATAATGATTGGTGATATAGCATATAAGCCGGAAAGTTTTTTTAAGCTGATAGAACCACAATACAAGAGAGTATATGTAAAGGCCGCATTGAATGGAATAGATATAGAAAATAGCTTATATTTAACAAGAAGCAAACGTCAACAATGGACATATTTTGCTAAAAGCTGGAAGTATGGAACAATAGAACCGACAGAAGAACAGCGACAAGCGGCATTGATATTCTGCGATAATAACCCAACGGCAAAGCAGATTAAAAGATGGATAGATAAAGTAGGGCTAAATTCTGTATTAACATTCGGAGCAACGCCGCAGAAAATAGATGAACCAGCAAAAACATGGTGTCATACAGAGGAATTGAAAGAAGATAATAGTGGAATATTGTATTATGGAATTTCTATACAATGGAAAGAGATACTAGAGTATATTGCATACAAAACAAGAAACGGATAGACGGATATAGAAAGCCGACTAAAGGCTATGTATTGGTATAAACCGAAAAAGTGTTATATGACATACAGTGTAGATGATTATAACAAGTTAAGTAGCTGGATAATGGCAGGATGTGATATGGACAATATGCCATTCAGCGGCGAAACGCCGAACAGTGAACTAGAATTTGAACTTCTATTTGAGAACGCTACTTTTGAGGTAATGCAAACAGTTGGAGAGCGTAACAGGAATGAAGAAATAAAAGAACGGCAAAAGAAAGGCAGAGCATTGACGAAGAAAAGCAAGGACAGAGAAGAAATAATGAAACACCTATTTAGTGAAAATCAGCATTTTACATATAAGCAATTATTAGAATGGGGTATATCAAGAGGAAGAATAACAACAATGAAGAAAAATAGAATAATAGTTGAAATTGGTGCTGAATATATGCTAATATATGAATAAAAGTATAGAAGACTAGTACGCCTAAAATTCTATGCAGGGATATCCAAAAATACATAAGAGAGTAATATAATATTTCTGGATATCCCTGCACAAAATCCGAAATGAAGAAAACTAGCCGCACACAAGCGGCGGTATAGGGTACTTGTTTGGCGTGTGTGGTATGAGTAAAAGCAAAATGCGCAGAGCCGCTAAAGCCGCTAATAACCGCCGCCGCCGTTCTTGCCTTGCGGTAGGGAAAACCGCCGAAAAAGGCTAGTATAGGAGCAAGCAGGGGTAAAATCCCTAAACACTCCCCCGACCTATGGCGGCTTCCTATGGGCTGTCTAGGGTCATTATTCGGGCCTACCCTTGCTATCATAAATGTAAAAAATAAGCCGCTTAAATGGGCTATACGGCTACACTGGTATTAAAAGCCCTAAAAATTGAAAGGAGATGTAACAATGTTACATGATTTTGCACACATTCTAGCTTATATTGCTAAAAATCCTAGTGAAAGAGAGTGTTTATCATGCTATTTGTATAGAAAACAGCATGAAGATGTAAGTTTTCAAGCAGATTTTAGAAGAAATGAGGATAATATTGACAAATAGGGAAAGGAAATAGCAGATAAATTGGAAAAAAGCATACAAAAGGCAATAGATAGAAAGAAAAAATAAGAGAAATACAAGGCGAATAAGCCGCCGAATAGGTTTTAGTGCAGGCTGTGTTGTCAATTCGCTGATTTTCTCAAAAACAGCTAATTAGTGTATTTGTTTTAAAAAAATCAGGTTGTGTAAACGCTGAAACCATTGTGTATCAATGGTTTCAGCGTTTTTGATACAGAAAAAATTTATCCACTGAGTTGAAAGCAGTAGAGACCCCTGGAATGTGTCTGTGAAGGTCCGCCGAGCCTTATCCGTTACTGTTCCCTATATCTCATCGGGGGTCGAGCTGAGAATACGATGAGTACCTATGAAAAATGAACCAATTAAGGGGAATTTAGGATGAAAACCAACGATAACAGGCAGAATACCCATAACGAAATTGATAGGATCTTCAGAGTCCTACTCCCCACCTGGAACATGGCAGAGCGCCCCGAACAGGCGGCGCTCTGCCACCGGATGCTGGACGCCATGGTGGAGGGCGGTATCGCCCTGTGTGACGCCGGCACGGGGATCGGCAAGACCTACGCCTATCTGGTGGCCGGGACGGTGTACAGCCGTTTCCGGGCCGCCTGTGGCCTGGAGCGGAAGCCCATCCTTGTCTCTACCTCCAGCATCGCCCTCCAGACTGCGGCGCGGGACGAGTACCTCCCGCTGCTGTCCGATGTGCTGACGGAGGACGGCATGATCGTCCAGCCCCTCCGGGCGGTGATCCGCAAGGGGAAATCCCACTACGTCTGCGATGCGCGGCTGGAGCAGCGGCTGGGCCAACTGGATCTTCAAAAGAAGAACTGGAAAGCCGGCGCGGCCCTGCTCTCCCTGCAGGGACAGCTTGACATGGACGAGGCGGCCCATCTCAGCGGCTATGACCGGGAGCGCGTCTGCGTCCCCCGAATCTGCGACTGCGGGCGGGAGGACTGCCGATATCACGCCTTTTTGGAGGATTGTGACTCCGGGCGCTATCTCTTCCAGATATGCAATCACAACCTGCTGCTGGCGGACGCCATCCACCGGGGCAGCGGGCGAAAGCCCATCCTGCCGGACGCCTGCGCCCTCATCGTGGACGAGGCCCACAAGCTGCCGGAGACTGCCCGTCAGATGTTCGGGGTGACCCTGGCGGCGGAGGATATCCGCGCCCTCACCCACAGCCTGCGGGGAGAACGCTTCCTGCTGGCGGCGGAAGTGCTGACCGATAGCGCCAAATCCCTGCTGCGGAAGCTGGATCGTCCGCCGGAGGGCAAGCCCTTCGACCACTACGCCAAATCGCTGGCCGCGCCGGAGCGCAGCCTGACGGTAATTAACCGGCAGCTCCACGGCCTGCTCACCATGCCAATCCGCAGAAAACTGGACCGGCTGTCCACCACAGTGACCCTGTTCCACCAGGGCCACCCGGATATGGTTTTCTACACGGAGGAGGACGCCCACGGCGGCACCATGCTGTGCGCCACCATTGCCGACCTGACCGCCCAGCTCCGCCAGACACTCTGGCGGCAGGAGCGGCCCGCTGTCCTTACCTCCGCCACCCTGGCCGTGGGCGAGGACTTCCGGCGCTTCAAAGAGGAAACAGGGCTGCTGACGGATGGCCGTGTCACGGAGTCTGTGGCATCTTCGCCCTTCGACTACCAGCAAAACTGCCTGCTGTACTTACCCCAGATCCCGCCCAGGCAGAAAGCCACGGCCTACTATGACGAGCTGGCGAAGGAGATCGCCGCCCTGCTGGACGCGGCCCAGGGCCACGCCCTGGCGCTGTTCACGTCCTACGCCGCTATGTCGGCGGTGAAAGAGCGTCTGCCGAACTACGGCCTGCGCTATCCGCTGTTCACCATGGGCCGCAGTGCTATCCATACCACGGAGCAGTTCAAGGCCAGTCCCGGCAGTGTGCTGCTGGCGGCGGGGGCCGCCTGGGAGGGCTTCGACTTTCCCGGCGACTGCGTGTCCCTGCTGATCATCCCCCGTTTGCCCTTCGCCGTTCCAGACGCTCTGAAAGAAAAGGAGCGGGAGAATCATCCCACCCTCCGGCTGTTCATCCGGGCGGTAGTGGTGCCGGAGATGCAGATCAAGCTGAAGCAGGGCTTCGGGCGGGCCATCCGCACCGAGACTGACACCTGCGTGGTGGCCATCCTGGACGAGCGGGCCGCCAAGGGAAAACGCTACAGCAAGGATGTGCTGGCCGCCCTACCGGAGATGCCGGTCACCGGCAGCCTGGAGGATGTGGCACGGTTTATCCGGCAGGTGAAAGGGCCGGACTATTTCCGGGAGGCATCCGCATGATCGATGTGAAGAACGAGATGCGGTATATCCTGGTGACCCGCTTGCTGGAGCAGGCGGCGGAGGCCGGCCTTCTATCCGCTGAGGAACTGTGGGCCGCCAAGCGGCTGGCGCTGGAACGCTACCGCCCCGCAACTGTGTGGGAATAGTGATAGCTATTCCCGCCGAGGTGTGGTAGTGTTGTCGGTACCCAGAGGAAAGGAGGCCGCGGCATGGAATACCCGTTTTATCTGGAACAGAAATTTTTCGATGTCGGACGCCTGGAGACCCGCACCCTGACCGCCCAAGAGGCGGAGGCCCTCAACTACGAGGACGGCTACAAGGCCCACGGCGAGGGCTACACCCTGTATGTGGACGGCTACAACAGCCTGGATGCCATCCAGAATTATCTGGACGAGTGGGAGGCCACGAAACGGGCCTATGCGGAGCAGTGAGCCGGAAGGGAGTGTGCGCCAGATGAGCAAAAATGTCACCATCATCCCGCCCAGCGAGGACAGGCCCGCTATTCTGCGGGTGGCGGCATACTGCCGGGTAAGCACAGACTCCGATGATCAGGCCACGTCCTATGCCTCCCAGATCCGCAGCTACACCGAGCTGATCAGCCAGCATGAGGGCTGGGAGCTGGTGGACATTTACGCCGATGAGGCGGTGAGCGGCACGAAAACGGACAAGCGGGAGGACTTCAACCGTCTTCTGGCCGACTGTCGGAAGGGCAAAATCGACCGGGTGCTGGTGAAGTCCATCTCCCGCTTCTCACGGAATACCAAGGACTGTCTCGCCGCCCTGCGGGAGCTGATGCGGCTGGGCGTGACCGTCCAGTTTGAAAAAGAGAATATCGACACCGGAACGCTCACCACAGAATTGATGGTGAGCGTTTCCGGTTCCTTGGCCCAGCAGGAGTCCATGTCCATCTCCCAGAATATCCACCAGAGCTATCGCCGGAGGATGGAGCGGGGCGAGTTCATCACCACGAAAGCACCCTACGGTTACCGGCTGGTAAACCGGAGAGACCTGGATGGGCTTCCGCTCCAGGCCACAGGCGGCCCGGAAACGGCTGTACACCGTCCCGGCCACCAGATAGGCGTAGGTCTTGCCGATCCCCGTGCCGGCGTCACACAGGGCGATACCGCCCTCCACCATGGCGTCCAGCATCCGGTGGCAGAGCGCCGCCTGTTCGGGGCGCTCTGCCATGTTCCAGGTGGGGAGTAGGAC
>Ga0224747_10016_pt1 | contig 26850 bp, 15 predicted proteins | sample LIM_F_Water_Pos_FD_182999 | JGI IMG/M metagenome (GOLD analysis project Ga0224747, IMG submission 182999) | Enriched cells from gastrointestinal tract of the lab mouse from Pacific Northwest National Laboratory (PNNL), Richland, Washington... | ecosystem: Host-associated > Mammals > Digestive... | reverse complement strand
TTTCCTCATGGTGCCGGAGTATCTGTTGTGGAAGCTCACCGGCGTAAAGGCGAAGGAGTATACCAACGCCACCACCACCGGGCTGGTGAACGCCGAAACCGGAGAATTTGACCTGGGGCTGGTCAAAAAGCTGGGCCTGCCGGAAAACCTGTTCCCAACGCTGAGCCGGCCTGGAACGGCAGTGGGCCAGTACAAGGGCGTCCCCGCCGTGCTGTGCGCCACCCATGACACCGCCTCCGCTGTGGATGGAATTCCCATGGAGGGGGAACAGCTCTATATCTCCTCCGGCACCTGGTCGCTCCTGGGCGTGAAAACCCCCGAGCCCCTCACCGACAAAAAGAGCATGGCCGCCAACTGGTCCAACGAGGGCGGGGTGGGCTACAACCGATACCAAAAGAACATCATGGGTATGTGGATCGTGAACCGGCTACGGGACGAGCTGTGCCCAGACAAGCCCTTCCCGGAGATCGTGGCCCAAGCGGAGGCCAGCGCCTTTGACGGCACTGTGGACGCCAATGCCTCCTGTTTCCTGGCCCCGGACAGCATGAGGGATGCCTTTGACGGCGCGCTGTCCGTCAAGCCGGAGTCGGCGGCGGACTATTTCCGCTGCGCCTACCGCTCCTTGGCGCTGAGCTACCGGGACGCCATCCGGGAGCTGGAGGAGAACATAGGAAAAACTTATGAAAAGCTGTACATCGTGGGCGGCGGAGCGAAAAACGGGTTCCTGAACCGCTTGACAGAGGAAGTCACAGGAAAACAAGTTGTGGCCCTGCCCATTGAGGCCACAGCGCAGGGCAATCTCAAAATCCAAATGGAGGCGATTTCATGTTAGTGGAAACCAGAGCCAGGGTAGGCGTGTTCGCCATTGCCCTGGGGGCCTATCTGCCCCAATTCCCGTCGTTGGTCCCGGAGTTCCGAAGCCAGTATGCGGCTTTCAAAAAGAAGCTGCCGGACAGCGTGGAGCTCATCGACGGCGGCATCGTTACCACCAAAGAGCTGGCTCAGGCCGCTGGGGACAAGTTCCGGGCCGCCGACGTGGACCTGGTGATTTTGCAGCTGCTGACCTACGCCACCTCCTACAATATGCTGCCCGCCGTCCGGGATCTGGACGTGCCGGTGGTGCTGGTGAACCTCCAGAAGAAGCGGGCCCCGGACTACGCCAACACCGACACCGCAACTTGGCTGGGCCAGCTCTACGCCTGCGGGGCGGTAGGGGAGATGGTGGCCGATTTGGAGCGGGCGGGAAAGCGCCATGCCGTCATCACCGGCGTGGTGGAAGGAGGCGACCCCCACGCCCAGGCGGAAATCGAGGACTGGTGCCGCGCCGCCCAGGTGCGCCGCCGCTTCCGGGACACGAATTTGGCCCAGATCGGCCGGTCCTACCCCGGCATGATGGACCTGTACATCGACGAAACCAACCTCTACCACCGGATGTGGCTGTATACCAAACAGTTCGACTGGGAGAAGATGTGGGCCATCGCCGACGGCATCACCGACGAGGATGCCATCCGGGCCAAGGCCCAGAGCATCCTGGACACCTTCGACATCGAGGGCGGCGGCACGGTGGAGAAGGTCTGGGAGATGGCGAAGTATGTGGTGGCTTTCGAGCAGTGGGTGAAGGAGGAGAAGATCGCCTTCATCGCCTCCCACTACGACGGCTTTGCCCAGGGCAAGGCCGGGGTGCTGGACAGTATGCTCATACCCGCCTTCTCCATGCTCATCAAGCAGGGGGTGGCCTGCGCCGTGGAGGGCGATATCAAAGTCGCTATGGCCATGTCCATCCTAAAAACCATCTCCGGCATGGGCCAGCTGTCCGAGATGTACTCCATCGACTTCGACCAGGATATCTGCATCATCGGCCACAGCGGCTCCGGGGACGCCGACATCTCGGCGAAAAAGCCCACCATGAAAATCGTCCCCGTGTTCCACGGCAAGACCGGCGGCGGCTACCTCACCCAGTTCTACCCCCACCTGGGCCCAGTCACCTACCTGGGCATCACCCAGGACCGGGACGGCCACTTCAAGTTCGTGGTGGCGGAGGGCGTCAACGAGGATGGGCCCATCTTCACCTTCGGGGACACCAACATGAGGACACGCTTCACCTGCGGGGCGAGAGAGTTCTGCGATAAGTGGAGCGAGGCCGGACCCACCCACCACATGGCGGCGGCGTCCGGACGGCATATCGACACCATTTTGAAGGTGGCACAAATCTTCAATGTGCCGGTGGATATCATCACCCGGTAAGACCAGTATATATGACAGGAGGAAATCAAGCAATGAAGGATATCATGAACGCACCCTTCCTGGTGGAAATGGTGCGCACCACCACCAATATGTACCAGCACGGCTGGGACGAGCGCAACGGCGGCAACATCAGCTGGTTGTTGGATGAGTCTCAGGTGGCGGAGTGCCTGGACGTGAATGCGGTGATCCGGGACATCCCCACCGGCTTTGAGGCCCCCGCCCTGGACGGCAGGTATTTCATCGTCACCGGCACGGGCAAGTATTTCAAGAACGTGCAGTACGACCCGGCCTGCAACCTCGGCGTTATCCGCATCACCGACGGCGGCAAAAACGCGCAGCTGCTCTGGGGCTTCACCGACGGGGGCAAGTTCACCTCTGAGTTCCCCGCCCATATGATGAGCCACGCGGCGCGGCTGTCCGTGGACCAGGACAATCGGATCATCATGCACTGCCACCCCGCCAATCTGCTGGCCATGACCTACGTTCACGACCTGGACAGCCGGGCTTTCACCCGGACCCTCTGGCAGATGTGTACCGAGTGCATCGTGGTGTTCCCCGAGGGGGTGAACGTGCTGCCCTGGATGCTGTGCGGCACCAACGAGATCGGTCAGGCTACGGCGGAGGAGATGAAGACCGCCCGGCTGGTGGTGTGGTCCCAGCACGGCATCTATGGTGCGGGCAAGGACTTGGATGAGACCTTCGGACTCATCGAGACGGCGGAGAAGGCGGCGGAGATCTACATGAAAATCGCTCATCTGCCCCTGGTGACCACTATCACGGATGAGCAGCTCCACCTGATGGAAGGACGCTTCGGCATCAAGGCCCGGGAGGGCTGGCTGGACTGAATACGACCCGTTCTCCCCACTCACGATACAATCAAAATTTCAGGAGGATTTATCATGGCTGTCAATCGTTTTGTGCTCAACGGCATCTCCTACCACGGCAAAGGCGCGATCCAGGAGATCCCCGGCCTGGTCGCCGCCAAAGGCTTCAAGAAGGCGTTCATCGCCTCCGACCCCGACCTGGTGAAGTTCGGCATCACTAAGAAGGTCACCGACCTGCTGGACCAGAACGGCATGGCCTACGAGGTCTATGACCACATCAAGCCCAACCCCACCATCGAAAACGTCACCGAGGGCGTGGAGGCCTACAAGAAGTCCGGGGCGGACTACATGATCGCCATCGGCGGCGGCTCCTCCATGGACACCGGCAAGGCCATCGGCATCATCATCAACAACCCCGAGTTCGCCGACGTGCGCTCCCTGGAGGGGGTGGCCCCCACCAAGAAGCGCACCGTGTACACCATCGCCGTCCCCACCACCGCCGGCACCGCCGCTGAGGCCACCATTAACTACGTCATCACCGACGTGGAAAAGAAGCGCAAGTTCGTCTGCGTGGACATTAACGATATCCCCGACATCGCTATTGTGGACCCGGACATGATGGCTACCATGCCCCGCGGCCTCACCGCCGCCACCGGCATGGACGCCTTGACCCACGCCATCGAGGGCTATACCACCGCCGCCGCCTGGGAGCTGGCCGACTGCCTGAACCTGGAGGCCATCAAGCTCATCTCCGCCAACCTGCGCAAGGCTGTGAACAACGACCCCGAGGGCCGGGAGGCCATGGCCCTGGGCCAGTTCGTCACCGGCATGGCCTTCTCCAACGTGGGCCTGGGCATCGCCCACTCCATGGCCCACACCCTGGGTGCCGTCTATGACACCCCCCATGGCGTGGCCTGTGCCATGATGCTTCCCATCGTAATGGAATTCAACCAGGACGCTACCGGCGATAAGTTCAAGCACATCGCCGAGGCCATGGGCGTGGACACCGCCGGCATGGACCAGGCCGCCTACCGCAAGGCCGCCATTGACGCGGTGCGCCAGCTGTCCGTGGACGTGGGCATCCCCACCAAGCTGGAGGCCATGAAGGAGGAGGACCTGGAGTTCCTGGCCCAGTCCGCCGCCGCCGACGCCTGCGCCCCCGGCAACCCCAGGGCCGCGTCCGTGGAGGACTTTAAGGCGCTGTTCCGCAAGATTATGTAAGGATAGAGAATTGCCCTCAACCGGGAGATATTTGGAACATCTCCCGGTTGAGGCATTACGCTTCTTTTTCTGCATATACAGCACTTTTCATATGCAGAAAAAAGGCGTAATGCTTGATATTCTGCATATGGCGTAGTATAATGATGTGCAGAAACGGGGGTATTGCTATGAGAAAATTTGACTATTCTTTTTTATGCGATGGATTTCTTCCTGCGCGGTTGGTTAACCTGACGGCCAATATCGCGTCATTAAAAACAATGGCGGGTGTACGGAAGAATGAGTATGCAGCTGTTTTTACGGAATTGGAAGCGGTGGCCAAGGTTCAGTCCATTAAAAGCTCCAACGCTATCGAAGGGATTGTGACCAGCGACGAGCGTATTGTGGCAATCGTTAATCAAAACAGTGCGCCGCTGAACCATAATGAGGCAGAAATTGCAGGCTACAGGGATGCACTAAACGCAATTCATCTGAACCATGCGCAGATTGATTTCCGGGAGTATGATATTTTACGCCTGCATGAAATGCTTTTGTCTATTGCTGGATATGAGTATGGCGGGCAGTATAAAACGGATGACAACGTCATATTAGAGGTAGATGCAGGGGGGAACCGGCGGGTTCGGTTTCGTCCCACGCCAGCCGACGAGACAAAGCAGGCGATGGAGCAGCTGGAGTTGGCCTATCTGGAGGCCAGGGGCAATGCGAATGTCAATCGGCTTCTGCTGATTCCATGTGTGATTTTGGACTTTCTGTGCATCCATCCCTTCCGGGACGGGAATGGGAGGATGTCCCGGTTGCTCTCGCTGCTGCTTCTGTACAAAAATGGATATGAAGCGGGGAAGTATGTCTCCTTTGAGGAGCAGATCAACAACTATAAAGCCTACTATTATGAGGCATTGAAGCAGTCCTCCCAGGGGTGGGATACCAACGAGAACGACTACTTTCCGTTTATTGAGAACTTTTTATCTACGCTCTATATGTGCTATAAAGAGTTGGATAAACGGTTTGCGGTGCTGAATGGGAGGAAAATTACGAAAAAGGCGAGAATTGAGGCGACGGTGCTGAACAGTCTGACGCCGCTGTCCAAGGCGGAGATATGCAAGATTCTCCCTGATGTCAGCCCCACCACGGTGGAGGCTGTGTTGGGAGCAATGGTAAAAAGCGGTTCAATTTTACGAATGGGCCAGGGGAGGGCGACACGTTACCTAAAAGCGTAGGGGTGAGTAGTGTTTTGGCAGGAGAGGTATGCGTTTTTCTGGCGGGTGGTTATATAGAAACCCATACAAAACCCATACGGGTACTAAAAATTGGGGCGTGGAAGGGTACAGCAAGACACATCAGGTTAAAATAATAAAGCGCCCGGAACCGTTGCACCGCAACGGTTCCGGGCGCTAACACAAAGCAAGGGACGATAAAAGAAAACAATGTGGGAAGAATTGGTAAGGATGAGGTCTCCAGTTCAAATCTGGATAGCAGCTCCAAGAAACTCCTGAAATCGGCGGATTTCGGGAGTTTTTGTTCTGTTTTCCCTCAAAATAGTGTGGGTCAGGTTGTGGGTCAGTTGGGGTGACCCACAACCTGACCCACACGGTGAAATATGCGGAAAGGTTTAAAGAGTACCGGGCAGGAGGTTTGGAGTTCCTGCCCGGTGCTTTTGGTGGTTCTGGGGTGGTGCTATATCTACATCATCTGGGTCATGAAGTTTCCCATAGTTTCCGCCGCCTGATCCTGCATCTGGCGAGTGGCGTGGGTATAGGTGCGCAGGGTGAAGCCTGCGTCATAGTGGCCCAGCATACTGGATACCGTTTTGATGTCCACGCCGTTCTGCAGCGCCACCATCGTCAACCTGATGCGCGACGCCACCCACCGTGTGCTGTACTCTGCCATCAACAGTGCGGGTATGAATGGAACCAGTGCGGACACCCGGGTAGTGCAGCTCGTGCCCACATGGCGGGCATTGCTGTGGACGGGGACAGCCGTGATCAGCGCGGGCATCGTGATTTGGGGCGGCCTGCTGATATTCTTTCAGAATAAGCGGGCTAAGAAGGATGCAGCAAGCAAGTAACTCTTGACTTCCTTATTTGAAGAGAACGCCGAATAAAATTGGTGATTCTATCATCCTCATTCAGCAGCTGCCGGGTTCCTATCAGGGCCCGGCAGCTGCAATTAGCTGGACTCCATGCAGAAACCATATGTGCCGGAAGTATGGAATTAGGTGGCCAGCGCGGACGAAAAGGAGCGGGAGTTTATTGAGTAGGTCACCCGGGTTACCTACGAGCGGGGGCGGTAAACGGCGCATCACAAACCAGGATAGATAAAGCTGCGGGCAGGCCGGGTATAATTGGCGAAGGAATTCCGCTTGCGAACCTCAATGCTTTTTGATAGAATGACGAGTAGCAGATGGCTGTGCGCGTTGGGGGGTGGAAGTGTGCTGAATGTGGCGGTGGTGGACGACGAGGAAAAGGAGCGGGCGCATCTCAGCCGGCTCCTAACGCGCTATGCCCAGGCAAAGGGTGAGAAATTTCGAACGGTTCCGTTTGAAAGCGGCGTCCAGTTCCTCACCGGCTACCAAGCGGACAGCTTTGACATGGTGTTTATGGATGTGGATATGCCCGGCTTGGATGGCTTTGCCACGGCGCGAAAGCTGCGCGAACAGGACTCCTCTGTGGTGCTGATCTTTGTGACCAATTTAGCGCGCTATGCCATCAAGGGATATGAGGTGGACGCGCTGGATTACCTTTTAAAGCCTTTGACCTATGAGGCGTTTGCCCTGAAAATCAAAAAGGCCGTCTCCATCTGCCAGAGGAACTGCAAAAACCGGGTTATCATCAAGACGCGCAGCAGCCAAGCGGTATTTCCAGCCTCCTCCGTAGCTTATGTGGAGAGCGACGGCCACCGAATCCTCTACCACACGGAGCACGGAGACTTCCCGGCATACGGAACCATGAAGGAGGTGGGGGCGCAGCTCCCGCCCGATTCCTTTTTCCGGGTGAACAGCGGGTATATCGTCAATCTGGACTATGTTTCTGGGTATGACGGCGCACTGCTCTTCCTCAAGAGCGGGGACCGGGTGGAGATCAGCCGCGCCCGGCGAAAGGATTTTCTGGAGGCATTGGCAAACTATCATATTTCCATGGGGAGGCGGTAACATATGCGGGAACTGGTGCAAAGTCTGCTGGGTACCGTGACCTATGTGGGCGCCGTCGCGGCGGCCAGCATCATGGTGGGGCACAGCCTTTCCCGCAGGGAAAGATTCTGGCTCCGGCTAACCGCTTTGCTATGCGGCATCATCCTGCTGAGCGCAGGGTACAACCGCCTGATCTTTACCCTGTGCACAGAGTCCGAGCTGATGCTTTTCCTGCGGAATACAAACTGCGTGTTGGTTTTTATCCTGACCATGCTGCTGCTGCGGACCTGCTACCGGTGCACTTTTTGGCAGGCGCTGTTCTGTGCGACGGCGGGGTACTGCATAGAGCATTTGAGCCAAAAGCTGGCGCTGCTGATTCAGATGACGTGTCCTTTGGACGTATATGGCAGGACCATCCTCAACATCTGCGTTTACGGGGTGGTGGACATTCTCCTGTTTTACTTCGTGGTCAAACGGATTCAGACCGACCGAATTGAGACGGAGAACCGCGCGCAAATCGTCATGGCCCTGCTCACAATCCTGTTTACCATTTTTATCAACTCCTTTGCCAGCACCGAGGTGCGCAGGTTGGAATCCGCCGTTCTGATGGTGTACCTCCATCTGTTTTCCATTGTTACCTGCATTATGGGCCTGTTCGTAGAGTTCTATCAGCTGGCCTATCAGGAGATGAAGTCGGAGCGGGATATTTTGAAGCAGCTGCTCCACCAGGAGGCATTGCAGTACCAGCGGGAAAAGGAGACCATCGACGTTATCAACATCAAGTGCCATGATCTGAAGCACCAGCTGCATATCCTGGAGGCCCAATACGGCAAGGATAAAATGAAGGAGATGCGCCAGGCCGTGGACGGCTACGACTCCTTGTTCCGAACGGGCTGCGTGGCGCTGGATACAGTGCTTGGCATGAAGAACTATAACTGTGAACGCAACCACATCCAGTTCACTTGCCTGGCCAACGGAGAAAAGCTGGGCTTTTTGCCGGAGGAGGACGTTTACTCCCTGTTCAGCAACATCCTGGATAACGCCATTGAGGCGGTGGAGGGACTGCCGGAGGAAAAGCGGATTATTTCGCTCACCGTGATGGAAAAGGGCGGCTTCGTGCTGATACATAGCGAGAACTACTTTTCAGCCCAGCCGGAATTTGTGGACGGCCTGCCAAGAACGACAAAGGCCGACAAAACCTGCCACGGATTTGGCAGCCAGTCCATCCATATGCTGGCGGCGAGATATGATGGAATTTGTACCTTTAAGACGGAGGAGGGCGTATTTTACACCGATGTTGTTCTGCCCGTCAAATAGATTGACCGCGCAAAAGGCGGCCCCTCTCTCTATTGGGAGAGAGGGGCCGCCTTTTGTTTTAAATAACCGATTATGCCGTTTGGCAAACCGAAAATGTTGTTGAGCTTGCAGCAAGGCCTCCTTTGCCATATGCTCAAAAGGACAACGGGTCCATGGATGGCCGGGGCCCCGGGATAAAAAAGAGGAGGAACGATATGAAAGCGAAAATGAAACGGCTCGTCAGTGTGTTCTTATGTCTTGTCATGGTGATTGGTCTGACCGCCTGTGACAAACCGGCCGGCGACAATCCCAGCGCAACGCCGGATCAGCCCGGCGGCTCCGGCGCCCCGGAGAGCCAGGAGCCCGCCGACCAGCCGGAGCGCGGCAGGCCGGGCACAAACCTGGGTACCCCGGGCTCCAACCTGTTTTATTCTGATTACGACACCATGACCGAGGTTTACGAGGCGGGGCTTGATCTCAACAAGGAGATCGCCGCCGAGGGCTATGTCCTGCTCAAAAACGAGGGGAGCCTCCCCATCTCCGACACCAAGGTCAGTGTGTTCGGCAAAAGCTCAGGCAGCATTGCCCAGGCGCTGGAAAACAGCGGCTTCGATGTGAATCCTGTGCTTAAGGCTTTTTATGCGGACAACGGGCTGTCCGGCGAGGGACGGAGCACCAAAAACCACGCCTCATTCAACGCAACCGGCGAGACGCCCCAGAGCCAGTACACCGCGGCGGTGAAAGCGTCCTACGGGGATTATGCAGGCGCCGCCATTGTGGTCTTTGGGCGCAGCGGCGGCGAGGGCAGCGACCTGGCCCGCGCCAGCTTCGCCGCCGAGGAGGGGCAGACCACCGCAGTGCTGGCCTACCCCACCCGGGAGGAGATCGAGTCCGGCACCTGGACCCCCGTGGGCGGCCAGGGCCGGGAGAGCGATCCCTTTGAGCACTTCCTGGAGCTGGACGACCACGAGGAGGCCATTCTTCAGATGCTCCAGGCGGACGACCGCTTCGACAACGTGATCGTGCTGCTGGACAGCACCTACGCCATGGAGGTAGGTTTTCTCCGGGATGAGCAGTATTCCAAGGTGAAGAGCTGCCTGTGGATCACCGGCAGCGGCGCCAACGGCTACGATGTCATCGGCGATATCCTCACCGGCAAAATCAATCCCTCCGGGCGCACCCCGGATATCCTGGAGGCCGACTTCACCGCCAGCCCCAGCTGGAACGACTACGCCAACAACTTCGTGGGCAACGAGGACGGCTTCGACTCCGCCAAGGGCAACGAGTACACCCTGGCCGACGGCACACTCTATAAGGACGCCTTTGACCTGGCCTACTACACGGTGTCCTACAAAGAGGGCATCTACGTCGGCTACCACTACTATGAGACCCGGGGCTTCACCGACGGGGAGGACTGGTACCGCAGCAGCGTGGTCTACCCCTTCGGCTACGGCCTGAGCTACACCGGCTTCGACTGGGAGGTGGTGGGGCAGACCCCCGCCAGCGGCGCGGAGCTGACCCAGGACGGCGAGATCTCGATCCAGGTCAAGGTCACCAACGTGGGCGACATGGCAGGCAAGGACGTGGTCCAGCTGTATTATGATGCCCCCTACATCAGCGGCGGCATTGAGAAGGCCAAGGTGGAGCTGGGCGATTACGCCAAGACCGGCCTGCTCCAGCCCGGCCAGTCGGAGACGGTGACCCTCACCATGAAGGTGCGGGATATGGCCTCCTATGACCATACGGACGCCAACAAGAACGGATTCGCGGGCTACGAGGTGGAGGAAGGGACGTATGCCCTTTACATCTCTGAGAACTCCCACTCCTGGTCCTCCAAGGACACCGACGTCCTTACCTACACCGTGCCCTCCGGCGGCTTTGCCTACGCCGAGGACGAGGCCACCGGCACCGCCATTGAAAACCGCTTTGATTACATCAGCGAGGAGATGAAGGGTAACGTCCTCTCCCGCGCCGACTGGGAGGGCACCTGGCCACAGCGCCCCCTCTGGTTCGATGTAACCGGCGATACCACCATTGATCCCCTTTGGGCGGCCCACTACCGCGCCACCCACGACGGCGCCGACTGGACCTCCGCCGATGGCTCCGTGACCCCCGTGTACCTCAAGCAGGGGAAGGCGGAGCTGGTAAAGGACGCAGCGTGGCTGGCCAACTTTGAAATGCCCCTGGCGGACAAGGACAGCAGCCTGGGCGGCGGAAACAACGATTTCACCCTGGACCCCGCCTACGACGAGGCCAATCCACGGTATGACGGCGGCAAGGCTCCCTGGTATTCCGAGACCGTCCCCAGCTTCCGGGAAGAGGACAGCGCCTATACCGCTGAGAATCCCGCGCCCATCCAGCTGGCTGACATGGTGGGGCTGGCCTTCAACGATCCCAAGTGGGAGGAATACCTGACCCAGTTCACCGAGAAGCAGGCCATTGAGCAGATTATCACCGCCTTCAACTTTGTTCCCAACGACGGCATGGGCGTGCCCAACTCCACCCACGGCGACGGCCCCTTCGGCATCCAGCGGGCCTTTGACCGAATTGTTTACCTCCAGCCCGGCGACATGATGGAGAACGACCAGCTGATCAAGTGGTGCTCCCAGGTGACGGTGGCCGCCTCCTTTAACAAGGATCTGGCCTACCGCTACGGCAAGCTCAACGGCGATTTCGGGCTGTGGGCCAAGTTCAGCGGCTGGTATTCCCCTGGAGCCAATGTCCACCGCACTCCCTTCTCCGGCCGCAACACCAACTATTTCTCCGAAGATGCGTTCCTCTCCGGGACCACCCTGGCCAACATGGTGAAGGGCTGCACCGAAAAGGGGATGGTCACCTTCATGAAGCACTACGCCCTCAACGACCAGGAGACCGACCGCGACATTACCGGCGTGGCCACCTGGGCGGACGAGCAGACCATGCGCCAGGTCTATCTCAAGGTCTTTGAGATGGGCGTGAAGGACGGCGGGAGCCTGGGCATGATGACCTCCTTCAACCGTGTTGGCTTCGATTGGGCAGGCGCGTCCCACGAGTTGCTGACCCAGATTGCCCGGGAGGAATGGGGCTTCCAGGGGGTGTTCGTTACCGACGCCGCCGGCACCAACCAGGCGGGCAACTACATGAACCACAACATGATGATCCGCGCGGGGCAGGATATCTCTCTGGACGGTGTCATGGGCGGTTATTTCATCGACCAGGACGGCGGAACCCCGGACCGGGTGACCGGCATTAACTCCAACGACGAGGCCAATACCGCCACCCACCTGACCGCCCTGTACGACTGCCTGCACCGCATTCAGTACACGGTCGCGAACAGCGCGGCCATGCTGAACAACCACAGCATCGTGCCCTATGAGTACAGCGTGAACGATACCTCCTACACCAATATCCGGGATACCCGGGGCAATGCGGACACCAGCAAAGAGGCGTGCCATGTCTTTGAGGTGTCCAAGGGCGGCGAGGCTGAGCTGGATGTCCACGCCGAAAATCTCAGCGGCGTGAAGTATGTCCTCTACGCCGGGAACCTGGAGCAGCTGGGCTTGACGCTGGACGGAGACACCGGCGTGATCTCCGGCACGGTTTCCACCGATGCGGCCCCCGGCGACTACCGCATAACCATCGGTGTGTGCGATGGCGGCGTGAAGGACAACGAGGCATGGACCGCCAACGCGGTAGCGTACTTCTACATCACCGTGTCCTAAACCCTGGAACCGGCATCTCATGTTCCGTTAAAACGAATCAATCACCCGAGCACCCACAGGGCTGGCCCTGTGGGTGCTCGGAAAATGGAGGGAAACCATGAACGCGATGAAAAAGGTCAAGGCGCTGCTTGCCGCCGCGCTCTTGCTTGTGGGCCTCACGGCCTGCGGCGGTGGAACGGACTTTCAATTTGAAGGAAAAACCCTTGCCCCCGGCAGCGTAGGGGCTGCCTATAACGACACTGTTTCCGCCGGTGCGGAAGACATATACTACGAATTGGACTATGACGATAACCTTCCCTTGGGCCTCTATCTGGCGGAGGACGGCGCAGTGACGGGCACGCCGGAGGAGGCGGGTGACTTCACCTTCACCATTTTTGCCACCGATCCCGAGGACAATTACAAGGAGGCTGAGTTTTCCATCCACATCGAGAAGGGGTCCCTCAGCTACACGGGCAAGGCCCTGGAGGACGGCGCGGCGGGAGAGCCCTATGTGCAGAGCGTGGGCACTGCCACCGGCGCAGAGGATGTCAGTTACGCGCTGAAGGCGGGCAGTGCCCTCCCGGCGGGGCTCTCCCTGGCCGAAGACGGCCAGATTTCCGGGGTGCCCGAGGCGTCCGGCAGCGCGGAGATTACCGTTGTGGCCTCCGCCAACGGCTGCGACCCCGTGGAGGCCGTGTTCACGCTGAACATTTCGGAGGGCTCCGCAGAGGCGGCAGGCCCCACCGACCTGGGCCATATCGTGTTCGAGGGCTGGACCCTTCCCGACGGCCAGGTGGGCGAGGCCTACAGCGAGAGCGTGCGCAAGGCCTATGGCGTACCCAATATCAGCTATGAGATCAAGTATATCGGCGGCATCGGGTTCCCCAAGGGGGTCAGCTTCAACGAGCTGGGCGTTATCGCGGGCACACCCGGCGATTCCACCAGCGGCGTGATGCGCTTCAATATTATTGCCTCCGCCGAGGGCTGTGAGCCGGTCAGCGTGGAGTGCCAGCTGCGAATCTACGATGTCTATGAGCAGACCAATGTGATGGAGGCGGAGCACATCAACGTGTCCAGCCTCAAGGGCGCGGGCTACAGCGGCAGCGCCAGCGGGCTGTCCATGATTCAGTCCTACGCCAAGGCCAGCGGGGGCAAAGCGCTGGGCTATCTGAACACGGCTGCCAGCTTTGAGTTTGCCATCACCAGCGCGGCAGACACCTCGGCAAACCTGATCCTGGGGCTGGGCACCGAATGGGGCGACCTGACCCTCACCCCCAAAACCTTCAAAGTGTACGTGAACGGCCAGGAGTTGGACTATGGTTCCATTGCCATCCCAGACAACGGGACGGGAAACGATATGGCGTTTGACCGCTACACTCTTTCGCCCTCTGTCAGCCTCAAGGCCGGGGAAAACATCATCGGGTTTGAAATCCTGGATTCCGAGGATACCGGCGGTGTGGGAACAGCCACGGCGAAGGGCCCCATCTTTGACTGCCTGGAGATTGGGGGAGCTTCCTGCGAAATTGGATGGCGTCCGCGTGTGGCCAATACGAAGTAAAGGGGAGCATATGAAAATTTTCAAAAAGATAGGCGGCGCGTGTTCCTTCACCTGGAAAAACTGCCGGGCGTTTATGGTGACCACTGCGATTCTGCTGGTGTTTTGCCTGGCGCTGAATATTGTGGCAACCCAGGTGCCGCTGGTCCACAACACCTTCAACTCCCTGTTTGGCGAGGAGCGCCGGGTGGTCACCAAGGGCGACCCCGCGGACGCCATGCATTTCACCCCCGATGAGGGGATCGTGGATAAAGCGACGGCGCTGGCAGCGGCCAACCGGGTCAACGAGGAGCTGTGCGCCGAGGGATTTGTCCTGCTGAAAAACGACGGAGCGCTGCCCCTTCCCGGCGGGGCGCGGGTCAGTGTGTTCGGCATGAATTCGGCAGACCCGGTATACGGCGGTTCCGGCTCCGGGGCCAAGGAAAATTCCAACGGCGTGGACATCTATATGAGCCTGGAAAGCGCGGGCTTCCAGGTAAACCCGGAGCTGAAGGAGTTCTATGCAGCCCAAAAGGCCGCCGGAAAGGGCCGCACCTCCAAGCTGAATTTTGACACGGGGGTGCTGGAGGGCCTGGAGACCGGGGAGCTTCCCCTCAGCGACTATACGGGCGGCATCCAGGGCTATGCCGGCGATTATACCGACGCGGCGCTGGTGGTGTTTTCCCGCGTGGGGGGAGAGGGCTACGATCTGCCCCGGACCATGAAAAATACCGCCGGGGCCAACCCGGAAGACCACTATCTCCAGCTGGACAACAACGAGCGGGCCCTGCTGGAGGCGCTGTGCGCCCCGGATTCCGGGTTTGGCAGCGTGGTGGTCATCCTGAATTCCGCCGCTCCGATGGAGCTGGGCTTTTTGGAGGACGGGGTCTATAACGGAAAGCTCAAGGGCTGCGTCTGGGTGGGCACCACCGGCGGCACCGGGATGGCCGCGCTGGGCAGGCTGCTCAGCGGTGAGGTGAATCCCTCCGGCCGCCTGGTGGATACCTTTGCCCGCCGCTTTGCCGACGCGCCCGCATGGGCAAATTTCTCCAACAATATGACCCAGGACGGCAACCGTTATCAGGTAGACGGCGTGGATCAAAATGCCTATTTCGTGGATTACGAAGAGGGGATTTACGTCGGATACCGCTACTATGAAACCCGGGGATACACTGAGTATGAAAAAAGCGGCGATTACAGCTGGTATGATAACGCCGTTGTATTCCCCTTCGGCTATGGGCTGAGCTATTCCAATTTCACATGGACGCTGGACCGGCTGCTTTTGGACGGCGCGGAAATCTCCTCTGGGGACGCCGTCACCCCGGCCGACAAGGGCAAGACCGTCACGGCGGAGGTGACAGTGACGAACAGTGCGGACAGCCGGTACAGCGGCAAGGATGTGGTGCAGCTCTACATCTCCGCCCCCTACTATGACGGTGAGGTGGAAAAAGCCCATGTGGTGCTGGGCGGCTTTGCCAAGACAAAGCTGCTGGACCCTGGAGAGTCCCAGACCGTGACCCTCTCCTTCCGCGTGGCGGATCTGGCCTCTTATGATTACGCGGATTTGAACGGCAACGGCAGCAAGACTTACGAGGCGGACAGTGGGACATACGCCGTTTACATCGGCAAAAATGCCAACGATGCGTGGCGCAGCGGCGGCTTCAGTTTTGAACTGACTGTGCCTGAGACCCTTGTGTTCGCCGAGGACACCGCCACTGGAAACCCTGTGGAAAACCGCTTCGACGAGGTGAGCGGGCACATCGCGGCCTACCTCTCCCGGGCGGACTGGGAGGGGACCTGGCCCGCCACGCCCACACAGGAGGATCGGAACGTGGAGCAGTCTCTCATTGACAGCCTGTCGGTGGAGGCGTATATCGGCGCGGGCAGCGCCGTGGACGAGGGCAAGCCCTGGCATGCGGAGCGAAAGCCCCGCCAGCAGCGTACACCCCTGACCTTTTCCGAGACGGAGGTGAAGCTGTATGATTTGATCGGCGCAGATTACGACGATCCCAGGTGGGAGACGCTGCTTTCCCAGCTCACCGTCAAAGAGATGCGCTACCTGGTGGGCACAGGAAACTTCAACACGGCGGCCATTGACTCCATTGGAAAGCCCAAAACCACCGACCCGGACGGCCCCGCGGGATACACCACCTTTATGTCCGCCACTGACGCGACTGCGGTGGTGTACGACACATGCTTCTATGCGTCCGAATGTGTGATCGGCGCCACCTGGAATGTGGAACTTGCCCAAGCCATGGGGAATTCCATCGGCAACGAGTCTTTGATCGGCAATGAGCGGGGGGATGGGCGCACCTACTCAGGCTGGTACGGCCCCGCCATGAACATACACCGCACGCCGTTCTCAGGCCGAAACGGGGAATACTACTCTGAGGACGGCCTGCTCTCCGGACGCATGGCCGCCAGCGTGGTGACCGGGGCCAGGGAAAAGGGCGTCAACACCATGGTGAAACATTTCGCGGTAAACGACCAGGAGACTGACCGGGACACCAACGGACTTATCACCTGGCTCAGCGAGCAGGCGCTCCGGGAGATTTATCTCAAGCCCTTTGAGCTGGTGGTCAAGGAAGGAAAATCTTTGGGCATCATGTCCTCCTTTAACCGCATCGGAACGGTGTGGGCGGGCGGGTCCTATGAACTGCTGACTGAGATCCTCCGCAATGAGTGGGGATTCCAGGGAATGGTCATCACGGATTATGCCAACGCATATATGAACCCGGATCAGATGATCCGGGCGGGCGGAGACCTGTGCCTGTTCCAGGATCAGCAGCCGTCCGCTTCAGGTTCTGTGGTCAATGCGTCCCACCTCACAGCACTGCGCAAGGCGACGAAAAATATCCTCTACGCCACATCCCAAACCAACGCTATGAATGGTATGGGCGAGGGGATTGAGTACGGATACGCGCCGCCTTATTGGGAACTGGCCCTCTTTGGATTTGACGCCGCTGTGGCGGCAGGATGTATTCTGTGGGGGGTCTTGTCGATTCGGAAAGCCTTGGGAAAGGAACGAGGGGACCAAGGAAGTAAAAATAGATAGACTATTCTGTTATTGAAGGCATCAGTGGATACTAAGGCGCATCTGCATCACCAATCAGCGTTTCTATTTCATTCACTTTTGGCCCAGGGCCGGCAGCTGGTTTGCTGCTGGCCCTTGGCTCGTATTCTCTATATTTTGGAGAAGCCTTATTTGGTTACAGCGGCGCAAATTTTGGATAGGATGCTGGCTGGGGTTTGCGGCTTGATCCCCAAGTCACATGGAGTTTTCTACTTGGCAGAGCAAGCTGTACCAGCATCTTGGACCTCGCTCAAAGGCTACTGAATTTAAAAAGCGGGGACCGGCCATTGGCCGGTCCCCGGGAATGAGGGAGGCGGTGTGTTAAGACCACCATTATCGTCTTCCGACAAAGCCCAGCACGTTTTATCGGAGGTGTGTAAAAAGGAAGTGTGAGGGTCGTTCTATGCCGCTTCAAGTTCAGCCCGGCTTACATTGGCTCCATTCTATGCCGTTTTGATATTGCTGGAACTGGAACCCTTGCGCCGGATTATCAGCATCACGCTGATGCCGATCAGCGCGGCGGCGGCCAGATCGCAGACGATCAAGGTAATCATCCACGGAGCCATTCCGTAGGTGATGGTGGCGCCGGACACCAGCCCGTTCATGGCATTGCTGTTGGCCTTGGCGTACAGGACATGGTGGGCGGCCTCCCGCAGCGCGGCGATGGCGGCGGGGGATTCCGTGTCCTCCATTTGCAGATCATAGGCCAGCAGCAGATCGGAGCCGTGGCGGATGGCCTGGTCGGCGTTGGCATAGATATAATTTCCGCCGATTCCGTCTGTGATGGCGGTGCCGTCCAGCCCCCACTCGTCCCGCAGGATGGTGTGGGCCAGCTCCTCACAGCCGCCGGTCCATATAGCGCCCACCATGTTGTACGCCGTCATGACGCCGCCGATGCCCTGCATCTCAACCGTGTACTGCTTGCCGCTGTCATCCAGGCAGGTCACCTCGGCCACCGCCTCCTTGGCGCAGATCTCAAACCCCTTCAGGTAGATCTCCCGGGCCGCCTGCTCGTTCACCCAGGTGCACAGTACGGAGTTGCGGTTTGCCTCCTGGTCGTTGAACGCAAAGTGCTTCGTGTAGGTCATGACGCCCTTGCTCTCCGCCCCGCTGCACTCCGCCGCCAGCATCTTGCCGGCCAGGAGGCCGTCCTCGGAGAAATACTCGTTGTTCCGCCCGCCGAACGCGGAGCGGTGGGTGTTTGCGCCAGGGCCGTACCAACCGTTCAGGTTGTTGAAAATCAGCTCCTCGCCGATGCACTCGCCCCGTTCCCGGGCAAGCTCCACGTTCCAGGTGGAGGCCAGCACCGGCTCAGTGGGGTAGCCGTTGGACTTCAGGTCGGGCTGGAAGAAATTGATCAGTCCGTTGGGGCTGTCGATGTCGGCGGTGTAGGGGGCGGCTACCGAGGCCAGCTCCGCCGTCTCAAAGTGTCCGTAGGCACAAAGGTCGTGCATATCGCCCACCGTCAGCTGGTCCAGCAGGTCGTCCCACATGGGGTCGTCGTAGTCCACGCCCCGCAGGTCGGCCAGCACCAAGCCATTATCGGCCCCGGTGGTGGGAAGCAGAGAGCCGTCGCCCTTCTCGTCATCAGCCACTTTGTAATTGATGCCCGCCAGAACCTTCTCATCGGCCACCAGATCCGCGTCGGTGGGGGCGGTGGGGAAGGAGGCCGCAAAGTCGGCGCGGGTCATGTTGTGGGCATATCCATTGCCCGCCCGGTTGTCGGTGTAGGCCACAAAGTGGTAATTGGTGATGTCGTCGAACTGGTTCACCGCCACGATCTCGTCGGAGGCCCGCTTGCTCCCGTCGCTGTTGTAAGTGATGGTGCTCTGCTGTGTGTACTCATAGCACTTCCCGGAGTCGGAGGGGTCAATGGAGGCCCAGCTGTGGGAGTTCTCGCTGAGGTAGAACCTGTAGCTCCCGGCATCCAGGACATAGCTTTTGGCGTTCTGGTAGTCATAAGAGGCCAGATCGTCCAGGGCGGCGGAGATGGATACCACCTGGCTCTCCCCGGGCTGGAGCAGCCCGGTCTTGCCAAAGCCCACCAGCACCACCTTAGACTTCTCAATCCCGCCATAGGTGTAGGGGGCCTCCGCGTAGATCTGCACCACCTGCTTGCCTGGGGCGCTGCCGGTGTTGGTGACATTCACGCCGAACTGGAACCGGCCGTCGGTAAGGGTGGGCTCAGAGGCATAGCTCATCTCAAATGTGGTATAGCTCAGGCCGTATCCGAAGGGGTAGATCACCGCGTCATCGTAGTCATAGGAGGCATAGTTCCCAGCCTGCGCCTCCGCTGCGGCGGTCTCGTAGTAACGGTAGCCGATGTAGATGCCCTCCTCATACTCCACGCTGAAGGCGTGGCCGTCGGTGGAGTTGGAGGCATCCACATTGCTGTACTGGTAGGTGCCAAAGTTGTTCCAGGTGGGGTCGGCGGTCAGATCGGCGGGCCAGATATCGCAGGTGCGGCCGGAAGGCGTGACCTTGCCGGTGAGCAGATCACCGATGGCCTTTGTGCCCACGCTGCCCACGCCGCCGATCCAGAGGATGGCGTCAACGCCCAAATTGCTGTCGGTTTTTGTCTCATTCAGGCTGCCCAGCTCCATCACGTTGGAGCTGTTGACCAGTACGATGACCTTGGAGAAGTGCTCCTTCGCGTAGCGGATCAGCTCCTCCTCTCTGGTGTCCAGCTCCAGGTAGTGCTTTCCCGCCTCGCCGCCGTATTCCTCGTATACGCCCATGTCGGCGGCCAGGTCGGAGCCCTCGCCGCCCACCCGGGTCAGGGTGACGATGGCGGCGCCGGAATAGTCCGCGTAGGTGCGCTCAATCTCATCGGTGTACCAGGAGGTCTCCACCTCGCCAATCATCCAGGGCTCCTGATTGCTGAAGCCCGCGCTGTTATGGCCATATTTATAAACTGTGGTGATGGCCATGCTCTCGGCGGTGGTGTTGGTCAGCTTGGTTTCAAACTTGTGGTCGTCGCTGTAATAGAGCTTGCTGTACAGCTCCACGGTGGAGGGGTTGACAGAAAAACCGAATGCGGTCAACCCGTCCGCCAGGGTGGTCTGCTCCCCGCCCATGGCGTTGGTGCCCTCGCCCTGAGAGCCCGCCGCCACGCTGACAGTATTGACGCCCAGAAGGGTCACCTTTGTCTCGGCGGAGGACAGGGGCAGGGCGTTGTTTTCATTTTTCATCAGGACCGCGCCCTCGGACATCTCGGCCACAGAGTGATCCTCCGCTGCGGCGATGGCCTCGTCCCGGGAACTGGCCACGGTTTTGACATATTGGGAATCCCAGTTCTCGCTCCCGCTCACCTGGTTGATGGTGGCGGCGCCCTTCCCGAAGGTCTTGTTCATGACCAGGGGATATCGGATCAGCGCCAGGTAGTTGGCCGCGATCCCCACCACCAGCAGGAAGCAGACGGCGGCTGTCAAAAAGCCGGTGTATTTTTTCCCGGTAAACTTTGCGGCATGGGGAACGACAATCAGGAGGACCGCTACTGCGAAAATACCTGCCAGCGCCGCCAGGGCCAGCTTGGTGTAGCTGCTCATACCGGCCTGGGTGGCGGTGTCCGCGATCTCCTTCTTGTCAGCCTCCGGCTTTTGGAACATTCCCGAAAACAGGTCGTCCTGGTCCGCCTTGCTGGGGTCGAACCCGCCCTCTTCCCCGGCGGGTGGAGCTCCCTCCCCGGCGGCCTCCGGCCCCGGCCCCTGTGCCGCGAAGGCGGTCATGGACAGCCCGCCCCACAGGCCGGTCAGCAGGACCAGGGCCAGCAGCAGAGTCAGAGCCTTTTGAAACAGCTTCTTTTTCATAAAAATTCCTCCCCGTATGATCTGTATCACTGGCTTGCGCTGTGTTCTCATCGGCGCCTGACGAGTGACGAAGCCATCATAATACAAAAAACGTTGGGCGGAAGCAATTTCGGCAAATGGCGCGTTTTTCAGCCTGTTTGGCAGAGCTGGTGGGCAAACTCCATAAAAAAACCTGCGCATGATTGTGCATGTTCACAATTCCTTTTGCGTGAAGGGAAAACACCACAGTATCATAGCGCAATTGCCCAACTTATGATAAAATCATACAAACACCATTGGCCAAAGGGGGAATACCATGCTGCGAATTGCCGTTGTGGAGGACGATGCAACCTGTTCCGAACAGATATGCGCTTTTCTGGAACAGTTTCAGCGGGAATATCAAATCCCTGTCGCCAAAACAGTGTACCAGGACGGTGAGGATGTGCTGGAGCGCTTTCAATCCCAGTTCGATATTATCCTGATGGACATTCAGATGTCCTTTGTTGACGGCCTGAGTGCTGCCCGCCATATCCGGGGCATGGATGAGAAAGTGGTTATCATCTTTGTCACCAGCGCGGGGCAGTATGCCATCCGGGGCTATGAGGTAGGGGCATTTGATTATATTTTGAAGCCCGTCAGCTACTTTTCTTTTTCTCAAAGCCTGCTGAAGGCCTCCCGCAAGATCAGAGCGGAATCCCAGGAGCACATCGTATTTAAAGTGAAATCCGGGATGCGCCGGGTGGCAATTGACGGGATTTATTATATCGAAAGCTCCCGGCACAGCCTGAGCGTCCACACGGTAGAGGGGGACTTTGACGCCTATGGCACCATCAAGGAGCTGGAGTGCCAACTGACACCCCATCAGTTCCTGCGGGGCAACAGCGGTTACCTGATCAATTTGGCCCATGTGTCTTCCGTCCAGGACAGCTCTGTGACTGTGAATGGAGCTGAACTTGGACTGAGCAGGAGCCGCCGGGAGGCGTTCATGAAGGCACTCATCAATTATTGGGGGAATGTGTGATGGATCAGGTATTGTCGAATACCCCTGTATGGTATACTGTCCTGGCGGAGTCCTTTTCCTGTGTCCTCTACGTTCTGCTGCTGGAGCAGCGGGCCTTTACGCGGGGGAAGGCCGTGGCGGCGCTTTTCATCTTCGGAGGGAAATGCCTGTACTTCAAATATCTCGGGGGCATCGTTTACGACTGGATTGGCCCCGGGGCCATGATCGCCCCTTATCTTTTGATGTTCTCCTATTTCGCCTTCTGCTGCCGGTGCGATTGGAGGAAGAAGATCTACTACGCCATCCGGGCCTTTGTGCTGGCGGAATTCCTGGCCTCGCTGGAGTGGTCCGTCTACCTTCGGATCGGGCCATGGCTCCCGGAACTGTGGCAGGAGGCGGCCTGTCTGCTGCTGGTTTACGGCTCAATCTGTCTGCTGCTGTATGGCATGGAGCGCAACACCATCGGAGAGAGCCTGGAAATGAGGATCACCCCAAGCAACCTCTTTGCCTCCGCCCTGATCGGGTTTGGGATCTATGTCTCCAGCGGCTGGGGCATTGTTTATGCCCCCCAAGAGGTGACGGGCGAGTACGGTATCGCCCTCTTTTTCACCAGGACGCTGATCAACCTAGCCGGCGTTGTCATGCTGTACGCCCACAATACACAGATCTGCAAGCTGTATATCAACAACGAGCTGCGGTCAGTGGAGTCCATCCTCCGCAATCAATATAAGCAGTACCAGCTGTCCCAGGAGTGCATTGACCTGATCAATTTCAAATACCACGATTTGAAGCACCAGATCCATCTGTGGCAGGGTGAGGCGGGCAGTCAGCGCCACAGGCAGTATCTACAGGAATTGCAGGAGAAGATCGACGGGTACAGCCTTCAGCAGCACACAGGAAACGATGTGCTGGATACCATTCTCACAGAAAAGGAGCTCATTTGCAAACAAAAGCACATCCAGATCACCAGCGTAGTGAACGGCGCGCTGCTGGCGTTTCTTCCGCTGGAGGATCTTTGCGCGATTTTCGGAAACGCGCTGGATAACGCCATTGAGGCGGCGGAGCAGATCACGGATGTGGAAAAGCGGCTCATCCGGGTGGTCGTGCACCAGGCGCACAATTGTGTCATGATCCAGATCGAGAATTATACCGAGGCTCACAGGAGCATTGACGGCGGGCTGCCCCCCACCACAAAGGGGGATAGCACACTCCACGGCTACGGCCTGAAAAGCATCCAATATATCGCTGCCAAGCATCAGGGTATGATGGCTGTGGACTGCAAGAACAACTGGTTTATATTAAAGATCATGCTGCCAATAGAATTAAGAGCAAAATCCTAATAGAAGATTTGCGCTGAGCAGTATTTTCTGGATGTTTTGAAAGTACGGGAAAAGTCGGGTTAGTGCGAAGGGAAAAGGGTGATGGATTATTGAGGCGGTTATCTGTGCCACCGGCGAGCGGACCGGTTTGGTTCAGTCAAAACTTTCTCACAGCCCTCAATGCTTCTGCTTCCGGTACACGTGAGGCGTGACGCCATAGGCCGCCTTGAAATAGCGGATAAACTGGGTGGTGTCCTGATATCCGATCTGCTCACAGATCTCCTCCAGCTTGAGCCTGCTGTGGGCCAGCAGCTCGGCGGCCCGGCGCAGGCGGAAGGTCCGCACCAGCTCGGAGAAGGTCTGCCCGGTGGCCCGGCGCAGGCTGGCGCTGAGATAGCTGGGGTTCATGTAAAACGACCGGGCCGTCCCGGCCAGGGTGGCGGTGGGGTAGTGGCTGCCCAAATAACCAATGACCTCCCCCATGCGCCGGTCGAACTGGGTCATGCCCCGGGAAAACTCCAGCGACTCCTGGTGGTTTTGCAGCAGATGGGAGAACAGCACCGACATCAGCCCCTCGATGATGCTGCCGCAGTAGGCCCGCCGCTCCTGCTGCTGACGGTACATATACAGCAGGTGCTCTGAAATAAAGGCGTCCGGCCCGCAGTGGAAGGTCAGCGCCGTGCGGGACTGGGGGGCGTACAGGTTCTGGGTGAAGTAGACGGACAGCAGGGACTGCTCCTGCAGCAGCGCCGAAAAGGCCTGGTCGAAGGTGCTGGTGCGCACCTTGATGGTCAGGCACACGCAGTCCGGCGCCGCCCGCAGGTGGTGGGCCAGCCCCGGCGGCACGATGGTGATATCCCCCGGGGCGAGGGCGGCGGTCTGCTCCGCCACGGTATGGCGGCACGTGCCCTCCAGCACGCACACCAGCTCGAAAAAATCATGCCGGTGGGGGATGATGTCCACGTACCGCAGCAGATGCTCCAGCTCCACATTCACGTCCTCCGGCATGAACAGCGCCTCGGACAGGCCCTTGTCGGCATAGACGGTGACGTTGGCTGCGCCCGTTTCCATCAGGGCAAAAAAGTCCGGGATTTGGCCGGTGCGGGCCAACACCAGCCGCCCCGCCAGCTCCAGCGGCTCCAGCTCCCGCAGCTTTTGCAGGGTATCCTCCATGTCCATGTGCCTCGCCTCCTGGGCACATTATACAACAGATTTGCGCAAAATAAAATACCACCGATTATCTTCAAAAAAACGGGGGTATTTTTGTTTTGCGCCTTTTGCTATCATGGGAAGCAGAACAGGGCGGCCTTTTGAGGACGCCCGGAAACGAGGATAGTCATGAAGGAGTTTACGCTGAATCTCAACTCTCCCCGCCGACCGCTGGCGCGCTATTGGAACTTCTGCGTGGGCTCCTGCCACGCCGCCACCGCCCTGCGCGCCGACTGGCAGGGCCAGCTTGAGCGGTGCCGCCGGGAGCTGGGCTTCCGCTATGTGCGCTTCCACGGCCTGTTCTGCGACGACATGAACGTGGTTCTGAAAAGCATGCTCACCGGCCGCGTCACCCTGTCCTTCGCCGGCATCGACAAGATATTTGACTTCCTGCTGTCCATCGGCATGAGGCCCTTTGTGGAGCTGAGCTTCATGCCGGAGGCTTTTGCCAGCGGGGACAGCACCCTGTTCCACTACAAATGCAATACCACGCCCCCCAGGGACTACGGCCAATGGGCCTGGCTCATCGGGGAGTTTATCCGCCACATCCGGGCGCGGTACGGGGCGGAGGAGATCCGCCAATGGTACTTCGAGGTGTGGAACGAGCCAAACCTGGGCGGGCCGGGCTTTCCCTACGGCTTCTGGGCCGGGTCCAGGGAGGAGTATTTCAAGCTGTACCAGGTGACGGCCCGGGCGGTGAAGGCGGTGGACGGCGCGCTGCGGGTGGGCGGCCCGGCCACCTCCAACAACGCCTGGATTCCCGAATTCCTGGCCTTCTGCCGGGAGGGCGGCGCGCCGGTGGACTTTGTGTCCACCCACCAGTATCCCACCGACGTGGTGCTGGGCTATGGGGTGGAGGACTCGGCCAACTTCCAAAACCCCTTCGACGTGTCCCGGCCGGAGCGGATCGCCGAGACCCTGGCGCTGGCCCAGACAGACCCGGAGGGGTTCCAGCGGAAGCTGGAGGAGTATTCGGTGTTCCAAAGCAACCTGTGGGAGCGGGTGGGCCGGGGCGTGCTGACGGATATGGCCCGCCGGGCCAGGGCGGAGGCGGGGGAGCTGCCGCTGTTCTATACGGAGTGGGGGAGCCTGGCGGGGCTGGAGTCGGACGGGCCCTTCGGGGCGTCCTTCATCGCCAAGACCGTATTGGACAGCCACGGGCTGGTGGACGGCAGCTCCTTCTGGACCTTCAGCGACATCTTCGAGGAGAGCGGCCAGCGCCCCGAGCCCTTCCACGGCGGCTTCGGCCTGCTGACCCAGCACGGCGTGCCCAAGGCCCCCTACCGGGCGTTCCAGCTGCTGAACAGCCTGGGCGGGCGACTCTATGACGCGCATTTGGCGGAGGGCACCGTGGATGTGTGGGCGGTGGAAAAGGCGGAGGCCAGGGCGGTGCAGTTTTTGGCGGTGAACCACCACTCCCTGCTCCACCCCATCCGGGAGGAGCAGGTGCGGCTGCGGCTCACCGGGGGGCGCTGCTCCCTGGCCCAGGTGCAGCGCATTGACGATACCCACGCCAACGCCCTGGCGGCGTGGCAAAAGATGGGCGGGCCGGAGTACCTGGCCCCGGCACAGCTGCTGGCGCTGCAATCGGCCTCCGAGCTGGAGCGGGAGGAGCTGTCCTTTACCCAGGAGGACGGCGAGATCCGGCTGGAGTTGACGCTGCCCCCCATGGGGCTGGCGCTGGTGACGGTGCTGCTGGAGTGACGCGGCTTCGCGTATTCGACGGGAGGGAAGACGATGACAGCGAACGCGGTGATCCCCTTTGACAAGCTGCCCATACTGTTCCTTTTGATTGGTTTGGCGGCGCTGGTATGCGCCGCGGGGTATTTTCTCTGCTCCCCTATGCCCATCGTGCGGCTGCTGCGCCGGGGTGGGGACGCCCCCTCCGGCTGGCCCGCCGGGGAGGAGGACGCCCTGCGGTGGGTGGAGGTGTTCCGGGACCTCCCCTATGCCTCCCCCTATGGCCGGAATACCTATGACCTGTACCTGCTCCGGGAGAGGACGAATCAACCCCTGCCGGTGGTGGTGTGGGTGCACGGCGGGGCTTTTGTGGCGGGGAGCAAGTCCGGGGTGGCAAATTGGGCGTCCTGCCTAGCCGACCGGGGCATGGCGGTGGCGGCGGTGGAGTACCAGTGGGCGCCCGAGGCCCACTGGCCCGCCCAGGTGGAGCAGATCGGCCAGTGCATGGGGGCGCTGGCGGGCGACCCCCGGCTGGATCTGGGCCGGGTGGCCATTGCGGGCGATTCCGCCGGAGCCCACATGGCGGCCCAGTTTGCCCTCATACACACCAGCCCCGCCTTCCGGGAGGACACCGGGCTGGAGCCGGTGCTGGCCCCCGGCGCACTGAGAGGGGCGCTGCTGCTGTGCGGGCCCTATGACATCGGCCAGATGGCCCGCCCAAAGAGCCGGTTTCTGCGCATTGCCATGCACCGCATCGGCTGGAGCTACCTGGGCCGCCGCCGCTGGCGGGACACCCCCCAGGCCAAAGCCACCGTCATCCGGGACTATGTCACAGGGGACTTCCCGCCCGCTTTTATC
>Ga0224747_10015_pt1 | contig 26975 bp, 32 predicted proteins | sample LIM_F_Water_Pos_FD_182999 | JGI IMG/M metagenome (GOLD analysis project Ga0224747, IMG submission 182999) | Enriched cells from gastrointestinal tract of the lab mouse from Pacific Northwest National Laboratory (PNNL), Richland, Washington... | ecosystem: Host-associated > Mammals > Digestive... | reverse complement strand
TTACGTTCATTGAGCGCCGGCTGGAAAGGGAGGAGGTCTGCTCCTTTTTGAAAGACCATCCTCCCGCCATGCTGGGACTGCGCGTCACCCCGGAGTCCAAACACGCCGTGGTATATACCGGCGGCGGGGGAGGGGAGTACTGTTTCATCAACAACAAACGCCAGGACTCCACCGAGCCCGAGACCCTTCGCCTGACAGAAACCGCTCTGCTCTCCCGCCTGGATAAAACAGTCGTCGTTGGAGTGCTGGAGAAGATAGGACCACGGCCCTCGGCCCTCCACGACCGCCTGGTAGGCTCCCCGGGCGTCCTGCTGGCCCTTCAATCGGAGATCAACGACTTCTGCACCCAACAGCAGACGCCCGCCGCCCAGGCTGCGGCGTTGAATGATCTGTTCCGTCCCCTCTTGCTGGACGGCATAACCATGCTGGAGCTTCTGGAGAATACGGAACCTGCCGCATCCCTTCGAACTGTCCGTGCCCAGCTCCTCCCGCTGATCCGGGCCGGACGTCCAGCCGTTCTCAGCGAAAGCATAGACCTGTCCCTGCTGAATGCCTCCATCCGTGCCTATCACAGCAGGATCGAGCAAATCTGCTTATATCATACCCAAACAGGAGCAAATCCATGAAAACTATCACCATCTATACCGACGGGGCCTGTTCCGGCAACCCCGGCCCCGGCGGCTGGGGGGCGATCCTCCAGTACGGCGAGCATACGAAAGAGATGTCCGGCGGCGAACCCCAGACCACCAATAACCGCATGGAGCTGACTGCTGTGATCCGCGCCCTGCAAGTGCTGAAGGAACCCTGTACTGTCGAGCTGTACTCCGACAGTAAATATGTCATCGACGCCCTGGAAAAGGGCTGGGCCCGTTCCTGGCGTGCGAAGGGCTGGATCAAGAGCGATAAAAAGCCCGCCTTAAACCCTGACCTCTGGGAAACGCTTCTGGACCTGTGCGAGAAGCACCAGGTCCATACCCACTGGGTAAAGGGCCACGCCGAGAACCCCTACAACAACCGCTGCGACCAGCTTGCGGTAGGGGAGTGGCAGAAGCTGAAATAAAACGATCTCCCGGGGCATTTCAAAGCCCCGGGAGATCGTTTATGTTTCCTGTATCAAGATATCTTTAATATCCTGGTACAATGCCGGAAAATCAACTGTAATGGTTTCAAATACATCTTCCATCCGCAGGGTTTGATATTTGTGTGCGGCGATATCCCGAAACCCGGCGATTTCCTTCCATGGAACGGCTGGATATGCCATCCGGAAAGCAGTTGGTAAATTTTTGACAAGTTCGCCGATATTGATAACAGTCATACAGGCGGCGCGTTTCAGCAGCTCATCCGAAAGAAATTCCGGCAAAGAAGAGGTTCCAATGATTTTACCGGCAATCTCTATTTCTGAGAGGACCTTTTCCAGAATAATCTTCTCCCTACGCTCCATACAGCGAAATTCTCCCATCCAGCTCGATCATACTACCCTCGTTCAGCGGCCCATGAATAAGGTCTACTTCTGTTTGCAAAATATCCTCCAGCCGGTACTTGACCCGGTTCAGCGTCAACAGCGAGACCCGAGGGGTAGTAAACTCCACAAGCAGGTCCACATCGCTGCCGGGGGTACTGCTGCCGTTGGCGTAGGAACCGAAAAGCTCAGCTTTTTTAATAGGAAATTCCTGCGCCGCGACCGCCACCCCGTTTTTGATTTCCTGTAGGCTCAACATAGCAGCACCTCCGATAATAGAGACTTTATATACAGTATATAGCAACAGACCCATAAAATCAATCAAAAAAAGAAGGATCGATCTCTCAATCCTTCTCTTGAATAGAAATTACTTCATGTTTGCTTTCAAACGATTTGATTCTTGACCGGATCATCTGCTCCAGTTCTTTATTCTTTGTTCTGCCATAATAATCAGCAATATAACCGAGCTTCAGCAAAAGCTCCCTTGGAATCCGCAGAGTAAAGCGGGTCATATCCTGATTTTCCATAATGATGCTCCTTCGACGCTTTGTTGACACCATTATAACGTCAATTCGACAAAATGGGCAAAAATGACGTTATAATGACGCAACACGAAGGAGGTATTATTTTATGCCCGACTACAAAAACCTGTACGCCTATCTGGTAGGGGAGATAGACAAAGCCCTGACACACATGGACAACAACGATCTTTTAGAGTGGGACCATGTCAAGCGGATCCTGCAAAACGCCCTCTGGGAGGCGGAGGAACGCGTCACCGGCGGGGAGGAGGAAGTGCCATAATTCCCCCGTATACGCCAAAACGTTCATAATTTGTTTACAGCAGCGTCATGATTTCTTCTTAAAGATTCTGTAATATCATAATCAGCAAAGGGGTAACACCCGATGCAATTTCTCCCTCCTAAAACACACACAACACACACCAGGAAGCCCCGCCATCCGGCGGGGCTTCTTGGCGCTTTTCATACAAAAGCCCGGCTCACCCTGCCAGTCCCGCAAACAGCGGCGCGGCGATAACCGTCAGCAGCCCCGTCACCACGATAGCCAGTGAGCTTGCCGCCCCCTGTATCTCACCCATCTCCACCGCCCGGGATGTCCCCGCAGCGTGGGAGGATGTCCCGATAGCCAGCCCCTGACACAGCGGGTCCTTCACGCCCGCCAGCTTCAAAAGCCCCGGCGCGGCCACCGCCCCGAACAATCCGGTAAACATGATTGCCGCCATGGTAATGGCCGGGTATCCCCCCAGCTCCTCGCTGAGCCCCTTACCGATAGCGGTAGTAATGGACTTTGGCAGCAGGGAGATATACCCTGCCCCATCCATCCGAAAGAGGACCAGCATCAATACGCACCCTGCCATATGTGCCAAAACACCTGCCGCGCAGCCAGCCAATACCGCCCCTGCGTTCTTTTTCAGTAAAATGAACTGTTTGTACAGCGGAATGGACAAACAGATAGTGGAGGGCGTCAGAAAAAACTCCAGCACTCTTCCTCCGTTTTCATAGAAAACATCGTATTCCGTTCCTGTCAGCAGCAATACGCCGCAGCAGCACAGCGTAGCGAACAGCAGCGGGTTGCAGACTTCCCGTCCCACCCGCCGGTTGATGATCCTTGCCAGCTGATAGCTTCCCGCCGCCAGCAGCAGCCCGAAGAAGGAGCAGGCCGCAAACATGTCCTTCATGCCTTTTTCTCCTTTCCGCCCCGCCGGACCAGCGCCTGAGCGGCCCGTCCGGTAATCATCATCACCGCCGATGTCCCCACAAATCCCATAATCAGCACCGGCAGCAGCACCTCCTGAATGGTGTCCAGTACCGTCAGAAAGCTCACCGAAGCCGGAACCAGCAGCAGCGGCATCAGCTCCAGCAGCAGCCCGCCCACATGCTCGATCTCTTCCAGCTTCACCACCCCGCTTTTCAGCAGGACGAACAGCAAAATAAGCCCATAAATACTGGCCGGCACCGGCAGGGGGATGAAAAACTTGATAATCTCCGCCGCAAACGTGACCGCCGCGATAATGACCGCCTCATGTAAATACTTCATAAAGGACCTCAAAACAAACGTTTTTTCAAAAAGGAACAGGGATCAGATCCCCTCAAAGAACCCGCGTATCTCCGCCTCACCGGCCTGAACGCTGCCCTGCACGAACTCCGGCTTACCGCCGCCCCGCCCGTTCAGCGCCCCATTCAGCTCCTTCACGAATCCCCGCAGATCCCCGCCATCCAGCGCCACGGCATATTGGAAGCTACCATCCTCCCCGGCAAACACCGCGCACCGTCCTCCGCACCGTTCCTTCACCAGACCGCACAGCTTCCGCAGTGACTCCCCGGACATCGGCCCTTCCACCAGCAGCACGTCACCCGTCCCCGCCAGTTCCTCAGCCTTCCGCGCAAAATCCTTTTCCTCCAGCCCGGCCACCCGGCCCTTGAGGAGAAAGACCTCCTTCTGCATCCGCTCCACCGCCGCCGCCGTTTCACCCGGCTTAGCGGACAGCAGCTGGGATATCTTGGTATTCTGCCCCGCCACGGCGTTGACCCACCGCAGCGCCCGTCCACCGGCGGCCATCTCGATCCGAACCCCGTCCCGGAACTTCTGGCAGGAGATAAGCTTTACCATCCCCACCTGTCCGCTGCTCCTCACATGGGTCCCGCAGCAGGCACAGCAGTCCGCCTCCGGCCAGCTGACGATCCTGACCTGACCGGTCAGCGCTTTCTTGCTCCGATACTCCAGCGCCTCCAGCCTGGCAGGGGAGGGGAAGCTGATCTGAAGAGAATGATCCTCCCAGATATACCGGTTCGCCCGGTTTTCCACAAAAATCATATCTTCTGTGGATAACGCCGCGTTAAAATCAATGGTCACCAGCTCATGCCCGATGTGAAATCCCACATTATCGCACCCAAATTTACCGCATAAAATACCGCTGACGATGTGTTCTCCGCTGTGCTGCTGCATAAAATCGAATCTTCTCTCCCAATCAATGCAGCCTTCCACAGTTTCCCCCACCGTCAAAGGACCGTCGCAAAAGTGAAAGATATCCCCATCTTTTTCCCGCGTGTCGAAAACTCTGACCTTTCCCAGCGTCCCCTGATCCGCCGGCTGACCGCCCCCCTCGGGATAAAAGGCGGTCCGATCCAGAAGAACAGCCCATTTCCCCTTTTCCTCCCGGCAATCCAGCACGGTACCGGAGAACTCCTTCAAAAACGCATCCTCATAAAACAATTTTTCCGTCATAACGATCCTTTCCCACTACAGCGAGATCAATCCCGACCAAACCAGATTGACCACGACCCATCCCAGAGCGTAGGACGCGCCGTTTGCCGCGAACCCATACCAGAACGCCCGCCTGCGCGACCTTCCCCGGAACCAGTGCCGGTAAATATTTGCCTCAACGACCGCGATGACCAGCTCCACCGGTATAAGGAAGAGCAGGAAAAACGGCAGCATCCCAAATCCCCCCTGCGCCAGCGGAAGCGCCAATATAGCCGACAGGATTCCCCTGTGTCGCCAGATTCACCACCAGAAACACCAGCCAGTTTCTCTTAGAGGCCAGTCCAAAAGCGATCAGAACCAGCCCTTCGATCACCAGCGTAGGGATCAGCGTAGATAAAAACTGTATCCCCAGAGCGACCCATTTCGGCGTGATCCTGACGGTTTTCCCTTCCCAGTCCACCCGCACGGAAGAATTGAGAATTTCCCGCGCCAACGGTTCCGATACCCAGCTCTCCCCGGAGGCGGTGACGACCAGGACCCGAAATTCACGTGGCATATCCCAGCCGTGAAAAATATGCACGCCGTTTTCCCCCGCTACGTCACCGCTGAAGCTGTGCGAGTTGTCCTCAGAGAGGGTGCAGGCCTGCCATCCCTCCGGAACGGACTGCCGCGTCAAGGATTCCAGTGCCGGGTCCAGCCCCTTCGGTCCCTTTCCGTCCCGCACTCTCACGGTCTCACTCAGTTCCTCCAGCAGATCCAGATAGTATGCCTCCTCCGGACCATTGACCACCGTTACCGCCACCCGGCAGTCCGGCGGCGCGGAATTAGCCGAAGCGGTCCCCGCCAGCAGCAGCGCCGCGGCAAGGAAAAAAACGATCCTTTTCCCAAATCCCTTCATCCATCCGATCCCCCGATGCCACCCCGCCCCCGCAGGCACATCACTTGCGGGGGCGGAGACAGTTATTCTTCCTCTTTTTCCGTGATAGCGATGTGCAGCTCATCCAGCTGTTTCTGCTCTACACAGGAGGGTGCGTCCATCATCAGATCCTGCGCCTTCTGGTTCATGGGGAAGGTAATGACCTCCCGGATAGACTCCTCCCCGGTCAGCAGCATAATCATCCGGTCGATCCCCGGCGCGGCCCCCGCGTGGGGCGGAGCCCCGTAGCAGAAAGCGTTGTACATAGCCGGGAACTTGGACTTCACATCGTCCTCCCCCAGCCGTACCAGCCGGAAGGCCTCGATCATGATCTCCGGATCGTGGTTCCGCACCGCGCCGGAGGCAGTCTCATACCCGTTGCAGACCAGATCATACTGGAACGCGGTAATACCCAGCGGGTCCACCTCACCGGCGGCCGCCTTTTTCAGGATATCCAGTCCGCCGTTGGGCATAGAGAAGGGATTGTGGCAGAACTCCAGTTCCCCGGACTCCTCCCCAAGCTCATACATGGGGAAGTCCACGATCCAGCAGAACTGGTACTGTTCCTTGTCCATATGGTTGGGGCAGAGGAGGCCCAGCTTGTTTCGCAGCACCCCGGCGGTCTTCTGCGCCGTCCCCACCTTGCCGTGGGCGGCCAGACCGACAAAGCACCCCGGCGTCAGCCCCAGCTTCTCCACGATCTGCTCCTTCAGCGGCTGAACAAACTTGGCGATCCCGCCCACGATCTCGCTGTTCTCATCATACCGGAACCAGTAGACCTTCTCCCCGGCCTGTACCTCCACATCGGCGCACAGCTTGTCGATCTGCTTCCGCGTCCCTTCAAACCCGGACACCACCACGGCCTTGACCACGTTCCCCTCAAAGGGCCCGAACCCGCACCCGGCCAGACTCTCCGTCGCGTCCTGAATGGTCAGATCAATCCGCAGATCCGGCTTGTCCGTCCCATACAGCTCCATAGCGTCATTGAACCGGATACGCTTAAATGGCGCGGGCGTCACCCGGTCATAGATACCGAACTTCCGGAACACAGGCACCAGCACGTCCTCCAGTACCCCCAGCACATCGTCCTGACTGGCAAAGCTCATCTCCATATCCAGCTGATAGAACTCACCCGGCGTCCGGTCCCCCCGGGCGTCCTCATCCCGGAAGCAGGGCGCGATCTGGAAATACCGGTCAAATCCGGAGGTCATGAGCAGCTGCTTAAACTGCTGTGGCGCCTGGGGCAGGGCATAAAACTTCCCCGGATGCTTCCGCGCGGGCACCAGATAATCCCGCGCCCCCTCCGGCGAAGACGCCGTCAAAATGGGCGTAGTGATCTCCAGAAACCCATGCTCCGTCATCGCTGCCCGCAGGGCAGAGACCACATTGCACCGCAAAATAATGTTCTTCTTAACCTCCGGATTTCTCAGATCCAGATACCGGTACTTCAGCCGCGTAGCCTCGTCCGCCTCCCGGCTCCGGTTGATCTGGAAGGGCAGCTCGTTGTACCGGCATTTCCCCAGTACCTCAATCTTCTCCGGCACAACTTCAATTTCCCCGGTAGGCAGATTCTTATTCTTGCTGCTCCGCTCCCGGACAGTGCCCTCCACAGCGATAACGGTCTCCTTGTTCAGCGCGTGAACGACGCCCATCATCTCCTCGGTCTCAATGACCACCTGCGTGGTCCCATAGAAGTCCCGCAGGATAACGAACCCCAGATTCTGTCCCACTTCCCGGAGGTTCTCCATCCACCCGGAGAGTTTCACCTTCTGCCCCACATGCTCCAACCGAAGCTCATTGCAGGTATGTGTCCTGTTTTGTGTCATGATAAACACCTTTCCTTTTATATTTGTATAATAGAATCACAAAATTACGTTTTGTTTTCAGATTGAACTCCAAATTCCTGTGCGTAAGCCAACAACCTGTCTGCAATCTCTTTGTCCACAGCTTTAACGAACATACAGCGATCTGCTGTAAGAGTGACGGTTGCCCCTCTGTAGGACGCAAAAACAGAACTGTCATTGTCCAGCACGGCAGCCAGATGGACTATCGGTTCACCTTCCCCCTTTGGAAGTGCATAGATGTCAAGAAAGTCATTAAGAAAGCCATCAAGAAACTGGAAAAGAGTCCGCAGGCTGACCCGGTATTTGCAGCTTTTCAGAAGCGCCTCCAGCTCCTCGTTGACAGCCTCCCGTCCTTCAAGGCTGTCCACCCCCCATGTATCGAAATGGGGGAGACCCTCCTCAAAAACGAAGATCGACGCACTCATGCTGATTGACTTGACCCTTCCATCCCCGACCAGCTCCTCAAAGCTCCTGGGCCGTGTGTACCAGAGGAAGAAAACAAGGATGACCGCCAGCACGCCCAGCGTAATCTTTCTTTTTCTGCTCACTGCATTACTCCCCCTTCATGACTGAGTTTATTCCAATTCCATCACCAAAAGCTGGTCAGTGTCCCCATAGATCGTCTCATAATCGCCCAGCTTCACAAACCCATATTTTTCATAGAACCCGGTTTCCCCGCTCATAATATAGAGTTTTTGATAACCCAGCGTAGACACATAGGCTGCCGCCTCCCGGATCATTCTTTCCGACAATCTCTTTCCGCGGTATTGTTCCGACACAAAGACAAACCCGATAAACGGCGAAAACGGATATTTCTCCGGCAGCTCATCCTTTTCCGCCACCGTACAGAACCCCGCAACCTTCCCGTCCACACAGGCGGCACAGACCCGTTCCCACTCCAGAAACGTATTCCCTTTCATTTTTTCCGCCAGGAAAGGCCCCGCCCTCCACGAGCAGCTTTCAGCCGCCGCAATGGTCTCCTCCCAGCACGGATGCCCCTGTGCCATCAAATGAAATTCTACCATCCATCCTCACTTTCAGCAGGGCAGGGGAGACCCCTACCCCAGGATCACAGCGCCCTCGTCCATCCTCGCCAGTCCGTCCCTGACTCTCGCCAGCGTCTCTTCGAACCCCAGCTTTGTCTGCTCCCCGGACTTCATATCCTTGCAGGCCACCACGCCCTCCCGAATTTCGTCCTCGCCAAGGAATACCACAAAGGGCACCCCGATCTTGTCGGCGTAATTCATCTTCGCCTTAAACTTCTTCTGCTCCCCATACAGCTGTACCCTGACGCCCGCGTTCCTGAACCTGGTTGCCAGCTCCACAGCAGGGGAGAGGTCCTCCACCATAGGCAGCAGCAGCACATCCGCCGGCGCTGTGTTCTGCTCCCCATTGAGCAACCCCTGTTCGTTCAAAATGAAGAACAACCGGGTCAACCCAATGGAAATACCAACTCCCGGCAGTATTTTATCCGTATAATATTCCGCCAGATTATCATACCGCCCTCCGGAACAGATAGAACCGATTTCCGGATGCTCCACCATAAACGTCTCATAAACAGTCCCGGTATAGTAATCCAGCCCCCGGGCGATGGTCAGGTCCACCGCGAAATTCTCCTCCGGCACACCGAACCCGCCCAGATACTTAACCACCGTCTTCAGCTCATCCAGCCCCAGATCGAACAGCTCATTCCGTCCCCGGTACGCCTCCAGAGCCTCCAGCACCTGTTCATTTGACCCTGTGATCCCGATAAACCCGAGGATTTCCCCGGCCTTTTCATCCGGGACCCCCAGCTCCATCAGCAGCCCCTTGACCTTATCCGCCCCGATCTTCTCCAGCTTGTCCACGGTGCGCATCACGTCCCCGGCCTGCTTACTGAGCCCCAGCATCTCATAGAAGCCGTTCAAAATCTTCCGGTTGTTTACCCGGACCTGAAACTTCCTGAGCCCCAGCCGGTTAAACACCTGATAAATAATAGCGGGCATTTCCGCCTCATTGGAGACATCCAGCTTTCCATCGCCGATCATGTCGATGTCGGCCTGATAGAACTCCCGGAACCGCCCCCTCTGTGACCGCTCCCCCCGGTAGACCTTCCCAATCTGATACCGTCTGAAAGGAAAAGCCAGATCCCCGTAATGGAGAGCCACATACTTTGCCAGAGGCACGGTCAGATCAAACCGCAGGCTCAGATCACTGTCTCCCTTGGAAAACCGGTAGATCTGTTTCTCCGTCTCCCCGCCGCCCTTGGCCAGCAGGACCTCGCTGGCCTCAATAATGGGCGTATCCAGCGGCGTGAATCCATAGAGGGAGTAAGTATCCCGCAGGGTCTGCATAATGCTTTCCATCAGGACCTGCTGTTCAGGCAGCAGTTCCATGAACCCTGAAAGGGTTCTCGGCTGTACTTTCATCGTATACCATCCTTTCCTGCCGCGCACCGCGCGGCACGGGAATTATTTCTCCTCGATACCCCGGGGCTTACGCAGCCCCGGACCCTGCGGTTACTTTTGCCGCGCGGCAAAAGTAACCAAAAACGCGCCAAAACCTGCGGTTCTGGACTCCCTTGACGGGGGGCACCTGGCGGTACCATATCCCCTTTTACGGGGGAATACGGACTGCGGTGGAGGTGAAGAGTTGCGGTGCCACGTGAACTTCTGGTTCTCCTTCAGCCGCTCTGGCACTTGTAGAGCTCCGGCTGCCGCCCTTCCAAAGGGGTACTGCCTGCAAGGGGCACGTGGTCTAACGAACCTGTCAGCAAACTTGCACCCCGGCGAGCCTGCCGTGCTAAAACGGTAGGGGCCATCGTCAACCACGTTAAAATAGCCGCAGAAGACTGGCAGAGCGGACGGCAGTAAGTTTAGACCAGACCAGACTGTGCCTCGGGCGCAAACTAAACTCCCCCGTAATGAAGGAGGATTCTCAAGGAACATAGTTCCTTGAGTGACCTTTTGGTTCTTTTCGTTCACACGAAAAGAACGTCCCCGCCCCGTGAAGCGCCGCAAGCGGCGCTTTTAGCGCTAAGCCCGCCGCAGGCGGGCCCACGGGCAGGGCGAATCTAAATGTTAGAAATAAGCAGAGGCGGCCCCCAGGGCCGCAGACTCCAGCCCCAGAACACCCCTCTGAAAAAGAGCAATGCTCCCGTCCCCTGTCCAAGCGGGACGAGAGCATGACAAAAGTCATACGATCCCAAGGCCCCTCCGGGGCCCAGCCCCAGCGGGGGAAACCGGGGGAAGCAGGAAGAATTATACGCAGTTTCCCCCGAAAAGTCAACTACGCCCGGTTATATTTTTGCTTAGGATTGACAATATTCCGCCAATCCAGATCGCCCCGATCCATCCCCAGCACCAGCATTTCCGCGGTAGCTACGTTGGAAGCAAACGGAATATTGTTCTGGTCGCACAGCCGGGAGATATACAGCAGCTCCTTCTCCATGGACGAATCGTTAGGGTCCACGAAAAACAGCACCATATCCATCTCATTGTAGGCGATCCGCGCCCCGATCTGCTGACTGCCGCCGTGCTGGCAGGTCAGAAACCGATGTACATGCAGCCCCGTGGCTTCCATCACCATTTGACCGGTGGTGCTGGTGGCACAGAGGTTGTGCCGGGAGAGAATTCCGGCGTAGGCCGTGCAGAATTGGACCATAAGGTCCTTTTTGTTGTCATGGGACATGAGAGCAATATACATAGGTCGCCCTTCCTTTCTCTGTTTCCTTTATGCCGGTCCACAGCCCTAAAGGAACAGGCAGTATATCCTGGCACAATGATAGTATTTCCGAAATACAATATATATTTGACTGAATCCGCTCTGCCTGCCTCCGCGAAGCATGGCGATTGTTCCTTCCGCCCGGACAGCGCGTCATCTGATCGGCATCAGGCTCACCCGCCGCCCGTCAATGCGTCTGGCGATGTTGCGGTAAGCCTTTGCGGCGTAATTGTTGCCGCTTTTCAGCAGCGGTATGCCCCTGCCGGCGTACAGCGGCATGGTCTCATCTTCCGGGATGACCCCCAGAAGCGGCAGCCCCGCGCTGTCAATAGCGTCGTCAATGGTCTGATGAAGGGATTTCAGCAGCTTCTTCCGGCACCGGTTGACCACCAGATGCACCTGTCCCCGGCCCAGACAGCCGAGTTCCATCACAGTCCGCTGGGCGTCCCGCAAGCTGCTGGACTCCGTGGTGGTCACCACTACCGCCCGGTCCGCTCCCGCCAGGGCCAGCTGAAATCCACGTCCCAGCCCCGCCGGCGCGTCCACCAGACAGTAGTCAAACCGCTCCTTGATTTCCGGGAACAGCCCCTGGAAGCCCTCCCGGCTGACCTCCTCCGCTCCGGTCCGCGCCGGCGCGGTCAGCAGGTAGAGTTTTTTCTCCCCCGGATGCCTGACGGCGGCCTCCTCCAGCGAACACCGCCCGTACATCACATCTGTGAAATCCATTACCGCCCGGTCCGTCATAGCCAGGGCAATGTCCAGATTCCGCAGTCCTACGTCGCAGTCCAGACAGAGGGTAAGGTGCCCCATCTGGGCCAGGGCCATGCCCACGTTGGCGGTGAATGAAGTTTTTCCCGTGCCGCCCTTCCCGGACACCACGGCGATGACCTGCCCCACCGGGGACGCCCCCTTTCTCCGCCGCTACAGCGGCTGCTTCTTGATAAGCGCGAACCTTCTGGGATATTTCTCCGGCGCAGCGGAGACCTTTCTCACGCACACAACCCGGTGTGTTATCTCCGTGGAGGGGATGCGGTAATCCTTCACCCATTCCACCTGCCCCCCCAGGAGCTTCACCGCCCTTTTGGCCCCGTTGATTTCCTCCTCGGAGTTGGCGGACTTCATGGCCAGCATCCGGCCGCCCACCTTCACCAGCGGCAGGCACAGCTCGCACAGCACCGGCAGAGCCGCCACCGCCCGGCTGACGGCAGCGTCAAACTGCTCTCGCCGCTCCCCGGCGAACTCCTCCGCCCGGGCATGGACACAGACGGCGTTCTCCAGCCCCAAAGCTGCCCGGGCCTCCTCCAGAAAGTCCACACGCTTTCGCTGGCTGTCCAGCAGCGTAACCTCCAGCCGCCTCCCGGCAATCGCCAGCGGAACCCCCGGAAACCCGGCGCCGCAGCCCACGTCTACCAGCCTCTCATTCTCCAGGCCGGCCAGAGGCAGCAGCGCCAGGCTGTCCAGCAGATGGAGGGCTGCCACATCCCGGGGCTCTGTGATCGCGGTCAGATTCATCACCTTGTTCCGCTCCAGCATCATCCCCGCAAACTGCTCCAGCGCAGGGATCACCGCCGGATCAATGCCAAGCTCCGGGAGTCCCCGCTCCAGTGTCTCCCTCATTGCTTCTGCTGTTCCTTCAGCAGATCCCGAATCTCCGCCAGCAGCTTCTCCTCAGGGGAGGGACCCGGCGGGGGAGGGGGGGCCGCTTCCTTTTTCCGGGTAAGGCTGTTGATGCCCTTCACCATGCAGAACACCACAAAGGCCATCACCAGGAAATTCAGAATGGCGTTGATAAAGCTGCCCAGCATCAGTTCCCCGCCGCCGGGGAGTTTGAAGGACAGAGATTCCACCAACGCCGTGCCGTCCCCGGCGAACATGCCCAGGATGGGGTTGATGATATCGTTAATCAGCGATGTGGTAATGGCGCTGAACGCGCCTCCGATGATGACGCCCACCGCCAGATCCATCACATTGCCCCGCATGGCGAAATTCTTAAATTCCTGCAAGAATTTTTTCATCCCGGCAGTCTCCCTTTCCGTAAGGTTGCTTTACTCCTCAATGGCCTTTTCCGCCGCATCCGCAGCTTTTTCCACGACCTCCGCAGCCTTTTCAGCCGCTTCTTCCAGTCCATCGGCCACCTTTTCCGCCGCATCCTCCGCAGCGCCGGCCGCCTTTTCCGCCATTTCCTCAACGGCCTCCACCGCATCGGCAGGGTGATATTCCACGCTCAGCTCATCGCTGAACAGATGGGGCTCCTCCTTCTTGTCCATGGCGTTCATCAGCTTGCTGGTCAGCGTGCCCTCGCCCAGATTGATGTCGATCCGGCGCTTTTCGCCCTCCTCCTGGCTGGGGGCGCTGGTGATCCGCCACAGGAGGGCCTGATAGCTGTTTTCACCGGTTTCCTCGTTTTTTTCCACTTTGTAGGGGGTCAGACCGGCAGCCAGAGCGCCCAGACCGAGAACCTTCCAAAATTTCTTCATATCATGCTCTCCTTTACAAAAATGTGTTGTATCCATCCTTTTTCTTGAAAGAAAAAGGATCAAAAAGAACTTTTTATACGGCAACCAGGCCTTGTTTGATAAATGGCGGAATGCCCAAAGGCGAGAGATTTTTTCGCCAATCAAGGCGGATTTTTGCAGGCGGGCTGACGCCCGGCAAAAAAATACAACGCAGAGTGGCGGAAAAAGATCCGCCGTTTGGGCGTTTTGACATTTTGCAAACATGGCCTAAAGTTGCCTTACCTGGAAGCGGCCTTCTGCTCACCGCTTTGGGAGCAGTACCTCGACCCCGCCCATATAGGGCCGCAGGGCTGCGGGAACCTTCACGCTGCCGTCCGCCTGGAGATTGTTCTCCAAAAAGGCGATGAGCATCCGGGGCGGCGCAACCACCGTATTGTTCAAAGTGTGGGGCAGATAATTCTTTCCATCCCCGCCCTTGACCCGGATCTTAAGCCGCCGGGCCTGGGCGTCGCCCATATTGGTGCAGGAGCAGACCTCAAAATATTTCTTCTGTCTGGGGCTCCAGGCCTCGATGTCGCAGCTCTTGACCTTCAGATCCGCCAGATCGCCGGAGCAGCACTCCAGCTGTCTTACCGGGATGTCCAGGCTCCGGAACAGCTCCACGCTGAACCGCCACATCTTTTCATACCAGTCCATAGACTCCTCGGGCCTGCAAACCACGATCATCTCCTGCTTTTCAAACTGGTGGATCCGGTATACGCCCCGTTCCTCGATGCCGTGGGCGCCCTTTTCCTTCCGGAAGCAGGGGGAGTAGGAGGTCAGCGTCTGAGGCAGCTGGTCCTCCCGCAGGATCTGGTCGATAAACTTTCCGATCATGGAGTGTTCGCTGGTTCCGATGAGGTACAGATCCTCACCCTCTATTTTATACATCATGGCGTCCATGTCCGTCTGGCTCATGACGCCCTCCACCACGTTTCCATGGATCATAAACGGCGGGATGCAGTAAGTAAATCCCTTTCCGATCATGAAATCCCGGGCATAGGCCAGTACGCCCTCGTGGAGCCGGGCAATATCTCCCATAAGATAATAGAATCCATTCCCGGCAACCCGCCCCGCGGCGTCCATGTCGATACCGTCGAACCGCTCCATGATTTCCGTGTGATAGGGAATCTCAAACTCCGGAATCACCGGCTCCCCGAACCGCTCCAGCTCCACATTGGCGGAGTCGTCCGGCCCGATGGGCACCGATGGATCGATGATGTTGGGGATTACCAGCAGCAGCCTGTGGATTTCCTCCTCCAGCCGGGCCTCCTTCTCCTCCAGCTCCGTCAGACGCTGGGCGTTGGCCTTGACCTTCGCCTTCACCGCCTCGGCCTCCTCCAGCTTGGAGGGGTCCTTTTTGGCCTGGCCCATAAGCATCCCCACCTGCTTGCTCAGGGTGTTCCGCTGAGCCCGCAGCTCGCTGGCCTCCGTAATCGCGGCCCGGTTTTCCTCATCCAGTACCAGCACCCTGTCCACCAGGGGGAGCTTTTCATCCTGAAACTTTTTTCTGATGTTTTCTTTGACTGCCTCCGGGTTTTCCCGGATAAATTTGATGTCAAGCAAATTCGCTTCCTCCTTCAGCGCCGCCGGCCAGCGGCGGCAAAGATAAAATGTTTCACGTGAAACATTTTTGATAACCTGTATGCAGGACCTGCATTCATCATCGGGGAATGCGGTCCGGACAATAAAAGACCCGGCCGGACGGTGTTCACCGTCTGTGATACAGGCTCTTATTTTCCCAATCTCTCCAGCGCCTCCAGCAGATCGTTGAGATCATCCATTCCGTAATACTCAATCTCAATCTTACCCTTTTTCTTCCCCTGCGAGATATGACAGGCCCGGCCCAGCCGGGTAGAGAGGGACTTAGCTGCCTCTGCGGCGTAATCCACCTCCGCCGAAGCTTTCTTCTCCGGCGCCGGAGTCTCCAGGCCGTGGGACATAAGGGTCTTGACCAGCTTCTCGGTCTGCCGGACGTTCAGCCCGCCCTTGGTGATTTCCGATACGGCCTTCACCCGCAGAAAAGGGGAGAGGGGCAGAATGGCCCGGGCGTGCCCTGCGGAAAGCTCTCCGTCCTCCACCAGCTTTTGGATGGAAACATTCAGATCCAGCAGCCGCAGGGCGTTGGCCACGGCGCTCCGGGATCTTCCCACCCGTTCCGCCGCCTGTTCCTGGGTCATTCCGTAGGTTTCCACCAGTACGCGGAAGCCCTCGGCCTCCTCAATGGGATTCAGGTCCTCCCGCTGGAGGTTTTCAATCATGGCCAGCTCCATGGCCTTCTGATCGTCTGCCTCGATGACAACCGCCGGGATCTCCTCCAGCCCCGCCAGCCGGGCGGCCCGCCAGCGGCGCTCTCCGGCGATAATCTGATAGTACCCGCTGGCCAGCTTCCGCACGGTGAGGGGCTGAATTACTCCGTGCTGACGGATGGATTCAGCCAGCTCCTCCAGCTTCTCTTGGTCAAAGCTCTTCCGGGGCTGGTTTTGACAGCTCTCAATCTGGGAGAGGGGCAGGGTAGAGGACGGTGTGGAGAAATCGGCGGAAAAATCCTCCCCCAGCAGGGCGCTCAGTCCCTTGCCCATTCCTTTTTCTTTAGCCACAGGGAAATTCCTCCTTCCGGTTTACTTCTGATTCTTGCGCAGGAACTCCTCCGCCAGGGCGGCGTAGGCCTCACAGCCCCGGCTGGTCCTGTCGTAGGCGCTGATGGGCTTCCCATGACTGGGGGCCTCACTGAGCCGCACATTCCGGGGAATAACCGTACTGTACACCTTTCCCGGAAAGAACCGCTTGACTTCCTCCGACACCTGCAAGGCCAGATTGGTCCGGCTGTCGTACATGGTGAGCAGCACTCCCTCCAGCTGCAGCTGGGGATTGAGGCCGCGCCGCACCGCCCGAATGGTATACATGAGGTCGCTGAGCCCCTCCAGGGCAAAGTATTCGCTCTGCACCGGCACCAGGGCGCTGTCTGCGGCGCACAGTCCGTTAAGGGTCAGCAGCTCCAGCGAGGGGGGGCAGTCCACGAATATGTAGTCATAATTCGGCGCCAGCCGCTCCAGAGCCCGCCGGAGCAAATGCTCCCGGTCCTGAACGCCCACCAGCTCAACACCGGCTCCCGCCAGCCCCTTGGAGGAGGGGAGAACATCGCCGTACCGGGTAGAGACCACCCGTTTTTCCGGCTCCACATCGTTGAGGAGTACGTCATAGATCCCCAAAGACAGGGACTTGTCCACACCCATGCCGGAAGTGGCGTTTGCCTGGGGATCAAAGTCGCAGAGCAGAACCCGCTGGCCCATCTCCCGCAGGGCGGCCGTCAGGCTGACACAGGTGGTGGTTTTGCCCACACCGCCCTTCTGATTGACAATAGTAACGATCTTGCCCACAGAACACCTCCGGGAGAGGGGCGCGCCGCCCCATTATTAAAGTAAAGATATAATGTAGTATATCACAAAAAACGTACATTTCAACAGGGAACAGGAAAATTTTTACGAATTTTCTATTTTGTTTTTTTGTTTGAAACGGGCAAACTCCCTTTACGCCCCCTGCCCGGGAGCAAAAACGGGAAGCCGGGTGCCGCAGCGTGAAGAAAATGCGCCAGCGGCACATTTTCAGCGTAGGCTCCGGCAGCTATGCTGCCGGAGAGGCACTCCGATAGACGTAGGGGGCGGAATGTTTCACGCCGCAGCGTGAAGAAAATGCGCCGGCGGCGCATTTTAAGCGTAGGCTCCGGCAGCTATGCTGCCGGAGGGGCACTCCGGTAGACGTAGGGGGCGGAATGTTTCACGTGAAACATTCCGCCCCTCCAAAAAACTACCCTACTTTCTCAGCCACAAGAAAATACCGATGGGCTGTTCCCTGAATCACCCCATCCCGCTCCAGAAGCGCCTGAGCGTTCAGAAGCTGTTCCCGGCAGGCTTCCACAGAAAAGCCAGGGAATTCCCAGGCGATGATCCTGGCAAACCAGACCAACGCGCCTGTATCCCAGAAGCGGATAGGCTGAAAGGATTCCTGTGCTTCCAGAATGCGAAGGCCAAGGAACTCCAGCTTTTTCCGGGCAATATCCAGATATTGCTCCGGAAAGGGAAGCGGCGGTGCAGGATTCAGAAGAAGCTCCACCAGATCCCGGTCGTTCTCCGCGCCTACCTGCTGCGTCAGGAAAATGCCGCCGGGTTTCAGAACCCGAAGTATCTCCGAAGGAAGATAATCCCCGTGGCGGTTGAGAACCAAATCAAAACTCTCGTCAGGGAAGGGAAGCGGACCTCCTCCATCCGCTCCCCGGAAGTCAATCCCCAGGGGCAGAAGAACCTTCCGGCAGAGAGCAATGTTAGGAGGATAACCCTCCGTGGCGGCAGTCAAGGAATGAGGATGCCCCAGAGACAGGAGAAACTCTCCGCCGCCGGTGTCCATATCCAGAATACGATGCGTGGGGCGAAGAAGGTCATGAACTGCCTGACCGTAGTCCCAGGGGAGACTCTGACACTCTTCATAGCGGTCCTGAATGTGGGAGAAATCCCACCCGTGGATATAAGCGGCCTGCTCTTCTGACAGCCACTGTAAGAATAAATCGTTCTGCGTCATGATAACTGTTCCTTTCCGTCATAATCAATGGATTGCGGTCCGGCGCAGTCAACTGACAGCACATAGGAAAGCCAGACCCGGCGCGGTCTGCTGTCAGTTTCTCAACTGCGCCGGGCAGTTATCTCGAAGACAGGGTCTCATGGCCTTCACCTCACTATATAAGGATGGAGAAATTATAACATGTGTTGAAATGTTGTGCAAGCAGGAAGTTCCGGCAGCTGCACATTTTAACTTCGCTGACTGTACTTCTTTTTCACTTGCTTAAACGATAGAAGCAAAAATGGGAAATGTTTCACGTGAAACATTTCCCATTTGGAAAAAGCACTCAATGATAGAACCTGAAAAATCAGCCGTCAAGACCTCAGAAACTCGCGAACACTCTCCAGGAGCGCTCTGCGGTCAAATTGGTCAAAGTCGGAGGTATCTGCCACGATATGCGGACCGTTTGCGGAAAAGGTGTCCATGCCGCGGGCGGCAATCCCGGCAGTGAAATCTGCAAAGGTAATTTCCGCCGGAGAGGCGGAGGGGCTGATTTCCGGGTATTGGGTATTGACGACATGGCCGCGGTGGCGGTCCGGGCTTTGGTTCCGTGCCAGGAAGCGATGGTAAATAATCTGATAGTCTCCGGTCAGGGTGACAGTGAGAGCTTGACAGTCGTGGCGGTCCAAAATATCCAGAAGACCTTTCCGGGAGACATTTTCAAAATTGTTTTCCATAATAAACTGCCGGCCGCAGAGCATCAGCTGCTCCGCCGCATAGTACATAATCTCCATAGCGGCGATGCCCAACCGGACCTTTTCGGCACGGGACCGGAAACCCACGGTGTCATAAAGAAGTTCCTTGACCCGGTCCTTGGAGAGAACGGGCAGATTGAGCTGCTCTCCCAGATATCCTGCAAGGGTACTCTTTCCGGCGGCAGGGATGCCGGTGATTAAAACACAGCGCATAGACAACCTCAGTATTAAAAAAGATGATGCCGCAGGCGGCGCGGACACAGGCGGCCGTACTGCGGAAGGGGGGAGATGAAAAATGTTTCACGTGAAACATCCGGCTTACGAAAAACCAGAATGTTTCACGTGAAACATGCAGAGCATCAGTCAGGCAACCGGCTCTACTTTGCCGGTGGCGTGGATGTCGGTAATCAGCTTCCTGGGGCACTTCTCAACACAGATGCCGCAGGAGGTGCATTTTGTATAGTCGATGGAGGCGTTGTTATCCGTCACGGTGATGGCTCCGGCGGGACAGTTCTTCTCGCACAGGCGGCAGCCAATACAGCTGACGGTACACAGAGATTTGGCGGAGGGGCCTTTATCCCGGTTGCCGCAGGGGACCATGATGTCCGAGGCGTAGGGGACGTCCGTAATTACGTTGCGGGGGCAGGCTTTGGCGCACTGCATGCAGTGGGTGCATTTGTTCTGGTCCACCTGGGCTACGCCGTGGGCGTTGATGTGAATGGCGTCAAACTTGCAGGCCTGGACGCAGGTGCCAAGGCCCAGACAGCCATAGGCGCAGTCCAGAGTGCCGTTGCCGGAAACCTTCATGGCGGCAACGCAGTCCGCGATTCCCACATAGCGCTCAAACTTCCGGCTGGCCCGGCTGCCGCCGTTGCAGCGGACAAAGGCCACACGGCGCTCCTGGGCCTTGACCTCCACGCCCATCACCGCCGCAATGCGGCTGGTCTGGAGGCCTGAGCAGCTTGGACAGGCGTTGACCGGGGCTTTTTTGGCCAGAATGGCCGCCGCACAGCCGGCGCAGCCGGGATAGCCGCAGCCGCCGCAGTTGGCTCCCGGCAGACAGTCCAGGATCAGGTCCAGCTTGGGGTCCGTCTTGACCTCGAAGACCTTGGACGCCACGGCCAGCACCAGTCCGAAGACGCCACCCAGTACGCCCAGAGTCAAAAAAGCATAGAAAATATTCAAAATTTTCCTCCTCTCTCCGCAAGGCGGAAAAGCCTCCCGGAGTTTGCCGCCCGCAGGCGGCAAAATAGTTCAGCCGCCTTTTCAAGAACGGATATCTTGAAAAAACGCTTTGCGGGGAACGGGAACCGGTTCTTGGAATGGCCGGGAATCCTCAGGATTTCGCCATCAGAAGATTTTCAGGCCCTGGAAGCCCATAAAGCACAGGGCCATGAGGCCGGCGGCCACCAGGGCAATGGGAAAGCCCTTGAAGGCCTTGGGCGGGTCGGCAAACTCCAGGCGCTCCCGGATGCTGGCAAAGAGGACAATGGCCAGCAGAAAGCCCGCGCCGCCGGTAATGCCATAGACCACGGACTCAATGAAGTTGTACCCCTCCTGCACGTTCAGCAGCACCACGCCCAGGACGGCGCAGTTGGTGGTGATAAGAGGGAGGTAGACGCCCAGGGCCTGATAGAGGGTGGGAATGGTCTTTTTCAGGAACATCTCCACCAGCTGCACCAGAGCCGCGATGACCAGGATAAAGGCAACCGTCTGCATATACTTCAGACCCAGGGCGTTCAGAAGGAGGTTTACCGGATAGCACAGGGCGGAGGCCAGGCCCATGACAAAGATAACCGCGAAACCCATGCCTGCGGCAGTATCCATCTTTTTGGACACGCCCATGAAGGGACAGATGCCTAGAAATTGGGAAAAAATGAAGTTGTTGATGAGAATCGCGCCTAAAGCAATGTTGAATAAGGTTGTCCACTCCATCGGTTATTTCCCTCCTTTGACCTTTTGCTGAATCCACTGCATCAGGGCGATGAGACAGCCCAGGGTCAGAAAGCCGCCCACAGGGAGAATCAGGATATTGGCCGCGTATTCCGCAGGGAAAACGCGTACGCCGTTGAGGGTGCCCGCACCCAGCAGCTCACGGATGGCGCTCATCACCAGAAGGATCATGGTATAGCCAAGACCCTGGCAGATGCCGTCGATGGCGGCGGGCAGGGGCTTCGACTTGCTGGCAAAGGACTCCGCGCGGGCCAGGATGATGCAGTTGACCACGATGAGGGGGATGAAGACGCCCAGGCTCTCGGCGATGTCGGGGAAAAAGGCCTGGAGCAGGAGGTCGATCATAGTGACGAAACCGGCGATGACTACGATATAGCAGGCGATGCGCACCTGCTCGGGGATGATCCTGCGGAGCAGGGAAATAAAAATGTTGGAGAGGGTCAGGATAATGGTCACCGAAAGGCCCATGCCGATGCCGTTGGAGACGGTGGTGGTGATGGCCAGGGTGGAACACATGCCTAAGAGCTGGACCAGCACCGGATTCTGGGTCAGGAGTCCGTCCTTGAGCTGCTTTCCTATATTCATGCTGTCAGCCCTCCTTATTTAACCTGTCCGGACGCTGCTTCATAAGCGGCGGTCAGGGCGGTGTTTACCCCGGCGGCCACGCCTTTGGAGCTGGCCGTCGCGCCGGATATGCCGTCAAAACGGTTGGTCCCGGAGTTGACGGTGATCTCGCCGTGCGCGTGATCCATGCCAATAAAGCGGTCCAGGACGGACTGGTCGGCCACAACTTTGGTGCCGATATTGGGCGTCTCGCTGTGCTTGATGACGGATACGCCGGTGACGCGGTTATCCACATCCACGCCCACCATCATCTGCATCTCGCCCTGGGAGCCGTTGGAGGTCACCTGGACGACGTAGCCCAGCGTCCTGCCGCCGGTGCGGGCCTCGGAAACGGACTGAACGTCCCTGAGGTCCTTCTGCAACTGGATGGGGAGGTATTCATCCGCTTCCAGCACCAAGGACATGGCGGCGCGGATCTTCTCCGCCTGGAGGGCGTCAATGCGGGGCTTGGTGACGGCGTTGACGGCGCCCAGGAGCAGGGCCGTTATCAGACAAATGACCAGGAGAACGCCGGTGATGCGGATAATATACCGGGGATCCAAAGAAAGGGCCGGTTTGGAGGAGCGGGGGGAGGCGGGCTCATTTTTCCTGTTCATCTTCTGACGGCCTCCTTTTTCGCGCGGCCGGACCGTCTGGACGGCCTGCGCTCCCGGGTTACGCCGAAGCGGCGGGGCTTAATGTTCTTGTCGATGAGCCATACGGTCAGGTTCATAATCAGGATGGCGTAGCACACGCCCTCGTTGTACGAGCCGAAATAGCGGATAAATACGGTGATGAGGCCGCAGCCCACGCCAAAAATGGCCTGGCCCAGATGGCTCACCGGGGAGGTGACGTAGTCGGTGGCCATAAAGATGGCGCCCAGCATCAGGCCGCCGCCAAGGAGGTTGCACAGCATCCACTGAAGGGGGTCGTTGCCCCGGGGAAAGAGGAAGGTCAGGGCGGCTACCGTGCCGATATAGCTGACGGGAATATACCAGGTGATAACCTTCCGCCACAGGAGGAACAGGCCGCCAAGGAGGAGGAGCATGGCGCTCACTTCACCCATGGAGCCGCCCACCAGGCCCACGAACATCTTGGGCAGGTCGGTGACCTTCATCAGGCCGGAGAGGTCGTTGCCGTGGAGATAGGACATGGGGGTAGGGAAGGTCTCCGCATCGATGACGCCCAGGAGGGGAACGGAGGTCCTGGGGCCGACCCAGGTGGTCATCTCGCCGGCCCAGGAGAGCATGAAGGCCCGGGCCGCCAGGGCGGGGTTCAGGAAGTTCTTGCCCACGCCGCCAAAGAGCTGCTTGACCACCACGATGGCGAAGAAATCGCCGGCCAGAAGAATCCAATAAGGGGTGGTGACGGGGGAGACCATGGCGATGAGCAGGCCGGTGACGGCGGCGCTCAGGTCCCCCAGAGTGTTGTTTTTATGCAGCAGCAGGCGGCAGAGCAGCTCGAAAGCGCAGCAACCCGCCACGCTCACCGCCGCCGCCGCCAGGGCACGGGGGCCGAAGTTGTACACCCCAAAGGCCAGGGGCAGCACCAGGGCGATGAGTACCTCCCCCATAATGTGACCCGCGCCGTCACGGGTGCGGATGTGGGGGGAGGAGGAGCCGATAAGATTCAAGGCTTTATAATCCACGGTCAGCCCTCCTTCTTTTTCTCTTCCGCCGCTTTGGCCGCATCAGCGGCAGCCTTGGCGGCGGCTTTGGCGTTGCTGAGCTTCTGCTTGCCTGCCCGGAAGGCCTGGACCAGATGGAGCCGGCCGGGGCAGATGTAGCTGCACACGCCGCACTCAATGCAGTCCATCACGTGAGCCGCTTCCAGCTCGGGCAGCATCCCGGCGGCCTCGTACTGATAGAGAAACACCGGCTGGAGGTGCATGGGACACACGGAGATGCACTTGCCGCATCGTATGCAGGCGGGGTATTCCACCGTGCGCTCCTCCTTGGCCGCAAAGGCCAGGATGGCGTTGGTGCCCTTGCCGATGGGGGCGGCCATGTCGAACTGGGCGTGACCCATCATAGGGCCGCCCATCAGGATTTTGAAGGTCTCCTGCTTCACGCCGCCGCAGGCGTCCAGCAGGTCGGCGATGGGCGTGCCGATGGGGCAGAGAAGGTTTTTCGGTTCGTTGACCCCGGAGCCGGAGACGGTCACAACCCGGTGGGTTACCGGCTTGCCGTGGTAGACGGCGTTGTAGATGGCCATGGTGGTGACCACGTTGAACACCGCGCAGCCGATGGCGGCGGGGAGAGCCCCGGGGGGCACCTGGCGGCCGGTAACAGACTGGCACAGCTGCTTCTCCGCGCCCTGGGGATAGCGGGTGGGCAGAACGTCCACCACGGCGGGCGCCTTCTCCTCCTCGATTTTCAGCTTCAGCATCCCGGCGGCGTTGGCCTTGTTCTGCTCAATGGCGATGTGGACCCGGTCCACGCCGAAAATCCGGGCCAGGAGCTTCACACCGCCCAGGACTTCGTCGGGATGCTCCAGAAGGACGCGGTGGTCGCTGGTGATGCAGGGCTCGCACTCCGAGGCGTTGACAATCACCGTGTCCACCTTTCCCAGGCCGGAGGAAATCTTGACGTGGGTGGGGAAGGTGGCCCCGCCCATGCCTACGACGCCGGCCTCCCTGATGAGGGCGGAGAGCTGCTCGGGGGTGAGGCTGTCAGGGTCTGAGGCAGGAGAGAGACCCCAATAGAGCGTTTCGTTGAAGTCGTTTTCAATCACCACGCTCATCACCGGCACACCGGAGAAATGGATGCGGGGCTCCACCGCCGACACCCTTCCGGAAATACTGGCGTGAACGGGAGCGGAGACGAAGGCCGGAGCGTCCCCTACCTTCTGACCCACCATTACCTCGTCCCCCACCGATACACAGGGGGTACAGGGTGCGCCGATGTGCAGCGACATGGGAATCACCACACGGGCAGGCGGCGGAAGGGTCTCAATCGGCTTTTTGTTGGTCAGGTCCTTCTGATCGTTGGGATGTATGCCGCCGAAAAAGGCTTGCGCCATATCTTCACCTCATTTTCTTCTCAGCATCTGTATTTACAGCCTGGGATGCCGGGCGGCGGCTGTGGATACAGATTTTTACACTTATCAATTTGCAATACGCCAAGCATCCCTGTTTTTTGCCTTGCAGGAGGGCAAAATCCCGGGTCCTCCATCTATATATAGAGGTTCTTGGCCGGCATGGGAAATTTACACCCATCCATCATACTCCCATTTATGCGCCGTGTAAAGAAATTTTTTGCGCTTTTTATGATTTTTATGTGGATTTGACAGGTAATATGGAAGTTTGTTTCCAAAGACAGCAACAAATTGGAAGAATTCCATGCCGCTTGCATTTGCGGGAAAAACATGATATGATAGCATGAAATTCCAACAATTTGAGGGAAATTTTGTTTTGGGAGGGTCCATTCCATGATAAATCGCGGGACAATCAAGGAGGAAGCCAGGCGGATCATACAGGGCGCAAAGGTTCCGCCCATGCGGGTTACGCTGCTGGTGATGGTTATTGTCTTTGTGCTGGAGCGGGTATCCGATCTGGTGGAGGGCGGATCACTGTTCTATTCTTATGGTCTGGTGGGGCGGTACTATGACGCTCTGCTCAGTGATGATCCCGCCGCGCTGGAGGCGATGCTGTACGCGCTGCCCGCCAATACCGGGATCAGCTTCTTTTTCTCCATGCTGGTCTCCCTGGCGGGGCTGGTACTCAATGGGGGATACTACATCTACTGTATGGGTATCCGGCGGGGGATGGAAATGCCCTACGCCACCCTGGCAGACGGATTGGGGGTGGCCGGAAAGCTGATCTGGTGCTGGATCCAGATGAGTGTGAAGATCTTCTTATGGACCATGCTGTTCTGGATTCCGGGGATTGTCGCCTTGTACCGCTACCGGTTCGCGTACTACAATATTCTTACCGATAATTCCCTTACGGCGGGAAACGCTATCCGGCTCAGCTGCCAGCAGACCAGGGGAATGAAGATGGATCTGTTTGTCCTGGATCTCAGCTTCATCGGATGGAGCATGCTCAGCGCGCTGACCATGGGGCTGCTGAATATCTGGCTGACGCCCTATATGACGCTGTGTGATCTGGCCTACTTCGAGGAGGGGCAGAGGCGCGCCGGACGGGGGGCCTTCAACGGGGGAGTGAGGCCGCCGGAGGAGGACCCGTGGGGGAGCGTCTGATTGGAGAACCTGGTTTATGGCCCGCTCCCCCGGAGCGGGCCATAAATTTATCGGAGGGAGCTGCGGAGAGGATGAAACGCCCTCTCAGTCTGGCCATAGGCCAGACAGCTCCCCCAAGGGGGGGAGCCAGGAAGACAGTTCTATAGCCGCAAAACGCTCTTGCCGCGTGTGAATACAGGTTCCAAAATCCGTTCGTTATTCGAGCTGACTGAAAAAAAACGGGTTTACTATGCAGCCCGCATATTGTAACTTCCACGACACCCTCCGGGATGGTCAGGACAGTGTCCGTCCCTATATACTCTTTCAGCTTGCCGTCCTTGTCGATGACGTAATCGCCGATGACCTTATCAAAGGTCGGCACATTCACTTTGATGTCAACGGTGGTTTCAGCCAGAGTGGTATCTTTCCCATCTTTTCTCAGCTCGGCCTTTACCTTAAAATGAGCGGTCCCATTTTTATTGCCGTAAACCTCCGGGCAGGCCACCGTATTTGCGCTTCCACTGAACGATAATCTGGCCACGTAGTCTGAGTTTTTATCGTGTGTCCAAACAAATCGAACTGTTGGCGGTATGTTCTCACCCTCCAGGCGGGCGTACAGGTGCTTAGTCGTATCTTCCGGGTCGGTGAGGGTGATAGAATCCACGGCGGAGCCGTTCTCCGTCTCGGAGACGATCACCTTGTATTCGTCTGCGGGCTGGGAAGGCGGGGTGGGATTAGTCTGGGTACTATCGGTAACGGTATACGGGATAGTACCTGTGACCGTCGCAGCGCCGTCGGTGGTCGTTGCTGAAATTTTAATCTCGCCGCTTCCCGCTTCGGGGAACTTAAAGCACTGAACAGTCGTATCCGCAGGCGTACTATTACCCGTATCATCAACTTTTTCAGCGGAACCGGAGACTTCCCACTTAAATTTGTAGCCGCCTTCCGCATTGCCGTTCTTGACCGTGGCACTTACCAGCACGCTATCGCCGGCCTTGAGGCTGGAGAGACTGACGCCATCCGGAAGCGTAAATTCAATAGCGGCCTGAGCCGTATCAGGCGTTGTATCGCTGATCGTAATAGACTCAGAACTGTTGGGTGTGGCACTGTCATCCGCCTTGACGGTGCCGGTCTCATCCGCCGCCCAGGCTGCGGGCGGCGCAAGGCTCAACACCAGCGCCAACGTCAGAAACAGCGATAGCAATCTTTGTACTCTTGGTTTCATATCGTTCTCCTTTCAACAATTCGCCCTCTTTCCTGAGGGTGATATGCCCCGCGCCGGTTCTCTGCAAT
>Ga0224747_10013_pt1 | contig 27546 bp, 31 predicted proteins | sample LIM_F_Water_Pos_FD_182999 | JGI IMG/M metagenome (GOLD analysis project Ga0224747, IMG submission 182999) | Enriched cells from gastrointestinal tract of the lab mouse from Pacific Northwest National Laboratory (PNNL), Richland, Washington... | ecosystem: Host-associated > Mammals > Digestive... | reverse complement strand
CTTATACTGATCTTCTCCGGTTTCTATATAAAGGACAAAGTCGTTGATTTCCGTGTCAGTCCAGCCAGCTGTCCTCAGACCCTGGAGAAATCTGACCATTTCCGAAAGCTTCACCTTAGAACAGACCAGAAACCTTACCCGTCTCAGTATCCACATCGACGCGGCGGTACGCCGGGTCGGAGCTGGTGCCGGGCATCATGGAAATGGTACCAGCCATCGGGCACAGGAACTTGGCTCCGCCGTACTCCAGGATGTCGCGGATGGGCAGACGCCAGCCCTTGGGTACGCCCTTCCAGCTGGGCTCATGGCTCAGGGACAGGTGGGTCTTCACCATCATGGTGCAGTAATCAGCGTACTTGGGATCGCTCTCGAACCGCTTGGCCTTCTCCAGAGCCAGGGGAGCCCAATCCACGCCGTCCGCGCCGTAGACCTCTTTGGCGATCATCTCCACGCGCTCGCGGAGAGGCATCTCCAGAGGATACAGGAACTTGATCTGGTTGGACTCCTTGCAGGCGTCCACAACGGTCTCGGCCAGCTCAATAGCGCCCTCGCCGCCCAGACGCCAGTGGTTGCTCAGGGCACAGCGGACGCCCTTCTCGGCGCACAGCTTCCGCAGCAGAGCGATCTCGGCCTCGGTGTCGGTGTAGAACTGGTTGATGCAGACCACGGGCACGATGCCGGACTTCTTGATGGTCTCCACATGGTGGAACAGGTTCTCGGTGCCCTTCTCCAGCAGCTCCAGGTTCTCCTTGGTGTACTCCTCGGGCAGGGGACGGCCGGCAACCACGGTGGGGCCGCCGCCGTGCATCTTCAGAGCGCGGATGGTCGCCACCAGCACGGACACGTTGGGGGTCAGGCCGGAGAGGCGGCTCTTCACGTTCCAGAACTTCTCAAAGCCGATGTCAGCGGCGAAGCCGGACTCGGTGACGTGGTAATCGAACAGCTTCAGCGCCAGCCGGTCGCCGATGACGGAGGACTGGCCGATGGCGATGTTGGCGAAGGGGCCGGCGTGGATCAGCACGGGCTGATGCTCCACGGTGTAGCACACGGTGGGGTTGATGCAGTTGCGCATCCAGGCGGTCATGGCGCCGGCGACCTCCAGGTCCTCGGTGGTCACGGGCTCGCCCTTGCGGTTGTAAGCCACCACGATCTTGCCGATCCGCTCCCGCAGATCCTTCAGGTCCTTGGCCACGGCCAGGATGGCCATCAGCTCGGAGCCCACGGCGATGCCGAACTTGGACTCCATCAGATAACCGTCCTTGTTGCCGCCCACGCCGATGATGATGTTGCGCAGGCCCTGGGCGCAGAAGTCCAGCACCCAGCCCATCTCCACCCGCTTGGGATCGATGTCCAGACGCTTGAGGCCCCGCTTGGCCAGCTGCTCATCGTCGTAGTTGCGCTCGTGCTGCATACGGGCGTTCAGCGCCACCATGGCCAGGTTGTGGGCGTTCATGATGTCGTTGATGTCGCCGGTGAGGCCCAGGGAGAACTCGGTCATGGGCATCAGCAGGGCGTTTCCGCCGCCGGCGGCGGTGCCCTTGACGTTCATGGTGGGTCCGCCGGAGGGCTGGCGCAGGCAGCCGCCCACGTTCTTGCCGATCTTGCCCAGACCCTCAATGAGGCCCAGGGAGACGGTGGATTTACCCTCGCCCAGGGGGGTGGGGGTGATGGCGGTGACTTCGATAAACTTGCCGTCGGGCTTGTCCTTCAGGCGGTTCATGATCTTGATAAAGTCCAGCTTGGGCGTCTTGCCGTAGGGGATGATCTCGTCGGGCTCCAGACCCAGCTTCTTCCGGAACTCCTCCACGGGGGGGCAGGGTACGCTCCGCCTCCTCGGCGATCTGCCAGTCCTTATAGACTGTGGGGTCCAGGGTCACGCGCCCGGTCTCGGGGTCCACATACTTGCCGTCCTTAAATTCAATTGCCATGGGTATCCTCCTTGTTCCCGGGATATTTCACCACCCCCGGGAAAAATTTATTTTGACGCCGCGCTTCAATCGTCCACGCCCCCGGCGCCAATAACAATGTATAGCCGCAGCTCCGCTGCGGGGAAACTCGGGACGGACCCTCCCGTCCCAGCGTACGATTAAATGATAGCAAATTCCGGGAATTTTTGCAAGTGGCAAAATGACAAAATTTTAACAATATCCTTGTGCAAGCCGACAACGCCCCCGCCTCAGGGGATGGTCCAGCCGCGGTCCGCGCGGTTGAAATAGCCGGTCAGCCGCGCGGGATGATAGAAGCACTCAAATACCGCGTCCAGCCCGAAGGCATCGTAGACGCACCCGTAGAGCTCGCTGCCGAAGCTGTAGACCGCCAGCTGGTCCAGGGGCTTTTCGCCGTAGAGATAGGCGTTGAACCATACCTCCTCCCACTGCCGCTCCATGTCCGCCTTGGTAAACGCTCCGGCCCTGATCCGCTCCACCGTTTCGCAGAAGAGGCGGAAATGCTCCGGAAAGTGTTCGTTGAGCAGAGGGATCGACGGGACCCCAAGATCGGGCGGCTGGTCCGGCTCGATGCGCCGGGAGATCACGCCTTCGGCGTTGTTGCAGAACTTCACCGCCATACCCTCCCAGGCGAAGCCCCGGATGTACTGGTCCAGCAGGCTCTGCTCCCCGGAAATACCCTCCGCCATTTTCATCATCTGCAGATGGTGCATTTCATGAAGGACGATCCGGGGCAGGTCCTCTATGGTGCAGTATTCGTCTATCCCAAACAGGTCCAGGTGGATGGCCCCCTCGTGGGGGTAGCCGAAGGACCGCCCGAAGCTGAGGGTGGAGACCACCGCCGGGTCCGGGATCATGTCCGTCCCCTTGGGGAACATGGCGGTCAGTCTTGCCTGCATATCCGCCAGGAAGCCGTCCGTAAACAGGGCCTTCAGCCGCTCATACCGGTCCTCGTATTTTCGCGGGTCCCGGAGGCAGTCCAGCCATTGGCCGTGCTTTTCCCGCAGATGGTTCTTCCGGTGGTCCCCACTGAGGTCCGGGATCTCCTCCGGCGGGATGGTATCCAGCCGGGAGAAGTAGTCGATCAGATGCTCCGCCGAGGGGATCTCGTAGCGGCGCAGCTCAAACCGGTAGTCCTCGTGGGCAAGGACCGCCCGCGCCGCCTCCCGGTCCCCCGGGCGGACGCCCAGGCCGGACACGTATTCCAGCATCAGCGGGATGCTGGACATGCGGAGTTCCACAGCTTACTCCTTCCCGTTCCGGAAGCACTCACGCACCTCGCCGCTCATGTACAGGGACCCCAGGGCGCAGGCCACGCCGTCCGGGCCCTCGGCCTCGATGGCCCGGGCTACGCCGTCCGCCACACTGGCGCAGGCGGTGGCTCTGACGCCCAGGGCGGAGATACGGCTGGCCAGCTCCTCCGCCTTCATAGCCCGCGGATTCTCGGGCCGGACGGTGAAGAACTGGTCCGCCAGGGGCACGATGAGCCCCAGAATGGACTCCACATCCTTGTCCGCCATGACGCCGGTGACAAAGGTGATCTTCCTGTCCGGGAACAGCCGCCGGAGGCTCTCCGCCGTGGCCCGGATGCCGTGGGGGTTGTGGCCTCCGTCTACAATAAATACCGGGTCCCGGCGCAGCACCTCGAACCGGGCGGGCCAGCGGGTCGCGGCAATGCCCTGCCGGACGGCGGCGTCAGAGATATTCCAGCCCCGCTCCCGGAGGACGGCCACGGTCTCCAGCACCACGGCGGCGTTGTTGAGCTGGTAGCGTCCTGCCAGCGGAATTTGCAGATCGGTCCATGGACCATAGGAGAAGCGCTGTCCATCCAGTCCGAATTCACCGGGCACGATCTTCGAGAAGTCGGGACAGCGCAGGGACGCGCCCTTCTCCCGGCAAGTCTGCGCAAAGACCTCGTCGGCATCGGGGTTGCCGCCGTAGCTGACCACCGCGCCGCCGGTCTTGATGATCCCGGCCTTGGCCCGGGCGATGTCCGCCATCGTGGGGCCCAGCTCCTTCACGTGGTCCAGCCCCATGGCGGCGATCACAGCCGCCTCCGGCACGTCGATGACGTTGGTGGAGTCCAGCTCCCCGCCCATGCCCACCTCCAGCACCACGATCTCGCAGTTTTCCTGCCGGAAATACTCCATGGCCAGGGCGGTTATCAGCTCGAACTCCGTAGGGGCGTCCTCCATGGCGTCGGCGTAGGGCTGGATACGTTCGGTCAGCTCCGACAGGGTCTCGTCAGGGATCTGCCGCCCGTTCACCTGCATCCGCTCGTTGAAGCGGTTGATGAAGGGGGAGGTGTAGAGGCCAACCCGGTAACCGGCGTGTTCCAGAACCGACGCCAGCATAGCGGCGGTGGAGCCCTTGCCGTTGGTACCGGCGATGTGGATGAATTTCAGCCTTTTGTGGGGATCGCCCAGCTTTCCCAAAAGCTCCTGGGTCCGCTCCAGACCCAGCTTGCTGCCCACCCAGTTGACGGAGTGGATGTACTTGAGCGCTTCTTCATAGGTCATATGGTTTTACCTGATTTCTGATAATTTATGCCCGGGAGAGGATATGACTGACCACGGGCTTATAGACCGCCCGGTTGACGACGACCACCACCACAGTGTCCACGGCAATCGTCAGAGGCTTGGTGGCCAGACGCTGCAGCAGGTTGCTCCAGAAGAGGATATGGAAGGCGGTGGTATTTCCCTTCATGATGATGCTGTACAGGGTGCTTCCAACGAGGCCGAAAACGAAGCTGCTGAGGATGCCCGTAATAATTACGGTGAGGGCCACCTTCCAGGTGTCCCTGGTTTCCGCCAGAGGACTGCGGAAAACGTACTTGGTGCTGATGCCGCTGATGATGCCTGTAGCCAGCGGGCCCAGCACCAGCGGCGGGAACCACGCGCCGTAGCCCTGAATGATGGTCCCCAGGACATCGGCGATCACGGCCACAATAGCGCCGCAGAGGGGTCCCAGCCACATGCCCGCCAGAACCAGCGGGATGCTGCCGAAGCTGATGCGCAGGGTATCCGTCTGGATGCTGAAAAAGCGGGTAAGGATGATCTGTATGGCGATGAGGGCCGCCATCATGACAAGGTTCTGGGTAGAAAAGGTCTTTTTGAGGGATGTTTTCTGATTCGGGTTACGCTCCATTTGCGTGTCCTCCTTAAATTTCCGCCCCGGTGGGGCTGGTTTTAGGAGGTAAAGCTGAGCTTCCATCCGGGGACTCCGGAATAAAAAATATGCCAATCCAAGCCGTAAAACGGCCAGGATTGGCATGGATACATCCCGGAAGCGCCCGGGGACCGTCTTCAGTCCGCGACTGAAGGACCGTCCCGGCGGTGCATGCGCATAAGGACACCGTTTCACCTTCGGCGAAGCGGCCGTCCCAGACAGCGCACGCGCTGCCTGGTAGCGGATGCAGCATACCATCGTAGACCCTATTTCGCGGGGGTCCTTCGTGCAAGGGCAACTTCCCAGCCGCTTGCCACTTTACGCGATATGCTTACTCTACCAATCCTATTTTGTTTTCTGCCGGGACCCTCCTCCCGGCAACAGGGCTATCATACACTATACCGCCACGGATTGCAAGAACTTTCACAAAGATTTTGCGGAAAATTTTCTGCTTTTACAATTCCGCCCCGATCTTCTTCATCCGGTTGAGGACAATATCCCCCACATTGGCCAGATCCTCTGCGGTAAATGCGTAGCGGAAGTTGTCGGAGAACAAAATCTGTGCATTGGGAGGAAACTCCTCGTCCCCCGCCCAGAGGAGGAATTGGATGGTAAGGCCCTCCATCAGCTCCACCTCCCAGCCGCAGTCGCTGCGGGAGAGATGTTTGGCCGGGAGCTTCTCCATAACCCTGCTCAACAGGTCCAGTTTACTTCCGTAGGAGAAAGCAAACCGTTTGATGCACCGCCCGGTAAACTGCTGGAGATAGACCTCCCCCCAGGGGAAGTCCCGGTAGGTCAGGTATTGACCCAGGGGCTGTGCCTTCCGGCCGTCCAGAAGATATCTCAAAAACAGGATACGCTCCGCATTGGTCAAAGGGGAGGGGCCTACGATGGTATAGTCCGGGTGGGAGACAAGAAACTGCTCCCCCAGGAGGTTCATGGTGATGGTACGGGCCTCCCCGTCGTAGGGGAGGCCGCACCGGGCGGCCATCTCCGCGGGGTCCATCTCCTTATATTTTTCCAGATAGAATTCCAGTGGTTTTTCTTCCTTATTGTTTACGACTTCCATGGTTGTTATCTTCGCCCCGGAGGGCATGCTCCTTATCTATTCTCCGCGCCCTTCGGGCGCGGGGGGGAAATTCCTTCTTCAATCGGCCCGGGACCTGCGCGGCCCCGGACTCCGCGCCTACTTTTGCCACGCGGCAAAAGTAGGCAAAAACGCGCCAGAACCAGATGGTTCTGGACTCCTTTGATTACGGGGGCGTTTTGTTTTGCGCCCGAGGCACAGTCTGGTTTTGTCTAAACTTACTGCCGTCCGCTCTGCCGGTCTTCTGCGGCTGTTTCAGCATGGTTGACGATGGCCCCTACCGTTTTAGCGGAGCGGGCTCGCCGGGGTGCAGATTTGCTGGCTGGTTCGTTAGAACAGGCGCCCCTTGCAGGTGTTAGGCCGCCTACGGCGGCCCCAACCCTAAGGCGGCCAAAGGCCGCCCCACGGGCAGTCTCTCTTTGAAAGGGCGGCAGCCGGAGTCCTACAAGTACCAGACCGGCAGAAGAAGGACCGCTAATTCGGAGGCTTCGCCTAACCAGGCAACCGCCGCACAGCCCTTTGGCCCTCGCCGAGGCTTTGCCGGACAGGCAAAGCCGAGAAAGGGATTCTTAAACCACAGGCGTTAGGCCGCTGAAAGCGGCCCCAGCCCTAGGGCGGCCTTTGGCCGCCCCACGGGTTTAAGTGACTTTTTGGGTACTTTTTGTTCACACAAAAAGTACCCGCAGGGTCCGGGGGCGCGCAGCCCCCGGGCTATCAAGGAGAAACAACTCCCGCTCGCGCCCGAAGGGCGAGAAGATCACCCCCAAAGCGCCGACAGCATCGGAATAATCTGCTTCTTCCTGGACATCACATGGGGCAAAAACGCCTCATGCTCCTTCAGCTCCGTGTTGAACGCCTGCTGGAAGGTATCCTCCCCGCCGACGCACAATATTTTGCTCCCCTCCAGCAGCACGTCCGTCAGCATCAGAATAATCATACTGTACTGATGTTCCTCCTTCGTCCGTTCCATGAGCCGGAGGAACTCGTCCTTTCTCGTGAGCTGGCGGTCGGAATCCACACAGGTAATCTGCCCCACGCCAAAATCATGTCCCGCGATGTGGAACTCCTTGAAGTCCGTAAAGAGGAGCTGCTCCACCGGTTTGTCCTCCGGGGTGGAGGCGGAAAAGATCTTCCGGCCCAGCTCGTCCAGAGACAGATCCGCGATATGGGCCATGCGCTCCGCCATGCGGCGGTCCCTGGCGGTACAGGTGGGGGACTTGAACATCACCGTGTCGGACACGATGGCCGCCGCCATCAGTCCCGCCAGCTTGGAAGAGGGCATCAGCCCGCGCTCCTGGTACATCCCCGCCACGATGGTGCAGGTGCTGCCCACCGGCTCGTTGCGGAAGTAGATGGGATTCTTGGTCTGGATGTCCGCCAGCCGGTGATGGTCGATGATGGCCAGAATATCCGTCTCCTCCAGCCCGGGAACCGACTGGGCCGCCTCGTTGTGGTCCACCAGCACCACCTGCTTGCGCCGGGGCTTGATGAGGTGGTACCGGGAGAGGGTGCCCACCACCCGCTCCTGGGCATCCAGAATGGGATAGCTCCGGTAGCGGCTCTTCTGGACCACCTCCTGAACGTCATCGATATAGTCGTCCAGGTGGAAGGCGGTGATGGTCTCCTTCCGGGCCAGACGGCCCACGGGGATGGCCTGGAAGATCCGGCGGACCGTGCGGTAGCTGTCATAGGGGGTAGAGATGATACAGGTCCGGCCGGGATTCTCCCGGATGCCGTCGGGCAGCTCCGCCTGACAAAGGATGATGCAGGCCACGCCGAAATCCACCGCCCGGCGGAGCATTTCCGGCTGGTTGCCGCAGATCAGTATGGTGTCCTTCTGCCGGAAGGGGGGCAGCTCCGAGGACTGGGGCAGGGCCAGCACCACCTCGCCCGAGATGGTGTTCACCACCTCGGCCGTTTCCCCCAGCAGCTGACCCTCCAGAACGCTGAGGATGTTAAAGAGGGGAACCTCCCACAGCCGGGGACATTCGACGGTCTCCATGTCGTAGGCCGCGATGTCCCCCGCCGTCATCATGCCGCACAATCGGCCCTCGTCGTCGGAGATGGGGATGGCTGAGATGTGCTTGTCCGCCTCCATGGCCGACCACACGCGGTTGACGGTCACAGCCTCATTGAGAATAGGCGGCACATCGTAGTCCAGATCCAGCACCTGCGTGTGCATACTCTTGATAAGAAGCGGGGGCTCAAAGCCGAAGAGATTCAGGATCAGCCGGGTTTCGTCGCTGATGTGGCCCAGCCGGGCGGCGGTGTAGCGCCGGTCCCCCGTGGCGCTGCGCAGGGCCGCGTAGGCCATGGCGGAGACGATGGAATCCGTGTCCGGGTTGCGGTGGCCGGTTACATAAATCTGCTCCATAGTTGTCACACTCCTTGCAGGGTAATATCCGTTTTGCTATGTATCGCGTCACAGTGCGGCAAAAAGACTGTTGCAGTACGCCGCCGCGTCAAATTCCTCCAGGAGGCTGTCCTTGCGGAGATACAGGGGATGATGGGGATGCCCCCGTTTGGAGCGCGCGCCGGCGGTGTACCAGCGTGCGCCGTACCGCCGCCCCGTCTCGATGAGGTCCCGGACGCATCCGGGCAGATAGGGCCGCTGTTCAATGACCGTCCCCCAGGCCGCCCAGACCGCCGGGGCATCCGAGAGAGACAGGGCATAGGCGAAAGCCGCCAGATTCTCCCGGTGGAGTGCCGGATTCAGCACCGGCTCCATGTCGCCGGGCCGGGTTGCCCGCTGGGCGTAGACGTTGCACATGATGAAGCTGTCAAACCCGTTGCCCAGCGCGATGCGCTCCACACTTTTCAGCGTGTTGTCCAGGTCCCCGGGGACGGCGGTGGAGGGGTTCACCCCCAGACAGAGCAGCGGCCGGCTGCCCCGGGTACCCAGAAGATAGCGGTATTCCCGGTAGGTATTGGGCACGTACAGCCACCGGTCCGCGTCATAATCCGGGGAAGGGCGCAGCGCCGGCTCCAGGGCTTCCCGGAAATCCAGCAGCTCGGTATCCGCCGTGGGACAGGCGGGAATGTGCATGGCTTCGCCTCCTTTGTTTTTACTGCTTTCAGTGTACCACACTTTCCGGACCCCATGCAATACAAAAATCAAAAACCGCAGGCAGGCGGATATCCGGAAAAATTTGGCGTCACCGGACAGGGCCGTCCGGTATACGCTGGAAGCGGGGGCGCGGGAATTGCAAGGAGGATGCTGTATGAACGAGACCATCATCGAAAGGCCGGCCCGTGACCCGGCGGCGCGCGCTTCTGCCAAAGGCCGGGATGTGGTGAAGATTGCCGCGGGGGAGCTGGGAAACACGGAGACGCCGGCCAACTCCAACCGGACAAAGTATGGCGCGTGGTACGGCCTGGACGGGTATCCCTGGTGCATGATGTTCGTCCAGTGGTGCTGCGCTCAGGCGGGGAGGCCGCTGCCCTATAAGACGGCCAGCTGTTCTCAGCTGCTGGATTGGTACCGGAAGCACCAGCCGGAGCAGATTGTTGACCGCCCGGTCCCCGGGGACATCATTCTTTACAACTTTGGACACACCGGAATTCTGGAGAGTGCCGGAGAGGAAACCGTCACCGCCATTGAGGGCAACACCTCCGCCGGAGAGGCGGGCAGCCAGTCCGACGGCGGCGGCGTATTCCGCCGGACCAGAAGCAGGAAACTGGTAACGGCGTTTATCAGACCCTTGGATACAACGGAGGAGGACGATATGACCGGAAAGGAAATTTACGAAGCGCTGAATGACTATCTGAAGGCCCAGCCCATGCCCGCATGGGCGGAGAAGGAGCTGGCGGAAGCGGCGGAGCTGGGTCTTACCGACGGCAAGGATCCCATGGCGCTGATCCCCCGCTACCAGGCGGCCATCATGGCCAAGCGGGCTGCGGAGAAAAAATAAGCAGCAGCCCCCGGCGCCAAAGCGCCGGGGGCTGCATAGCGTCAATACGCGGCGATGATGCCGCCGTCGTCTGCATAAACGGTGGAGATGCCGCCGGTGGGGACAATCAGGATCTCGCCGAACCGGCAGCGGCTCTGGATCATCTCCCGGACGGACTCCGCCCTCTCCCTGCAGTTGCAGTGGGCGATCACCAGCCGCCGGTCCGCGTGGCCGGGGTCCTCCGCCATGCGGGAGACCATCTTTGCCAGAGTCTGCCGGATGGACAGGCCCTGCCCGAGCTTCTGTATCTCTCCCTCCCGAGTAGCGCCGCACAGCAGCTTCACCCGCAGCGCGCCGGTCACCAGCGCCTGCATTTTGGTCAGGCGGCCGTTCTTGCGGAGATTATCCAGATTCTCCAGAACGAAGAGGGTCTGCATCCGGGAGATAAAGGCCTCCACCTGCTCTACCACCTGGGCAAAGGGCAGGCTCCGGCCCGCCAGTTCCCGGATCAGCAGGGCGATCTGGGCCTGCCCCGCAGAGGCGGAGCGGGAGTTGAACACGTGGACGTTCCCCTTGCCGCCCTCCTCCTGATAGATGGCCCTGGCCTGCATGGCGGCGTTGTAGGAGCCTGACAGCAGGCCCGACAGGGTAACCACATAGCTGTCCCCCTCCTCCAGAAACTGCTCCAGATACGTGGATGGGGCGGGACAGGCCGTCTTGGGCGCGCCGGGCCAGGCCCGCATCTTTTGCAGCAGCTCACCCTGCCGGAAATCCTCGCCGTCCACGACCGTCTCCGGACCGACCTGGATGGTCAGGGGAACCTTTTTCACATGGGTGTCCGCGCCCAGCTCGGAGGGAAGATCGGTGCAGCTGTCGCAAATCAATCTATATGTCATATCAAAAACCGCCTCAAGTAATATGGTTGATTAGATTATATCGTGTTTCGGAAAAATGTCAAGTCCCTATCCGGTACGGGAGCGGTTTTCCGGATATTTCCACACCGGAAAAAGACGGTCAGGGCGGCAGGATTCCCCTCAAGAGATAACTCCCACAATAAAGTGAAATGCAGGAGGAATTTTCCATCCAGCCCTTCCGGATGTGCAAAAGCCCCGGGAATACTGGACATATTTCAAGATTTGTTAACGCGGCAGCACGGTAAAAGCCCCGGCCGGACAGCGCTCAGCGCCTGTGAATACAGCTCCTCAGATATACTGCTGCTTTGCCACATCGATAACGCCCCGGGTGGTGAGGCGCAGGGTGGGGATTACCGGCAGGGACATGAAGCTCAGGGTCATGAAGGGATCGATATCCCGGCTGACTCCCAGGGCAAAGGCGGCGGCCTTGGCGCTCTCCAGCGCCTCGTTGACATTCTCCAGCGTGTCGTCGCTCATGAGGCCCGCGATGGACAGGACCACCTCGCCCCGGACCTGACCGTCCTCCATGACCACGATGCCGCCCCGGTTCTCCGCCACCCGGTTGGCGGCGGCGGCCATATCCGATTCGTTGGCTCCCACCACGATGATGTTGTGGGAGTCATGGGAGACGCTGGTGGCAACCGCGCCCCGTTTGAGGCCGTATCCCTGCAAATAGCCCACGCCGATGTGGCGTGTGTGCTTGTGGCGCTCAATGACGGCAATTTTGAGGATATCCCACTCGGCGTCGATGTGGTCGGAGTACCCCTGGTCCACGGTGACGATTTCCCCGGGCACCATGCCGATAATGCCCCGGGGCCGCCGCTCGGCAAAGTCCTCCGCCGCCAGCCGGGACACATGGAAGGTGTCGTGGGCCTTCTCCGTCAGGTAGGGATCGATCTCCGGGGCGGCGAACTCCCGGACAGCCTTGCCGTCATACAGCTCCTCGCCCTTCTTAAAGACCTGCAGGATGTTGAAATCCTGGAAATTGTCGATGACCACGAAGTCCGCCAGATATCCGGGGGCGATGGCGCCCCGGTTGTTCAGCAGGAAATACCGGGCCGCGTGGTGGCAGGCCACCTTCACCGCCACAATGGGGTCCACGCCCTGACGGATGGCCTCCCGGATGTTGAAGTCGATGTGCCCCTTCTCCAGCAGGTCGCTGGGATGCTTGTCGTCGCAGCAGAACATGCACCGGTCCGCGTACTTCTCCGTCAGCAGGGGCAGCAGGGCCTGGAGGTTCCGGGCGGCGGTACCCTCCCGGATCATGATAAACTGGCCCCGCTCCAGCTTGGCAATGGCGTCGGCGGGGTCCGAGCATTCATGATCGGAGTAGACCCCGGCGGCGATGTAGGCATTGAGGTCATTCCCCTCCAGACCGGGGGCGTGGCCGTCGATCTTCTTGTGATGGGCCTGGGCGGCTACGATCTTCTCGATGACCTGGGGGTCCGCGCCGATGACGCCTGGATAGTTCATCATCTCCGCCAGTCCCTGCACCCGGGGGTGGTCATAGAAGGAGTCGATGGTCCGGTAGTCCAGCACCGCGCCGCTCTCGTCCATGGGGGTGGCGGGGACGCAGGAGGGCAGCATGAAGCGCACGTCCACGGGCAGGCCCTCGGTGGCCTGGAGCATATACTCGATGCCGTCGGCACCCATAACGTTGGCGATCTCGTGGGGGTCGGTGACGACGGTGGTGGTGCCGTGGGGCAGCACCGCCTTGACGAACTCACGGGGGGAGACCATGGCGCTCTCCAGATGGATGTGGGCGTCGATAAAACCAGGGAGGACGATCTTTCCTGCCATGTCAAACTCCAGCCGGCCGCTGTACTCCCCCATGCCGACGATAAGCCCCTCCGCCACGGCGATGTCTCCATGGCACAGCTCGCTGGAGAAGACGTTGACATAGGTCGTGTTTTTCAATACCAGGTCCGCTTTTTCCCGTCCGGCGGCCACCTCTACGATTCTCAGCTTTTTGCTTAGCTTACGGTTGATTCTGCCGGTATAGCTCTCAGCACCCATAGAGAAATCCTCCTTTTCCGCATGTGTGATAGGGTAAATGGATAAAAAGAAAGAGGCCGCAGATGATTTTGCCGCCTTTTGGTCATTGTACCATATTGTTTCCGGGTTGTCTATAGAAATTTGGGCAGGATGCAGGGTATTTGAATGAGTTAATATTCTATGAACAAACCCCGGCTAAACTGTGAATGTGGAAATATAGCTCCAGCAAATCCGAATAAAAACACACGTTAAAATGCGTCATTATGCAAATTCTGAACAATAATCAATGGTCCACCGCCAGCACAAGTCTACCGATACCTACTTTGTTCACAATTTGTTTACTCATTCAAATACCCTGCATCCTGCCCAAATTTCTATAGACAACCCGGAAATGTCAAGAGTAAATGCGAAAAAAATATAAAATTTTTTGAGCGGGTCAAATCAGGGCGGCGACGCACTCCCTGAACAACATTTCAGACGTTTTCCACCCCAATATTTTACGCGGATAGTTGTTCATCCACTGTTCAGCCCGCGCAACCTCCGCGTCGGTCACGTTGCCGAAATCGGTTCCTTTTGGAAAGGGTCGCCGAATCATTTTGTTTTGACATTCATTTGACCCGCGTTCATAGGACGAATACGGGTGACAGAAATAAACCTTTGTCCGCTTCAAGGTCTTTCGGAGGGGGGACCGCTCCATCCGGTCCACGTCGGCGAATTCCCCGCCGTTGTCAAATGTGATCGTCTGAAAAATTTTTCTGAACAGAACCGGCCCGTATTTCCGTTCGATACGGTCCAGCGCCTTTATCACGCTTTCCGCGGTTCTGTCCTTTATCCGCATAATGATTTCTTCGCGGGTCAACCGCTCTGTTAAGACGAACAGGGCCTTTGACCCGTCCTTTTTGCTGTAAACCGTGTCCCCCTCCCAATGTCCGAACGTTTCGCGCGCGTCAACCTCCGCCGGGCGCTTTTCGATACTCTCCCCCCGCGGCGGTCGCTTCATGGTCTTAACTTTTTTATAGGGCCGTTTTCTTTTCGGCTTTTCCGGCAAGTCCGTATTCGTCAGGAAGCGGAAAACGCCCTTTGTTATGTAGCTGTAAAATGTGCTTACGCAAATAGAGGTTGAAAACGTCTTGCCCTCCAGCTTGATCGACGCAAGAGCGGCGGCGGGGGAATATCCGTCCTCCAGCACCTTCTTTTCCAGAAAATCCGCAAGTTCACGGTCGTTCCCGATTTTCAGATCAGCGCCCTTTTTTCGTAAATTCTCCTGATACTTCCGTTCCGCTTCGTCCGGGTTATACCGTTCTTCTTCCGTCCAGTCCGAATTGCGGTGAATCATGCGGGCGCGTTTGATCTCCCGGTAAATGGTGGAAACGTGAACGTGAAGTTTTTCCGCTATCTCTTTCGGCTTCTTTCCGTCCAGCAAAGCGTCCTCCAGCCTGTATCTGTCTGTCTTTGTCAGGTGACTAAAGCAATGTCCCATGATATACCCTCCGAATCCGAAAACCGCCCCGCCGCAAGGCAAGGGCGGATTCTTGCTTTTTCGACACGGAAAGTATAACATTTCGTTCATACTCACGCAAGTATAAATTCTGATTATTCGCGCATTAGTAGCCATTCGACGGAAACGCCCAGCACGTCCGAAAGAACCGAAAGTTCGTAATCAGTCACAAACCGCGTTCCTATTTCGATTCTTGAAACGCTGTCCCGCTCCATGGTAACCCCCGCCACTTGCAGACGGGCGGCAAGGTCCGCTTGCGTGATATTCAGCCGGGCGCGTGCTTCTTTCACCCGGTTTCCGCAAAGATTCTTCCGCCCGTTGTAATCGTAAATTTTCATTTGTTGTTCCTCCGACGTGTGTTAAAGTTCAGATTTATGCTTGACATTAGCACACGTTCCAGCAATAATTGTGTTAAAGGTCAGAACGCCAGCGGTTCCCGCGCGGTCCGGCCCTTAAAAAAACAAAAGTCCGCCCGCTGAACGTGGGCGGCGGAACGGAGGATTTCAACATGAAGCGGTTTCTTTTCCTTTTCCTTGCGGCTGGGCTGGTTTTGTCCCTTGCCGCGTGCGGCGCGGTGGTGGACTACGACACCCCAAAATCAGAAGAATTGTCCGCCGCATACGATTTTTACCGGGATTCTCAATCTTCCCTTGCTTCCGGTATGGCAATCACCCCCGAACAGGCCGACGACGTTTTTCTTGTCCTTGTTTCCTGCGGCATGGACAGCAAGGTTTCCGGCGTTACCCGCAAGCAGGGCGACGACGGGCATTGCACCATTTCCAGCGGTTTCAGCACATACGACGTATATTACACGAACGGCGTTGTTGACCGCGTGGACAAGGGCGGCGAAACGCTGTACCCGGCCCCCGCCGCTCCCGCCGACGACAACCCCTTGACCGCCTGTACCCTGATCGTGAAAGGCGTTGAAAGCGGGACCGGCGAAAAGATCGGCGAATATGCGTTTATTGAAATCAGCAAAGGCCAGCTTGAAGCTGTCACGGCGGAACAGTATAAAGATTTTGCCGAAACCGTCGTAAAGGACAGCGGCTATAACTGGGTGGCGATTATCTGCGACGACGGGACCGGAATTTGCTTCCCCGGCTCTATGTACTATGTCGCCCAATACGGGAAGCAGGACACGGACGGCGGTATTCTGGAAGTCGCCGGGACGATCACGCTTGACGAAAACGGCGGCTATACCTATGAACCGGGCGAATGATCTTACATACAGCAAAAGCGGCGGGCATTGCGCCCGCCGCTTCTCTTTTACGTTTCAAACGCCCGCCCGATGATAAACCGGGCGTATATGTCCGCTATGTCCTCCAGCGATTCCACGCGGGAAAAATCCTGTCCGGCGCACGTCGCTTCGTAAATGGTCCCATAGAACGCGGCCCGCTTCCTTGCCGGTTGCGCTTCTATGATCGCCCGGACCCGCTCGAATGTGTCGGCCCCCATGACCGCTTGAAGCCGCGTCCGTTCTTCGTCCAGTTCCGCCGCGTCCTTGACCGCTTCCACGAAAACCGGGTGAAAGGTCACTTTGCATTCGTTCACGCCTGTTCCCCCCAATTTTCCCCGATTCCCGCCGCCGCGTCAAGCGTCTTTTCCAGCCACTCATTCAAAGACATTCCCGCCGCCTGCGCCGCCGCAAGGTAAATTTCCTTTTTCCCTTTTTTTACATACGGGTAAAGTCTGTCGTAATTCTCTGCGTTCCACTTGTTTTTTGCGCGGGTGTTGCTTGCGTACTTCTTTTTTTCCATTCCCGGCCCCTCCTTTCGGGTTGCTTCTTGATTATAGCACCTTTTCAATACTCACGCAAGTATGAAATTCTGCACAATCTCACGTGAGTATTTTTGTGCAACTTTCCCCGTTGACTTTTCATACTCACGTGAGTATAATAGTAATCAGAAAGAGGGAAACACAAGCCGCCCGGTTGCCGGGGCGTAAAGTTCGGCAACGGCCAACCTTACGGGCCGACACGAAAAGGGGGCCGACACGGTACAAAGTAACTTCAACATTTCGTTTAATATATGGAGGTAGTCAAAATGAAAAAGTTTGAAATCGGCAAGGAATATTTCGATACCAGCGCCTGTGACCACAACTGCGTTTTCACCATCAAGATCGTGAAGCGCACCGACAAAACCGTGACGTTTGAGCGGAACGGCAAAACCCGCCGGACAAAGCTGTTCAGCGACGAACGCGGCGAATATATCATTCCTTATCGCTATTCTATGGCCCCGGTTTTCCGCGCCGAACGTGAGGTTCAGCCGGAAGAACCCGCGGAGGAATCCGCCGCCGCTCCCGCCGCGGAGGACGCGGCCCCCTCTAAGATCGTGACGATCTCCCAGCCCGCCGACGACGGTTCCGTGATCGTGATGATCGGTCAGCCCGTCGAACGGAATTGCGGGGCCTGCTTCCCGCTCGAAACGGGAACGGTTGTCGGTTTCGTCGATGTTCCCGACGGCGTAGTTCTCCGCGGCGGCGTGTTCGCCCTTGTCCGCTGGGACTACAACCCGGACCGGCCCGAACGGTTCCGCCTGTCCGACATTCACCGCCGCGGCTGGCGGTCTGCGAACGGCTCCCCGCTGGGCGTGTTCGTCCGCTGATACTTGACCGGGGCGGCGGCTTCCGCCGCCCCTCCCATAAAGAGAACGGAGGTTTTGAAAATGTGTAAATCGGTTGAAGCGTGCCGGGCGGAAAGCGTGCGGATTCCCCGCGTGGTGAACGGCCTTGAAGCGTGGATTTTCCGGGCCGAAAGTTTCGGGACATACGGCGTTCGGTTCTATGTTCCTGGCGAAATCTTCCCCGGATATTCTTTCCGGTCTGATTATGACGGTGTTTTTACTGCCGTCGAAAAACTGTAAAGGGGGCGGCGCGCGTGTCTGTCAAACCGTACCGCGCAACCCGGACGGCCCGCACCCGCTCCCGCAAGTTTTCGGGGCGCTGTGAAGCTTGCGGGAAACCCCTTTGCAGTTGCCGGGCGTATCAGTACACGGACGAAAGCAACGGCGCAATCACCGCCAGCGCACCGTTCCTTTGCCGTGACTGTTACGAACAGAAATACGGGGTCAGGATTCCGACGGAAGTTGACGCATACAAGGCGCGTTTGCTTCAATCGCTGGGCCGGTATGCCGATCATGTCGGCGGCGCGGAATCCGATCTTGTCTTTCGGGTTATGCGCCTGATCGAAAGCACCGATTGACCGACGCGCCGGGTTCTCCGCCCGGCGCGAAAATTTTTCTAAAAAATTCAAAAAACCTCTTGACTTTTCATACTCACGTGAGTATAATAATAATCACAAGGAACGAAACAAACGGAGGTATTCAAAATGAAAAGCACAATGAACAAGGCCCAGCGCGCGTACATGGTAGCAAAAGCCCGCGTTCAGGAAATCGAATCCCGGCAAGAGGAAATCGAAAAGAAGTATATTTCCGACAAGGGCATTGTCAACCCGGACGGCTCCACCCCTGATTTTCTGTGGTGTATGGACGACGACGCGTCCTTTGAAAAGGCAAGTGAAGAGTGTTCCGCCCTGATCGTTGCCGCCGGTCTGGAAAGCGCGCTGAACGCCGCCCGCGACGATCTGAAAGCCGCGGAAGATCGCTTGATTGCTTACGGCCTGTCCCTTGCCCCCGCTGGTGTCCGGGCGACGCTCGAACGGGGCGTGAAGCAAAACGCCGCAATCCGGCAAAAGGTCATTGACGCAACTTTCCGGCTCGACGTTTCCACGGTTCCGGCCTGAAAGAAACCCGCGGGCGGCGGAATCCGCCGCCCGCACGAACAAAAGAAAGGGGAAGCAAACATGAAGATTTTTCAACCGGGCGAAAAGTACGAATTGATTTTTTCCGCATATCCGCGCGCCGGTTCTGTTGCCGGGTCCGTCGAAATCCTGTCCGTTGATCGTGTCCCTGAATCCGAAATGCAGTTTCTTGAGTGCGGTAGCAAGGAAAGCTTTTACGCTCATTGTGGCGAAATTTCGTTCATCATTCACAGCAAATCCGCAAGCAAGAAAATTAAAAAGGCCGTTCTTCTTCGTGGCCGTGACAGTAAGGAATGGGCCGAAACTTATCACGACGGCGAAACCGAATACGAATGGTTTTCCCCTGCAAAAAGGAGTTACAACCCGATTTTTTCCATAAATGGGCAGTTATAACCTCCAACACAAAAAGCCCGCCGGGGCGAATCCCGGCGGGCTTTCATTCTGTCCGAATCGGACAAGTTTATTTTTCTTCCAGCGTCACAATGGTTCCGGGTTCGGCGTTCAGCTTCGCGGCGATTTCGTCCGCTTCCGCCGGGGTCATACGAATAACGTATTCCGGTTCGATGTACGCCGCAAGATTGCCGTTCGTCCCCCACGCCTTTTTTGCTTCCTCCAGCGCGCTCTCGATCAGCTTTTCAATATCCTTTTCGCTGAAAAGCAGTTTCAGCACCGCGGGGATTCTCTGATAAATCCAATCAGACACGGCGGCAAGCTTCAACTTGCCCGTTCCGTCGCCGAATTCCTTTTCTGCCTTTGTCACAAGGCCGAAAAGAATTCGGTTCAGAACCGCCGTTTCGCCGCGCTTGATAAGAACGACGATCAGGGCAAGGAACGCAAGGACAGCCAGCACGCTGTCCCAATTCGCCAGCAGAAACGCAATAATCTTCATGTCGCTTTCTCCTTTCAGCCGATGACGGAACAGGCGGATTCAGGGACCCAGCCCAGCCCGTCAATGTGTACGCCGCACTTGCGGCCCGGATAGTAATATTTCACCGTGAACGCGCCGTTCACGGTCTTTCCCTGCCCGTTTCCGTTGCTGTCCCGGAACAGGGGGCCGGAATACCGGACCCGCGCGCCGACGCGCATTTTCGCCGCGGCTCCGCTCCCGGCGGAGGTCCCGCCGACGGCTTGCACGTCCGCCGCGTCAACCCAGCCGTAAACCGTGGACCCGCCGCCGGGTTCCGCTTTAAGCTGGTACGGGTGTTTTCCCTTGTATGTCCCGATTACTCTTGCCGTTCCCGGTTTGCAGGCGGGGCCGGTCGCCGCGTTCGCGCTGGTGTAGTGTTTGGACCCCGTAAACCGCACCACGTCGCCCACGCTGAACGCCAGCGGCGCGGAGGTATCGGAGGACCCCCCGGACGTTCCGGGCCGTCCTGCGGGCTTTGTGGCGCTCCCTGCGGTGGTTTCTTCCGTCATGTCATAGGTGATATACGGCAAGCGTCCGTGTTTCGTCCACTTGCGCCCGTTCATACCGGCAATTTTCCCTATATTCAGGCACGCCGTCACTTGAACGCGGTTCAGGAAAGCGGGCGAACATTCAATGACCTTTCCGCCGCCGATGTAAACGCCGATATGACCGGAAAGCCAGACAGCTTCCCCGGGAATGATCTTCCCGAAATCGGTTGAAACGTCCTTGCAAACCCGAATCATACTGTCGGCCCCAATATCGGGAACGCCGTTCGACGTGTACTTTGCGCCGCCGTAGGTTTTGGACGCGTCGCCGGTCCATCCCCAAAGAATCCCCTTGATTAAGCAAACGCAATCGAACCCGAAAACAGGCGGTTTCTTGTTTGCCGCGGCGCGAATCATTGCGGTTCTGTCCGCCTTTTTGTTGTAACTGTGGTTTCCGCAATACCGGGACACGTTCGCGCCGGTCAGGGGCGCACCAAAGCACCCCATAACGTACAGGGTCGCGTGATTGTTCACAACGTCCTGCAATTTCTTAATGAATTCAGAAGCGTTCATTTTCCCCGTTCCTTTCCCGTCTGCGGGGCTTCCTGCCCCGCCCGTATCATTTGACCCGCCGGACGCTCCGGGCCGTCCTGCGGGCGCTGTGGCGCTCCCTGCGCCGTCGTAGGCGGTCAAGCTGTAATTCTCGACAATCTGAATCAGCTTGTCCGCGTATTGCGGGTCTGTGGCGTACCCTGCCGCCTTGATCGCCCGGCAAGCGGCTTTATAGTCCCGTTCTCCGATAACGGCTTTATACCGGGCCGCACTGGTCAGCAAGGCCGAATGATCGGCGACGCTCTCCGCCCAGCTGTCATAGGCGCGGAAAAGCGCCGTAATCGTGGTAAAGGTCGCGCCGTCGTAACATTCCTGTGTCTGTGCGCTGTAAACCTTTCCTTTCCAGCTTTTCCCTGCCTTGATTCCGAAAAGGGCGTTTGCCTTGACGGTCAGGCCGGATTTTCCCCATCCGCTTTCAAGAATCGCCTGTGCGATTGTCAGCGACGCAAGAACGCCGCTTTTCTTCATGTCGGCGGCGGCAAGCGCGCCCACCCGCTCGATGAATTCTTGATGTTCTTTTGTGATTGCCATTGCTCCGATCTCCTTTAAGGCTGAATGTTGTTCAGGTCAACGGGCATTCCGTCCGTTTCCGCCGGGTTCGCTTTTTTGATCTTCACAACGTTTTCCGCCTTTGCTTTCCACGAATAGAATCCGATTGCAACCGCCGTCGGCGTGGCGACGTAGGCAAGCAGAACCCCTAATTGCGACGGGTCGATTGTCACTACCCAAAATCCCAGCCCGAACCCGGCAAAATAGGTCAAGAGAACCGCCGAAAGAAAGAGTTTTGAAAACTCGATCTTTCCGGCGGTCCTCTTTTCATCCCCTGCGGCGTTCGCGGCCCGGCTCCGCGCCCGGCGGCGCTTATTGCTCCGCCGCCGCTCAATCAGCAACACGGCGGCAACCCCGCCGATCAGCCCGGCGGCAATGCTGAATAGATACCCCATGCCGCGCCGCCTTTCTGTCAGTCGTCGGAATGGTCCGCGGCCTGTTCCAAGCGGTCCAGCCTGTGGTGGGCCTGCTTTGCGGACGATTCAACGGCGGTCACACGCTCCGCAATCCGCAAATACTGTTCGTCCTGCTTTTCCTGTTTCCGCTTGATGTCGTCGGTGTTTGCCTTGATATACCCAATTTCCGTAAGAACGGTCGCGTCGGCCCGCGCTTCGTCCTCTGTGTCCTTTTTCCCGTTCCGGGCAAAGGCCGCATATCCGAACACAATAGCGCAAAGCGTAGAAATCACGCTGATAACCGGCAAAATTTCATTCATAGTCGTTTACCTCCCGTGAAAGAATTCTCTATAAATGCTTTTCAGTGAATACGGGGCCACTTCCGGCGGGCTTTCTGTCCAACCGTACACAAGGCACTCATAGTTCCAAATGGTCCACCGTGTTGTGTCCTCCGCCCAAATCGCAAAGGGCATAATGAAAAACCACAAAAGGCCGAACGCCGGGCAAATCTGCCCCAGCACATTCCCCGGCTGGTTGCTGTAATCCCAAACCCCCAGCCCCAGCCAAAGGTTCAGAATACACCCGGAAACGAATTCCACGGCAAGGACGATCAACGCCCCGATCACCGCTTGCACGATGACCGGGGCGCGGAAGAATCCGGGCCGCTGGTTGATTGTCCCCACAAGGACCCCGCAAAGCCCGCCGACAATCAGCATAGACGGGTGGGAGTATCCGCGGAACACGGTTTCAAGGGCGACATACGCCGCCCCCAAAATCGCCCAAATGGTCAAAACACGTTTCACGCCTTGCCGCCCCCTCCCGCCGCGGCAATGATCGCCGCCATACTCTTTGCAAGGTCCGCGGGCAGTTCCGCGCCGTACTTAATGGAATCCAGTTCGGCAAGGTCCGCCCGCGCAATCCACGCGTTTACGTGGTTGCAGTAGGTCCGGTGATAGAACACGTGCGCCGTTGCCGCCTGCGCCAGCGCGGTGAATTCCTCCGCCGGATACATTCGGCAAAGTTCCCCGTCGGCGTGGTACGGAACCGCCGCGGCCCCCTCCTTCACCGCCTGCGCCTGTGCCAGCAGTTCGGTTTGGTCGTGTTCGGTCAAACTGTAATGGGACCCGCCCACGTCAACCCCGGCGTAAATTGCCGCGGAACACTCCGCGCCGATCTCCTGTTTCTTCACCGCGCGGACCTGTTCAACGTTGTTCCAGTCGGAGGGCGGCTGGATTCCCAGCCGCTCCAGCCGCATTCCCCGGATACTGTCTTTTCTGTGCTGTACGCTCATTCAAAATTCCCCCCCACGGACGAAATAAAGCAATCGCCGCTGGCCCCGTTCCGCTTTACCTTGATACGGAAGTTGAAGCCCCATTCGGCGGCGGTCTTTGTGGTGTTGCTGAAAAAGAATTTGCTTCCGCTGTTGACGGCCTGCGTCACGTCCTCCCACGTGGGCGCGTCGTCGTTTCCGTTGTTGCAGGCTTCCACGGTAAACTCCGCCCCCGCGGGAATCTGCCGGGCAACGCTCATAATTGCCTTTGTAACCGCGTCGTCGGTCGCAAGCGGGGTCGCAAGCTGAAATTCGATTTCCGACACGTTCTTGCTGAACGTGTATGTCCGGGTGGCGGTTCCGCCGGTCCCGTCGTTCGCGGTGATTTCCAGCGTGTGCGCCCCGTTGGAAAGCTTCACCCATTCCGCCGCCGTCACGCTGAACGAATATTCCTGCCCGCTGGTGACGTTGTGGGTCCGCTTTACGGTCCCGTCGATCTTTTCCGTTACGGTCAGCGTTTGCCCGCTGTCCTGATCGGTGACGGTGTATGCCTGCGAAAACGCCCCGGTTTTCTCCCCGAGGTTCGTATTTGCTCCGCTGATCGCGGGCGGCGTGTTGTGGGTGACGGCCCGGACCGGGCTTGTGGTGTACGCGGAATCGGCTCCGGCGTTGTCGTAAGCCTTTACCCGGTATGCGACGCTCTGCCAGTTGGCGCTGGCGGTGTCGGTATAGGCCCGGTTGATTCCCTTATAAACCTGCGCCCAGCTTCCGTCGTTCGTTTTCCTCTCTAAAATGTACCCGGATACGCTCCCATCTTCATCCGTGGAAATGCCCCACGTGACCGCGACGCTCTGCCCGCTTAAAATCTGCGTCGGTACGCTGATACTTCCCGGGGCGGACGGCGCACGATTCCAAATGATTGTATATGCGCCGTCGGAATCCGGGTTATCAGATACCAAGATTTCAGATTTAAGATTACAAAGCGGGCGCGCGCCCCAGCAGCCGTCGTACGCGCCGTTCCGGTTCACCGCGCCGGAGGAATTGACGTCGCGGACGCTGAACGAAGCCGACGCGTAAGCGTCGCAAAGCCAGTAGTACCAAAACGAATTTGCGTTGAAACTGCTGTTCGTGTACTCGCTTTTCGACACACATTCCGCCGTCGGCTTTGCCTGCCGGGAAGCGTCGTTCGTGAACAAGGCCAGCTTGCTCCCGCACGTCACGTCGCCGGTCAACCCCGCTTCCGTACTGGACATGAAAAAGATTTTGTCAACGCAAGTTTCCGTTCCGCCGCCGTCCACCGACGCTTTGCCGACGGTGTGCGTGGTATTCAGCAAGGCCGCAAGGAAGTTCGCGGAGAATCCCGCAAGGAATCCCGCTTCCCCGTCGTATTCGTTGTAATTGCTCCATACGTTAGCGTTCGACGGGGGCGCGTCGGCGCTGTGCTGGGCGGCGTACCATTTGCCCGCCGCCGCTTGACTGTTCAGCCACCGCCGGATATTCGAGTAAATCCAGCGGTTATTTCCGTAGGAACGCCGGTTGCTGTCGCTGTTGCCGCTCTCGATAGCGTCAAAGCATTTCAGCGAAATAATGCGTTCCGTAATCAGGGTGACGGAATTTGCGGGATAGCCCGCGTGGTTCCTGTCGGCAATCTTCCAAATGATCGGTTTGCCGTTGTAAAGCGTGCCGGTGTCCTTGACAAGCGCGCCGACGGCCAGCGTGCTTAATGCTTTAGCCATTATGCCGCACTCTCCTTTGAATAAATTTCCGGGAATAGGTTCATAAAAAGTTCGTCCATTTCCCGAATAAGGTGATAGCAGTTGCCTTTTTCCGCGTGGCTCCGCCAGCTTCCGTAGGATTGTTCAACCTGTTTCAAGGTGATTTTCCCGGAATCCAGCAAATACCGTTGTTTCTTTAGCTTCTTTTGTTCATTACTCTTGCTTGACCTCCTAACTTTCCGAATCACCTTGCCCGTTTCGGTCAAATATGTATGGAATCCAAGAAAATCAATGCCGTTCCGCAACGGGAAAATGTTCGTTTTATTGTTCAAAGAAAGCCCCAGCCCCGCAACATACTTTTCGATCTCTTTCTTGCAATACTGCAAATACGCCTTGTCCTCATGGATTAAAAAGAAATCGTCCATATATCGCCCGTAATACTTGATTTTTAGCTTTTCTTTGATGAAATGATCTAACCCGGACAGATACATAACCGCGAACCATTGTGAAGTTTGGTTCCCGATAGGAATTCCGGGGTCCGGCGTGCTGTCAATGATTAAGTCGATCAGCCACAAAACGTCCGGGTCCGTGATGAACCGCCGGACCATTCTTTTTAAGGGTTCATGCCGAATCGAATAGAAGTATTTTGAAACGTCGCATTTCAAAACCCATCCGTCGGCGTATTCGGCGGGCGAAAGCCGCGGCAACCCCTCCTCCCGGCTCTCCCGCTCCGCCTGCGCCTTTCGTGAAAAGTAGTAGGACCGCATGAATTCTTCAAGCCTGTAAAGGCCGTCATGCGTCCCACGCCCGCGCTGTGAAGCGTAGTTGTCACGAATGAAGCTTTTTGAAAACGCTGGTTCTAAAACATTGTCACATAAAGAGTGCTGAACAACCTTGTCTTTGAACGCGTTTGTCATAACAACGCGTTCTTTCGGCTCATACACCTTGAAAACGAAATATTGCGACATGGTGTACGTTTTGTTTTTCAGCAATTCAGATAATAGGGAAAGTGCTTCCAGCAAATTCGCTTCAAACTTTGCAACGCTGGGTTTCCCGCGCTTTCCCTTGCGGGCTTTCAGGAACGCCGCGTAAAGGTTCCCGAAATCGTACACCCTTTGAAAATCGCTTACTTGCTCCATAAATGGAAACTCCTTGCCGTGTATAGAATCGGCGTTGCGGCGGGCGCAATGCGCCATAGACAACGCTTCATCATCGGACCCCGCGGCGCGCCCGCCGCGGGGCGGAAGCCGGTTCCCGTGGGCCTTGCTTCACCAATCTTGTATTTACCCCCGCTCTCTCACCGCGGCGGCGGGATATACCTTCCTTTGATAGTGGTCCTCTGCTTTCGGCCTTGCGGCTTACTCGTTCGCGGTGTTCCACCAAAGCGGGCGCGCGCCCCTGTTGCCGTTGTACGCGTTGTTCCAGTTCATCGCGCCGGAGGAATTGACGTTGCGGACGTTGTACGAATTCGACGCTACAAGGCATACCCCAAGAAAGCCCCGCCCCGTCAATAGGGCGGCGCGTTTCTCCGTTGTGTTGTGACCCGCTCCCGGTCCTTCTTCCGCCAGCTGGCGGTCATGTACTTAACGTCAAGAACGTATTTCGTCCATGCCGCGCATTGATCTTTTGAAATCACATTCCGTTTGAAAGAAAGTTCAATCAGGAAAAGAACAGTTTTGCACTTTGTCAGCGCCTTTTTCTGTTCGTACCGGCGTTCCCGGAATTCCTGCTGGTCGGAAAGGTCAAGTTCGTTTGCTTCCTGAATATGTGCGAAAATATCAATGGATAAATCTTGCAGGCGAACGACAATCGAACGATACTTTTTCGGAAACCGCCGTTCGCTTGTCATTAGAAAAGTGTGTTCGACTAAATCTTTCGCCTTTGTGATTAAGATAAATTCGCCTTGTTCCCCGTTCCGGGGCTGATTCCCCATTGCACGCACCGCCTTTCGCGGATTTCTTCAACCTCCGCCGGGTCGCCCTCCCACGTGAACCCGTATTCTGTGACGGTAAGAACCGCCCGGCTCCCGGTGTAGGTGGTCCCGCTGATCGTCAGCACGTCAGCGGCCCCGCACCGTTCGCAAGGCGGTTCTATTTCCGTAAACAGGTTCCCGATCAGGCAGGATAATTCCCGCCGGGTACACGCGTATTCCGTCAACATTCAATCCGCTTCCTGTCCGCGTTCCAAATGCCCTTCGTCAGAACGATTCCGTCCAGAGAATCAAAGGACACAAGATACGGATTGCCGGTGATATTGTTAAAAATACCGTCCTCCACGCGGGCAACCCGGCTTTCAAGGCTTGCAACCGCGGCAAGTGCCGCCGCCGCGTCCGCCGCCGCCTGTGCCGCCTGTGCCGCGCCCGCGGCCCACGCTTCCCGGTCCGCCGGTGTAATATGTACGTCGGTGTCCTCCTTGTGTGCAATCAGGCCGGAAATTGCGGTGTTGATGTTCTCCATATTCGCGTGGCTTACGTGAATATCGCTGTTGTTGACGTGATTATTCAGGTCGGTTAAATCGGCCTTTTTGTCAAAGGCGGTCTTGTGGGCCGTCTGCGATTCATCATGTTCCCGCAAGTCCTTTTTCGTGGCGGTGATCGCGTAGGGGTCCACGATAAAGGTTATTGCGCCGGTATTGGAAATCTCAATGTGCATAAGCATTTCAATTTCACCCGCCGCGCCGCTGGTGATAATGACTTTTTCGGTGTCCGGGGTATTGCAAACGGCAATCATGTTCCCCTCTTCATCCTTTACGCACATTTCCCGGATAGTCCAGCCGCCTACGTCCGACGGGATCACCGCCAGAACGTCAATGATGTTCGGGGAATCTGGGTTGACGGTTACGCTGTTCACTTTCCCGCTCCACCGCTCATTCCTCAATTCCGTCATGTCCGCCGTGGGCTGGTAGTAGTAACCGCCGCCGTCGCCGACGGCAAGGGTCGTCAAATTGATCTGTTTTCCCTCCAGCACCGCGTCCCGAATCAGAATTGTTCCAAGGTCGGTGACAATGGTTCCGAATTTCTTTTCGTCAGGCATTTTTTACCCCTCTTTTCTGAATGGTTGAATTTCCAGTTTCCACAAATGCCGGGTATAAGCGCCGGTCAGCACCCCCGCACCCGCGGTCAAATGGTTAATTAAGAACGGGTCAATCTTGATTCTGTGCGCGTACTGTGCATATCCGCCGATCAGCGTTTTCCCGTCTGCGTTGACCTCTTCAACAAGTTTCGGTCGGATTTCAAGCCGCTGGGCATACTGCGTATATCCGCCGATCATGGACCGCGCTTCCGCCCTCATATTCCGGGTCAGGAACGGGCGGATTTCCAGACGGCGCGCAATGGACAGAGAACCGGCGACGAACAGAG
>Ga0224747_10010_pt1 | contig 28069 bp, 19 predicted proteins | sample LIM_F_Water_Pos_FD_182999 | JGI IMG/M metagenome (GOLD analysis project Ga0224747, IMG submission 182999) | Enriched cells from gastrointestinal tract of the lab mouse from Pacific Northwest National Laboratory (PNNL), Richland, Washington... | ecosystem: Host-associated > Mammals > Digestive... | reverse complement strand
ACCGGGGCGGCCAGGTCTACTATCTCCACAACCGGGTGGAGTCCATCGACTCCACCGCCGCACAGATCCGCCGCCTGGTGGGGGAGGAGGTCCGGGTGGTAACGGGCCACGGCCGCATGGACGAGAAGCAGCTCAGTTCCGTCATGCAGCAGATGGTGGAGGGGGAGGCTCAGGTCCTGGTGTGTACCACCATCATCGAGACCGGCATTGACATCGCCAACGTGAACACCCTGGTCATTGAGGACGCGGACAAGATGGGGCTGGCTCAGCTCCACCAGATCCGGGGCCGTATCGGGCGCAGCGCCCGGCGGGCCTACGCATACATGACCTACCGTCCGGGCAAGATTCTCTCGGAAATCGCCTCCAAGCGCCTGACGGCCATCAAGGAGTACGTGGAGTTCGGCTCCGGATTCAAGATCGCCATGCGGGACCTGGAGATCCGGGGCGCGGGCAACCTCCTGGGCCCGGAGCAGTCCGGGTACATGATGAGCGTGGGCTACGACATCTACCTTCAGCTGCTGGAGGACGCGGTTCTGGAGGAGAAGGGGGAGAAGAAGAAGCCCACCGAGTGTTCCGCCGACCTGGCCGTATCCGCCAACATCCCCAGCACCTACGTAGCCTCCAACCAGCAGCGGATGGACCTCTACCGGCGCATCGCCGCCATCCGGGGTCAGGAGGACGCCTCGGACCTGCTGGACGAGCTGATGGACCGCTACGGCGATCCCCCCAAGCCCGTCTACGCCCTGCTGGACGTAGCCATGCTCCGCGCCAGCGCCGCCCGTGTGGGCATCTGCGACATCTCCCAGCATGAGCGGCAGGTCAAGTTCGTCCTCAGCGACTTCTCCGCAGAGGCCATCGCCTCTCTGGTCACCGGGGCGAAGTACCGCCGCCGCCTGGTGGTCAACGCCGGGGAGATTCCTTCCCTGACCCTGACCCTCCAGCCCAAGGAGAAGGTGCTGGAGACCTCCCTGGCCATGGTGGAGGATCTGCTCCTTGCCATCGAGAGCGGAGAGGGGAAAGGCGAAGAATAGCTGTACAAATCTTTTGCCGGCGGGAGCCGGGAGAAAGGAGCCTCCTTATGACAGATCAGGAAAATTTGCAGGTCCAGCAGATTCTTTTCGACATCTACAGCGGCATCCTGTTCAATAACCAGACGTTCGCGGACAGCGGGGAAAAGGCGGAGATCACCTATGACTTTACCTGTCCGGAGTATAAGGCGCTCATTGAGAAATACGGCATCGATGGGATCGCCGGCGAGGGCACGGCCTTTGAGCGGGGCGTCCGGCTGATGCGCTGGATGGCCCCCAGGCTGACCCACAAGGGCGATTATGATAATCACGTCCCGTTTAATTCTCTCGACCTGTTGGAATACAGCCTGGATAAGCCGGAGCAGGGGATCAACTGCCGGAATAAATCCATCATCCTGACGGAGTGCTGTCTGGCGCTGGGCATCTATGCCCGCCGGGTATATATCATGCCCTATTCTCCCTACGATGGCGACAACCACGTAGTTTCGGAGATCTATGACCCGGAGCTGGGGAAATGGGTGATGCTGGACCCCACCACGGGCTGCTATTTTATCGACCGGAACGACGTGCCCCTGTCGCTCCTGGAGATCCGGGACCGCTTTGCCAACCTGCAATACGCCGCGGCAGTGGAGGCGGGGGCGGATACCGCCGATAAGAACGCCCTCTGGGAGGGGAACATCTGGTATAACGCCTATACCGCCAAGAATCTGTTCCGGTTCATGGTGGACGGGATAAACGGGTTCGGCCAGGGGGACAAGCAGACCCTGTACTTCTCTCCTGCGGGCTGCAGCGTGAAGCAGAGCCGCCTGGCAAACATCCGTTACCGTTATGAGCGATACGCTTCTCTGGAGGATGAGGATACGCAGAAGAAATTTGCGGAGGAGACGGACAAGGCGAACGCCAGGCCGGAACCTCCCGCCCACAGCGTCTCCCTCCTCGCCGCTTCGCCACAACAAAAGAAAGAAGGTTTGCCCCATGAAAAGTGATCCCCTGAAGCTGGGTCCCCAGAACGCCCCCCACCGGGCGCTGTACCACGCCTTAGGCTTGACGGAGGAGGAGATCAGAAGGCCCCTGGTGGGCGTGGTCAGCTCCTACAACGAGATCGTCCCCGGCCACATGAACATCGACAAGATCGTGGACGCGGTGAAGCTGGGCGTGGCCATGGCCGGGGGCACCCCCATCGTCTTCCCCGCCATCGCCGTCTGCGACGGCATCGCCATGGGCCACCAGGGGATGAAATACTCCCTGGTCACCCGGGACCTCATCGCCGACTCCACCGAGGCCATGGTCCTGGCCCACGGCTTCGACGCCCTGGTGATGGTCCCCAACTGCGACAAGAACGTCCCCGGCCTCCTCATGGCGGCGGCCCGGCTGAACATCCCCGCCGTCTTCGTCAGCGGCGGTCCCATGCTGGCGGGTCGCATCGACGGCGGCAGGGCCAGCTTCTCCACCATCTCCGAGGCGGTGGGGAAGTACAATGCCGGGAAGATGAGCGGGGAGAAACTGCGGGAGTATGAGTGCAAGACCTGCCCCACCTGCGGGTCCTGCTCCGGCATGTATACCGCCAACTCCATGAACTGCCTCACCGAGGCCCTGGGCATGGGGCTCAGGGGCAACGGCACCATCCCCGCCGTGTACTCCGCCCGGATCGAGCTGGCAAAGCACGCGGGCATGGCGGTGATGGAGATGCTGCAAAGGAACATCCGCCCCCGGGACATCTTGACGGAGGCCGCCTTCCGCAACGCGCTGGCGGTGGACATGGCGCTGGGCTGCTCCACCAACAGTATGCTCCATCTCCCCGCCATCGCCCATGAGTGCGGCATTGAGATCAATCTGGACATTGCCAACGCCATCAGCGAAAAGACCCCCAACCTCTGCCATCTTGCCCCCGCCGGACAGACCTACATGGAGCAGCTGGACGAGGCGGGCGGCGTGTACGCCGTGATGCACGAGCTGTCCAAAAAGGGCCTGCTGGACCTTTCCTGCCTCACCGTCACCGGGAAGACCGTGGGGGAGAACATCGCCGGGTGCGAAAACCGGGACCGGGAGGTCATCCGGCCCATCGAGGCCCCCTACAGTGAGACCGGCGGCATCGCCGTACTGCGGGGCAGTCTGGCTCCGGAGGGCAGCGTGGTGAAGCGTTCCGCCGTGGCGCCGGAGATGCTGGTCCACGAGGGTCCCGCCCGGGTCTTCGAGTGCGAGGAGGACGCCCAGGCGGCCATCAACGCCGGGGACATCCATCCCGGGGACGTGGTGGTCATCCGCTACGAGGGGCCCAGGGGCGGGCCCGGTATGCGGGAGATGCTCAACCCCACCTCCGCCATCATGGGCATGGGGCTGGGCTCCAGCGTGGCCCTCATCACCGATGGGCGGTTTTCCGGGGCTACCCGGGGGGCCTGCATCGGCCACGTATCCCCGGAGGCCGCCAGCGGCGGCCCCATCGGCGTGGTCCGGGAGGGGGATATCATCCGCATCGACATCCCCGGCAATCGGCTGGAGCTGCTGGTCGGCGAGGAGGAGCTTGCGGCGCGGATGCGGGACTTCGTGCCGAAAAAGAAGGTGCTTTCCGGCTACCTTAAACGCTATGCCGCACTGGTGTCCAGCGGCGCGTCAGGGGCGGTGGTGAACTGATATGAAGCTGCACACATTGGAATCCCGCCTTCAGGCTCTGGCCGTCTTCCGGGCGCTGCTGGACGATCCGGTGGTGGAGGCCCTGCTGGTCTGTCTGGCGCACAATATTGACGGCGCGACCTGGGATGCCCTGGGGGCCTACGGAGAATTCACCGCCCGGCTCTACCGGGGCGGCGGCAATCTGGCGCGGTACGTCCAGCGGCTGGTGGAGGAGGACGACAACGTCTGCATCCGGGCCGTGGGCCGGGGGGAGACGCCTCCGGCGTATCTGACGGACAGCGTGGAGGAGGAGCTGAAAACCCTGCAAATGGCGGCGGACCTGACGCCGGAGGATCTGACGCTGCCCCTGCTGAGGACCTATCAAGCCTATCTGCCCCGGTTCGGCACATCGGAGATCGATCTGGCGGCGCTGTACCGGCAGCGGCTGGAGAACGTGGGCCGGTGCGGCTGGGGCGTCTATGCCAGCCACCATATGTTCTGTCTGGACGGCGAAGGGCGCATCGTCCCGGTGGGGCACCCGGATACCATCTGTCTGGAGGAGCTGGTGGGCTACGAGCGGGAGCGGGGACTGGTGCTGGACAACCTCCGGGCTCTGCTGGAGGGCGGTCGCGCCGCCAACATGCTCCTCACCGGCGACGCGGGCACCGGCAAGTCCTCCACCGTCAAGGCGGCGGGGAACGCCCTGAAGGGGGAGGGCCTGCGGATCATTGAGGTCCGCCGGGATCAGCTGGGGCACATTCCCGCCCTGCTGGACGAACTCAGCGGGAACCCCCTGAAATTCATTCTTTTCATCGACGATCTGTCCTTCCGGAAGGACGATGACAGTTACAGCGCCCTGAAAGCGGTGCTGGAGGGTTCCGTCTCCGCCCGCAGCCGCAACGTGATCCTCTGTGCCACCAGCAACCGGCGGCACATCGTCAAGGAGAAGTTCTCCGACCGGGAGGGGGACGACGTCCACCGCAGCGACGCCATGCAGGAGACCGTGTCCCTGGCGGACCGGTTCGGACTGCATGTCACCTTCCAGCGGCCGGGAAAGGACAGCTTTCTGGCCATTGTCCACGCCCTCGCCCAGAGGCAGGGGGTGGATGGACCGGAGCTGGACGCGGCGGCGGAGCGCTTCGTCCTCCTCCGGGGAGGCCGGTCCCCCAGGCTGGCGCGGCAGTTTGTGGACAGCCTGACGGCAGTCCGGGCGTGAAAACGGCGGACTCCCCGGAAGACTTTACAGGCAGCGCGCCAATGGGCTTATCCGCAAAATCGCATTTGGATGGAACAATATTATGAACGTGACGATAAAAGAACTGGAAGCATATTTACTCGACTGCTATGGCAGCGGCGGGATCGACCAGAGTTTATTTATGAAGCTCGTGGAAGAGATCGGGGAGACCGCCGAAGTTCTCAATAAAAAAGCGGGACGAAAAGCCCATGGCAGTGAAGACTTGCAGCATCAGCTGGGGAACGAGCTGGCGGATGTGATCCATTACGCGGTCGCCATTGCCGCGCTGAATGGTCTTGATATGAACGAGTTCATTCTCGAAAAGGATAAAACCGCTTCTGTAAAATACGCTCATAGAACAAATCTGGAGCAGTTTGTCCTTGCCAAGAGGGGTGGACGGCCGGGCGCTTCCGGCAATGGGCAAAATGGATGATATCGTCAACGCGGTTGAAAAAGGGCAGGACAGTCCCCAGCGGACTGTCCTGCCCTTTTCTTCTCTGTGAAGCCTTCCCCTTCGGGGGGGCGTCATTTTTGACTGCCGGTCACGCCAGCTCTTCCGTCAAACGGCAGATCTCGTCGATATAGCCGCCGATGGTCTCGATGGTGTCCAGCAGGGGGGGCGTCGGTGGAGATGTCCACACCCGCCATCTGTGCCAGCTCCAAAGGTGTCCTGGTGCCGCCCGCCGCCAGGACCTTCTTCCAGTCCTCCACAGCGGGAGCGCCCTCGGCCTCAATGCGCTTGCACACCTGAGCGGCTACCGTGAGCCCCGCGCTGTAGGTGTAGGAGTACAGGCCCATGTAGTAGTGGGGCTGGCGCATCCAGGTCAGTTCCGCCCCTTCGGTCAGCTCCACGGCGTCCCCCCAGAACTTTTCCAGGGTCTCTTTCATGATCCGGTTCAGTGTCTCGGCCTGGACGCCGCCGCCGGCATCTACGATCCGGTAGACCTCCCGCTGATAGGCCGCCTCCAGCAGGTGCGTGACAAAGTTGTGGTAGTAGGTGTTCCCCACCATGTTGCTGAGGACCCACCGGCGGAAGCGCTTGTCCGGGTTGGTTTTCAGCAGATAGTGGGCCAGCAGCAGCTCGTTCATGGTGGAGGGGGCCTCCACAAAGTAGGTGGAGACGTTGGTGCCGAAAACGGACTGGGCGGCGTTGCACGCCTTGAAGTGGCCCGCGTGGCCCAGCTCGTGAGCCAGAGTGAACACATCGCTCATCTGCCCGTGCCAGCTCAGAAGGATGAAGGAGTGGCTGCCGTAGGGGCTGGCGCAGAAGCCGCCGGTGGATTTGCCCTGATTCTGGGCGAAGTCCACCCAGCGTTCCCGGTAGGCGGCGCGGATCATCTCCTGATAGTCCTCTCCCATCACGGAGAGGCCCTCCACAATATATTTCTGAGACTCCTCGATGGTCACCGGGGGGACGTAGCCCGGGTCTACCGGCAGTTTCAGGTCGGCATAGGTCATTTTGTCAAGACCGTGGATCTTTTGCAGGAGCTTGGCGTACTTCCGCATATGGGGGGCCAGCTTCTCCATGATGAGGTCGATCTGGCGGTCGTACAGACTCCGGTCCACCTTCTGCCAGAAGAGCAGATAGTCAAACACGGACTTGTGGCCCCGCTGATCCGCGATGATCTTCTCTCCCTGCACATTGGCCTGATAGGCGGCGGCGGTAACGTTCTCGTACTCCCGAAGCTTCCCGTAGAACGCCTTGTACGCCTCCCGGCGCACATCGGTGCGGGGGTCGTACTCGTACTTGTCCTCATAGAGGGAGTAGCCCAGCGGATGCTCCTCGCCGTCCGCCTGGAAGGAAGGAAACTTCATGTCCGCCAGCTTGGCCATGTTGTAGATCTGATAGGGCGCGTTGACGGCGGGGCGCAGGGCCGCCAGGACGCGCTCGGTCTCCGGCTGGAGCTGATAGGGCTTCTGCCGCAGCAGGTCCTCCAGATAGGGCCGGCTGGGGCCGCCCCGGGCGATGGCCTCGCGCAGAAGAGATTCGTCCTGGGCAATGATCTCGCTGTCGATAAAGCTCAGGCGGCTGCTCACCTGGGCATCCAGGCGGGAAAAGGCTTCGTCCCGCTCCTGAAGGGCGGCATCGCCGTAGTCCACGGACGCGGACAGATAGCAGTAATTTGCCGCAAAGATTCGCAGCTGTTCCAGCTCCTGGAATTTGTCCAGGCAGGCCAGGATGGCCTCCGCGGTTTCAAGACTGCCCTTGCAGGTCTTCTCAATCTCGTCTGTCAGCAGCCGGATATTTTCCATGTCGGTGGTCAGCTTCGCCTCATCGCCGTAAATGGCCGTCAGGTCCCAGGTCAGTTCCTCCGGGACGTCTTTGCGCTGCATCAGCTCCATCGTTTTATCCTCCTCGTTCTGTCATGGGGCGGGCGCTCCATGGAAATTTGCTCTATTCTATCACAGGGGACGGCTGCTGTCAAATTCCATGGTCCCGTTCCGGCCTTTGTACCCGGCTCCAAAACAGGCGGCCCCATGATACCCCGGACCCTGCAAATCCTCTTCGGCAGAATCCGGCGTCCTCATGGGGCCGCTTTTTGCACATATTACCGGGCCACGGTATACCGCATTCCGCCGCCCTCATAAATCTGGGAAAACGCCGCTGCCTCCTCGCTGGCATGGATGACCTGATCCTCGCAGTAAACGAAGTCGGTTCCTTCCTCCGCCAGCGCCTCCAAGGCCTCCTCCCGAAGCTCACCGGCAATATACACCGGCAGCATCTCCAGCAGGATCTCCCCGCAGCCCTTATCTCCGGCGTAGCACGTCAGACTGGAGAGCGCATTCCGGCACACGCCGTCCGCCGTATCCACATAGGGAGTACGGACCTCTCCGGTACGCAGCCGGTAAAACCGCGCCTGGTCCAGCAGATTGATGGGGTAGTCCCGCAGATTCACCATGCTTCTGGGGCCCTGATACTCCATCACCGCCACGATATACGCCGCGCTCCCCACCAGGTCGAACACCTGATAGCTGTACGCCTCTCCGGACCCGTCCAGACAGCGCACAAATCCGTCATAGCTTGCGAGTACCCCTCGGGTGAATCCTTTGGCGGCCAGCTCCTCCGCCAGATAGTCGGCAATAAAGGCGTTGCGCATCCAGGCGAAGTCAATAAAGCTTTCAATGCCCTCCCGGCCGGCATACTCCAGGTATTCCCCGGATACAAACAGCCGGATCCGGTTCTCTCCCAGCAGTTCTACGCGAACGGCCCGGGGATCGTTGGCAAAGGCGGCATACTCCTGGTACTCCCGGGCCACTTCCGTGCTGAGCCGTGGGTCAAAGTCTGCCAGCAGGCTGTCGTCCTCACAGGAGAACAGCCCGCTGTACCGGTCGTACACCGGTCCCAGGTACAGCGCCCGGTTCCCGCTCCGCTCCACGGCGGCGAAAGCCTCATAGAGCGCCCCATCCACCGTCAGCTCCTCGTTGGGATGCCGGTTGATTGCGTAGAGGTTGTTGACTCCCTCCAGGGCAAGCTGATTATGGAAGACCTCAAAGGCATTCCGGCTCAGCTCGGTATACAGCGCTGACAGCGCTCTCCGCTCCGCGGCGGGCGACGCCTCTCCTCCGCCCAGACGGTAGAAGAATTCAAACTCCGAGGCGCTGCTGGCGCCGCCGCCGGTACCGGCCTCTACCGTGATCCACTCCGACTGCGGCGTAAGCATCTGCATGACCGCATACCCCAGGAATATCACGCCCGCCGCCAGAAACAGGAGCATCAGCGCCAGACGCCGCCCTGTATGCTCGTTGTTCAGCTCGATGGATTCCACCGGCTGCGGACGGGGCAGCCCGCCCTTGCTCGTCCGTTTCAAGCTAGGCCACGACTCCCCACAGCAGCAGCAGGAACAGCAGCACGATCACGCCCAGCACCACAAAGCCTGCGACAGCGCCCTTCCGGCACTGCTTGTAGTTCCGGGTATGGCGGAACTTCTTGAAGAGCAGGGCTCCGATGAGTCCCAGGACCGGCAGGAAGAAGGAGAGGATCATATACCAGATGCTGCCTGTGTCGTGGGTGGGATGGACGAGGAACTCCTCCTCTGCGGCTTTGTCCGCCTCCGCCTCCTGATGATGGAGGCTCTGCTCCGGATCGTTCGGGTCCAGGATCTTGATGGGCTTGACGGGGATGCCCTGCTCCCGGACGGCCTTGTATCCCTCGATCTCCTTCTTGCTGCCATATACATAGTGGTCGTGACCGATGCACACCAGTTCCGGCTTGTCCTGGGAATAGTCATGGATGGAGGGATCATAGGTGTACAGCGCCTTGTTCTTCTCCAGCTTGGGATCGGGGATGGGGATGGCGGAGATCAGAGAGCGGGTGTAGGGGTGGAGGGGGAAGTTGAACAGCTCCTCCGCCTCCGCGATCTCCACGATCCGCCCTTTGTAAATAACGCCGATCCGGTCGGAGATGAAACGCACCACCGACAGGTCGTGGGCGATGAAGAGGTAGGTGAGGTTTTTCTCCTCCTGGAACTTCTTCATCAGGTTCAGCACCTGGGCGCGGATGGACACGTCCAGAGCGGAAATAGGCTCGTCGGCCACCACCAGCTCCGGCTCCATGACCATGGCCCGGGCGATGCCGATGCGCTGGCGCTGTCCGCCGGAAAACTCGTGGGGATAGCGGGTCAGATGCTCCGGGAGCAGGCCCACCTCCTCGATCATCTCCTCCACCTTCCGAACCCGGTCGGCCTCGTTCTCAAAGAGGTGGAAGTTATAGAGGCCCTCGGAGATGATATAGTCCACGGTGGCCCGCTCGTTCAGGGACGCGGCGGGGTCCTGGAAAACCATCTGGATGTTGCGGATGACCTCCCGGTCCAGGGCGTGAGGGATTTTTCCGGAAATGCGGACGCCCTTGTAGTCGATCTCACCGCCCGCCAGGGGATTGACCCGGATGACGGCGCGGCCGATGGTGGTCTTGCCGGAACCGGACTCGCCCACCAGGGAGAAGGTCTCCCCCTTGTAGATGTCAAAGGAAGCGTCCTGAACGGCGCGGACCGCGTCGTCCCCCTTGCCGAAGGTAATGTCCACATTTTTCAGGGACAGCAGAATTTCCCTGCCGTTTTCTGCGATAGGCCCATGCTCCGGCAGGCGGCCGGAACGGGCCTGATTTTCTTGTTTCAGTGTAGCCACGGTTTTCTCCTCCCCCCTAAATATTGAACGCGCGGATCAGCTTCTCATGGATATCCTGGATGCCCTCCGGCTTCTCGATCTTGGGGGCGTTGGGGTCCAGCAGCCAGGTCTTGGCGTAATGGGTATCCGTCACCCGGAACATCGGCGGCTCCAGCAGCGTGTCGATTTTCAGGCAGTGCGGATTGCGGGGAGCGAAGGAGTCGCCCACGATCTGATTATACAGGGAGGGCGGCGTACCGGTAATGGAGTAGAGCTTGGTGTTCTTCTGGGCCAGCTGGGGCAGGGAACTGAGCAGCGCCCAGGTGTAGGGGTGGCGGGGATCGTAGAAGACCTCCTCCACCGTACCCAGCTCCACGATCTGCCCGGCGTACATCACCGCCACCCGGTCGGCCACGTTGGCCACCACCCCCAGGTCGTGGGTAATGAAGACGATGGTGTAATTGAATTCCCGCTGCAGTTCTTTGATGAGTTCCAGGATCTGAGCCTGGATGGTCACATCCAGAGCTGTGGTGGGCTCGTCGCAGATCAGGATCTTAGGCTGGCAGGACAGGGCGATGGCGATGACAATCCTCTGGCGCATACCGCCGGAGTACTGGAAGGGGTAGTCGTCAAACCGTGCCTCCGCCTTGGGGATGCCCACCTTCCGCATCAGCTCCAGTGCCCGGCGGCGGGCCTCCGCCTCGGTACAGTTCTGGTGCTTGAGGATGATGGAGGTGATCTGCTTGCCGATGGTGATGATGGGGTTCAGGCTGGTCATGGGGTCCTGGAACACGGTGGCAATCCGGCGGCCCCGGATCTGACACCAGTCCTTGGCGTACTGCACCCGCGCCAGATTCAGTACGCAGGTCCCGTGGAGGGCCTCCGCCGTCTCGTCCAGGTACCGGACCCGGAAGGTCACGTCGTCGAAGATCATGTTGCGCTGGTTTTCATCGTTGAGATCCACGCCCAGCTTCATGGCCTTCTCCAGCCCTTTCAACAGGTTGCCGATCATCCTGACCCGCTGCCAAGCGCCATACCGGCCCACAGAGAGATAAATCTCCTTGGCCAGGATCCCGTTGCGCTCCACAGTCTCCGGACTGACCTCAACAGCAATCGCCTTCTGATACTGGTCCCGGAGGACGGCGGACTGCTTCTGATACCGCTGATTGAAATCGGCATCGCTGGCAGCGGCGGCCTTCCGGTCATGGGCCAGCTGCTCCTCCTTCTTTTTGAATGCCTTGATCTGCTTATCCAGGTCCTTGATAAGCCGGGTGGTCTCCCGGATCTTGTCCTTCTCATGGGCAGGATCGAAGGTCTGTTTCAGGTTGAAAGCATCGGTACGTTTGGCCATCAGGTCCTTGTACTCCGCCTCCGCCGCAGCCTTTTCCTCGTCGCTGAGACTGGTCTTCCGGCGCTTTTCCGCCTCCAGCTCCAGGATTTGCTTATAGATCTCCACGCCCGCCTCCAGTTTGGAGGCCTCGTTAAGCTTGTGCTGTGCCTTGGCAATCATCCGGCGTGCGGCTGGCGTCAGCCGCACGCGGGTGTCTGCCAGCTCCTCATCGCTGAAGACGATGCTGCCTTGATCGATGAAGCCATTGGAATCCAGCATGCCCGCGAAGGTCTTGGTGAACACACTCTTGCCGGAGCCGGACTCGCCCACGATGGCGATGGATTCGTTCTCATAGATATCCAGAGAGACTCCCCGGATGGCGGTCAGCACTCTGCCGCGCACCCGGAATTTCACCCAGAGGTCCTTGACGGACAGCAATACCTTTTTCTCTTCTGCCATATCCGTCCCCCCTTACATGTGCGTCCGCGGGTCGGACGCGTCGCCCAGGCTCTGGCCCACCACGTACAGCACCACCGTGATGACGGCCGAGATCGCCACAGGGCTCCAGAATTCTATTTCCCAGCCCGGCGTCATCATAGAAGGTTCGGCTTCATAGATTAGACGGCCCAGGCTCATCTGGTTGATGCCGCGGCCGATAAAGGCCAGGAACACCTCGTAGGAAATATAAGACGGAATCTCCGTGGCCAGCAGGGTTACAATCACGCTGGTCATAAAAGGCAGGATATTTTTCAGCGCGATCTTCACCGTTCTCGTGCCCAGACAGCGGGAGGCAAGATTATATTCTCTGTCCCGGATGATAATTACCTGGGTTCGGATAAAGTAGGCGATACCCAGCCATCCCGTCACCGTCAGGGCAAAGACCATCGTCCAAAAGCTCGGGGAAAACAGCATCAGCAGCACGGAGATCAACAGGATATAGGGCACATTGGCAAGGATGTTGTAAACCTCTACCATGATCGCGTCCACCCGCTTGGAGAATCCCCAGATGGCGCCGATCACCACGCCGATGCTCATATTGATCGCCGCGCAAATAAGTGCCAGGGAAATAGAGATCCGTGAACCGTTCCAGATGGCATCAAAGGTAGACTGACCTGCCGCACCAGTACCCAGGATATATTTGATCTGAAATCCGAACATGTCGATGGCCGCTTGGGGGCTCAGGTGCTTGGCGTCCGCATTGAGCAGGTTGCCGTACTTATCGTACACCGTCAACATCGGGTAGATATAAGCAAAGGCAATCATCGCCACCAGGAGCAGCAGGATCACTGTATTCAATTTCTTCCGGAAGAACACCCGGAATACGCTGCGCCAATAAGAATAGCGGGGCGCGATGATCTTTTCCGACTCAAGATCGCTGTGGTCGTGCCGGGAAAAGAGTTCCTCTGTACTCAGGCCTAATTTACTGTAATCATACTCCATTGCACTCACCTATCCTTTGTCGAGAAAGAGATCCGCGGATCCACCACGGACATCAGGATGTCACCCAGGATGATGGACACGACCGTCAGCACCGCATAAAACAGCGTTACGCCCACGATCACGCCATTGTCATACTTATTAATAGCCTCCGTCAGCAGGTTACCGGCGCCGGGGACCACATACACCCGCTCGGTGATGATGGCTCCGACCAGCGCGCCCAGAATGCTGCCCGGGATACCGTGGATAATTGGGATGGCTGCGTTCTTCCAGATGTGCTTGGAGAAAATTTCACCTTCCGAGAGGCCGCTGGCCCGGGCAAATTTCACATAGTCCGAATTCATCTGGTCGATCATATACCGGCGCATCCACTTCATCAGGTTGGCGATGGAGGGCAGCGCCAGGGAAACAATGGGGAGAATGAAGATCAGCTTGTCGCTCGACTCCATATCGAACACCGTTGGCAGACCTATCCGCGCGCCCATGGCTTTGAACATAAAAATGTAAGCCAGGGAGGGCACCGCAATGATGAACATAATATAGAAGGTGCCCACCTTATCAACGAGGCCGTCCTTCCTCCGGGCCATCTGGATGCCGATGGGCAGACCCAGAGCATAAGCCATAATGGAGGACAGGATGCCGATCACAAAGGAATACCCCATCTTGGACATACCGTTGCGTACGGTGTCCACCACCGTATAGTCATCAGTGAAGCGTTCCATATTGAGCGTGCTGATCTCCCTGCTGCCCTGCATATAGGTGGCGGTGTGCAGGTCGTCGGCGCTGTCCTCTGTCAGTCCCGTGGGGAAGGTCATATTGGTCTTGACATAGGACCCCTGGCTGCGGGTCATGGTATGGAACACATCCACGCCGCTGTTCACCGTATAGGAGGTGCCCAGCTTGATGGTGACCATGTTCTGGTGAATAAAGGGGAAGTTCCCATCCACATAGAGGAGGTACTTGTGCAGCGTCCCGTTGCCAATAATGGCCGGGGAGAACTTTCCTCCCGCCAGGGGATCATAGAGGGTGAAGGTCAAACCCCGCTCGCCCTCAACCTCGGCCACGCGGTGGATGTTGTCAAAATCCAACAGGCCGGTAAAGTACTCCACCAGTCGATGACTCAGCGGCAGATCCTTGGTGGCGAACATCGTTTGCTGCCCGCCGGTAATCACCTTCCGGCCCTTGACGACGGCGTCCAGCCGCTTGACCTCATATCCCCTGGATTCATAATACTCCCGGAATTTGGCAGTATATTCCGCCGTCACCGCAGAATCCGCCTCCGGAGTACGGCCCAGGACGGTAGCCTCCGCCCGCGTCTCCTCATCCAGCTCTCCGTTTCTGCTCAGCTCCTGCAGCCACTCCGAGTATGGCACGTAATCCAGGTATCCGTACTCCTCCCATTTGTTGTACATATAGGTCTGCTTGGCATTGGATTGCTGACGGGTGTACAGCGCGTCGCTGGAGAAGATCAACTCCCGCTGCAGCATGGAATAGATCAGCACCATGACGATGGCAACCACGACGACAATTGAAAAAATTCCGTGCAATATGCGCTTGAGCAAGTATTTTCCCATAATCTCACGCCCTTTTCCGTCCTCTCCGGTCCCCCACGCGGGAGAAGAAACGCCGCCCGGGATATGCGCCGTTTCCTCTCCTCCGGGGGGGCGGAGAGCATGTTTCTGCCCTGATAAGGCGTGCAGGAGAATGGCACGCACCATTCTCCTGCACGCGCAGTGGTTATGCGGTTTTTGTTCTTACTCGCCCCACAGACCGAAGTTCTTGGTCAGGTAGGCATAACGCTGCATGATGTCCAGATAAGAGGCGGGATCAGCATAGTCAGCACTCCAGCCGGAGCCGATGTTGACATCAGTGCAGTTGTCAGCGCCGGTATCGTTGAAGTAGGAGGTGTTCTGATAGCTCGTGGTATCGGGAGTGTCCACGATGTTCACCTGCACCAGGCCGTCCAGGTTGCTCTCAATGACCTGCTTATACACGTTGGCCTGGTTGTTCCAGGTCTCCACGATGGAGCAGGTGTAGTAGTCGATCTGGATGGGGTTCTCCTTGGTAATCTCCATGCCCTGAGCGGCCAGCTCCTCAACGGCCTTAGCCAGGTACTCCTTGGCGGCCGTGGGATTGTACCACCCGTCATAGCCGTCGCCGGAGCCCAGTCCGTCAGCGGCGGCGGGATCCCATACCTTCATGGGATAGCCGTCAGCGGTGATCTGGGCCTGAACGATCTCGCCGTAGTAAGTACCGGCGGGGAAGGTTGTGGCCGTGCCGCTGATGTCCACAGTGGTGTCCGCGTTCAGGGTGACAAAGTTGCCGGGAACCCAGGTGTTGCGCAGGCTCAGCTCCTTCAGCTCGTCGCCCACGCGCTGCGCGTGGTAGTTGCCGCGGTCAAGAGCCATGGTCAGAGCCAGACGGAAGTTCTGGTTGTTGATAGCCAAGTGGGTCCGGGCAGCGTCGTCTTCAATGTCGCTGGTCACAACGCCGCCAATCAAATCAATGCCATCCACGCTCTCGTGGCTCTGGGGGGAGATTCCGATGGTGGGGTCTGCGAAGGTAGCGAAAGCCTGGCGGTTCAGGTTATAGAAACCGCAGCGGGAGGTGCCGGTCAGATCGGTACTCAGATAAGCGTACTTGTCAAAGTTGCCATCCTCGCGGGCTTTCTGCAGGGCGGAGGTGCCCAGGCCGGCGCTGTCGATCGTGCCGGCCATCGTGTCGTTATAGCCGCGCAGGGGATCGCTGCCGTCGTAGTAGTACCAGTTGATCTTCTTGATGTTCATACTGTCAGGATTCCAATAGGTGGGATTCTGATCGAACACGAAGGAGTTCTTCTCCGTCCAGCTGGTGATCAGATAGGGGCCGCAGTAAGCGATGTTGTTGGGGCCGGTGCCGTAGTTGCCATTATCATGGTCGGGGCCGAAGGTGCCGCCCTGAGACTCATAGTAGCTCCGGCACAGAGGGGCGAACATGCCGCAGTAGGACAGCAGGCTCTCGAAAGCGGGCACGGGCTGGGTCAGGTGATAGACCAGAGTCCGGTCATCAGGAGCTTCCACGCCCACCTGGGTGAAGTCGCTGATGTTCTTCAGGTAGTAGTCCTCGCCGTTGACGATGAAGGCGGCAAACACCTCGGCGGCGCTGGCGCCCGCGAAGTCCATGTTGTGCTGCATGGAGGCCACCCAGTCGTCGGCTTTCACCTCGTCCACCTTACGGCCCTGGGAATCCACCCAGGCCACGCCCTCGCGGATATGGAAGGTCCAGGTCAGACCGTCCTCGGAACACTCCCAGCTCTCGGCCAGGGCGGGCTGCAGAACGTTTTCCATGTCATACTTGGCCAGACCGTCCACGGTCAGGCAGATGGGCTCGCTGGTGGTGTTGGTCCAGCGGGAGAGTACGTCCCAGGTCTCGGGGTCCTGCTCGTAGAGCATATCGCGGGTGTCCTTCAGGGTGTAACCCAGCTCGGCCAGCTTATCCTTTGCAGCCTGCTCATAGGTGCCGGTACCGGCCAGCTCACCCCACATGGCGGTGAACTGCGCACGGTCATCGGGCTTGATGATCTCATTGGTGACCAGCAGGGTCTCCCAGCGGTCCAGATCGCTGCCCCACATGACGGTAGGCGCAGTTCTGGGAACGATGCGGCTGATGCCGTAGTTGCCGCCGTCGCTGTAGTAGGGCAGCATAACGCCGGACTCAAGCATCTTAGCCTCGGCAATCGCCTGCAGCGCGTACATCTCGTTGACATCGGTGGCTTCCTTGGCCTTGGCATAGGCGGCCTCGAACTCGGAGAAAGCCTTGGTATAGACCTCTTCCTCATCATAGGTCATGGGCTGAAACCCCTCGGGCTCCGCAGGGGTTCCCGTGTTGTTGTCCTCCGTGGGGGGAGTGTCGGGGTTCTTGTTGCCGTCTGTGGCAGGCGTGTTGTTGTCTCCGCCGCAGGCGGCCAGGCTCAGCAGCATAACCAGCGCGAGAGCCAGGCTCAGAAACTTCTTTTTCATAATTTTCCTCCTGTTCAGAATTATCTTTAACCAGTACCAGGCGGGCGTCAGGCCCGTTTCGTCCCGGCTAAATACGAGGGAGAGCAGAGACTATGGCAGCCGCCGTGCGGCTGCCGGCTTTAATATATTAAAGCGCTGAACTGTCATTTTCCAAAAAAATGTGGTCGGTCCGTTACCAGGCAGGCCACACAGAAAATGGCAATTTCCCGGACAATATTATACTGAAAAAAACAGACTTTGTCAATAACGCCTCTGTTAAAACTGACGCCAAAATAGTCAAAACTTTCATAGCTCCATCGAGGAATCTCTATAGAACCCACAAAAATCAAGTCTGCCGGGTCTATTTTCCCCTCAAAATGAATTTTCTCTCCTTCCATCTTTCGTCACCCGCCATTTTCCAGTGGCTGCCTCCTTTCCATAACCCAAGCGGCTGAAAGGAAACAGAAATTTTTTCAATGCAGCAGCCCTCTTTTCCCCTCCTTTTCCGCTGTTTTGGGCGAAGCTGCGGAAACAAGTTGCTATCTGCCAAATTTTGCGGTATACTTTTAGAACCTGTGTTGATAAAAATAAGAGGAGGTCGTTCACATGAAGAAAAAAATGCTGTCCCTGGCCTCGGCGCTCATCCTGTTTTTGTCCCTGCTTCCGCATCCGCCGGCGTATGCGGCGGACGGCGGCAGCCTCTACCGGCCCAATCCCATGTGCGGCGAATACCTTGGGGAAAACGCCGTTGGCCTCTATGAGTTCAATATCACCATACCGGACGACAGAGAGAACCAGCCCACGCCCCTGCTGCCCGGCCCCTTCCATTCCTCCCATGAAATCACGAACACGGGAGCCAGCGCCGGCAGCACCCGGCAGGTCATTGCCACCAGGGCTCAGTATTTTTACGGCTGCAATCCCGGTACTGCGGACATTACCTACTCAGCCGCCAAGGATCCGGGCGATCCACAAAAGCCCGTGGCGGTCGTTCACGTGACGGTATTGCGCCAGGAGGATTACGATACATACATGTCGTCCTCCTCCACACCCACCGCCCAGGATCATACCCACTATTGGCGCTACCGCTGGTCTAATCCCGACTGCAAATCTGACGGAAAATTTACCCGAGAGTGCGCCTACTGCCGCACCAGCGAGACGCTGAATACCGCTTCCGCCCTCGGACACCGCTATACGGAGTCTGTTACCCGGCAGCCCACCGCCCAGTGGGAGGGCATCCGCCAATATGAGTGCATGGACTGCCGCCACAAGTATACGGAGAGCATTCCCAAGCTGGATACTGACGCGGCGGCCCAGCCCGATGCCGTCCCGCCCGAGGACGGTCCCCAGGCCGGGTCCTGTACCGGCGGCGCCCATCTGTGGCCCGAAGAGCCCGCCGTCACCCTACCGGCCACCTGCCTGCGGGAGGGAGAGGCCGTCAGCACCTGCCAGCTCTGCGGCCAGACCCGGGCGGTCAGGCTGCCCAAAACGGCCCACGCCTTTGGAGAAACGCAGACCGAGCCCGCAACTGCCGGGAAGGAGGGACGGACCTACCGAACCTGCGCCTCCTGCGGTCAGGAAGAACTCATCAGCGTCCTGCCCAAATTGAAGCCCGCGGAGCAGGAAACTCCGTCAAACGGAACCTGCGCCGCCGGCTCTCCGGACATGCCCCGGCTGAGCAAGCAGGAGATCATCGACCTGCTGGCGGCAAATCCCGCCTCCTTTTCCGGCGAGGTCTTTGATTCCCAGCCCAGCTGCTCCGCCCCCTATGCGGCGGGCAAGCTCTCCGATGCCGCCCTCCAGGCCGCGCTGGACCGGCTGAACGCCCTGCGGCGTATTGCCGGTATGCCCGCCGCCCGGCTGGACAAGGATTGGTGTGAATCCTCCCAGTACGGGGCGGTGATTCTGGGCAGGCTGGGAACCCTCAGCCACACGCCCGAGCGGCCCTCGGACATGGACAAGAGCTTTTACGACAAGGCCTACTCCGCCACACATTCCAGCAACCTCTACGCCGGGCGGACACTGTTCACCGCCGTGGACGGATGGATGGACGATTCCGACGCCAGCAACGTTGACAGGCTCGGACACCGCCGCTGGCAGCTCAGCCCGGCCCTGAACAAGGTAGGCTTCGGCTATGTGGAGAACGGCAGCGGCTACGGACGTTTTTCCGACGAGAAGGTTTTTGAGCGGGGAAGCCGTTCCTCCTCCTCCGTCAGCTACGATTCTTACGGCTGGCCCTCCGCCGGGTATTTCCCCAACGACATCGGGGGATTTACCGCCTCTACCGCCTGGAGCGTCACACTGAACCCCTCTTTATATAATGCGCCCAAAGCATCTGACATTACCGTCACGCTGACGCGGGATTCCGACCAAAAGGTCTGGACCTTCTCCGGAAGGGACAGCTATGCGCCCAGCGGCTCCGGCGCATACTTCAACATAAACCACGATAGCTACGGCGTTGATAACTGCATCATCTTCCGCCCCGACGGCGTGACAAAATACGAGGGTATTTACACCGTGGAAATCCAGGGGCTGAAGTCGAAAAAGGGCGGACCCGTACCGTTTACCTATCAGGTGGAATTTTTCAGCACCGCCCAGGCTCCGGACCCGGACCCCGGCGCTGTGGAGAAGCCCACCGCTCCAACCGGCACCACACCCTCCGGCGGCGGCAATCCCTTCACGGACGTTCCCTCCGGCGCCTACTATACGGATGCGGTGCTGTGGGCCTATCAGAACAACGTCACCGCCGGCACCACACCCACCGCCTTTTCGCCCTACTCTGCCTGCACCCGCGGGCAGGTGGTGACCTTCCTCTGGCGGGCACAGGGCGAGCCGGAGCCGGAAACGGCCGTCAACCCCTTCCGGGATGTCAAAGCGTCGGACTACTATTACAAGGCGGTTCTCTGGGCCTATGAAAACGGCGTTACCTCCGGCACTTCCCCCGCTGCTTTCAGCCCCGACACCACCTGCACCAACGGCCACGTGGTGACCTTCCTCTGGCGGGCCAGCGGCGAGCCCCTGGCCGGGTACAGCCGCCTTGCAGGGCAGTTCCCATATGACTACTACACCCCTGCGGTAGCCTGGGCGGACGCCACCGGCCTGCTGGAGGATACCGGCGCAGCATTTGATCCCAGCAGCATGTCCCCGCGAGCCAATATTGTGACCTACCTGTACCGCAGCGCGGGCAAGCTGCCGGAGGGCTCCCCCACGTCCCCAACGACTGCCGTATAACCCCCGGCAGCACCTCCAACACCTCCACTGCCGGCTTTTCCCCGGAATATATGTCCGGCAAATACTACCGTAAGCCTGACCGGAAACTATCGTGACGATATCCGCCGCATCAAAACGGGTTAAATGGGTAAGAAAAAATCCTGTAAGGGGTCAGTTGGTGGGGTAGTACCGCTTTCAGCTATTCTTCTATATAACTTTTGACAGCAAAATCTGCCAGTTTTCATAAGAAAACCGCCGTATCTCAAACAGATACGGCGGTTTTTACTGGAGCAGGGTACGGGAATCGAACCCGCCTCCTCGGCTTGGGAAACTGATGCCTATATTTTTCTATCAGTCCTAAAATCATAGAAATATCCCGTATTTTCAATGGTTTCAGGAAATTCAACTGCAACTGATTTTCTATTTTAGTCTAATCTATTTATAGGTTTTTTAATCAAATAGCATTCCAATAGCGTTCCAATCCATTGACAGAACCCGCCTCGAGGTGTACAATGGGTTTATCAAGAGGGGGTGCTATTATGGAACGCAGAAAAAAGGGCAGCGGACAAATTACATACGTTGACGAACCAACCCGTAAGGCAAAATGGAAAGCAACTATAACAGACAGTAGGGGCAAAAGAAAGACACGCTATTTCAAAACCGAGAAGGAAGCCAAGTCATTTCTGAGAGAGCTTAACGCTGACGCCAACAAGCTCAAGGCCCTTACAGAGAGCGGTGTCACTTTTTCGGCATTTGCTCCTGTATTTTTGGAAGAACGCCAAAAATCCAATATGAAAGCCCGCTCTTATGAAACGCTAGTAAACAACATTGCTCGGGTGGAGCCGTTCATCGGGAAAGCCATGCTCCGAGACATTGATAGTGATGCTGTGCAGCAGGTTATTTATAGTTTGGCGAAACTGGGGTATTCAACCAGCATTATGAACAAGTCCAAAATCGCCATTGGGAGTGTTTTGAAGATGGCAGCTGCAAAGCACTTTATTTCTGCTGTTCCTGTATTGAATATTACCATACCGTCACAAGTTAGGCAAGACACAGACAAGCAGGCAAAAAATAACTGGTTGAAAGATAGCGAACTGGAGGCATACGAACGGGAGTGCAAGCGCACTTATATTCCACAGAAATATACCAAATATGCAGGACAGGAACTGCTGGTACATCCCGCAGGATATAAGTTGCTGTTTCTGTTGCATACTGGGTTGCGGCTAGGTGAAGCTTTAGCCCTGACCTGGGAGGATTACAGCGAAATGAGTAAAACCATCACAGTTGACAAAAACATGGTTTCCACCCAAAATGGAAAACTTACCCAAACCCCCAAAACGGCAGCAGGGGAACGCGTTCTTGTCTTGAACCGAAGGGCGGTAGCAGATTTAGAAGTGCTTCGCAAGCAGCATGACGATCAAACCGCCATTATAGAACAAAAAGAAATCGAAGCTATTCAGCAGGCGGAGGCCACATACGCCGGACCTGCGTTGAAATCAGCCAAAAGTGAGATAAAAAAGGAGTTTGACGCTATCCGGCATGAACACCGCTATATCTGCGGCTCTTCTTCCTATCCATTCGGCAGCAGCCACGCCAGGAGTACCAATCAAACCCATAACAAGATTTGCGAGGCTATCAAACTTTCCCATGATGTAACGCTCCATGGCCTCCGCCATACTTATGTAACACACTACTACTTAAAACACAAAAACGATTCCGACTTTGACTTGGCTACCTTCTCAAAGAGTATAGGCCATTCCAGTATCCGCACGACAATGGAAATTTACGCTCATTTGGATATGACAGAGAACCGTTATGTTCCCCGGTCAGTCGAGGATTTGAAGGATTTTTAAGCAAGAGCCTCCTGGTGTACACACATGCCAGGAGGCTCCATATATAGTACAAATTTTGAAATGCACTTTTCAAAAATCAGCTTCGGCCTCTTTCCTGGTAACTTCCAGCAGCTGCAATAAATCATCTGTCAACTTGTCTACCACTGCCAGTTGAGGCTTGGAAAGAGATTCCATTTTAGCCGCAATACGGTCTGTGCTTGGCGTGGCCTCCAGTCCCCGCAGCAACCACTCAGTAGAGACATTCAGAACCTCGCACAATCTAATAATCGTTGCCAGGGACGCACCGGCAACGCCCCTCTCAATCGTTGAAATAAACTGGGCGGAAAGGTTTAGCTTTTCCGCCAGTTCTTCTTGTGTCAATCCGGCATTTTCGCGGGAGATACGGATTCTGTTCCCGATAGATATGTTTAATTCTTTCCTCACACCCAAGACAGCCCCTTATCTCTTGCATTGCTATTAGTTTACACAAAATAATGCTTGACTAACATAGTATGTTGTGCTTATAATTCTAATAACAATATAGGATTTCAGCTTACTTAGTGATATAACATATTTAGGAAAGATGGAGGTATCCCATGAAAAAGAAACTATCCCTTTTGCTGGCGTTTGTACTCTGCCTGGGTCTGATGCCCTGTGCCTACGCCGACAACAACCCATTCAACGATGTTGCACCCGGCTTCTGGGCCTATGATGACATCATGGAGACCTACAATGACGGAGTAATGACCGGCACGGCCTCTGGGGTGTTCAGTCCGTCCGGCAAGCTCAACATGGCTCAGTTCGTTACAGTGCTGACCCGGGCATTTTATAACAACGATGTTGTGAACAGCACCCGCGAGGGCGCTTGGCCGAACCAGAACTACAACGCTGCTGAGAAGCATAATCTGTTCGCTGGACTTACCCGCTGGGGCGGCGACATTGAAGTCACCCGCGAGGTCATGGCGCAGATGATGTACAACGTCATGGTTGATAAGAGTGTTGTTCTTCCGAACGACACCGAAATCCAGGCAACTATAAACAAGATTCCGGATATTGCCGCTGTGGACGACAATTACAGGACAGCGGTAGCCGTGTGCTACTATTGGGAGCTGCTGGCTGGTGTTGACGCTCAGGGAACTTTCGCCCCCAAGGGAGTGCTGAACCGCGCACAGACAGCGGTCATCTATACCCGGCTGAAAAAGGCAGTCAACGTACTGGGGGCGGGTATACCGGAAAATCCAGGAACCGCAACCCCGGACACGACAGCTCCCGGCACAGCAGATAATCCCGGCGATACACAAAATCCCCAAGCCGCTCCCTCCGCAACCCTCACGAATGGCATGCCTGTGACTGAGGAAAACGTGCTTGCTTTGATTGATGAGTACAAGAACGGGAAGGAGCCGGGAGAGAAAGCGAAGGAGGCTGGGTTTACCTCATACACGGACTATTCCGAATACGATCCGTACAATCCGAAGTATCTCGGGGCACTTGGAACCTATGGAACCGAGTGTGCCAAGTTTGCATTTGCGTTCTGGGATGACATCTTTGGAGATGCATCTTATCGTGAAGTAACCGATCCGTGGGAGGTAAGACCCGGGGATTTGATTCACTGGGATGGACATTGGGCAATTGCGGTAAAGGGGGCCTATTCGAGGCCATCTTATAGTTTCCCCTTTACTCAAACTGTTGACGGTGGTAAAGCAGGTTCTATTGGATGGGGGACTGTAGATAGTCGCCTTGATTATAACAACGTTGTGCCTTTGATCGCAGTATACACTCGTTACCCCCTCCCCTACGAAACGGAATAAAAACTCTCTTGGATAGGAGAAGCCCCCGCCCAACTGGGCGGGGGCTATTTTTGAAGCTACACTTTCAAAGCTTTATTCCGTCTCCACCATTCTCTCCATGCAGTCCCCGCAAATGATGTTGACCTCCTTGGTAGCCCGGACGGACTGTCCGCATTTGGGACAAACCAGCTTTCTTGTGCTGGACGGCCTCCTACCACCAGCCCCCATGCCGGCCCCATTCGTCTGCGCTGTGCCCGTACTTCCGATTCTCATCGCTGGCGGGAGAGTGTTGCGTCCCAGATCTATCTCATTCCATCCCTTGTTCAATGCGTACTCCACAAGATTGTCACCGGGGCTGGTATTCCAGCCGTACTGCCCATTGGGGACGCAGGTCAGCCCGTGGGCCTCCGCTATGGCCCTGAATTTGCCGTTGTGGTACTTGCCGCCTCGGGAAACCTCTTTGATGCCGTTCTCCCGGCAGTAGAGGTGGCACATTTCATGGATCATGGTGTCCAGTGTTTCCTCTATAGGGAAGTTAAGGACTTCTGCGGCAATGTTCAGCTCATAGGCTCCTGTATCCTTCCTTTGCCATACTTTTGAGGTTGTACAGTGTCCGTAAGTCCCCGGCTTGCTTTGCACGGTGACAATAGGGACCGGTAGCTCTCCGGCAAAGAAGTCAGCGTTAAGTGCATTATAGATGTGTTCCAGTTGGCTGACGGCGCGGGACATTTTGGTAGATTGTTTTTTCATAACGGTAAGCCTCCCATAATCATTAGTGAGTGCAGCACAGCTCGCTCGCGCGGGCTGTGTTGCCCCCCACCAGTACAGGAGGAGAAGGTTGTCAAGACTTGGCGCAGCCAACTTGCAAAAATTTCCGGCTTTTCGGAACCGGAAATTTTTGGTCTTGACAACCTTCGGAGCCTGTGCTATTGCGTCTGTCGGTTATAGCACAGACACATTTTTAGCACGCAAAAAGTCCAAAATTTCCGCGTTCTTCTGCTTGTCCGGTTTCTTTTTGCAAAAATAAATTATATTTTTTCTATTTTCTTGTTGACAAAATAAAACTGATGTGGTATTCTATGTACAGACAGGGGAGAGAGCGGCTGATGCTTCTCATCCCACGTTAACCAAAGGTCGTTTCATCGAATTATATAAGGCTTAAATCAAAAGGCTAAATTATCATCCTAACTCTAAAGGCCACGTCTTGGGTAGGGGATAATATAGCCTTTTTTTGTTTGCTTTAATATAGCCCTGTCAAATCAACACGAAAGAAAGGAGGATCATGCGTTATGATTACGCTTACAACTGCTGGGCTTCATATCGACAATAGTTGCTTTGGCTCCGGTATGCTGCTGACCCGTGTAACGCCCTACAAGGCGTACCAGGACGGCAAGCCGCTGAATGATGTAGCGGGCTACAAGTATGCCGTTGTGCTGCCCAGCCGCGCCTATGAGATGCTTGAAGTCAAGGTGCCTGGTGCCAAGGCTATGGATCTGAATCCTGGCGAGAGTATCCCTGTCGCGTTTGACAATCTGCGGGTTCGGCCCTATTTCGATTTTAAACGGAACGCCTTGGCCTTTACGGCACAGGCAGATGGCATTCATAAGGCTGACGGCAAGCACTGATCCTCACCGCCTGCCTTGGCCGGGGAGACTGGGGGACGGGGGGCCGCCCCAAGCGGACTGCCGCCCCCGCCCCCTTGGGGCCGTGTGGAAAGTCTGGTAGGATGGGTGTAGGGTGTAACCTGGCAGTTTTTGACACTCTAACTCCTTTCCTTTTCCGGCTTTTCACCGCCAGAGGGGGCTGCGTCCCTCTGGCGGATATAGGGTGTAGGGTGTATGAGAAAAAGCGTATTCCGCAGTCAGAGAAGTTATGCCGAAACACTGTGAAACGGTGCTGTACGCAGAGGATAACTGGGATGTACCTAACATCTTAAAGGTTCTCGGCAAGCATGACAGCATCAAAAAATATGTGATTGCTCTGCATGACCAGGATGTACTGGCAGATGGAACGCCTGCAAAGCCCCATTTCCATATATATCTGAACTTTGGAACTACGAATGTCCAGCTTCCCCAAGTGGCAAAGTGGTTCGGGGTCAAAGAGCAGTCCGTAGAGAAGATCAAAAGCGATAAGAGTGACCGGAACCAGTCTATGGGGATGTATTACACAATCAAGTATTACACCCACCAGGACGAACCCGGAAAGCACGTCTATCCATTAAGTAGTTTTACCGCAAACTTTGACTTGGAACAAGCTCAGAAAACCGGCGCGGAAAAGTTGAAGAAAAGAGAGCAAGGACGGGCAAGTAAGCAGGAAGTGGAGGAAATCTGTAACAAGTGCGCAGATGGAACCATTACACCTGATAATTTCCACGAGTACGTCCGGCCCACCCTCTATGTGGATATTAAAACAAAGATGGAGCGTGCATGGCAGTACTACGATCAGGATTTCCAGCGCAAGACGGAAGGTACTCGCGACTGTGTGACAATCTATGCCTATGGTCAAAGCGGGACCGGCAAGTCCACGATTTGCCGTCTGTACGCCAAGGAACTGGGCTTGACTGTTTACAAGGCTACCTGCGGTAAGGATTGCTTTGATGAGTACCAAGACGAACAATCCGTGATCCTGGACGATCTCCGCCCATATGAACCGTTCTCCCATTTGCAGCTCCTGGACCTGACAGACCCGCATTATCTTTCCAAAGCACAGGCGCGGTACAAGAATAAGATTTTGAAAAACTCTTTTGTTTTTATCACATCTGTTCTTTCGCCTCAAGCGCTGTGGAATGGGTTTGGTCTTTCCGCCATTGACAGCAGTGTACAGTTTTACCGCCGCATTGCAGAGCTGTGGGAGGTCACGAAAGACACCATCTATATCTACAAGTATATGAATGGTGAATTTCAGCTGACCGGCACTGCGCCGAACCCCGTTCCGGAGTATATCCGGCAGCAGAAGCCGTCCCGCAGTGAAACTTTACAATCTTCTGGCATTTTTCAGAAAATTCATACCGAATATAAACAGATGGGGTCACAACAAACGCCATCTGCCAACAGAACTCTGAACAGTCCTTTGCGTGCGGAAAAGCCGGGTGTTGATGACGATGATGACATTGACCTTGGCATTTCCGAGATCCCTATTGAATCTTTAGAATATCTTGACATTGAGCAAGAGACACCATTTTAACAAAATCTTTCATTATGGAGGTTTATATATCATGAGAACCAAAGTGTTAGAAGAATTGAACGCTGAGAACAGGGTTGCCTATCTCCGCGCTCGGTTTGCCGATGGCCTCCGGGCCATTTCCTCCAGCCCTGCAAAGGCCGTCCTGGTCACGTTGTATTGGGTCGCCGCTCTGCTTCTGCTGCTCCATGCAGCAGCTCCCACAGACAGCGTGCTTGGACACTTGATGCAGCCGCTGGCTTGTATCCTGGTAGTCCTCGGCTCTATCGTCCTCTTTGCCGTAGCGGTCACTATTTCCGCAGTCCCAAAGGGTGCATACCGCACCGCCAACGCCTTTCAGCGTATCGGCCTGACTAATTCCGCTGGAGAACCGCCATTGCCTACTAAACGCCGTCAGGAGGGCGAGAAAACTGTTGTGGAGGTATTCACACAGGGTATCCCCATTACCACCTTCCTGGACAACATAGATGCCTTGGAGAGCGCCTTGAATCATCGCGTCACCAAGATAGAACCGGGGAAGGGAAAGCAGAGTATCTGTCTGCACTTAGCCCCAGGAGATACAGAACTTCCAGAGAAGGTCTATCTGCCGCAGCAACTGTCTGTACCGACAGAAATCCTGCTGGGCGAATCTCTGGACGGACCTGTCACCTGGGACCCGGATAAGGTACCTCACCTCCTGGTAGGAGGCTCTACCGGCAGCGGAAAAACTACGTTGGTCAAATCCATTATTTTTCAGTTTGTCTGCATGACCGACAGTGATGGGAAACCGGCTGCGGAGGTCTATGTCTCCGATCTCAAGGGTGGCCTGGATTATCCCGTCCACTGGCGGAACCGTGATTGTTCTTTCGCCGTCACTGCGGGTGATACATTGGCGGTGTCCAGCCATATTGTTCAGGAAATGAACCGCCGGATGGACATGTTTAAGCAGGTCAGCAACTGCGAAGGCGTTCCATGCTCCAGCTTGAAAGATTTTAACCTTCTCCGTCCAGATGGCAAGCTTCGCCGCATTCTTCTGGTGGTTGACGAAATTGCGGAGCTGACCGACACAACCGGCATGGATAAACCCCACAAGGAGGAAGTCGCCGCAATCGTCAGCAATCTTGCCACCATTGCCCGCTTGGGCCGGGCGTTCGGCATCCATTTGGTCGTCTCCACCCAGCGGCCAGATGCCATGGTTGTCCCTGGGCAAATCAAAAATAATCTGGATGGGCGCATCTGCGGCAAGGCCGATAATGTTCTCTCTCAAATCATCCTGGACAGCACAGATGCAGCGGACCGTATCCCAAAGGATAGCCAGGGTCTTTTCCTTGATCAGGACGGCACCCTCTTTCGCGGCTATCTGTT
>Ga0224747_10009_pt1 | contig 28118 bp, 19 predicted proteins | sample LIM_F_Water_Pos_FD_182999 | JGI IMG/M metagenome (GOLD analysis project Ga0224747, IMG submission 182999) | Enriched cells from gastrointestinal tract of the lab mouse from Pacific Northwest National Laboratory (PNNL), Richland, Washington... | ecosystem: Host-associated > Mammals > Digestive... | reverse complement strand
GCCGGAATACTTGCGGATTGAGAAGGAGACGATGGGAATGGAAGGAAAGATGACGGCTGAACGGGCGCTTGAGAGCCATCTGCGGCAGGGGGAGCGGGTTTGCTGGCAGAGCGGGACAAAGGCGTTCCCCCTTCTGGAGAAGGGGGAGAGCTGGAAGATTATCGGAAAGTGGATCGGCACGGTGGCTGCGGCCGCCGCGCTTTTGGCGCTGTACACCGGCCAGGGCCGGGAGTGGAGCGTCAAAGCCGTGGCGGTGATCCTGCTGATTGCGGTTTTGATGCTGCTCTCCCCGGTGATTGAGCGGTACAGCCTGCTGGGCCAGCGGTATTGGATCACAGACCAGAGGGCTATTTTGATGACCCGGGATCAGACCTTCTACTACATGGAGCTGTTGGAGATTGATGACTTCCAGCTGCTGCGGGACCGGACGGCAGGGGACTGCCTGGTGCTGGGCGGGTGCCTCTTTGAGGAGGTGGACCGGCAGCTCCGCTGGCGGGCCTGTCACCCCAAGACGGATATTCAGAACGACAGCCAGCGGGGGCTGGCCCAGGGCCTGGCGTTTTTCTCCGTGGAGGACGGGGCGAAAGCGGCGGAATGCCTGCGCCGGTGCCGGGCCGCCTGATTTTCCGGTTTCGGAAGTGCGCGAAAAAACCTCGCTGAAAAGCGAGGTTTTTTGCATCGTGATGTCAATTGTGATCCGCGGGGTTCAGGACTTGCTCCAGAGCCGCCAGGGCCTCCGCCGCGTCAACGCCCTCGGCGGTGATGTCCACGCTCGTTCCGTACTCCAGCCTCATGGACAGCAGGCCCAGCAGGCTTTTGGCGTTGACGCTGTTGTTTTTCCGGGAGACGGTGATGTGACTAGTGAACTCGTTGGCCTTTTTGATGAAAAATGTGGCGGCGTTATTCAGGTGCTCATTGGGAATATGTACGACTACAGTTTTTCTCAACAAATCTCTCACCCTCATGTTCAGTTATTGCAGATTAGTATACCACATTTTTGGCGAAAGGCCATAATTTATTAAAGAAATGAATGACCATAGAATGGACAAATATTTTTGACGGAACCTGTCCCATATCCGGCAGAATGACAGAGGCAGGATGACAGAGAGCTAGAGTCCGTAGACACGGAGGGCGTTTTCATAGAAAACGGCGTCCCAGTGCTCCGGCGGCACCAGGCGCCGGATGAAAGCGAGGTATTTTTCCGGGTCGACAATGGGCCAGTCGGAGCCGTACAGGAGCCGGTCCCAGCAGCCCGCGGCGGCCAGCCAGGTTCGCAGAAGGGCGGCATAGCCGGACTGCTCCCGGAACCATATATCCAGGTCCACCGGGTCCTCCAGCAGACCGGAGAGGTCGGCGGATACGTTGGGATTTTTCACCAGCACCGCTGCGGCGGCCTCCAGAAATGGGGCTCCGAAGTGGCACATGACAAAGCGGACACCGGGGTGGTCCGCGGCGGCCTCGTCCAGGGCCAGGGGGTGGCAGTATTTCAGGTGGGCGCGGGGGAAGGCGGTGAGCCCCATGTGGACTGCTACCGGCTTTTGATAGGACTGAGCCAGCTGGTAAATAGGCTGATACAGCGGATCGGACAGGGAGATTTTGTTGTATCCCGGGTAGAGTTTGACGCCGCAGCACTTCTCCCGCCGCAGATGGGATTCCACCTGGGCGGCCAAGTCCGGCGGTGTTTTCCGGCCCTCCTCCAGCATTCGCCCGTCCAGCCCCACACAGTAGTGAAGGAGATCCGTGGGGTAGTTGTGGTACTCCGCGGCCAGGCTGCGGTTTCCCATGACCACGCCGCGGACGATCCCCAGAGGTTCCCAGAGATGGCGGAGAGCGGCCTCCGCCTCTGCGGAGCAGGCCGCCGTGGCAGCGTCATCCTCTGGGAAAATATGGAGGTGAGCGTCAATGATTTTCATGGGGGATCTCCTTTCAAACTGCGCTTTTCTCCACTATAAACCCGGTGGGGCCAAAAAACAAGAAAAAACTGTTGACAAATTGAGTATAATCGTGTATTCTATATTTGTTCCGCTACGGACGATTAGCTCAGCTGGCTAGAGCACCTGCTTGACGTGCAGGGGGTCACAGGTTCGAGTCCTGTATCGTCCACCATGAAAACCGCTGTTTCTGCGAGGAAACGGCGGTTTTTCTTAATTTTTTGGGCGATTTTGCGGCGAGGTTTATCAGTCCGTGTTCGCCTTGACCACAGTTCCAGCCACAGACAGGGAAAAAATTGCCCTCCGGGAAGCCTTGTCCCGGAGGGCGGCTACATTCTATTCAACCTGTTTTTGCCTGGGCTCGCAGGAGGGCTGTCTCCTCCTTCATCTCCGTGATCAACCGCGCCAGCTTCTCCTCACACTCCTCCTCGCTGTGGGCGTAGACATTCCGGGTCATACGTTTGCCGTTGACCTTGGGAGAATACCGTCCCTCCCAGAGCTGATCTCTGATCCGTGAAATACAACCGGTCCCCGGCTTGCGGTATTTACCCTTGACTGCCTGGAAACTGGTGCGGACGGGCTTCTCCCGAACCATCGTATCCGGCCGGGGCTCCGCTTTGGCGATGGCGAAGTCGATCTTTGCCGCCGCCGACTGCCGCATCCCGTCGGTGACGTGGGCGTAGACGTTCAGCGTCGTGGCGCTGGAGACGTGGCCGATGATGGCAGACAGGGTCTTGACGTCCATCCCGTGCTCCAGGGCGTTGGTGGCGAAGGTGTGCCGGAGGTCATGGAAGCGGACGTGTTTGCAGCCGGCCCGCTCCAGGATGGTGGACAGCTTCTTCCGGACGGCGGCGGGATCCCGGGGAGAATCCTCTTTCCTGGGTGAGGGAAACATCCACCGGGACCCCGTACACTGACGGTGGTTTTTCAGGATGTCCAGAATCACTTTCGGAAGGATGATGCTTCGGCTGGAGGATCGGGTCTTGGGCTGGGTGATTGTCAGTTCTCCCCGGATCCGCTGTACCTGCCGTGTGATCCGCAGTTCTCCGGTCTGGAAGTCCAGATCATCCCATTGGAGCGCCAGCAGCTCCCCGCGGCGCAGGCCGGTGGTCAGATCCAGAAGCAGAAGCTCATAGCAGCCGTCCTCTTTTGCCTGAATGAGCAATCGCTGCATCTCCTCCTGGGCCAGCACCTGCATCTCTTTGGGATGGGTCGTGGGCGCCTTGCAGGCGGCGGCCGGATTCTTCAGAAGCAGTCCCTGGGACACCGCCTTGTCCAGCGCCGCGCGGCAGGTCACATGGCAGCATTTCACCATGCGGTCCGACAGCCCGGGGCCGTACCTCTCCGGCTGGAGAAGCCGTCCGCCCTGCTTGAGGCGGATATAGAATTGCTGGAGATCTGCGGAGGTGAGCTTGGTCAGCGGGATATGTCCAATTTCCGGAATGATGTGCTGGTAGATACGGTTTTCATAGTCGGTCTGTGTCTTGGGGCTGATCGTCGGCTTGCAGTCGCTCCGGTACCAGTGATCCAGCCATGCCCCGAAGGTTATGCCGGCTTTGGGCTGCTTTGGCACAGCGCCCTTGATGCTGTTTCTCAGCGCCTTGAGTTTTTCCTGGCACTCCCGGCGGGTTTGCGCCAGGACGTTTTTCGTTTTCGGCAGGCCCTTTTCATTGCGTCCGATGACCACCCGCCCCTCCCAGCGGCCGTCTTTCCGCAGGTGGATGCTGCCGTTTCCACGCTTGGTTTTCTGCTTTCCCATGAGCCCCTCCTTAGAGAATGTCCTGAATAAAATCGCCCACGATCCCTGCGGCATGACGCTGCATATCGCCGGTAACATGGGCGTAGGTGTCCAGCGTGAAGCTGGCTTTTGTGTGGCCCAGAATACCGGAGAGGGTCTTGGCGTCCACCCCTCCGGCCAGGGCGTGTGTGGCGAAGGTGTGCCGGAGATCGTGGAAGCGGATATTGGGCAGTCCGGCTTCTTCCAGGAGTTTTTTCAGCCGCCGGTAGGCGCCGCCAGGATGCGTGGGATTTTCCGGTTTGAGTGGATCGGGAAAGATCCACTCTGTCAGCGCGGCGCGTTTTCTCTCCCGCAGAAGCTGGACCGTGCTTTTGGGGAGCAGGATGGCCCGCATTCCGGCATAGGTCTTGGTGTCTCCCTCGCTCAGTCCGCCGCCTTTCTTCATATGGATCGTGCGGCGGACGTTCAGTGTTCCGGTCTCGCTGTCAAAATCTCTCCATTTCAGACCGCACAGCTCTCCCCGCCGCAGGCCGGTGGTCAGCTCCACATAGAAGAAGTCGTGCCAGAGCGGGTCCCGACTGATTGCCGCCATCAGCGTGTCCAGCTGGTCGTTGTTGAGGATACCCTTCGGACTGCGCGGCAGTTTGGGCGGCGTCACGCCCTCGGCGGGATTGGCAGGCAGAAGGCCCTCCTCCACCGCGGTTTTCAGCGCGTGGTGAAGGGTCGTGTGGATGCCGTGGACAGTGGCGGGCGCGAGGCCGCTGCTCTGCCTTCTGGAGAGACGGCCGTGTTCCAGGAGATGGGCGTACAGATCATTCAAATCAGCGGGTGTAATTTTTGTCAGCTGTTTCTGCCCCAGGCGGGGCTTGACATGGTTGTTCAGGTCCCGCCGGTACCCGTCCAGCGTATCGCCGCGGACGGTCCCGGCCATGCGCCGGTCCAGCCATTGATCCAGCCACTCAGAGAGGGTCATTCGGCTCTGCTCCGTCAGATCAATGCCCTGGTAGGCGTCGATGTTCTGACGGAGCTTCGCCGTCAGCTCTTTCTGGGTATCGGCATAGATGTAGCGGAAGATGGAATCGCCGTTATTTTTGTGGCCCACCACGATCCGGCCCTCCCAGCGTCCGTCGTCCCGCTTGCGTACCATGCCGTCGCCGGACGGTCTTCGTTTGCTCATATGGAATCGTCTCCTTTCCAACTGCACAACATACCAGCACGCCGTGCCAATAGCCAGTGGTAAAGGGCAGAGTTATCAGAAACTTATCATTTGATGGGGGCCGTCTTTCTTTGCAGACGGAGGTGCAATTCAGCCCATCGTCATAGTCGGGCCAAGGGCTGGCTCGTCATGATCGTTCGCCTTGTGACCCATGGCGATTTTCTTTTCTCTGATCTGAGCCAGCCGCTTGCGGTCGATCCGGATGCCGCCGAGGACAGACGGAGCTGGGGCCTGATCCTGAAAGATCCGGCCCATGTGGTGGAGCAGCCGGGTAACCGACAGCATGAGCGAGGGCGGCTCCAGGCTGTTCCAGCGCTCCAGGAAGAATTGAGCATACTCGTTGCCCTGAGCGGCAGACTGTGCGAACCGATAACGGGCTTCCACCTTATCACCGCGCTCCAGGCAGAGCTTGCCCAGAGCGTATTGGGCGTACTGGTTTCCAGTTTCAGCGGACTGGGTGAGGTACCCCACCGCTTTGGCGGTGTCTCTTTCCACGATCTCGCCTTTGAGATATTCTTTGCCCAGCCGATAGGCGGCACAGTCATTCCCGTTTTGAGCGGCATACTCCAACCATTGCACACCCAATCCTGGATCATGGATTTCCGGATCATCAGAGAGAAGCAGCACACCCAACTCATACTGTGCCGCAATCACACTTTGACGAGCAGCCTGCTCAAACCAACCTGCGGCTTCCACACTGTCAGGGATCAGCACCGGGCCGTCCCGGTAGAGTATGCCCACAAGATACTGTGCGTCAGGATTGCCATTCTCGGCTTTGGTCATGAGCTGTGCCGCCGCTTCATCTCTATCCGGCATCGAGGCCGTGTCATCTTGGGCCACCATCCACAGTTCCCAGCAGTCGTATGACAGGTCAGAGAACTCGGCGGACTCATCCATATCCGCATCCTCAAAAGTGATCTTGCCCATGCGAATGTTTTCGGCCTCGTGTATGACAGCGTTCTTGATAGACCGGAATTCTTTCTGCTGGGACAGTGGTGGCCGCTGGCGTTCCTTCTCGGAATAGAAATCGTTGATCTGACATTGGAGATTCCACCAGATCTGATAGCACTCGTCGATAACCGGCAGCTGTTCCAGCTGATCAACAATCTCATCCACGGTTTCCTTTACGGCTTTGGGAAGGTAACCATAGGTTTTCTTGCCTTTCACCGTTTCCAACTGATTGACCAGCCTCATCATCAGCGTCTCCACTTCAGGGTGATCGCCAATGCCCTGCTGCATTTTCTGCGCCAGAGCTTTCATTTCTTCTCGGGCCCTGCGCACCAAGTCATCTCTGGAAGCGGACTTCTGCTCATAGGTGTGGAGCATCTCCTGCTTGAAAATATCGTTGGTCAGCGCGGACTTGATCTTCTTGATTCCGTCTTTGGAGAGATAAGCCTGTCCCGGCTTTGCAGACCACGCCATCATGTGGATGTGGGGGTGGCCGCCCTCGTCGTGGAAGGCGGCGTACCAGCGGAAGTCACTGGGCGGGATCTTCATGGCGGAGGCGATCTTGTTGCGGTGAGTACGGATCAGGTTTCGCCATTGGGCGGCGTGATCGTATCCCAGCCGCTCGGCATCCTCACGCTTGAGAGAAATGATGTGTGTCCAGATGTTGCCAGTGTATTCGTTCAGCTCTTTCATGGCGGCGTCCATATCCACGCTGTCCTCGTCCCCGAAGAGGCCGTGCGAGCGCGGGCGCTCCGTCATGTACTCCATGTAGCCGGAGGGCAGCGGTTCTACACCCTCGCGGGTGCCGATGTACTTCAGATAACCGCCAGCGCCGCCGCCCTTGATGTAGGGGCTCTTGACGATCAGCCTTGCCATTGATCATCACCTTCCGCACCCTGCACCCACTCTTTTTCCTTCTGCTCAAAGGTCAGCAGGCCATTGGTGGCTTTCACATTCTTCACGCTGTTTGAGCGAAGCCGCCGCAGGTAATCCGCGTCCACCTGGATGCAGTCAAGAACGGCGCTCATGCCCATGTCCGTTTCCACGGCTAGCTTGTAGAGGATCCGCGCCATGCGGTCCTCCAGCAGACTCAGCCGTCCGTCGATAGCGGACTGAATGGCCGCCGGGAGGACGCCGTTCTCCTGACCGGCCAGGTAGTCAGCGTAGAAGTTCACCGCTCTCTCCACAAACTCATTCCGGCTTTGGCAGCCGCTCTTCTTGTACCAGCATTCGATTTTCCACCGGGTTACATCATCCAGCCGCAGCGGAAACCGATTTTCCTCTTTCTTGCTCATAAACCCTCCGTTTCTGCCCAAAGACGCCGCCCCAAAGCCTTGCGGCAGGCGGGATTGGCCCTTGGGCGACCTCAATCTCTTTTTTCTTCTCTGCCTGTGACGCCATCCCCGTCCCCCGTAAACTGCCCGCACTGCGGGCAGAAGTGGTCGGCGGGGCGGCACAAGACGCCGCGCCTTTATCCTGCTTTCCTTCGTCCCTCGCCCTGCTTTCCTTCGTCCCTCGCCCTGCGCCTCTCAAGGGCCGCACAGCGGTTTGCACCGTTGGGACGGGTCAGGTGCTGCTGAAGCGGGGATCGGGGCACACAAGGCATCTCTGGGGTGACGGCGGTCGTATTCCTTTTGCCGTTGGAGGGTACGTCTGCGCCTCACCTCTAGCTCCAAACGTTGAAGCTGCCGTTGGTGAAACGTATCCACCGCCGGCCTCACCGGAAGAATTGTGTAGAGGTTGTTGCCTTTCCACTTCATCCCGTGCTTGTCGAAATAGCTGCTGGACTCCACAGTGATGAGCCCCGTCTCCAACAGCGTGTTGACACTTTTTATCGCAGTGTTCTTTGCCAGCCCCGTCGCGGCGGCGATGGTGTTGTAGCTGGGATGACAGGTGTGCGTCCGGCGGTCCTCGATTAGCAGCAGGTAGGCGTAGACCATAAACGCAGAGGGTGGAAGCCGCAGCAGGAATACCTCGTTGGGCAGAGTGAAAAATTTTACGTCCTCACACTTGAGCGCAGGAGTACCATCTTCACTGACGATCCCTTTCCTTACCAGAGCAGCCAGATGCTTTCTCACTGTATCCGCCGTCATATGAATGCCTGCCGAAATTACATCCGGAGTGAGTGTACTGGTAGAGGGGCGATAGCAGAGATAGGAAAAAATTAGGAACTCAATTGGCTTGAGTTTGTATTCCCACACCGAATTGGGCATAGCGAATCGGTAGTGCTGCGGGTCACGGCGGAGCCAGCTGATAGGCATTGCGCGCCGCCTCATTGCTGCGTCCCTCCAGTTGTGTTCTGCTCCACCCACTGGATGAACTTCTCCTTAGGAACCACCATGCGGCTGCCGACTCTCAGCACTGGGAAGCCGGGCGTGTGCATCAGCTCGTAACCGCTGGACGGCGAAACACCCAGCACCTGCGATACCATACTTGCATTGAGGAACAGGGGCAGGTCATCGTAACTCTTGCAATTTGATATTTTCATTGCAGTGCCTCCTTCAAAATTTTTCTTGCGTTTCGGAGGCCGCTCTGTTAGACTGTTCTCAGATCAAGCTGTGTTTTCCGAAACGCGGCGGGCCGCTGAACTGTTGCAGCAGTTCAGCGGCTTTTTATTCGAACTGTCTTTGCTTTTGATTGGCCATACACCGTACCCGTTCCTGCCCTGTGGCCTTGTTTGACCCCCACGGCGTTTTCCTCGACCTTGGCGCGCTCGGCTGTTCCCAGCATCCTGGCGTCGCTTCCCCGGTGAGTATCGTCTTTGGTGATGGGTATTCAGTTTTCGAGGTGCAGATAATGGTTGACGATTTATTCCTGTCATGATATAGTCTATCTATCCGCAGGGGTATCGTAACACAGCGAAGCGGTGTTGTCAATATATTTGATTAAAATAATCGTCTATTTTGTGAGAGGAGAAATTCTGATGAATTTTCCGAGACTTACTTTTCCATTGACTGTGGACTTTGGCGATACAGAATATTGGATCGGAGAACAGGGGCCTTTCAAATACGGCTCTGCGGTGACGGCGTTTTTCATCGGAGAGGACATCGGGGAGGTTTCCAACGACGGCATCCCTCTGATGCGGGAGCTGGAGCAGCAGCTTCAGACTTTCGGCAGTCATCTCAAGCCCTATGTGAGAGATCGGGAAATAGACGCGGCGGTGTTTCTCTGTCCGGAGGAGCATGCGGCTACCTGTTCGGTCTGTTTTGCCTTTCATCCAACGGCTGGCCACATTGGAATTATGACAGAGCGGTACAGCTTTTCCTCTTTGCATGATTTTCTCTTTGTGGAGCTGGGTAAGGCGATCCTTCGAGGCAGCGCGCCCCGGCAGTGCCGGCTGTGCGGGCGCTGGTTTCTCCATGAGCAGGGAGACCGGGCGATGTACTGTGAGCGCATCGCCCCCGGTGAGACGGAGCAGACCTGCCGGGAAATCGGGGCGCGGGCGGTCTTTGAGAAAAAAATTCAGGACGAGGACACCTGGAAACTTTACAAGCGAGCGTATAAAAAGTACTATGCTAGGTACATGAAGGGGAACATGAGCGAGGAGGCTTTCAAGACCTGGGCGGCGCAAGCCGCGAGGGATCGGGACGCGGCCATTGAGCAAGTGAAAGCGGCCTTGGACGAGAATCTGAAAGCGCAAGTCATTGAGCGGCTGAAAGAGGAATTGAACCGTCAGTAAGTACTGCTCTATCTTTGGAGACACTGGTGCAGCAAACATTTCGACAGGGAGGAACTGATATGTCTATTTTGGGTGCGATCATTGTCCCTCACCCGCCTTTGATTATCCCTGCGGTGGGACGCGGGCGGGAGCGGGAGGTCCAGGCCACCATTGATGCCTACCAAGCTACCGCGGAACAAGTTGCGGCCTGGAAGCCGGAGGTGCTGATCATCACCTCTCCCCACCAGATTATGTACGCCGACTATTTCCATATCTCACCGGGCCGTGGCGCCGCCGGAGACATGTCCGCCTTTGGCGCGGCCCAGACCAAACTGCGTGTAGAGTATGACGCCCCGCTGCGCCGCGAGATCATCCGCCGTGCGGAGGCCGCCGGCCTGCGGGCCGGGACGCTGGGCGAGCGGGACCCGTCCCTGGACCACGGCACCTTTCTGCCTCTGTACTTTTTGCAGGAGGCCGGGTTGGACTGCCCCATCCTACGCATCGGCCTGTCCGGATTTTCTCCGCTGGATCACTACCGGCTGGGCCAGTGCATCGCCCAGGCTGTGGATGCCCTGGGCCGCCGAGCGGTGTTCGTCGCCAGCGGAGACCTTTCCCATAAGCTAAGAAATGACGGCCCTTACGGCTACACCCCGGAGGGGCCGGAGTTTGACCGTCAGATCACCGAGGCCATGGCCGCCGGGGATTTCCTGCGCTTTTTGACCATGGACCCAGCCCTCTGCGAACGGGCGGCGGAGTGCGGCCTGCGTTCCTTTCAGATCATGGCCGGTGCGTTGGACGGACAGGCTGTGGAATCAAAGCTCCTCAGCTACGAGGGCGTCACCGGCGTGGGTTACGGGGTAGCCACGTTCACTGTCATCGGCCCGGACGAAGGCCGCCGGTTTGGGGAACAGTGTGAGGAACTGGAGCGAGCCCGATTGGCAGAGAAAAAGGCCTCCGAGGCCCCCTGGGTCAAGCTGGCCCGGATGTCCCTGGAGACCTTTGTGAAAACGGGAAAGCGGCTGCAGTGTCTGCCGGAGGGCCTGCCCGCAGAGATGACTGGGCAGGCCGCCGGGACCTTTGTCTCCCTCCACGCCCACGGCCAGCTCCGGGGCTGTATCGGGACCACCGGGCCGACCACGGAAAATGTAGCCTGGGAGATCGTCCAGAATGCCGTCTCCACCTGTGCCCGGGACCCGCGCTTTCCGCCGGTGACTGTGGCAGAGTTGGACAACCTGGAGTACAGCGTGGACGTGCTGGGCCAGCCGGAACCGATTGTCTCCCCAGACCAGCTGGACGTGAAAAAGTACGGCGTGATTGTTTCCTGCGGCAGCCGCCGGGGACTGCTGCTGCCCGACCTGAAGGGCGTAGACACGGTGGAGCAGCAGATTGACATTGCCCGGCAGAAGGGCGGCATCAACTCCCGGGAGAAGTACACCCTGGAGCGGTTCGAGGTGGTGCGGCACATATGATCTGCGAGTTGTGTTTCCATCACTGCGACCTGTCCGAGGGACAGACCGGTTTCTGCCGGGCCAGGGCCTGCCGGAATGGGGCCATTGTCCCTCTGAACTACGGCAAGGTGACCAGCCTGGCCCTGGACCCCATTGAGAAAAAGCCGTTGCGGCGGTTCCATCCCGGCAGCAGGATTTTGTCCGTGGGTAGCTTCGGATGTAACTTGCGCTGCCCATTTTGCCAGAACCATGAGATTTCCATGTGTGGAGATGGGGAGCTTGAGACAGCAGAGGTTTCCCCGGAGGCGCTGGCCGGTAAGGCGCAGGAGCTGCGGCCATACGGCAGCATCGGGGTAGCCTACACCTACAATGAGCCGTTGCTTGGCTATGAGTACGTCCGGGACTGTGCCGCTCTGGTCCATGAGCGGGGTATGGTCAACGTACTGGTGACCAACGGCACCATTGAGGAGGCCCCCTGGCGGGCGTTGCTCCCGTTGATCGATGCCGCTAACATTGATCTGAAAGGCTTTACCCCGGAGTGGTATCGAAAGCTGGGCGGTGATCTGGAGACGGTGAAGCGCTCCATCTCCTTGGCGGCGGGGCAATGCCATGTGGAGGTGACCACGCTCCTGATCCCCGGTGAAAATGACAGCGAGGAGGAAATCAGGAACTTGGCCCAATGGCTGGCGTCGGTGGACCGGAACATCCCTCTGCATCTGTCTCGGTTCTTTCCACGGTATCGGATGATGGACAAGACACCCGCTCTAGTGGAGCGGGTGTACCGGCTGGCCGATGTGGCGAGGGAGTACCTGCCTTTTGTCTATACGGGGAATTGCTGATGAAATCAGGATTGTACCCCATCTATTCAAAAATATGATGTAATAAAACAGAGGTAGAGTTTGAAGACATGGCCTCTTAACTCTATCTCTGCTTCCTTAATCATGATTCACATATGCGGTATCGCGCCGAAGTTCCCATTGCAAAGGTTTTCAACATGTACAGGACCACGCAGCGGCGTCAGGAACGTTTTGCCGCCTCTGCGCATAGATTGTACCGAGCAAGGGGGCTCGCGATGGTTCGCGAGCTCCCGTTTTTTAGGAGGGACAACATATGTGCGGAATCGCCGGAATGATTGACTTTGAGCAGGACCTGCGGGAGCGGGAGAAAACGCTGCTGGAAATGCAGTCCGTCTTACGCAGGCGGGGGCCGGATGAAGACGGGATCTACCTGAGCCCGCGGGCGGCCCTGGCCCATGTCCGACTGTGCGTGGTGGACCCGGAAAATAGCCGTCAGCCCATGACCGCCCGCCGAAACGGCCAGACCTGCACCCTGGTTTACAACGGAGAGCTGTACAACACGCCGGAGCTGCGCCGGGAGTTGACGGAAGCGGGCTGGGAGTTTGACGGTCACTCGGATACGGAGATGCTGCTGAAAGCCTGCATGGAGTGGGGGCCCGCGTGTGTAGACCGCCTGAACGGCATTTTCGCCTTTGCGGTCTGGGATGGGGAAACGCTGTTTCTGGCCCGGGATCGGATGGGGGTAAAGCCTCTTTTTTACTCGGTGACGGCGGATGGAACCTTGGTATTCGCCTCGGAGATCAAAGCAATTCTGCGGCACCCGGATATTCCGCCGGAGGTGGATGCGGAGGGCGCGGCGGAGCTGCTTCTGATCGGCCCGGGCCGGACGCCGGGGCAGGGGGTTTTCCGGAATGTACGGGAGCTGCTGCCGGGACAGTGCGGCGTTTTTGACCGGGAGGGCCTGCGGCTGTGGAACTATTGGAAACTCACCGCCCGGCCCCACCTGGAAAATGAGGCGGACACCGTGGCGCATGTTCGCTGCCTGGTCCGGGACGCCATCCGAAGGCAGCTGGTCAGCGATGTGCCCATCGGAACTTTCCTCTCCGGCGGATTGGATTCCAGCGTGATTTCCGCCGTGGCGGCGGAGACCCTGGGAGAGCGTGGGGAGCGGCTGAGGACCTTCTCGGTGGATTACCGGGAGAATGACCGCTATTTCACCGCCGGAAAATTTCAGCCCTCCGCCGACGGGCCCTATATCGAAGCGATGGCGGACTGTTTGGATACCCTGCATACCAATGTGGTGTTAGATCCCGTCCAGGTGGCCGCGGCCTTGGATGACGCCGCGGAGGCCCGGGACCTTCCGGGAATGGCGGACGTGGATTCGTCGCTGCTGCTGTTCTGCCGGGAGGTGCGCGGGGATGTGACGGTGGCCCTCTCCGGAGAGTGCGCCGACGAGATTTTCGGAGGCTATCCCTGGTTCCGGGACCCGGCGGTCCGGGCGGAGAACGGATTCCCCTGGGCGCAGTCCACGGCTTGGCGGGCGTCTTTCCTGACGCCGGAGTACGCCCAGGGATTGGACGCCGATGAGTTTGTCCGACAGCGCTGGCAGAAGACGCTGGCGGAGACGGACTGCCTGGACGACGATACGCCGGAGCAGAAGCGGGTCCGTCGGCTCACACGGCTGAATATGGACTGGTTTATGCAAACGCTTCTGGACCGGAAAGACCGCATGAGCATGTGGAGCGCGCTGGAAGTCCGTGTGCCGTTTTGCGACTGGCAGATTGTGGAGTATTTGTACAATGTGCCGCCCGCGCTTCGGGAGCTTGGGGGACAGGAGAAGGGTCTGCTCCGGTCCGCGGCGGCGGACTGGCTGCCAAAATCCGTGCTCCATCGGAAAAAAAGTCCCTATCCCAAGACCGTTCATCCCATCTATCTGGAGACGGTCGCCCGGAGGCTGCGCCGGCTGCTGGACGACGGAAACCCGCCTCTTTTTGCCCTGGTCCGCCGGGAGGCGCTGGAGAATCTTTTGACTTACGAGAGTCCCTGGCCCTGGTATGGCCAGCTGATGAGCCGGCCTCAGACGATCGCTTACTTTTTGCAGATGGATCACTGGCTGCGAGCCTATCAGGTCCAGCTGCTGTAAGCGGGAATCCAAACTCGGAACCGGTCACGTTGACAAAAAGGCGCCCCGGAATCGGGGGATTCCGGGGCGCCTTTCTTACATCTCATGAAAATGCCCTGTTGAGGAGGCCTTTTTGGCGTTCCTCTTTTGAACAGCTTTGTTGTACTGTGTCAAATTAGTACTGCCAATAGAAGAGTGCTGACGTTTACAAAATACCAAATATTTGTTCACACAATATGCGATTTTATATTTTAGTGTACCATTTCAGATGGACGCGATACAATGGCAGTATCATGATGCGGGAGGCAATCTTATGAATCGGTACAATATCAGCGCGGCTTTGGCTCCGCTGGAGAAGAAAATGGACGGGGATGTCCTTGTTCTGCTGACGTCGGAGGAACTGGAGCGGGGCGTCTCCATCCCCGGCCTGGAGCGTGTCCTTTGCCACACGCCCTCTGCGCGGGATGCCCGTGTATGCAAAGCGGAAGCCCGGCACAACTGCCTGTGCGGAACGATTGTGACCCCCAGGCGCACACGGGACGGCGTTCCCATCGCGTTCGGCTATCTTCTGACTCCCGGATGGGTGGTACTGTGCGATGATACCGGGACGGCCCGCTCCGCCGTGCAGCGCCTCCGGAAAGAGAACGCACACCTGGAAAACGGTATCGGCGGATTTTTTTATGAATTTATAGAATTGCTGATCGCAAAGGATTTGCACCACCTCCAAGGCATTGGAGACCGTCTGGAGCAGCTGGAGGATCAGGTCCTGTCCGGCGGGATGGAGGGGTTTAACCCCAGGATGACGGCGCTGCGCAAGGAGATTGCCGGCTGGATGCGGTACTACACCCAGCTGGACGATATGGTCTGTGAGTTTCAGGAAAATGAAAACGGGTACTTCAGCGAAAGAGAACTTCGTATGTTCCACATGGCGGAGAAGCGGATCGGGCGTCTGAACAGCGAGGCACAGCTGCTCCGGGAATACGGCCTGCAGCTGCGGGAGCTGTTCCAGGCGGAAATAGACATCCGCCAGAACCGGATTATGAAGATTCTTACCATCGTGACTACGACTTTCCTTCCCCTGTCCCTGGTAGCCGGGTGGTACGGGATGAATTTTACCGGAATGCCGGAGCTGACATGGAAATATGGATATCCAGCGGTCATCATTGGCAGTGCGCTGATCGTGTTCCTCTGCTTGTGGATTATGAAGAAGAAACGATTTTGGTAGTCCTTCTACCTGAAGGCCTTTTCCTCTGGTGACATTGCGGTACCTCCCATTACGAAAAGAAATCGGCGGAGGGACTGCGCTATATGAACATCATTGGCCACGTGTCCAGAAAAATGACGGCCGTCATCTTTGTGTTCCATGTAAAACCGCGGAGTCCTGTCAGTCGACAGAACTCCGCGGCTTTTTGTAAGAGCCTATCCCAAAATTACCCGCACACTGCTCGTGCCGCATATTTTCCGCCATACTGCGTTGATTTTCCTTGCCGGGCGTCAGCCCGCCTGCGAAAAATCGCCTTGTTTGGCAAAAAATCTGCGGCACGATCAGCGCACGGCTAATTTCGGGATAGGTTCTAAGTCTTTTAGCCGTTCGGAAACTGCTGCTCCGCGTATGCCAAACCGCTTTTTGCTTCTCAGAGAATTTTGCCGCCCGGTCCCGTTCCCCCTGTTATCTCACGCCAAACAGCAGGTCGCCATAGGTGGGGAATGGCCAGTATCTCTTTGCGGTGATGGTCTCCGCCTCATCGCAAGCCCGGCGCAGCCGGTCCATCTGCGGCAGCACCCGGTCCCGGATGCCCTCGGACTCCGTCCTTATATCGTTGGCTTCCGCCAGCTCTTCCACCAGCTGCTCCAGCTCCGCTGTCCTGGCGGCAATCTGATCGGTGAGACCGGACAGCTTCTCCAACAACGCTGTCTCATACGCGCAGGCGCAGCCGGGACTCAGCGCTTTTTTGCCGGCCGCCGCCCTTGCGGTTTCGCCGGCAAACGCCTGTATGGCGGGAAGAATCTCGGTGCGGGCCATGTCCGCCATGGTCCTGGCCTCAATGACAATGGTCTTGCAGTAGTTGTCCAGAGTAACCTCATAACGGGAGACCAATTCCGCCTTGGTATACACGCCGTGCGAAGTGAGCATATCCACGTTCTTCTGATCCAGCAGATGGGGAACGCAGTCCGGCGTACTGGGGTAGTTCATCAGCCCCCTCTGTTCGACAGCCTCCTTGATCCAGGCGGCATCGTAGCCGTTGCCGTTGAAGATAATCCGCTTGTGGTCACGAATGGTATCACGGATCAGGCCCTGCAAGGCGGATTTGAAATCCTCCGCCCCCTCCAGCTGATCGGCGAAACGCTTCAGGCTCTCGGCCATGGCGGCGTTGAGCATAATGTTGGCACAGGCAATGGAGTCGGAGGAGCCCACCATGCGGAATTCAAACTTATTCCCCGTGAAGGCAAAGGGCGAGGTGCGGTTGCGGTCCGTGGTATCCCTGCGGAACCGGGGCAGCACGTCCGCTCCCAGCTTCACCTTTCCCGCCTTCACGCCGGTATAGGGCGCGTCGTGCTCTATGGCGTCCAGAATGGCGGCCAGCTCATCCCCCAGGAACATGGACACCACGGCGGGCGGCGCCTCGTTGGCCCCCAGGCGGTGGTCATTGCCGGCGGTGGCCACTGAGATGCGCAGCAGGTCCTGAAAGTCATCCACCGCCTGGATGACGGCGCACAGAAACAGCAGGAACTGGGCGTTCTCATAGGGTGTCTCGCCGGGAGAGAGGAGATTGACGCCGGTGTCGGTGGACAACGACCAGTTGTTGTGCTTGCCGGAGCCGTTCACGCCCTCAAAGGGCTTTTCGTGGAGCAGGCAGACCAGGCCGTGGCGGGCAGCCACCTTCTGCATGATTTCCATGGTCAGTTGGTTGTGGTCTGTGGAGACATTGGTGGTGGAGTAGATGGGGGCCAGCTCGTGCTGGGCCGGAGCCACCTCGTTGTGCTGGGTCTTGGCCAGGATGCCCAGCTTCCAAAGCTCCTGATTCAGATCCTCCATGTAGGCGGCCACCCGGGGCTTGATCGTGCCAAAGTAGTGATCATCCATCTCCTGTCCCTTGGGAGGCCGGGCGCCGAAAAGCGTGCGTCCGGTGAAGCGCAGGTCCCGGCGCTGCTCCCACAGCTTGGCATCCACCAGGAAATACTCCTGTTCCGGGCCCGCAGCGGTGCTTACCCGCTTTACCTCCGTGTTTCCAAACAGGCGCAGAATGCGCAGCGCCTGTCGGTTCAGCGCCTCCATGGAGCGCAGCAGAGGCGTCTTCTTGTCCAGCGCCTCACCATTGTAGCCGCAGAAGGCGGTGGGAATGCACAATGTCCGGTCCTTGATAAACGCGTAGGAGGTGGGGTCCCACGCGGTGTAGCCCCGTGCCTCAAAGGTGGCCCGCAGTCCGCCGGATGGGAAAGAGGAGGCATCCGGCTCTCCTCGGATCAACTCTTTGCCGGAGAACTCCATGATGACGCCGCCGTCCGGAGCGGGTGAGATAAAACTGTCGTGCTTCTCGGCGGTAACACCGGTAAGGGGCTGAAACCAGTGGGTAAAGTGGGTTGCCCCATGGGCCACCGCCCAATCCCGCATAGCGGAGGCCACCGCGTTGGCCACGCCAATATCCAGCCTCGCGTCCTCATCAATGGTCCTGCGAAGAGACTGGTACACTTCGGCGGACAGATTCGCTTTCATCACCCGATCATCAAATACCAAACTTCCGAAATACTCTGGCAGTGCTGCCATGTTCGTTCACCCTTTCCGCGATCATCGCATAAAAAGGGCAAAGGCGCCTTCCGGGAATACTCCCTAAAGACGCCTTTGCCTTTATGGGGGCATTATACGCCCTCGCCGGGGCCCTGTCAATCATTTTTCAGGGATTTCAGAAATCTTGGCCGAAACACCGGAAAATTCCGCTGCCGCGAAAATTTTTTCATGAACTTTCCACGATGGGCATTTCTCTTTCCAGAACCTATACCACCCGTACAAGATTGGTGCAGCCATTGAGGTATGAATCCACCTCCGCGGCGGCACTCCGCCCCTCCGCGATGGCCCATACCACAAGAGACTGGCCCCGGCGCATATCCCCGGCGGCAAAGACCTTCTCCACGGTGGTGGCAAAGCCGCCCTCCGAAGTCTGGACCGTCTCATCCCAGGCCACGCCGAAGGCCTTGCACACTTCGCCCGCGCATCCGGCAAAGCCGGTGGCGGCGATCAGGAGCCCGCAGGGCAGAGCGTCTCCCTCCGTGGTGGTCACGGCGGTCAGTGCGCCGTTCTCCACACGGATCTCCTTAATTTGCACGCCAAACCGCCTGGGATCCTCTCCAAACAGGGCAGCAGCCTCCTCATGGGCACAGTCCCGGGGCAGAACACCGTTTTGCAGGTAGTCTGCCTCCGGACGGCGCACCAGCTGTGCAATGGACCGGCATCCCTGCCGCAGGGCCGTGGCCACGCAGTCGGAGGCGGTGTCGCCGGTACCGACGATGATCACGTCCCTCCCCTCCGCTGTGGGAACGGCGGGCGTTTTACCAAACTGCCGCTGTTCCACAGCGGCCTTCAAAAACTCCGTGCCGTAGCAGATGCCGGAGATTCCTTCTGTCTCCAATCCAAGGGGGCGGGGCCGCTCCGCGCCGCAGCAGAGGATTACCGCATCATAGTCCCGCAGCAGCCTCTGGGCCACCTGGGGGTCCGCCGCATCCACACCGGTGACAAAGCTGACCCCCTCGTCCGTCATCAGGTTAATTCTGCGCTTTACGATGTCCTTGGGCAGCTTCATATTGGGAATGCCGTAGGTCAAAAGCCCTCCGGGCCGCTCCTCCCGCTCCACAACGGTGACAGAGTGGCCCCGGTGATTCAGCTGGTCCGCCGCCGCCAGGCCCGCCGGGCCGGAACCCACCACCGCCACCTTCTTTCCCGACCACTGAGGCGGACGGCGGCGCCGCACCGCCCCGGCGGCAAAGGCCTCCTCTATGACGCTCAGCTCGTTGTCCCGGATGGTCACGGCATCGCCGTACATTCCGCAGATGCACGCCTCCTCGCAGGGCGCAGGACAGACCCGCCCGGTGAACTCCGGGAAATTATTGGTTTTCAGCAGGCGGCTCAGGGCATGAGAGGGGTTCCCCGCATGGATCATGTCGTTCCACTCGGGAATCAAATTATGCAGGGGACAGCCAAAGTCCCGCCCCTCCCACCGGATGCCGGATTGGCAGAATGGGACGCCGCAGTTCATACACCGCCCTCCCTGTTCCCGGCGGGCATCCGCCGTCAGGGGGATGCGGAAGGGCTCCCAGTCCCGGACCCGCTCCAGAGGCGGGCGGTCCGCCGGCTCCCGCCGGTCATATTCCAAAAATCCAGTGATCTTTCCCATATCGTCACCCCTCCTTATCCTCTCGCGGTGGCATAAAACGCCTCGATCTCCGCCTGCTCCCGGCTCATGCCCTTTTCCTCCTGCTGGGCAATAGCCCGAAGCATCCGGTCATAGTCTCTGGGCATGATCTTCTTGAAGCAGGGAATATAGGACTGGAACGCCGCCAGAATTTGCTTCCCTCTGGGGGAACCGGTGGCGGCTACATGCTCCTCAATCAGGGCACGAAGCTCCGCAATATCGTGGGCCTCTGTCAGTTCCGCAGCCTGAACCTGCTCCTTATTGAGACGGAGATACAAATCATGCCGTTCGTCCAGCACGTAGGCCACGCCGCCGGACATGCCCGCCGCAAAGTTCTTCCCGGTGGGCCCCAGGATCACTGCCCGGCCTCCGGTCATGTACTCGCAGCCATGGTCGCCCACGCCCTCCACCACAGCGGAGGCGCCGGAGTTGCGGACGCAGAAGCGCTCTCCGGCCATACCGTTGATGAAGGCCTTGCCGCCGGTGGCTCCATAGAGAGCCACGTTGCCCACGATGATGTTCTCCCCCGGCTTAAACCCGGTCCCCCCCGCCGGCGGATGCAGAATCAGCTTGCCGCCGGAGAGGCCCTTGCCGAATCCGTCGTTGCAGTCCCCCTCCAGGTCCAGCGTCAGCCCCCTGGGGATAAATGCCCCGAAGGACTGCCCGCCGCCGCCGCGGCAGGTGATGACATAGCTGTCCTCCGGCAGGCCGTTTTCGCAGGTTCGGGTGATCTCTGAACCGAACAGGGTGCCGAAAGCCCGGTCCGTGGAGGAAATCCGGATATCCAGACGCCCGCTCCTCCTGTCCCTGAGACTTTTTCCCAGTTTTTCCATCAGCACCCGCATATCCGCCGTCCTCTCCAGCTGAAAGTCGTAGACTGCGGCGGGGTCGAAGTGGGGCACATGGTCACCACAGGGATTTTGCAGCAGTGCGTCCAGATTCAGGGCCTCCGCCCGGCGAGTTATCAGTTTTTCCCGAACCCGCAGCAAATCGCACCGGCCCACCAGCTCGTCCACGGTCCGTACGCCCAGGGAGGCCATGTACTCCCGCAGCTCCCGCGCTACAAAATACATAAAGTTCTCCACGTACTCAGGCCTGCCGGAAAACCGCTTCCGGAGCTCCGGGTCCTGGGTGGCAATACCGGCGGGACAGGTGTCCAGATTACACACCCGCATCATGCAGCAGCCCATGGCCACCAGGGGCGCAGTGGCAAAACCGAATTCCTCCGCCCCCAGCATACAGGCAATTGCCACGTCCCGGCCTGTCATCAGCTTGCCATCGGCTTCAATCACCACCTGCTGGCGGAGGTCGTTTTGTATCAGGGTCTGATGGGCCTCCGCCACCCCCAGCTCCCAGGGCAGGCCCGCCCCCTGAATGGAGCTGCGGGGGGCCGCTCCGGTACCGCCGTCGTGGCCGGAGATCAGCACCACCTGCGCCCCGGCCTTGGCAACGCCGGCGGCAATCGTGCCTACTCCCGCCTCGCTGACCAGTTTGACACTGATCCGGGCGAACCGGTTGGCGTTTTTCAAATCATATATCAGTTGGGCCAGGTCCTCGATGGAGTAGATGTCATGGTGGGGCGGCGGGGAGATCAGGGTCACGCCGGGGGTAGAACACCGGGTCCTGGCAATCCAGGGATATACCTTTTTCCCCGGCAGGTGCCCCCCCTCGCCGGGCTTGGCCCCCTGGGCCATCTTGATCTGAATCTCATCAGCGCTGACCAGATACTCACTGGTGACGCCGAAGCGGCCTGAGGCCACCTGTTTGATGGCGGAGCGGCGGTCACTGCTCAGCCGCTCCCGTGCCTCGCCGCCCTCGCCGGAGTTGGATTTTCCGCCAATGCGGTTCATCGCAATAGCCATGCACTCGTGGGCCTCCCGGGAGATGGAGCCATAGCTCATGGCCCCGGTCTTGAACCGCCGGACAATGCTCTCCACCGGTTCCACCTCTTCCAGGGGGATTCCCCCGTCCTCCGAAACACGGAAATCCAACAGGCCCCGCAGCGTGTGGGGTTTGTCGGCAAAATCCACCAGGGCACTGTACTCCTTAAAAATCTCATAGCTCCCTTCCCGCGCCGCCTTCTGCAAAAGGAGAATGGTGCGCGGGTTGTACATATGGTCCTCTTTGTCCGGTCCGGAACGGAGCTTGTGAATCCCTGCGGAATCCAGCGTGGAGTCAAAACCCAGACCCAGAGGGTCGAAAGCCTGACTGTGATTCCACTCTACGCCCTCTCCGATTTCCTCCAGCCCCACGCCCTCCACACGGCTGACCGTGTTGGTGAAGTACCGGTCCACAGTGGCCCTGTTGATGCCCACGCACTCAAAAATCTGGGCGGACTGGTAGGACTGGATGGTGGAGATTCCCATTTTGGAGGCGATCTTCACAATTCCGTGGAGAATGGCCTCATTGTAGTCCCTGACGGCCACGGAGGACTCCTTGTCCAGCAGTCCCCGCTCCACCAGCTCCTCCACGCACTCCTGGGCCAGATAGGGATTGATCGCCTGGGCGCCGTATCCCAGAAGCGTTGCAAAATGGTGGACGTCCCGGGGCTCCGCGCTCTCCAGAACCATGGAGACCGCTGTCCGTTTTTTGGTCCGAACCAGGTGCTGCTCCAGGGTACTCACCGCCAGGAGAGAGGGAATCGCCACGTGATTTTCATCCACGCCCCGGTCCGAGAGAATGATAATGTTGGCGCCCTTCTTATAGGCCCGGTCCACATTCACCACCAGACGGTCCAAGGCGTTGGCCAGAGGGGATCCCTTGTAGTACAGCAGGGAAACGGTCTCCACATGGAAGCCCGGGCGGTCCATATGCCGAATTTTCATCAGGTCCACCGAGGTCAAAATGGGGTTTTGGATTTGAAGAACCGTACAGTTGGACGCTTTCTCTTCCAGCAGGTTGCCGCTGGGACCCACATAAACGGTGGTGTCGGTGACAATTTCTTCCCGGATGGCGTCGATGGGGGGATTCGTCACTTGGGCGAAAAGCTGCTTGAAGTAGTTGAACAGGGGTTGGCGGCGCTCGCTGAGTACTGCCAGCGGCGTGTCCACCCCCATGGCGGAGGTGGGCTCCATCCCATCTCGGGCCATGGGGAGAATGGCATCCTTCACCTCCTCATAGGTGTAGCCGAAGGCCTTATACAGCCGGTCCCGCAGCTCCTGAGGATGGGTCTCCACCCGCTTGTTGGGAATGGGGAGGTCCCGGAGGTGAATCAGATTGGCGTCCAGCCACTCGCCGTAGGGCTGGCGGCGGGCATAGCGGGATTTGAGCTCTGCGTCGTCCACCAGCCGGCCTTCCCGGAGGTCCGCCAGTAGCATCCGTCCCGGCTGAAGGCGGGACTTTTTTACAATGCACTCCGGCGGCACATCCAGCACGCCCACCTCGGAGGAGAGAATCAGTTGTTGATCGTCTGTGAGATACCACCGGCAGGGCCGAAGTCCGTTCCGGTCCAGCACCGCCCCTACGGTGTCGCCATCGGAGAAGACAATGGCGGCGGGACCGTCCCAGGGCTCCATCATGGTGGCGTAATAGTGGTAGAAATCCCGCTTCTCCCGGTCCATCCGCTTGTCCTTAGCCCACGGCTCAGGGATACAGAGCATGACGGCCTGGGGCAGCTCCATACCATTCATCATCAGAAATTCCAGGGTGTTGTCCAGCATAGCGGAGTCCGACCCGCTCTGGTCCACAACCGGCAGAATCTTGTCCATATCGTCATCCATAACGGGAGAGGCGATGGTCTCCTCCCGGGCCAGCATCCGGTCCACATTGCCCCGGATGGTGTTGATCTCCCCGTTGTGGAGGATATACCGGTTGGGGTGAGCCCGCTCCCAGGAGGGGGTGGTATTGGTGGAGAACCGGGAGTGGACCAGGGCGATGGCGCTCTCACAGTCCGGGTCCGTCAAATCGGCGTAGAACTGCCGCAGCTGCCCCACCAGGAACATCCCCTTGTAAACGATGGTCCGGCTGGAGAAAGAGGGGATATAGGTGTTGACGTTGGACTGTTCAAATACCCGCCGGACAACATATAGCCTCCGGTCAAACGCCAGCCCCCGGGCACAGTCCTCCGGGCGCTTCACAAAGCAGTGGCAGATATGGGGCATACAGCTTCTCGCCTTCTCCCCCAGCACCTCCGGATGGACCGGCACATCCCGCCAGCCCAGGAACTCCAGTCCCTCCTTGTCCACGATGATCTCCAGCATCTTTTTGGCCTGGGCCCGCCTGACCTTGTCCTGGGGGAAGAAGAATACCCCCACGCCGTAATCCCGTTCCTCCCCCAGGGCGACCTCCGCCTGGGCCATCGCCCGTCTCAGCAGTCTGTGGGGAATCTGCAAGAGCAGGCCAACGCCGTCGCCGGTTTCCCCGGCGGCGTCCTTGCCCGCCCGGTGCTCCAGCTTTTCCACAATTTTCAGGGCGCTGTCCACCGTCCCGTGGGACTTTTGCCCCCGGATGTCCACAACCGCGCCAATGCCGCAGGCGTCGTGCTCAAACCGGGAGCTATACAGCGGAGAAACATATGACATAAAAAACACTCCGTTCGCTGGCAAAATAAAAAAGAGCAGCAGGACCTCCTGGGAGGCCCCGTTGCTCTCTCATGTTTTTCATTATACGGACAAAAATATGCGGTTGTCAACGATTTTTCCCGGAAATACCGGGTTCTTCTCCCGCTTTCAGTAACTGCGCCAAAAGATTGCTCTTTGTATGAGCACTCTTTGTGCATTTCTGTACAGTGGGCGAATGTTCTCCATTCACACACACTCCGATCTATTTCGCCTCTTCATCCTGCAAGGCGTCATAGCCCTGCTCGCCTGTCCGGACCTTCACCACATTCTCCACGTTGTAGACGAAGATCTTTCCATCGCCGAAAGCGCCGGTGTATAGCACCTTCCGGGCGGTTTCCACCACCAGCTTCACCGGCACCTTGCTGACCACGATGGACACCTGGATGCTGGGCAGCATGGTGGCCTCCACCTTGGCGCCCCGGAAGTAGCCCTCGGTCTTGCCCCGCTGCTCGCCGCAGCCCATGACGTTGATGGCTGTCATGCCCGTGATGCCAATATTGAACATGGCCCGCTTCAGCGCGTCGAAGCGCTCCATCTTGCAGAGAATGTCCACCCTGGTCATCTTCACGCCGCCCTGGGGTGCTTCGGCGGACACGGCGGGGGACACGGTCTCCACCGGAACCGCCTCCTGTACGGGAACCGTTCCGGAAAGACTGGGAACGGGCAGGCCGTCCGGCGTATCGTCGTAGACGAAGGCGAAGCCGCCGTAGGCGGAGGGCAGGCCGTGCTCCGTGATGTCCAGGCCCTTCAGCTCCTCCTCCTGGGAGACCCGAAGGCCGATGGTGTGCTTGATGACCTGGAAGACGATGGTAATCATCACCGCCGCCCAGAGGGCTGTGCAGGCCACGCCCAGGCACTGAATCAGGAGGAAATGGGCCCCGTGGCCGTAAAGCAGGCCCTCGCTGGTGGAGAACAATCCCGTCAGAACCGTCCCCGCGGCGCCGCAGACGCCGTGGACGGAGATGGCGCCCACCGGGTCGTCAATCTTCAAAACGGAATCGAAGAAGTTCACGGAGACGGGCAGCAGCAGTCCGGCGATGACGCCGATGGCGGCGGCTCCCGCCGGGGAGACCACGTCGCAGCCGACGGTGATGGCCACCAGCCCCGCCAGGGCGGCGTTGAGGGTCATGCCCACGTCCGGCTTCTTGTAGCGAATCCAGGTATAGATCATGGTCACGACGCTGGCCACCGCCGGAGCCATGTTGGTGGTGACAAAAATCAGCCCCGCGCTGACGATCGCGTCGTCTCCCTCCATGCCCACGGTAGAGCAGCCGTTGAAGCCGAACCAGCAGAACCAGAGGAGAAACACGCCCAGAGCGCCCAGGGACAGGCTGTGGCCCAGGATGGCCCGGGGCCTGCCCTGGTCGTCGTACTTGCCGATCCGGGGCCCCAGGATGGCCGCGCCGATGCAGGCGCACACACCGCCCACCATGTGCACCGCCGTGGACCCCGCGAAGTCATGGAACCCAAGCCCGCTCAGCCAGCCGCCGCCCCAGATCCAGTGGCCGGAGACAGGGTAGATGAAAGCGGAGATGCAGAAGGAGTAGAGGCAGTAGGAGATGAACTTGGTCCGCTCCGCCATGGACCCGGAGACGATGGTGGCCGACGTGGCGCAGAAGACCGTCTGGAAAATGAGGTACGCAAACAGGGGCACCCCGGCGGGCAGGACGGCGGAATAGTCCCCCCGGACAAAGGGGTCCAGCCCCCCAATGATGGCCCCGGACCCGGCGAACATCAGTCCAAAGCCCAGAAGCCAGTAGGTGGGTGTGCCGATGCAGAAGTCCATGAGGTTTTTCATCAGGATATTGCCGGTGTTCTTGGCCCGGGTGAAGCCCGCCTCGCACATGGCGAAGCCCGCCTGCATCAGGAAGACCAGGGCCGCTCCCAGCAGGACCCAGATGGTGTTGACAGATGAATACATAGTGCTCCCTCCTTGAATAAAGACGGGCAAGGGCGTCCGAGAGTCACGCTCTCAGGACGCCCTTGCCCTTGTGTTGGGTACACTTTACCACGGTGCCGGCAGCTCCGTCAATGGGCGGGGTTACAAGATATTGGAGTATCTACACAAAAAAATTCTGCAAAATTATACAATTCGCACAACGTCATACATTGTAAGACTCCACGATCCGACGGGCGGCCTCCGCCAGCTTTATGCCGCCGTCCATGGCCCGGCGCTGGAGAAACCGGTGGGCCTCCTCCTCGCTCATACGGTTTACATCCATGAGGAGCTCCTTGGCCTTTCGGATTAGCCGCTGGGCCTCCTCCCCTCTCCCGGAGATAGGGTGGCAGAGATGGGTGCTCTCAAAGTCCAAAAGCAGCCTCAACGAGGCCATGAACTCGGCATGTGAGGCGGGCAGAGGCAGCTTATAGAGGTTCTCTCCGCCGCACAGGTCCAGATAGGATGCCCTGGCTATGACCAGCAGCACCGCCGTTCCCCGCAGCTCCGCCGCCAGGGTATCCGCCGTCATATCCGGCAGGTGAAAGCCGCAGATCACGATGGCGCTGCCCAGCTGCCGGGCCATGCGGATCACCTCCGCGCCGGAGGCACAGACCGTGGTCTCCCAGCCCTCCCTGTTCAATAGGCACAGGCTCTTTTGCCGGATGCGCTCACCTGTAAAAGCGACAATCGCGCGCTCCATCTGCGGCTCACCACGTAATCAGGTAGCGGTCCAGCTCCCACTGGGATATCTGCGTCCGGTATTCCTCCCACTCCCGCCGTTTGCCCTCGATATACCGCGCGGCATAGGGCCCCAGCGCCTCCATCACCACCGGGTCCGTCTCCATGGACTGGAGCGCGTCCTCCAGCGACGTGGGCAGATTCCGGATTCCCCGCGACGCCAGCTCTTCCGGCGGCATGCTATAGAGGTTTCCGGCGATCTCCGGCGGCGGCGCCAGCTCCCGCCGGATGCCGTCCAGCCCTGCGGCGAGACATGCCGCCAGCGTCAGATAGGGATTGCAGGCGGGGTCGGGACTCCGCAGCTCTACGCGGGTCCCCTGTCCTCTGGAAACGGGAATCCGGATAAGCGCGGAGCGGTTGCCGGAGGACCAGGTCAGACAGCAGGGAGCCTCGCAGCCCGCCGCCAGACGCTTGTAGGAGTTCACCAGCGGATTGGCCAGCGCGCAGAATCCCCGGGCGTGCTCCAGAAGGCCTGCGATAAACTGCCGGGCCAGCAGGGACAATCTCTGAGGATCGCTTTCGTCATAAAACAGATTCCGTCCCTCCCGGAACAGGGAGAGGTTGATATGCATCCCGTTGCCCGCCGCATCCCGCAGGGGCTTCGGCATGAAGGTGGCGTGGAGTCCGTTCTTCTGGGCCAGGGTCTTCACGGCCAGCTTGAGAGTCATAATGTTGTCGGCGGCAGTGAGGGCGTCCGCGTATTTCAGGTCAATCTCATGCTGCCCGGCGGCGACCTCGTGGTGGCTGGCCTCCACCGCAATTCCCATCTTCTCCAGCGCCAGAGTCACCTCCCGGCGGGTGCTCTCGCCATGATCCAGGGGGCCGAGGTCAAAGTACCCCGCTTTGTCGGCGGTCCTGGTGGAGGGATTCCCCTCCTCATCCGTGAGAAAGAGGAAGAACTCCAGCTCCGGCCCCACATTCAATGTCAGTCCCATATCCTCTACCGCCCGCAGTGTCCGCTTCAACACGTTCCGGGGGTCCCCGGCGAAGGGAGACCCGTCCGGGTTGTGGACATTGCAGATCATCCGGGCTACCTTGCCATACTGCGGACGCCAGGGCAGGATGGCGAACGTGTTCAAATCCGGCTTCAAATACTGGTCGGACTCCTCCACACGGACGGAGCCCTGGATGGAGCTGCCGTCCAACATGACCTCCCCGTCCAGCGCCCGCTCAATCTGCGATACTGTAATCGCCACATTTTTCAGCTGTCCAAAGAGATCTGTAAACTGCATCCGGATAAATTGGACGTCCTCCTCCTGGATCAGGCGGAGGATCTCCTCTCTGGTGTATCCTTCCATTCTGCGCTCCTTTCGGCCCAAGGCCCGCTAATTGACAAAAAGAGCAGAAACACCCCTTGAGGGGGCGCCCTTGCTCTCTCCGGAAGGATTATACCGTAAAGTTTGGCGCCGTGTCAATGCGCGGTGACTGATTTTTGTGAAAAAACCAAAGTTGACAGACGTTGCAAAACGCTATAAAATAAGGGCAAATTCAAAGACGTCTCTTCCAAGGGATGTCTTTGCCCTTTTTTGATTGTGAGGGGATCGCTATGGCAATTCATGAAGCGTGCGGCGTGTTTGGCGTCGTCTGTCCGGAACCCGCCGATGTGGGGAGGATCGTCT
>Ga0224747_10008_pt1 | contig 28667 bp, 20 predicted proteins | sample LIM_F_Water_Pos_FD_182999 | JGI IMG/M metagenome (GOLD analysis project Ga0224747, IMG submission 182999) | Enriched cells from gastrointestinal tract of the lab mouse from Pacific Northwest National Laboratory (PNNL), Richland, Washington... | ecosystem: Host-associated > Mammals > Digestive... | reverse complement strand
GCATTGGCTTGGCCGATGTTCTGGTACGGCAAATGAGCCGTCTGCGTGGTGAGCCTGCGCGCAGCAGCCCCTTTGGTACTGTCGTGCAGCAGGGTGAGTCGGGCGCAGACAAGGCGAGCAGCAAGAATGCAGACGAGGCGCCTGTGTCGCAGGCTGCGCTGCTCAACCGCCGGCGCCTGTCGCTGCCGTCACGCCTGGAAGATCGTCTGCTGGCAGGCATCGTCTCCAGCAGCGAGGGTCAGCTCAATAACGGTGCTGACTGGGTGGCGAAAAAGGACAGCAGCGAGAAGGCGCTCGCCGAACCCCAGAAGACGACGCCACGTAGCGTGGCTCAGCCACCACTGGCCAAGGGCAAGGCGGCATTCGCTTCGGCGCAGGACTTCGTGCAGACCATGCTGCCACTGGCTCAGGAGGCGGCCGATCGTATCGGCGTCGAGCCGCACTACCTGGTAGCGCAGGCGGCGCTGGAAACCGGCTGGGGCAAGTCGATCCTGCGGCGCAGTGACGGCGACAGCAGCTTCAACCTGTTTGGCATCAAGACCCATGGGCAGTGGCAGGGCGAGGCCGCGCGCGCCGTGACCAGCGAATACCGTGAAGGCCAAATGGTGCGCGAAACCGCCAGTTTCCGGGCGTATGACTCGTACAAGCAGAGCTTCCACGACCTGGTGGATTTCCTGCAGAGCAACCCGCGTTATCAAAATGCGCTGTCCAAAACGGATAACTCGGAGACGTTCGTGCGCGAACTGCAGGCAGCCGGTTATGCCACCGACCCGCAGTACGCCCGCAAGATCAATCAAATCGCACGCAAGATCGATGCAACCTACCAGACCATCGCCCGCAGCGATGTGGCAACAACACGGACGCTTTGAGGTGATTCATGGCTGATCTTCTCTCGATTGGCGTTTCCGGCCTGCGTGTCAGCCAGACCGCGCTGTCCGTGACCGGTAACAACATCACCAATACCGATACCGCCGGCTACACCCGCCAGCAGGTGACCCAGGTTTCCAATGCCTCGCAGAAACTGGGGGCGACCTATCTTGGCAGTGGCGCCTCGATTACCGACGTGCGGCGTATCTACAGCGATTTCCTGACGACGCAGGTGCGTACCGCGACGGCGCTGGACGGTGATGCGCAGACTTATCTGACGCAGATCAACCAGGTCAACTCACTGCTGGCCGACAGCACCACCGGTATCACCGCCGTGATGGCGAATTTCTTCGCAGCCCTGCAGACCGCCGCAGCCAGCCCGACCGATACCGCCTCGCGGCAGTTGTTGCTGACCCAGGCCAATACCCTGAGCGAGCGCTTCAACTCGATCTATGGTCAGTTGTCGGATCAGAACGGCTACATCAATCAGCAGCTTTCCAGCATGACGCAGCAGGTCAACAGCCTGGCCGCCAGCGTGGCGGGATACAACCAGGCCATCATGAATGTGTCGGCGGCTGGTGGTTCGCCCAACGATCTGCTCGACAAGCGCGACGAGGCCGTGCGTGAACTCTCCGAGCTGATCGGCGTCACGGTGGTGCAGCAGGACGGCAATTACAACCTGTTCATCGGCAATGGACAGCCGCTGGTCGTCGGTAATGCGGCTTCGACGCTCAATGCGGTGCCGAGTACCGAGGATCCTGCGCGTTACTCGCTGCAGCTTAGCCAGAACAGTTATTCAACGCTGGACGTCACGTCCTCGATCACCGGCGGGCAGATCGGTTGGTTGCTGCGTTACCGTGAAGATGTGCTCGACACCACCATGAATGAACTGGGGCGTCTGGCGTTGGTGGTTTCGGATCAGATCAACAGTCAGCTGGGGCAGGGGCTCGACCTCAATGCCGAACTCGGCGCCATGCTCTTTGGCGATATCAATGATCTGACGCTGCAGCAGCAGCGCAGCCTTGCGCAGACCGGTAACAGCGACACCACCGGTAATCTGCGCGTGTCCATCGAGGACACCAGCAAACTCAGCGCCAGCGATTATGAAGTGACATTCAACAGTGCCACCGGCTACAGCGTAAGACGGCTGTCCGATGGCAAGGACATGGGCACCTTTGACCTCACCGACTCGCCGGCACCGGTGATCGATGGTTTTTCGCTGCAGCTCGATGCGGGCACCGTCGCAGCAGGGGACAAATTCACCATCCTGCCCACTCGCTATTCGGCCGGCGACATCAAGGTCACCATGACCGATGCCAACCAGTTTGCATTGGCGGCGCCACTGAGCGCCACGCTCACCACGGGCAACGTGGGCACAGGCAGCGTGACTCAGCCAACGCTGACCACTCTGATCGACATTTATGACAGCGCCGCTGTCGCGGACATGCAGGCCAGCCTCGAGAACGGCATGCCGATCAAGCTGGTGTACGATGCGGCCAGTGGTGGCGCTCAGGGTTATACCCTCTACGATGCTTCCGGTAACAACATTGGTACGGGCAGCATTGTGCCCGGGCAGAGCAACAAGGTCACCGTCAATATCGCCGCCAATCCTCCGACGGTGCCCAGCGCTTATTCATTCGAGATGACCCTGGCGGGCTCGCCGGTAGCTGGCGATAGCCTGAGCATCGCCTTCAATGCCGAAGGCAGCAGTGACAACCGCAATGGTCTGGCCGTGTTGGCCCTGCAAACCAGCAATACCGTGGCGGTCAATGGCAACAGTGGCATGAGCCTGACCACCGCTTACAGTTCGTTGATCGAAACCGTTGGCGCCAAGACCAATCAGGCAAAAATGGATGCCTCGGCAACCGAGGCTATCCTTACCCAGGCCACTACCAGCCAGCAGTCGCTGTCTGGCGTGAACCTCGACGAAGAGGCGGCCAATCTGATCAAGTTCGAGCAGTACTACACGGCGGCCTCGCAAATCATTAAAGTTGCTCGCTCCACGTTCGATACACTCATCAACAGCTTTTGAGGCCTGACGACATGAGCACGCGCATCTCCACACCGCAGATGTTCTATTCCAACATCTCCGGTTACCAGAAGGGTTATGCCGATATCGTCAAGACCCAGCAGCAGATTTCCAGTGGTGTACGTATCCAGACGCCGGCTGATGATCCGGTCGGGGCCGCCCGCCTGTTGCAGCTCGATCAGCAGCAGGAGCAGCTCAAGCAATACAGTACCAACATGACCACTGCGACCAACTCGTTGACCAATGAAGAAGCGCTGCTCACATCGGTGACCAATATCTTGCAGAAGGCGCGAGAGCTGACCGTGCGGGCCGGCGGTGGTTCGCTTTCCGACGAGGATCGCAGCGCCATTGCCAGTGAGCTGGATCAGATCACCGATCAGCTACTCGACCTGATGAACAGCAAGGATGCCAGTGGTAACTACATTTTCGCCGGTTCCAAAAGTGGCGTTCAGCCCTTCGTACGTAACCCCGATGGCTCGGTGACTTACCAGGGTGACCAGACCAGTCTCAGTCTGCAGGTGTCTGGCTCCGGTTCGCTGGCCATCAACGACAGTGGCTGGAGCATCTTCGAGAATGTGGTCAATGCCAGTCGTACCCAGTCGGGACTGGACAATGATCCCAACACCGATGGTCAGCGTGTCTACCTGTCTCAGGGCTTGGTGGCCAATACCACTCAGTACAACAAGAGCTTTCGCGATGGTCAGCCCTATACATTGGAGCTGGTCAGCAGTACGCAATTTCGCATCCTGGATGTCAACGGTAATGACGTCACCAGTGAGGCGTCTTCCACATCCGGCTCATTCGACCCAGTGGCCATCGATGGCACTACCATCAACTTCCGAGGGGCGACCTTCGAGCTCGACGTCGCCTTGCAAGACAGCGACGGTGAGGGCAGCCTGGATGACCTGCTGACCGGCTACAGCTTCACCTTTGGCGTGGCGGCGACTGAAGTGGCGATTACCCGTAGCGCCAGCAATACCAGTACGGCGCAGATCACCTCCGGCAGCGTCACCAACCAGACTGCATACACCACTCAGTTTCCCAGCAATGGTGTGCAGATTCGTTTCACCAGTGCCACGGACTACGAGGTATATGCCCAGCCCGTGCTTAGCGGTAGCACGCCGATCAGCAGTGGTGCGCTGTCCGGGACGTACCCGGATACCATCAGCTTTGCCGGGGTGGAGCTGCAGATCAGCGATGCCGCTGCGGCTGGCGACACCTTCGTGGTGCAGGGGAAATCGGCGGAAACCCAGAGCATCTTCGAAACCATCACCAGCCTCAGCGCCACGCTCAAGACCCCGGTTGCCGGTGACACTGCTGCGCAGTTGGCGTTGCGTGATGCAGTTGCTTCGGCAATCAGCAACCTGGACAACGGCATGAATCAGGTGTCTGCGACTCAATCTTCGATTGGCGCCCGGTTGAATGCGATCGATACCCTGACCACCGAGAACGAAAGCATGCAGATCAGCAACACCAGCAACCAGTCATCCATCCGCGATACCGATATGGCCGAAGCCATCTCCAAGCTGGTGCTGCAGCTGACCAAGCTGGAGGCGGCGCAGGCTTCGTTCGTGCGGATTTCTCAATTGAGCCTGTTCAACAAGCTATGATGGCTATCTGAAGTAGTGAGTCTGGCTGGTTTCTTGCTGGACTCCCCTCGCTAGTCAAAAAAGTGGCAGCTCCATTGATGCTGCCACTACTGTTGTCTAGCAATAATAATGGGCTTCGTGTGGAAGGCGCTCCGGCTAACGTGCTTGATCAAAGCGAGTCGGGGTGTTGGTTGACGCTGTGTTGATGGTTTTCAGTACACAGGTTCGGTCAATTTCTTTGCCAGATAGCGGTAACGACACGTTCCACGCAGCCATCATAGTCAGCAGCTCGTCAGGAGCTCGGAGAGTGTATGTCTGTTCGTGAAATCCATCTCTGTATCGTTTGGGATCGTGCTAGGCATATACAGGATGCCTTCATAGAGCAGCTTCGGGCGAGGTTCAAGCTGCTTGCCGCTTATGAGTTGACTTGGTCTGAGGAGCGGTTTGCCACGAACCTTTCTCGGTTTTATGGCAAAAAATTAACAGCAGACAGTGACAAGCAGCGCCACTGCGGGACCGGAAGCTTTCTGGTTTTGTTGTTTGAGGATGAATCTCCTGTTTATGCTCATCGCCTGACCTTGGGGGGGCGCCGGCGTGTCAACTCTGCAGTGTTCGATCTCAAGGATCATTTTCGGAGTCGAGCGCAGGGGAGTCTCCCTATACATGCGACCAACGATATTGATGAAACGCGACATGACCTCTTTCTACTGCTCGGGCAGCGGTTAGAGGATTTCGTTGCTAGCGTTGCAGACAGCGAGTGGCAGGGCCAGATAAAGCAGTTGCGGCAAGAGCTGGTGGGCGACAGCAGCTGGGCTAGTTTGCCGGAGCTCTTTACAGCGTTGAATGAAACCACTCCTTATGTCGTATTACGTAATTTCGATGATCTGCCAGGTGTCTATACATCTGGTGAGCATGGTGATATCGACTTGCTGGTGGCTGATGAAAATGCGGCACTCATTGCCAATGGCCATCTGGTTTATGCGGGGGAGCACCGTGTTCACTATGCGGTGAATATCGCGGGGGAGGAGGTAAGGTTTGATTTTCGGCGAGTAGGCGACAGTTATTACTGTGCATCATTTGCGCAAGATATCTTGGCGCGGCGCACGTTTGATGGGCGAGGATTTTATACCCCCTGTTCGAATGATCATTATTATTCCCTGCTTTATCATGCCTTGCTGCATAAGCCGGCTCTGAGCGAGGAGTATGCGGCTAAGTTGAGTGGGCTGGGCGATACCATTCGCGCTCGGCGTTTGCTGTGTGCCATGCAGACGCTAGATAATTTCATGGTCGAAAACGGTTATCGCTATACGCGGCCAGATGATTCTACGGTTTATTTCAATCAGGGATTGCTGCAGAGCTATTTCAGCTCGCTAAGTCTAAAGTGTCCAGGTGACGAGTCACGCATCCTGCCCGCGTTGAGGTGCGCGCCGAATGTTGCGGGTGGGCAGCAGGGGAGTGAGTGTTTAAGTTTTCATCTGAGCAAGGAGCGTTTCAATTTAATTCGTCCGTTTGAACATCTTATTTCTGGGCGTGTTCTTGAGTTGGGCGCTGGCAGCGGCTCACTTACCGAGGCGCTTTCCGCCTTGCCAGGTACGCAAATCGTGGCGCTTGAGCCGAGTCAGCGGCTTGGGCAGGTTTTAGAGAAGCGCTGTGCCGGCTTGACGAATGTTGAGGTTGTCGTTGGTGCGCTTGAGTGTCTCGATAAAGCAACGTTTGACCACATTATTCTGATGGATCAGGCCTTGTTCGCGGATCGGTTTCTGGGTAATGAGGTTGAGCACTCTGCTGCGCTCAAGACATTGCTGTCGCGATTGCAAGAGTACCTTGCGGAGGATGGAACACTCTTGCTGGTCTGCGAGAATGCACTGTCGCTCGGTATGTTGAATGGTTCGCAGATCAGTGCCAACACTGCTTTTGGCGGGCAAGGCTGCGAAAGTTTTGGGCGTGCCGCGTTACAGCAAGTTTTGACGGATGCCGGTTTTCTGGTCAATCAGTGGCTTTATCCATTCCCTGATCACAGGCGCCCGCGCACTATAGTGACACAGTCCGCCCTGGACATGCCTTTGGATCTCCTGCCTGTATTGTGGGGGGCACTCAATGACGCTTCGTCGAGTCTGGAGCTATTCCCCTCGGCGCAACTGTGTCGGAATGTGCTCTCTAATGGCATGTTGCCGGACTTGGCCAATGCGTTCCTTGTTGTGGCTAATCGCAAGTCTGTTCCAGCACCTGTAAAACCTCTGCTCTTGCACTATTCATCAGGGCGTAAGGACGTATTCGCCAAGGTCGTTGAGTTCGAGCAACGTGGCAGCAAGGTTTTTGTCAAGAATCGTCGTCTTTATCCTGATCTTGCCGAGCGTGATTGGTTGGCTGTGCGTGATTATGAAGAGCCATTTTACCAGGGCCGGCATTGGCAGTTCGAGTTGGCTGAGGCGCTGAAGCGACCAGGATGGACTTTTGCAGTGATACAGCGCTGGGCGGCGCGATGGTTTCAGGCGCTCATTCAACATGCCGGGCTTGCGTCGAGGCTCGATTCACTCACGGCAGCTTCGCTGGTGCCAGGTAGTTTGTTCGATGCTATCCCCAGAAACATGTGTTTGCAGCCCAATGGAGAGGCCGTGTTTTTTGATCAGGAGTGGCGGGGCCAGAAAGATCTTCCGCTTGGTTATATCCTGTTTCGCGGTATTTTTATCTCGCTGTCTTCGATTCGTAATGTGTCTGAGCCGTGGGCCGGTACGCCGACCAATATTCTTTCTATCTACTCTTATTTCTGCAGCGCTGTTGGCCTACCAGTAGAGCGATCACTTATTGAGCGCTTTGTGCTCATCGAGCAGGAGCTGCAATCTATCGTCGGTGGCTGGCATTGGGCGGCCTTCTCGAAGCCGGAAACCTTTGTACTAAACATTCGTCCTGGCTATGTCGAGCAGTCCGTGCGTAACGACTTCATGCTCTCTGCTGAGGTTGAGGTGTGTGTGGATTCAACTGCGCCCGCTTCTACAAACCAGATGCCGAGAATGATCGCCTTTCATCTGCCGCAGTTTCATCAGGTTGCAGAGAATGATCGCTGGTGGGGGGAAGGGTTTACCGAATGGACCAACGTGCGGCAGGGCACGCCGACGTTCGATGGGCACTACCAGCCTCATGTGCCGGGCGAAATGGGCTATTACGATCTATCCGATATATCCGTGCTTGAGCGCCAGGCAGCGTTGGCTCGTGAGCATGGGCTTGAGGGTTTTTGTTTCTACTACTACTGGTTCGACGGTAAGCGCTTGCTGGAAAAACCGGTCGATATGCTGCTCGAGCACCCTGAGATCGATTTGCCATTTTGCCTATGCTGGGCCAATGAAAACTGGACGCGGCGCTGGGATGGCGGTGATCAGGAGGTGCTCATCGCGCAGACTTATGATCCAGCGCAGCATGAGCACTTTGCCCGTGATTTGACGCCTTACTTGAGTGATCCGCGTTATATCCGGGTTGCGGGTAAGCCCGTGGTGTTGGTGTATCGCGGCGATATCATTCCTGACCTGCCCGGGACTTTGGCCGCCTGGAGGCAGGCATGGCGCCAGGCGGGCATAGGCGAGGTCTATCTTGTGGGGGTCGAAAGCTTCCGCGTGTATGACCCGGACGTGGTGGGCTTTGATGCCAATTGCGAGTTTTTGCCTCATCAGGTTAACGCTTCTCAGATCGCCCCGGACGAGCCGCTACTCCTACCGCAGCTTCCCCTGCAGTTCCTGGGGGATTACAACAAGCTGGCCGATCATTGGAGTGAACGCCCCAGGCCGCCTTACAAACGCTTCAGATCCTTGGTGCCAAGCTGGGACAACAGCGCAAGGCGTAGAAAGGGGCGCGCGGGATTATTTGTCAACGCCACGCCCGCGCGCTACCAGAGCTGGCTCGAGCGTACCCTTGAGCGTACCTGCGAAGAGTTCGAGGGCGATGAGCGTCTGGTATTCATCAATGCCTGGAACGAATGGGGCGAAGGTTGTCATCTTGAGCCAGATGAGCGATTCGGTCGCGGCTACCTGGAGGCAACCCGTGACGCGCAGCAGGCGCTACAGAAGCGTTTGCCGATTCAGGCTCAGCCATCCAATGCCTTCCAACAGGACTATCAGCAGTGGTGCGCGTCTCGCGTTCTGGCACCAGGTGAGCGCGCGCGAGTAGCCGAGCGCATGGCTAGCTGGGGCGCGTTGCCGCGTATCCTGATCGTCATCGATGTCTCGGATGCGGCCGCTGAGGTGTTGCAGTCGACACTGGACAGCCTCGATCGGCAAACCTATGGCGCCGAGCAGGTGTGGCTGCGCAGTGAGCCGTTATCCGTGCAGTGCGACGCCTCTCTTGAGTGGCTGCCAGAGGCGCAGGATTGGGCGATTCTCGATGGTCACCTTGAGCGTGCCGAGTACGATTGGCTGCTGCTGCTGCGCGCCGGTGATGTGCTGGATGAGCAGACGTTATTGCTGCTCGCTGATCACAGCGCCAACCATACGGGGCTTGCCTGTTGTTACTTCGACGAAGACCGGGTGCTCGATGGCGAGTATACGGAGCCCTTCTTCAAACCGGATTTCAACCTGTACCTGCTGCGCAGCTATCCCTATTGCGGCAGGGTACTGGCGTTCGAGCGCAAGGCTTTGCTGGAGGTGGGGGGCTTCATTGGCAACTTTGCTACTCTCAGCCCGGTTGATCTGCTGTGGCGATTGTTTGAGCGCAAGGGGTTCGGCAGTGTTGGCCATATCGCGCATGTGCTGATTCATTCTTCTTATGGCTTGGGGCGGTGGTTGGCCGAAGGTGCGGTGCAGGAGCAGGTCGCTCTGGTGACATCTGCGCATTTGTCGCGTTTGGGCATCTCTCACCAAGTCAGCCCGGGCAGCGTTGCGCCATTGGCGCGTGTTCACTATGGCGCCGCCGCTCAGCCGCGTGTCTCGATTGTTGTGCATGCGCAAGACCAGTTGCCTTTGTTGCAGCGTTGCGTCGAGAGCATTCTGGAGAAAACCAGCTACCGCCATTACGAGCTCATGCTCATCGACAACGCCAGCCAGCAGGCGGAAAGCCTTGACTGGTTTGCAGGCATGCAGGCGATGGCGGGCTCGAGCCTACAAGTGATACGCCTAGACCAGGCGCACAGCCGGGCGGCGCTTTTCAATCTTGCTGCAGCCAGGGCTCAGGGCGAGTACCTGCTGCTGTTGTCGGCCGATACCGCCGTGATCGAACCTGGTTGGCTCGAGGCCATGCTCAATCACGCGCAACGGCCTGAGGTCGGGATCGTCGGCGCTCGGCTTATCGGGGCTGATCAACGTATTCTCCATGCAGGGTTGATATTGGGGCTTTATGGTGTAGTGGGTAGCCCCTTCGAGGGCGCTGATGCCCGCCAGCCTGGTTATATGCATCGCGCGCTTGTGGAGCAGAATTACAGCGCTGTGAGTGCTGACTGCATGCTGGTGCGCCGCGATGTGCTATTGGCCTTGCAGGGTTTTGACGAGTCAGAGCAGGCGCAGTCTTTCGCGGATGTCGACTTCTGCTTGCGTGCCCGTGGGGATGGTTATCTGACGGTTTGGACACCCTATGCCACCCTGCTGCAAGGCAGCAGTGGGAGTAGAGCGCAGCAGGCAATGAGTGACGCCAGCATTGACCTGTTCTATGAGCGCTGGCTGGGTATTGCTGCGGCAGATCCGGCCTATAGTCGATCACTCAGTCTGCAAGCGGATTTCAGGCTCGAGGCCGTCACCGAGCAGTTGCCGTGGCAGCCGTTTGTTGCGCGGGCAGTACCTTCTTTCCTGTGCTTGGCTGCCGACCGATTTGGTAGTGGTCAATATAGGGTGATTCAGCCTTTCAATGCTTTGCGTGACTACGGCTTTGCTCAGGGAGCCATCAGCAGCTATTTGCATACACCGCTGCATATCGAGCGTATGGCGCCTGACGCGATTATCTTGCAACGACTGTATGGTGCTTTTGAACCCCAGTTACGGCGGTTGAAGGCATTTTCTAGTGCGTTCAAGGTGTTCGAGCTGGATGACTATATTCTCGAGTTACCTGAGCTCAGCGAGCATCGCGGCGCTTTCGGCAAGCATGTCGAGCGTGAGTTGAGCCAGGCCGTTGCCTTGTGCGACCGCTTGGTCGTCTCGACCGAAGAGCTGGGGCATGCGCTGCGGCATCTACACCCGGATATTCGCGTTGCACAAAATCGGCTGGAACCAACGCTCTGGAATGTTCAGCCGGTGCCGTCACCGCGCCGACGTCCTGGCCGGCCCCGTGTCGGTTGGGCGGGTGGTGCTGGGCATACGGGTGATCTGCTGCTGTTGGCGGATGTCATCAAGGCACTGGCCAGTGAGGTGGATTGGGTCTTCTTCGGCATGTGTCCTGCGCAGTTGATGCCCTATGTCGCCGAGTATCATGCCGGGGTGAGCTTCGAGCGTTATCCACAGCGGTTGGCCAGCCTGGATCTGGATATTGCTCTGGCACCGCTTGAGCGCAATCGCTTCAATATATGCAAGAGCAATTTGCGTCTGCTGGAGTATGGCGCATGCGCATACCCGGTCATTTGTAGCGATATCGAACCTTATCGAGGTGTGCTCCCCGTGACCCGTGTCAGCAACCATAGCAAGGCTTGGGTCGAAGCGATTCGTGCTCATCTTGCCGATCCGCAGGCCAGTCGCCGTGCTGGGCTTGAATTGCAGGCGTACGTGTTGGCTGACTGGATGTTGACCGAGGAGGCGGCGCTGGAGTGGGGGCGTGCCTGGCTGCCCGACTGATTCGCTTGAGAGGCATCTTGGCATAGCGCAAGTGTGGAGCGGCGCAGCAAGGCGGCACTCCTGCGCCAGGCTGTACTGCGCGGTGGGTGTGGTGGCATGGGATTGTTCGCGCACTGCGCGCCACCTCTTGCTCGTTCGCAGAGTGCGCAGATCCATAAGCTTCTGCTGTGAAAGATTTTTTCTTTCTCTTGTTCTGTCAGTATTTTGGCTCGAAAAAAAAATCAAAGAAATGCTAAAGGATTGGCCAGGGGCGACGATAACCCCAGTGAAAGCTCTCTAGGCCATCCCGGGCGGTTGCCAAGGCCGGGAGTCGTACAAGCCCACACCACGAGGTTCTCGTCATGGCTCTTACCGTCAATACCAACATTGCATCGCTCAACACCCAAAAGAACCTGAACAAGGCGTCCGACGCCCTGTCCACCACCATGCAGCGTCTGTCCAGTGGCCTGAAAATCAACAGCGCCAAGGACGATGCGGCCGGCCTGCAAATCTCCAACCGCCTGACCAGCCAGATCAACGGCCTGAACGTGGCGACCAAGAACGCCAACGACGGCATCTCCATCGCCCAGACTGCTGAAGGCGCGATGCAGGAATCCACCAACATCCTGCAGCGTATGCGTGAGCTCTCCCTGCAGTCGGCCAACGGCTCTAACAGCGCTGAAGATCGTGCATCCCTGCAGGCTGAGTACGCACAGCTGACTACTGAGCTGACCCGTATTGCTGAAACCACCACCTTCGGTGGTCGTAACCTGCTCGATGGCTCCTTCGGCACCACCAGCTTCCAGGTGGGCGCCAACGCCAACGAAACCATCAACGTGACCCTGGGCAATGTCTCGGCAACCAAGATCGGTTCGCAGCAGGTGCAGAGCCTGGCCATCACTCCCGATACTACAGGTGTTGCCAGTGGCTCCATTACTGTTACCGGTAGCGGTGAGGCCAAGACCGTCTCTATTGAAGATGGCGCTTCGGCCAAGGATATTGCCAAGGCACTCGATGGTGCCGTAACTGGTCTCAGTGCATCGGCGCGTACCGTCGCTAAGCTGGAAGTTGACGCTGCTGCATCGGGCACTCCGGCGAACTTCAGCATCCAAGTCGGTGATTCCAAAGCCATCGACATGATCGGTGTGGACAGCCTTGGCAGCCTGGCCGAGCAGTTGAGTTCCAACGCCTCTGCTCTGGGTATCGCCGTTAATTTCAACGAAAGCACCCAAGAGCTGAGCATTACCTCTGAGTCGGGCGAGAACATCGTCTTCGGTGAGGTTTCGACCGCTGGCGTGACGTCCTCGTTGACTAACGTCAAGGTGAATGTTCAGAATGGCTCCGGTGAATATGCTGCTAATGGTACAACGATTACCGATGACATGATCGTTACCGGTGCGGTTGAGCTGAACTCGGCCAAGTCTTACTCCTTGGCTGGCGGAGGTGTGACGGGCTTGTTTAGCACTGGCACCACCGCCTCGTCTTCGCTGACCAGTATTGCCGATACGGATATCACCAGTGCCACGGGGGCTCAAAATGCCATCGCTGTAATCGACAAGGCCATCTCCAACATCGATTCGCAGCGTGCTGACCTCGGTGCCGTACAGAACCGCTTCGACAGCACTGTGTCCAACCTGGCAAGCATCTCGGAAAACTCCACCTCCGCTCGTGGCCGGATTCAGGATGCCGACTTCGCCGCTGAAACGGCCGAGCTGACCAAGCAACAGACCCTGCAGCAAGCGTCTACTGCTATCCTGGCTCAGGCCAACCAGTTGCCTTCCTCGGTACTGAGTCTGCTGCAGTAAGCTGAAGTCTGACACGGTCGAGGGGGAAGTGCGTAAGCCTTCCCCCTTTGCCCATTGCGGGGTGAACCTATGACCATTTCCAGCGTTACACCCATAAGCACCGTGGTGCCGACCCAGCGTCAGGCCGGTGTGGGTAGAGAGTCGCCTGTCGGGCAGCCCCCAGTGCAAGTGGAGGATTCCTCGGCTAGCAGTGAGCAATCGGCAGAAATGCCGCGCGATCAACTGGAGTCTGTCGTGGCCAATATGCAAAATGCCATGCAGTCCATCCGTCGAGACATCAATTTTCAACTGGACGACAGCACCGGGCGTGTCGTGGTCAAGGTTGTTGATGGCAGTTCCGGCGAAGTGGTTCGGCAGATTCCGTCCGAAGAGGCGCTCGAGCTGGCGGCGCGTCTGGAAGACATGCGCAGTCTCTTGTTCCGTGAAGAGGCTTGAGTGGCCCGTTAATTGCTGAGTGTCTGCTAGGCGTCAATTATTCGTTGCGAGGAGGTTGTCATGGTTGTCACGAGCGTAGGCCTGGGGTCCGGGATTGATATCAAAGCGATCGTAGAGGCCACGATAGCGTCCGAAAAAGCGCCCAAGCAGGCGCAGATCGACCGTCTGACGACCAAGACCGATACCAGTATCTCGGCCATCGGCACGTTGAAAAGCGCCCTTGAAGCTTTCGAGGCGGCGCTGACCAGTCTTACGACGGCTTCCAGTAGCTTCGATGCCCTCAGTGGCACCTCATCTTCCAGCTCTGTCGCCAGCGTGACGGCGGGTAACACGGCTGTGGCGGGCAGCTACAGCCTCGAAGTGACCAGCCTGGCCAAGGCTTCCAAGGTGGCCAGCGCCAGTCAGCCAGGTGGCTCCTCGACCACTTACGCCTCTGGCGGCACCTTGACCATCGATGTGGGGAGTAACGCCTCCTACGACGTTGAGATTAAGGCGGGTGCCTCGCTGACGGAAATTCGCGACGCAATCAACTCGCAACTGTCCTCGTCTGCCGGCATCAGTGCCAACATCGTCACCGATTCCAATGGCTCGCGCTTGGTGCTGTCTTCGGAAACCACGGGTGAGGGCACTGATCTTTACGTCAAGGGCACGGGTGATCTCGCTGCGCTTAACGTCAATATCGATGAGGATGGCAATAAGAGCCTGACGCAGCAGAGCGGTACGTCCGCTGGCTACATCACGCAGGCCAGTAATGCGTCCTATAAGCTCGACGGTCTCGAGTTGAGCAGCTCTTCGAACACCGTGACGGCTCTCAGTGGCTTGAGCATCAAGCTGGCTGGTGAGGGCAGTACTACCCTCACCGTGGCGGCCAATACCGACGGTTTGAAAACCTCGATAGAAAGCTTCGTTACGGCTTACAACACCTTGATGACCGTTACCAATGCATTGACTAAGGTGACGGCCAGTGAAGATGGCTCCAGCACCGATGCAGGGGCTCTGGTGGGGGATGCGTCGGTTCGCTCGCTATTGAACTCGGTGCGTAGCGCCATGGTCGAGCCTTCTACCAGTAGCGGTGAGCTGAGTATTCTTGCGCAGCTAGGCATCACGACTAAGAAGGACGGTACGCTTGAGGTTGACAGTGATGTATTGAATAGCGCCTTGGCGAGCCAGTACACCAATGTCAAGGAGTTCTTCGCGGGCGATAATGGCTTGATACCTCGCCTCAAGGAGGTAGTCAGTCCTTATACGGCCACGGGTGGCTTGTTGGAGACGCGTATCGAGGCGTTGAATATGACCAAGTCGCAACTGACCGAGCAGCAGGAAGCCTTGGACCGTCGTATCGAGAACCTGACCACCACCCTCTACACCAAGTACAACAACATGGACACCCTGGTTGCCCAGTTGACCGCCACCAGTAACAGCATCATGTCAACGCTCAATGCGCTGAATAACTCAAAAGACTGAGTGTCGTTCAGTGTCTCAGATGGGTCGGTGCGTTCAGCCTGACCCTGGCTCTCGCCTCGTGCTTTATGTGTGTTCCTGATAGGCTGAGTGGCCTGTATCGGGAGCATTGTCTTGAGCGTCGTTCAAGATGGGGTGTGTTGTATGGTGGCCTGCAATGCCAAAAGAAAGGGTAACCGCCGCTAAAGCTTTCGATGAGCACGTCGATAACTGAGGTAAGTAGGTTTACCAGCTCAGGCAATAGGAGCAGTCGTCATGTATGCAGCATCAGCACTCAGACAGTATCAGCAGGTCAACACTCAGGCTCAGCTCGTCGAGGCTAGCCCTCATCGTTTGATTCAGATGCTTCTCGAGGGGGCGCTGGATCGTCTGGCTCAGGCTCAGGGGGCGATGATGCGTGGCCAGGTTGCTGAGAAGGGCTTATTGATTGGCAAGGCTGTAAAAATCGTCTGCGGTTTGCGCGAGGCGCTGAACAAGGAGCAGGGTGGGCAACTGGCTGAAAATCTCGATGGCCTTTACGAGTACATCGTCCACCAGTTGACCCAGGCCAATCTCAAGAACGACGCCCAGGCGTTGCAACATGTTGCCTCCCTGCTACGAGAGATCAAAGAAGGCTGGGACGGCATCGCCTGATCGTTTATCCATAGGAGTAAGTCATGAGCTCATCCGTTCAGCGTTTGCAGGCGACCCGACAGGCCCTGTGTGATGCCCTGGCCAACCAGGATTGGAGCGCCATTGGCGAGTTGGATCTGCAATGCCGCATGGCGGTGGATGCCGCCATGTTCGAGGGTCAGCAGGATGAAGAGCAGCTTCGCTCCAGCCTGGAGCAATTGCTTGACCTCTACCGTGAGTTGGTGGGTATCTGCCAGGGCGAGCAGCGGCGCTTGGCCGGTGAGTTATTGCAGCTCAACCAGTCTCATCAGGGCGCCAAGGTCTATCAGTTGTTCGGTTGAGAGGCCTAGCATCGCTTTTGCTGTTTGAGTCTTTAGCTGCACATTAAACTGCAATTGTCGTCTTTTCACAGACGATTCCCTTCTTCCATGTAGAAGGCCGCATTCAGGCTCGAACGCCAGTGCAAATATTCACGCCATAAAATTGACTACATCCGGTATATTGACTTTACTACTGGCTAATTGCCGGTTTTCGCTAAGTCCTCGGCGTACCATTTCCCCTCACTTCTCGGGCCAGACGTATACAAGATGTGGCGTGAAACCAAAATCCTGTTGATCGACGACAATGCTGTGCGCCGCCACGAGCTGGCGATAATTCTGAATTTTCTCGGGGGAGAGCACCTGACTTGCACCAGTCAGGACTGGCGCGCTGCGGTGGCTGAGCTGGGTTCGAGTCGCGAAGTGCTCAGTGTTTTGCTTGGCGATGTCGAGGCCAAGGGCGGTGTGCTCGAATTGACCAAGCAGATTGCTGGCTGGGATGAGTTCCTGCCGTTATTGACGGTCGGCGACACCAGTATCGTCGAGTGGCCGGAGGATTTGCGCAGGCGTGTATTGGCCAGCCTGGAGACTCCGCTTAGCTATAACAAGTTGCTCGACTCGCTGCATCGCGCCCAGGTCTACCGTGAAATGTACGACCAGGCGCGTGATCGTGGTCGGCAGCGCGAGCCCAATCTGTTTCGCAGCCTGGTCGGTACCAGCCGGGCCATTCAGCAGGTGCGGCAGATGATGCAGCAGGTCGCCGATACCGAGGCCAGCGTGTTGATCCTCGGTGAGTCCGGAACTGGCAAGGAAGTGGTGGCGCGCAATCTGCACTACCACTCCAAGCGTCGCGAGGCACCGTTCGTGCCGGTCAACTGTGGCGCCATTCCGGCCGAGTTGCTGGAAAGCGAGTTGTTCGGTCACGAGAAGGGTGCCTTTACTGGGGCCATTACCAGTCGGGCAGGGCGCTTCGAGCTCGCCAACGGCGGTACGCTGTTTCTCGATGAGATCGGCGACATGCCGCTGCCGATGCAGGTCAAGCTGCTGCGTGTGTTGCAGGAACGAACCTTCGAGCGTGTCGGCAGCAACAAGACGCAGACCGCCGATGTGCGCATCATCGCCGCCACGCACAAGAACCTGGAGAAGATGATCGAGGATGGCAGTTTCCGTGAGGACCTGTATTACCGCCTCAACGTCTTCCCGATCGAGATGGCGCCGCTGCGCGAGCGTATCGAAGATATCCCGCTGCTGATGAACGAGCTGATTTCGCGTATGGAGCACGAGAAGCGCGGCTCCATTCGTTTCAACTCGGCAGCCATCATGTCGCTGTGCCGCCACGATTGGGCGGGCAACGTGCGTGAGCTGGCTAACTTGGTGGAGCGCATGGCGATCATGCATCCCTATGGCGTGATCGGGGTGGGCGAGTTGCCGAAGAAGTTCCGTCATGTCGATGACGAAGATGAGCAGCTTGCGGCCAGCTTGCGCGATGAAATGGAAGAGCGCGCTGCGATCATGGCCGGTTTACCGGGCCTTGATACGCCAGCCATGCTGCCGCCGGAGGGGCTGGATCTGAAGGACTACCTCGGTAATCTGGAGCAGGGCCTTATCCAGCAGGCGCTGGACGATGCGGGCGGTGTGGTGGCGCGTGCGGCTGAGCGCCTGCGTATTCGCCGTACCACTCTGGTGGAGAAGATGCGCAAGTACGGCATGAGTCGCCGTGAAGAGGATGGTCAGGACGAGGATTGATTCCTCAGCCTCAGGCTAAGGAAACTCTGGAAAACTCGTCATTCCCGCGCAGGCGGGAATCCAGAACCTGCGAAACTCCTGGGCTCCCGCCTTCGCGGGAGTGACGGTAAGTAACTTTTTCAGAACATCCGTAACGCCGCAAAGAAAGCCGGAGCTTTGACGCAAGCTCCGGCTTCGTTTTTTCAAGTGGTTGAAAAATAAGAATAAAAAAGTAGGCACGGGTATTGCTAAGGCTCTTGTATCCGACCGTCTTCTGACGGTACGTCGTACGAGAGAAGCAGATGGAAGCCAACCTTCGTCCTACCGAGTCAGCAGAGCCAAACGGCTCCGCACCGCTCGAACAAGCCAGCCGCGCGGGACTGGAGCAGGCCTTTGCCCTGTTCAACCAGATGTCCAATCAGCTCAGTGAGTCCTACAGCCTGCTTGAGGCGCGGGTCAATGAGCTGAAGGGGCAACTGGCGCTGGTCAGTGCACAGCGCATGCAGGAACTGGCGGAGAAGGAACGTCTGGCCCATCGCCTGCAAAGCCTGCTGGATCTGCTGCCTGGTGGTGTGATCGTCATCGACGGTCAGGGCGTCGTGCGCGAGGCCAACCCAGTCGCGCGTGCGCTGCTCGGCCAGCCACTGGTGGGTATGCTCTGGCGCCAGGTGATCGCTCGCAACTTCGCGCCGCGCGAAGACGATGGTCACGAAATCTCCATGCGCGACGGCCGCCGTCTGTCCATTGCCACCCGTTCTCTGCACGGGGAGCCGGGGCAGCTTGTGCTGCTGACCGACCTGACAGAAACCCGTCGCCTGCAGGATCAGCTTTCTCGCCATGAGCGTCTATCGGCGCTGGGGCGCATGGTCGCCTCTCTTGCGCATCAGATCCGTACGCCACTCTCTGCTGCGCTGCTTTATGCAAGCCACCTGAATGAGCAGGTACTGCCGGCCGAGCAGCAGCAGCGCTTCGCCGGGCGCTTGAAGGAGCGGTTGCACGAGTTGGAAAACCAGGTGCGTGACATGCTGATCTTTGCCCGGGGCGAGCTGCCGTTGCCGGATCGCCTGTCGCCGTCGGTTCTGTTCGACGCGCTGCGTGCGGCTGCCGATGCGCATGTGGGCGATATGGCCGTGCGCTGGCAGTGCGATGTGCGCGACGGCGAGTTGCTGTGCAATCGCGACACGCTGGTCGGCACCGTCCTCAATCTGATCGACAACGCCATTCAGGCTGCCGGGCGTGATGCGCGTCTGAAGGTTCATCTATATCGCCGCGACAGCCAGCTGCGCCTGTGCGTCAGCGATAACGGGCCAGGCATGAGCCAGGAAACCCTGGCGCGCCTGGGCGAGCCCTTCTTCACCACCAAGACTACCGGTACCGGCCTCGGCCTGGCGGTGGTCAAGGCGGTGGCGCGTGCTCATCAGGGCCAGTTGCTGCTGCAATCACGTGCAGGTCGTGGCACCTGCGCCATCGTTTCTTTGCCGCTGCTTGATGCAGCGCCTCACTCGAATCAGGAGTAATCCATGGCTGCCAAAGTCCTGTTGGTTGAAGACGATCGCGCCCTGCGCGAAGCCCTGGCCGATACCCTGTGCCTGGGCGGGCATGATTATCGGGCGGTCGATTGCGCCGAGGCGGCGTTGGTCGCGTTGACCGAAGAGCCGTTCGGGCTGGTGGTCAGCGACGTCAACATGCCGGGTATGGATGGTCATCAACTGCTGGCGCAGATCCGTAGTCGTTATCCGCAACTGCCGGTATTGCTGATGACGGCTTTCGGCGCGGTAGAGAGGGCGGTAGATGCCATCCGTCAGGGCGCCGCTGATTATCTGGTCAAGCCGTTCGAGCCGCGCACGTTGCTGGAACTGGTGGCCAAGCACGCTCTCGGTAAATTGACGGCGGGGGATTGCGATGGTCCGGTAGCGCTCGAGCCGGCCAGCGTGCAGCTGCTGGAGCTGGCGTCACGCGTGGCGCAGAGTGATTCGACGGTGATGATCACGGGTGAGTCGGGGACCGGTAAGGAGGTGCTGGCGCGTTATATCCATCAGCAGTCGCCGCGCGCCTCCGGGCCTTTCATCGCCATCAACTGTGCGGCGATTCCCGACAACATGCTCGAGGCCACCTTGTTCGGGCATGAGAAGGGCGCGTTCACCGGTGCGGTCACTGCTCAGCCGGGCAAGTTCGAGTTGGCCGACGGAGGCACCATCCTGCTCGACGAGATTTCCGAAATGCCGCTGGGGCTGCAGGCCAAGTTGTTGCGTGTGTTGCAGGAGCGTGAGGTGGAACGGGTCGGCGCGCGCAAGCCAATCAACCTGGATATTCGCGTGCTGGCCACCAGCAACCGTGACTTGGCTAGCGAGGTTGCCGCAGGACGCTTCCGCGAGGACCTCTATTATCGACTGTCGGTCTTCCCCTTGGCCTGGCGGCCGTTGCGTGAGCGGCCTGCCGATATTCTGCCGCTGGCCGAGCGGCTGCTGGCCAAGCACGTCAAAAAAATGAACCAGGCGCCGGTGCGTCTGTCCGAGTCGGCCGCGCAGAGCCTGGTGCAGCATCAGTGGCCGGGCAACGTGCGTGAACTGGACAACGCCATTCAGCGCGCATTGATCCTGCAGCAGGGCGGGGTGATTCAGGCGCAGGATCTGTGCCTGCACGCACCCATAGGTCAGACGGTGCAGAGCGCCGTGCCGCACCTGGCTGTGGCGCCGAGTATGGCCCCGCCGATGACGCAGCCGGTCGAGTCGCCGAGTGCGGTCGATGCCGGCGCGCTGGGCGAGGACCTTCGCCGTCGTGAGTTTCAGGTGATCATCGATACCCTGCGTGCCGAGCGCGGTCGCCGCAAGGAGGCCGCCGAACGCCTGGGGATCAGCCCGCGCACCCTGCGCTACAAGCTGGCGCAGATGCGCGATGCCGGGATGGATGTCGAGGCTTATCTGTACGCCAGCTAATGTTGCTGTGCTGAAGGGGATGCGACGGAGGGGGACGCTGCCTGGGTTCCCGCCTTCGCGGGAATGACCTCGAATGATCCATCGCCGTCATCCCCGCGAAGGCGCAGCTACCGTCATCCCCGCGAAGGCGGGGATCCAGCCGCGGTGCTAAAGTTGCCCTGGCTTGTAGGAGCGATTTTTCGTTCGGGCTCAAATCAATCGCTGAATAGGCCTTCATACCTATGGAGGGCCCAATCTGCAAAGGACTGCAGCATGAAACAACCCGCCGTTTACATTATGGCCAGTCAGCGTAATGGCACGCTCTATACCGGAGTTACAGCGGATCTGCTGCGGCGTGTCTGGCAGCATAGAGAGGGAGTCGTTGAGGGCTTTACACTCCGCTATGGAGTGAAGTTGCTGGTGTGGTACGAGCAGCATGAAAGTATGAGTGGCGCGATAGCCAGGGAGAAGGCGATCAAGAAATGGAATCGTGCCTGGAAGCTGCGCCTGATCGAAGAGCGAAATCCGCAAGGGCGCGATCTTTGGTCAGAGATTGTTGGTGAGTCGTCTGGTGCTGCTGGGGCCCCGCCTTCGCGGGGATGACGGTGGCTACCCCATCTATCTGCGTGTTCCCGATCTGATTCCCATAAGCCGCTTTGTTGGCACCCTTGTTGCAGATACCCCTGCATAGCGCCGCTAGTGTCAAAAAGCGGGCAGTGGAGGAAGTCATGAGCCAGGGTGTCGAATTCAATCGCTTGATGCTGGAAATGCGTTCCATGCAGGCTGAGGCCATGGCGCGTCAGAAGCCTGCTGCGAGCGAGCCAGTGCAAGGGGCGCCGAGTTTCTCGGAAATGCTCGGCCAGGCGGTGAACAAGGTCAACGAGACCCAGCAGGCTTCCAATAAACTGGCGACCGCTTTCGAGATGGGCCAGAGCGGGGTCGACCTGACCGACGTGATGATCGCCTCGCAGAAAGCCAGCGTATCCTTCCAGGCCATGACTCAGGTGCGCAACAAGCTGGTCCAGGCTTATCAAGACATCATGCAGATGCCGGTCTGAGGGTTGATTCATGGCTGAAGCAGCAGTAGCAAACGTACCGGCCAAGGCCGAGTCAGGTGAGCCGAAGAAGCCCCTGCTGGGCCTTAGCTTCCTGGAAAATCTCGCCGAAATGTCGGTGCTGCGTCAGCTCGGCCTGCTGGTCGGCCTGGCTGCCAGCGTGGCCATCGGTTTTGCCGTTGTGCTGTGGTCGCAGCAGCCGGATTACCGTCCGCTCTATGGCAGCCTCAACGGTATGGATGCTACCCAGGTGGTCGAAACCCTGACCGCTTCCGGTATCGACTACACCATCGAACCCAACTCCGGCGCCCTGTTGGTCAAGGCTGACGATCTGGCGCGTGCGCGTATGCGCCTGGCAGCTGCCGGCGTGGCGCCGACCGATAACAGTGTCGGTTTCGAGATTCTCGACCGTGAGCAGGGGCTGGGTACCAGCCAGTTCATGGAGGCGACCCGCTATCGCCGCGGTCTCGAGGGCGAGCTGGCACGTACGGTGGCCAGCCTCAACAACGTCAAGGCGGCGCGTGTACACCTGGCCATGCCCAAGGCGTCGGTGTTCGTGCGTGACGAACGCAAGCCGTCTGCCTCGGTGCTGGTCGAACTCTACCCGGGGCGCGCATTGGAGCCCAGCCAGGTCATGGCCATCGTCAACCTGGTGGCGACCAGCGTGCCTGAGTTGGACAAGGGCCAGGTCACGGTGGTCGACCAGAAGGGCAACCTGCTCTCCGACCAGCAGGAACTGTCCGAGCTGAGCATGGCCGGCAAGCAGTTCGACTACACCCGCCGTATGGAAACGCTGTTCACCCAGCGTGTGCACAACATTCTGCAGCCGGTGCTGGGCACCGGTCGCTACAAGGCGGAAGTGTCGGCTGATGTGGATTTCAGTTCGGTTGAATCCACTTCCGAAATGTTCAATCCGGATCAACCCGCGCTGCGCAGTGAGCAACAGGTCAACGAACAGCGTCAGAGCAGTCTGCCGCCGCAAGGCGTGCCGGGCGCGCTGTCCAATCAACCGCCGGGCCCGGCTGCCGCTCCGCAGCAGGCTGCAGGCGCTGCCGCTCCCGCCGGTCCGATAGCGGCTGGTCAGCCGCTGGTCGATGCCAACGGTCAGCAGATCATGGATCCGGCCACCGGCCAGCCGATGCTCGCCCCGTATCCGGCCGACAAGCGTGAGCAGTCGACCCGCAACTTCGAGCTGGACCGGTCCATCAGCTACACCCGGCAGCAGCAGGGGCGCCTGCGTCGTCTGTCGGTGGCGGTGGTGGTGGACGACCAGTTACGTGTCGACCCGGCCACCGGCGAAAGCAGCCGGGTGCCTTGGACCGCCGATGACCTGGCGCGCTTCACTCGTCTGGTGCAGGACTCGGTGGGCTTCGATGCCAGTCGCGGCGACAGCGTCAGCGTGATCAACACGGCGTTCACCGCGTCGATGGGCGAAGAAATTCCGGATATTCCGTTCTACACCCAGCCCTGGTTCTGGGACATCGTCAAGCAGGTGCTCGGCGTGCTGTTCATCCTGGTGTTGGTGTTCGGCGTGTTGCGTCCGGTGCTCAACAACATCACCGGCGGTGGCAGGGGCAAGGAGCTGGCAGGCTCCGGTGATGTGGAGCTTGGCTCGATGGCAGGTCTGGATGGCGAGCTGTCCGATGACCGTGTCAGCCTTGGCGGCCCGCAGAGCATCATGTTGCCTAGGTCTAGTGAGGGGTATGATGCGCAACTGAACGCTATCAAGAGCCTAGTGGCGGAAGACCCTGGCCGCGTCGCCCAGGTCGTGAAAGAGTGGATCAACGCCGATGAGTGACAATCGCACTGCTACCAAGCTGAACAAGGTCGACAAGGCCGCGATTCTGCTGCTTTCGCTGGGCGAAACCGATGCCGCGCAGGTGTTGCGTCACCTCGGGCCGAAGGAAGTGCAGCGCGTCGGCGTGGCCATGGCCGGCATGCGCAATATCCATCGCGAGCAGGTCGAGCAGGTGATGGCCGAGTTCGTCGAGATCGTCGGCGACCAGACCAGCCTCGGTGTGGGTTCCGATGCCTACATCCGCAAGATGCTCACCTCTGCGCTGGGCGAGGACAAGGCGGGCAACCTCATTGACCGTATTCTCCTCGGTGGCAGCACCAGTGGTCTGGACAGCCTCAAGTGGATGGAGCCGCGTGCCGTTGCCGATGTGATTCGCTACGAGCACCCGCAGATTCAGGCCATCGTCGTCGCCTACCTCGACCCGGACCAGGCGGCCGAGGTGCTCAGTCACTTCGATCACAAGGTACGCTTGGACATCGTTCTGCGGGTGTCGTCGCTGAACACCGTGCAGCCGGCCGCGCTGAAGGAGCTCAACCAGATTCTCGAGAAACAGTTCTCCGGCAGCGCCAATGCCACGCGCGCCGCCATGGGCGGCGTCAAGCGTGCGGCGGACATCATGAACTTCCTCGACAGCTCGGTGGAAGGTCAACTGATGGACTCCATCCGCGAAGTGGACGAAGACCTGTCGACACAGATCGAAGACCTCATGTTCGTCTTCGACAACCTGGCCGATGTCGACGACCGTGGCATCCAGGCGCTGATGCGCGAGGTCTCCTCCGAAGTGCTGGTGCTGGCACTCAAAGGGGCCGATGACGCGATCAAGGACAAGGTGTTCAAGAACATGTCCAAGCGCGCTGCCGAGCTGCTGCGCGACGACCTGGAGGCCAAGGGGCCGGTGCGGGTCAGCGATGTGGAAGCGGCGCAGAAGGAAATTCTTACCATTGCCCGCCGTATGGCCGAGGCCGGCGAGATCGTGCTTGGCGGCAAGGGTGGCGAGGAGATGGTTTGACAGGGTCTATTCCCGTTTCGCCACGGCCGCGCCGGAGCCAGTTTTTGCGCGGGGCAAGGCATGAGGAGAGAAGTTTGGTCATTCCAAATGAGCGACGAATAACGCCGCAGCGCGCAAAAACTGGCCCGGCCCTCCGGGTTGCGCGGCAAATGGCGCCATGCTGTGTTGCGGGACTTGGCAAGGGAGCAACCATTCCCTGCGTCCCGCGCCTGCGGAACGCCGCCCGACCATGGCGCCATTTGGCGCAGCAACGCGGCTCGCGTCGAAACGAGAATAGACCCTGATGGCTGCCAAGGAGCCTGATAGCGAGCTGATTCGCGCCAAGGATCTCGGCACGTTCGATCGCTGGGCGCTGCCCAGCTTCGACGCGCCGGGTGACGAACCGGCAGAAGCCGAGGCCGCTGCTGAAGAACATATGCAGCCTCCAGCTGAATCCGAGCAGCAGGACGCCGCACAGGTCGAAGAGGTCGCACTCGAAGATGTCAAACCACTGACGCTCGATGAACTCGAAGCCATTCGCCAGGATGCCTATAACGAAGGCTTCGCCACGGGCGAGAAGGACGGCTTTCACGCCGGCCAGATCAAAGCCAAGCAAGAGGCCGACGCGGCCTTGGCGCTGAAGGTCGGCAGCCTGGAAAAACTCATGACGCAGTTGCTCGAGCCGATTGCCGAGCAGGATCAGCAAATGGAAGTGGCCATGGTACGTCTGGTCAGCCATATGGTGCGCGAGGTGATTCAGCGCGAGCTGAACACCGACTCCAGCCAGATCCGCCAGGTGCTGCGCGAGGCGCTCAAACTGCTGCCAATGGGCGCGCAGAACGTGCGCATTCAGGTCAATCCGCAGGATTTCGACACGATCAAGGCCTTGCGTGAGCGTCACGAGGAAAGCTGGCGCATCCTCGAGGATGACAGCCTGCTGCCCGGCGGTTGCCGTATCGAGTCCGAGCACAGTCAGATCGACGCCAGTGTCGAAACGCGCATGGCGCAGGCGCTCAAGCAATTGTTCGAGCAGCAGCGCGCGCAAGTCTCTCAGCCGCCGGAAGCGGACATCGACCTGGATCTGGATGCCGTCGATGCGCCTTGAGCGGATCAGTTTCGCCAGACGCCTGGCGGGCTATGTCGAAGCGATCAACCTGCCCAGCCAACCCGTGGTGGAAGGGCGCCTGCTGCGTATGGTCGGCCTGACCCTGGAGGCCGAAGGTTTGCGCGCCGCCATCGGCAGCCGTTGTCTGGTGATCAACAGCGACAGCTATCACCCGGTGCAGGTCGAGGCTGAGGTCATGGGCTTCTCCGGTGGTAAGATCTACCTGATGCCGGTAGGCAGTCTCGCCGGTATCGCACCGGGGGCGCGTGTGGTGCCGTTGCCGGATACCGGGCGCCTGCCCATGGGCATGTCGATGCTCGGGCGAGTGCTTGATGGCGCCGGGCGTGCGCTCGATGGCAAGGGCGGGATGAAGGCCGAGGACTGGGTACCGATGGATGGCCCTGCTATCAACCCGCTCAACCGCGACCCGATCAGCCAGCCGCTGGATGTTGGTATTCGTTCGATCAACGGTTTGCTTACCGTCGGGCGTGGCCAGCGCTTGGGCCTGTTCGCCGGTACCGGCGTGGGCAAGTCCGTGTTGCTGGGCATGATGACCCGTTTCACAGAGGCGGAAATCATCGTTGTCGGCCTGATCGGCGAACGTGGGCGTGAGGTCAAGGAGTTCATTGACGAGATCCTCGGCGAGGAGGGCATCAAGCGTTCGGTGGTGGTGGCATCACCGGCCGACGATGCGCCGCTGATGCGCCTGCGCGCGGCGCAGTACTGCACGCGCATCGCCGAGTATTTCCGCGACAAGGGCAAGAACGTCCTGCTGCTGATGGATTCGCTGACCCGTTACGCCAGGCCCAGCGCGAAATCGCCCTGGCCATTGGTGAGCCGCCTGCAACCAAGGGGTATCCGCCTTCGGTCTTTGCCAAGCTGCCCAAGCTGGTCGAGCGTGCCGGCAATGCCGAAGCCGGCGGTGGTTCGATCACTGCGTTCTACACGGTGCTGAGTGAGGGTGATGATCAGCAGGACCCCATCGCCGATGCTGCCCGTGGTGTGCTCGACGGACACTTCGTCCTGTCCCGCCGTTTGGCGGAAGAGGGGCACTATCCGGCGATCGACATCGAGGCCTCGATCAGCCGGGTCATGCCGCAGGTGGTGCCGCCGGAGCAGCTCAAGCAGGCGCAGCGCTTCAAGCAGTTGTGGTCGCGCTATCAACAGAGTCGCGATCTGATCAGTGTCGGTGCCTATGTCCCGGGCGGCGACGCGGATACCGATCAGGCCATCGCCCGTCAGCCAGTCATGGCTCAGTACCTGCGTCAGGGCCTCGACGAGAACGTGTCAATGGCGCAGAGCCGCGAGCAGCTGGCCGGGGTGTTGGGACAGTGACCTGTTACCGTAGGGCGGGTGTAACCCGCCAGGGCGATCTGGCGGGTTGCACCCGCCCTACGGGGCGCGGATGAGCCTGAGCCGCGCAAAGCGTCTGCAGCCGGTCGTCGAGATGGCAGAAAAGGCCGAGCGCGAGGCCGCGCGCCAGCTCGGGCATTGCCAAGGGCTGGTGGGGCAGGCTGAGGCCAAGCTGGGCGAGCTGGAGCGTTTTCGTGGCGACTACCAGCAGCAGTGGATCAGCGAGGGCAGCAAGGGCGTTTCCGGCCAGTGGCTGATGAACTACCAGCGCTTTCTGGCGCAACTGGAGACGGCGGTCGGCCAACAGCAGCAAAGTCTGGAGTGGCATCGCGCCAATCTTGAAAAGGTGCGCGCTGTTTGGCAGCAACGCTATGCGCGTCTCGAGGGGCTGCGCAAACTGGTCCAGCGCTACATTGACGAAGCCCGATTGGCCGAGGACAAGCGCGAACAGAAACTGCTCGACGAGCTGGCGCAACGCCTGATCGACCGTGGTGAACCCTGAATAGTGGTTGTTTCGTCGCCGACCAGATGCTACACCTTCAAGCGTGAATTGCCCTATCTGGCAAAGTCTCGACAAAGGAGTAGACATGGCCATTACCTCGCAGCCCTCGGCCGACGGGCAAGAGCTGACCATTGTGATTCGAGGACGCTTCGACTTCGCCTCCCACCAGGAATTTCGTGACGCCTACGAGCGCGTCAACCTGACGCCCAAGCGTTATCAGGTCGACCTGCGTGACACCAGCTATCTGGATAGTTCGGCACTGGGCATGCTGTTGTTGTTGCGTGACCATGCTGGCGGCGATTCGGCGCAGATCAGCCTGCTCAACTGCAGCAGTGACGTGCGCAAGATCCTCGCCATCTCCAACTTCGAGCAGTTGTTCAAGATCAGCTGAGCATGCCTGAGCGACTTGCCATTCTGATTGCCGAGGACAACGCGGCCGACCGCATGCTGTTGTCCACCATCGTCAGTCGTCAGGGCCACCGCGTATTGACCGCCAGCAATGGCCTGGAGGCGGTCGCTCTGTTCGAGCAGGAGCGTCCGCACCTGGTGCTGATGGATGCGCTGATGCCGGTGATGGATGGCTTCGAGGCGGCGCGGCGGATCAAGGATCAGGCCGGCGAGGCGCTGGTGCCGATCATCTTCCTCACTTCGCTGACCGAGGGTGAGGCGCTGGTACGCTGTCTCGAGGCCGGTGGCGACGACTTTCTCGCCAAGCCCTACAACCGGGTGATACTCGAGGCGAAGATCGGTGCAATGGATCGTTTGCGCCGCCTGCATGACACCGTACTGCAACAGCGCGACCTGATCGCCCGGCACAACGAGCATCTGCTGCGTGAGCAGCGCGTTGCCAAGGCCGTATTCGACAAGGTGGCGCATTCCGGCTGCCTGGATGCACCGAACATCAGTTACATGCAGTCGCCCTTCGCCCTGTTCAATGGCGACCTGCTACTGGCGGCCTACAAGCCGTCCGGTGGTATGCATGTGATGCTGGGGGACTTCACCGGTCATGGTTTGCCGGCGGCTATTGGCGCGATGCCGCTGGCCGAGGTGTTTTATGGCATGACCGCCAAGGGGCATGCGCTGGCTGAGATCCTCCGCGAGATCAATGCCAAGCTCAAGCGTATCCTGCCGGTGGGGGTTTTCTGCTGCGCCACCTTGCTCAATATCAGCAGCAAGCGCGGTTTGCTCGAGGTGTGGAACGGCGGGCTGCCCGATGGCTACCTGCTGCATGCCGATGGCCGCCCACAGCAGCCGCTGGTGTCCCGTCATCTGCCATTGGGGATTCTCGAGCAGGCAGCCTTCAGTGATCGTTGCGAGGTCTATCCACTGGCGCCGGGGGATCGCATCTTTCTGCTCAGCGACGGCGTACTCGAGGCCAGCGACCGGCATGGT
>Ga0224747_10007_pt1 | contig 30429 bp, 28 predicted proteins | sample LIM_F_Water_Pos_FD_182999 | JGI IMG/M metagenome (GOLD analysis project Ga0224747, IMG submission 182999) | Enriched cells from gastrointestinal tract of the lab mouse from Pacific Northwest National Laboratory (PNNL), Richland, Washington... | ecosystem: Host-associated > Mammals > Digestive... | reverse complement strand
GCCCGCATCCGGGGCATGATCGCCATCCGGGACAGTGCAAGGCGGCTCATTGATTTACAGCTTAGTGGCGCGGAGGATGCGGAAATCGGGAAGGAGCAGGCGAAGCTCAATGCACTGTATGATAATTTCCAGAAAAAGTACGGGCTACTTGGCAGCGCCGGGAACCGTCTTGCTTTCCGGCAGGATTCTTCTTACCCGCTGTTATGCTCTTTGGAGGTACTGGACGAGGAAGGGAACTTAAAGCGCAAGGCGGATATGTTCACAAAAAGGACAATCCAGCACCGCCAGCCGGTGACAAGCGTGGATACGGCAGTGGAAGCGCTGGGCGTTTCCATCGGGGAGAGGGCCTGTGTGGATCTGGGGTTTATGGCGTCCCTGATGGGAGGCGGGGATAAGATACCCCAGATCATTTCCGACTTAAAGGGCATTATCTTCAAAGACCCGGACAGCGGCCCGGCAGTTATTTCGGAGGAAAACACGGACTGGCATAAGGGCTGGCAGACTGCGGACGAATATCTTTCCGGGGATGTGCGCAGGAAACTGGAAAAAGCGAAGAAAGCGGCGGAGGAATACCCGGAATTTTCCGCGAATGTGGAAGCGCTCCTTGCCGTGCAGCCAAAAGATTTGACAGCGCCGGAGATCAGTGTCCGAATCGGCGCTCCCTGGATAGACACAAAATACTATAAGCAGTTTTTATTTGAACTGCTCCAGACACCGGGACGGCTCCAGAACGGGAGGATAGACGTGCTGTATTCGGATGTCACGGGTGAATGGCGGATAAAGGGGAAATCGGAGGACAGCATCACGAACACCCGCGTCCATACTACCTACGGCACAAAGCGGATCAATGCCTATGAGATTTTTGAGGCCAGCTTAAACCAGCGGAGCGTCCAGATTTTCGACACGCACAGGGACGCTGACGGGAAGGAAATTCGTGTCCTGAATGAGAAAGAGACAGCCATCGCGCAGCAGAAGCAGGACGCCATGAAAGAGGCTTTCCACGACTGGATTTTTAAAGACCCGGAGCGGCGCACGGATTTATGCGCTGTTTATAACAGGATGTTCAACTCTACCCGTCCCCGTGAATATGACGGGAGACATATCAATTTTATCGGGATGAACCCGGAGATCAAACTGGAGCCGCACCAGAGGAACGCTGTCGCGCGCATCCTTTACGGCGGGAACACCCTGCTTGCCCATGTGGTGGGCGCAGGAAAGACCTACGAGATGATAGCGGCGGCAATGGAGAGTAAGCGGCTGGGGCTGTGTAAAAAGTCCATCATGGTTGTGCCGAACCACCTGACAGAACAGTGGGGCGGCGATTTTTTAACCCTTTATCCCGGTGCGAAGGTGCTGGTGGCTACAAAAAAAGATTTTGAACCAAAGAACCGCAAGCGTTTTTGCGCGAGGATCGCTACCGGAGACTATGACGCTGTGATTATCGGCCACAGTCAGTTTGAGAAAATTCCCATTTCGCCGGAGCGCCAGATGGCCATTATCCAGGATCAGATTGACGAGATCGTGTTTGCCATTGCGGAAGCAAAGGCAAACAGGGAAGAAAAATTCACGGTCAAGCAGATGGAGAAAACGAAGAAGAACCTGGAAGCGAAGATTAAGAAACTCTATGATAAGAAAAAAGATGATACGGTCACATTCGAGGAATTGGGTGTTGACCGTCTTTTTGTGGACGAGGCGCATAGCTTTAAAAACCTTTACATGCATACGAAAATGCGTAATGTGGCAGGCATCAGCCAGACGGACGCGCAGAAGTCCAGCGATATGTTTGCGAAGTGCCGCTATATGGATGAAATCACCGGAGGGCGCGGTGTGGTATTTGCCACCGGCACCCCGGTAAGTAACTCAATGGTAGAATTATATACCATGATGCGCTATCTCCAGTATAGTATGCTGGAGGACGGCTACCGGGACAGCACGGGGAAGATACGGAGCCTGAAACACTTTGACAACTGGGCGGCGACTTTCGGGGAGCAGGTGACGGCGGTGGAATTAAAGCCGGAGGGCACGGGATTCCGCCTAAAGACGCGGTTTGCCCGTTTTTATAACCTGCCGGAGCTGATCAACCGTTGGAAGGAGGCCGCGGATATACAGACGGCGGATATGTTAAAACTGCCGGTGCCGGAGGCAGAGTATGTCACAGTGCAGACGGAACCCAGCGAAGCGCAGAAAGCGATGGTAAAATCCCTTGCGGACAGGGCGGAGAAGATACGGAAAGAGAAGATCGACCCGCGGATCGACAACATGCTGAAGATTACGTCGGACGGGCGCAAGCTGGCGTTAGACCAGCGCATTATGAACCCGCTGCTTCCCGACGACCCTGGAAGCAAAGTAAACGCCTGCGTGGACAATGTATTCAGAATCTGGCAGGAGAGCGCGGAGACAAAGGGGACACAGCTTATCTTTTCGGATTTATCCACGCCGAAGGGAAAGGCGGAGCCGAAAAAGGAGGAAGCAAAAGAAAATACGGAAGGGACGGAAACGGAAGCCGCAGCGACGGAGGAAGAGACTGCTATGGAGGCAAGCGTTTACGAAGATATCCGGAAGAAACTGATCGCAAAAGGAATCCCGCCCCAGGAGATCGCTTTTATACATGACGCCAATACGGAGACACAGAAAGCAGAGCTTTTTGCAAAAGTGAGAAACGGCCAGGTGCGCGTCCTTCTTGGCAGCACACAGAAGATGGGAGCCGGAACCAACGTACAGACGAAGCTGGTGGCATCCCATGACCTGGACTGCCCTTGGCGTCCGGCGGATCTGGAACAGCGCGCCGGGCGGATTGTGCGGCGGGGCAATGAAAATGACCATGTAAAAATATACCGTTATGTTACGAAAGGGACATTTGACGCTTATACATGGGGGCTGGTGGAATCGAAGCAGAAATTTATCGGACAGATCATGACCTCCAAAAGCCCTGCCCGCTCCATTGAGGATGTGGACGCCACTGCATTGTCATACGCAGAGGTGAAGATGCTGGCGACAGGAGATGTGCGGATTAAGGAAAAAATGGATTTGGATATACAGGTGACAAAGCTGAAAATGCTGAAATCAAACCATCAGGCGCAGCAGTATGAGATGCAGGATAAGGTGCGGGGCTATTATCCTAATAAGATAAAAGAAACCCAGCTTTATATAGACTGCCTGAACGCTGACCTGCCCGTACTGGAGGCACACCCGGTCAAGGAAGATGCGTTTTCCATGACTGTCATGGGAAATGTATATACGGAGCGGAAGGAAGCGGGCAAGGCAATCGTGGCGGCCTGCCGCCTGATGGATGACCCAGGCAAGGAGATTGAATTGGGGGAATATCGTGGATTCCCGATGAAGCTCATGTTTGACGGCGCAAAATTCAAAGTGACGATGAAGCAGCACCTGACCCATACGGCGGAACTTTCCGATGATGTGGTGGGAAACATCACTCGTATCAACAACGCACTGGAGAAAATCCCCCAGAGCCTTGCAAACCATAAGGAGAATATGGCGCGCCTGCATAAAGAACTGGAAAGCGCAAAAGAGGAAGCGGAAAGACCTTTTGCACAGGAAGCGGAACTTCAGGAGAAATCAGCGCGGCTGGCAGAACTGAATACTGTCCTTGACAACGAGGAAAAAGGGCGCGGCACAGAACCGCCACGGGAGACGGAAGAAGATGCGGAGCGGGGAAATGAAAAACCCTCCATCCTGAAAACTTTGAAAGAATATGAACGGCCTGCGCCGGCTAACTTTGGAGCGGAACGCGGGCAGGAAAGGGAGGCGATCTGATGCGGAAAACGGAAGGGCGTACCATCGGGCTTTATTTTAAGGTAAGCCCGGAGGAAATGGCCCTGATCGAGAAAAAGATGGAGCAGGCAGGCACGAGGAATAAGCGTGCGTACCTGCGGAAGATGGCGGTGGACGGCTATATCGTCCACCTGGATATGGAGAGCGTGAAGGAACTGACAAAACTTCTCCGCTCCCTGTCCGCAAATACAAACCAGATAGCCCGCCGCTGTAATGAGACGCGCAACCTTTATGCTGAGGATGTGGAGGATCTGCGCAAAGGGTACGCAGCGGCACAGGCAGGGCTTCTTTCCCTGATACGGAAATTTGCAAGCCTGTAAAGACACATGGCGCAGGGGATGATTTCTCTGCGCCTGTTTTTTTTATCAATAAGATGGGCTGCGAAGCGTGACAGCGTTTGATTTGGAGGTGATGGCGGTATGCCGGGAGTGACAAAAGAACAGATCGCAAGGGCGAAAGAGTGGGATTTACTCTCTTATTTACAAACTTATGAGCCGCAGGAACTACAAAAATGCGGAGGGAGGGAATACCGGACAATGACCCATGACAGCCTTAAAATATCCAACGGCAAATGGAACTGGCACAGCCGGGGGATCGGCGGCAGGACGGCGCTTGACTATCTGGTCAAGGTGCGGGGCATGGACTTTGTAAAAGCGGTGGAGACGCTCTGCGGGGAACGGGGCGCGGCTGTCCGGATGCCTTCTGATATTCCCCATAAAGAGAAACCGGCAAAGCCCTTTTTACTTCCGCCGGAAAACCGGTGCGGGACAGCGGCGGTGTCCTATCTGCTGGGAAGGGGGATTGATGGGGAAGTGATCAGCCAGTGTATCAGGAAAGGGATTCTGTATGAGAGCCGTAACTACCATAACTGTGTCTTTGTGGGAAAAGACAGTGCAGGGAAAGCGCGTTATGCCTGCCTGCGGGGGATATATGGCACATTTAAAAATGACGTGGACGGGAGCGATAAGCGTTACAGTTTTTCGCTGCCTTCTGCTGATGAGGACAGCCCCTTTGTGGCTGTGGCGGAAAGCCCTATTGATGCGCTTTCCGTAGCATCACTGTTAAAGATGCAGGGGGAGGACTGGACAAAGAACCATTACCTTTCCCTGGGCGGGACGGCTCCCCGTGCGCTGCTTACGTTCCTCCATGACCATCCGGCAGTGGTCTGCATCAGTTTATGTCTGGATAATGATAAGGCTGGAATTTTAGGTATGGAGAAAATCCGGGAGGCGGTGCGGGAGGATGCAGAACTTTCCCGGCGCATCCGGGTGATCGTGGATAATCCGCCGCCCCTTGTTTGTGGGAAGGACTATAATGAACTGTTGAAGCAGAAAATAGCCGCCCGATATGAGGCAGAAAACAGGGAAAAAACGCAGGCAGGGCGCGTCTGTGGTATGGAAAAATAGAAAGGAAGGAGGATGCGGATATGGCAATTTCAGACCTGCTCCCACGAAAGGCTATGGGGAGCAAGACACGGGGGCAGACGCTTCAGGCGCGCATAAAGTATGACCAGAAGGAAGAAAAGACAAAGGACGGGGAATTAGTGTCATCGTACATGTGCTGTCCGGAAACCGCCGCTGAAGAATTTGAAATGAGCAAGCTGCTCTATGAAACGTCTACCGGACGGAGCCAGCCCCAGGAGCGGGACATTATTGCCTACCGCATCATCCAGTCTTTTAAGCCGGGGGAGATTACGCCGGAAGAGGCAAATAAGCTGGGGTATGAACTGGCTATGAAATTCACAAAAGGAAAGCATCAGTTTGTTGTCTCCACTCATGTGGATAAAGCCCATATCCATAACCATGTGGAATTTAACAGTACCAATTTAGAGTGTGACGGCAAATTTAATAACTATAAAAATTCTTCCTTTGCCCTGCGCAGGCTCAACGACCAGATATGCAGGGAACACGGCTACTCCGTGATCGAAAACCCGAAAGCAAAAGGACAGCGCTATCAGGAAAAAGCGGCGGCAAAACGCGGGCGGAGTTTCAAGGAGCGGCTGCGTCAGACGATTGACCGGGTACTGCCTGAGAGCAGGGATTTTGAAGATTTTTTATCCCACATGAGGGAAGAAGGATATGAGATCAAACGGCGGGGAAAATCGCTGGAGTTCCGTGCGCCGGGGCAGGAGAAATTTACCCGCAGCTTCCGTCTGGGGGAGGAATATACGGAGGCGGCGTTACAGGAGCGGGCCGGAAAAACTTGTGCCAGAACGGAGACAAAAACAAAACGAAAGGCAGCGGTAAGGAATGTCAACCTCCTTGTGGATATTCAGGCAAAAATGCAGGCGGGGAAAGGAAAAAGCTATGAGCGGTGGGCGAAGGTTTTTAACCTGAAAGAAGCAGCAAAGACTTTAAATTTTCTTGTAGATAATGGCGTCACTGATTATGAGGAACTGGCGGCGCGGGCTGAAACTGCCGGACAGAGATTCGACGCGCTTTCTGTCCGCATCAAACAGCTTGAGGGACGCATGGCAGAGAACGCACAGTTAAAAACACATATCATCAATTATTCCAAAACGCGGGAAGTCTATAAGGAATATAAGAAGTCACGCCATAAAAAAGAATACCTTGCAGAACACGCAGAGGAGGTAGCAAAGCATGAGGCGGCAAAAGCGGCTTTTGATGCCCTGAACGGGAAGCCGATACCAAAAGTGGCACAGCTTTCGGAAGAATATGCCGTACTTCTGGCCGAGAAAAAAGAGTGCTATGAGGAATATAAGGAGGCGCGGAAAGAGATGATCGACTACCAGAGCGCAAAGCAGAATGTTGATATAATTTTAGGATTGGAGCCGCGCGGAGCGGAGAAAAAAGAAACAGAGCGGTGACAGATAAAAAAAGAGGAAAACCGGAAAGGGAATAGGTAGTCCCTTGCCTGGTTTTCCTTTTTTTATTTTGTTTTTGGTGTGGAATTTGTTATATACAGAAACGGAAAGTATGTCGATTTTTTCGGGGGATCTTTGTCTTTAACCTCTGCGCGGAGTGCGGAGGGGGCGACCCGTAAGCGGGAGCAAACTCAAAGTGTATTGCTTTGAGTTGAAAGCCACGCCGTAAGGCGTGTTCACAAAAGAGCGGGAGCGTATTTTGCCGGGGATTGGGGTGTCCCCAACAAGCATAGCGAGGCGACATAAGGAGCCGGAGCGGGGATAGCGATATTCGTAAAGAATATCGTTATCCATTGCTTGCCAGTGCTGGTTTATGGTACGATTGTTTAAAGAGAAGCAAGTATTAGAGTTTAGTGTAAGAGAGAATAATGCGCTATGAAAAAGGGAAAAGGTAAAGCGGCTAAGAAAGCCATGAAGTTTGCAGAACGAAAAGCTAAAGCAGAAAAGTGGGTGGCAGAATATGACGGTACACCTTATGGCGGGGATATCATAAAAGCGTATAGGAAAAAATTTGCCGTAGACCGCATGAAGGCTGTTGCGGAGTTGCAGATGTTAGGCGTTTCTTTAACAAAGGAGCAGATTGACAGGGAAAAGGCGGCAGTAAAAGCCTATCAGGATATACAGAAGGCTAAAAAGGCAAAAAGGAAAAGACTTCGTGAACAACGCAAGATGCAAAAAAGTGATATAGCAGATTATCTGGAACAGGATGACAGATTTTATTATATAGCAGGTTATACTTCTGGTGGTGCGCCTTATGGGGTCACATGGGAAGAAATGGGGATGTCGCCGTATATGGAGGATTGTGATGATTAGTGATAAAGAGGCTTTGGGAAAAGTTGAAATAAATAGCGAAGATTTGCTTAAAGGGATGTTTTCATTCAAAAAGCCGCTGACGTCCCGGTATAGAAAAAAATATGTGGAGGTTCTTGCGTTAAGTGTTTTACAATATTGCTATGGCGATATATATGCTGGATTTGATGTGCATGATGCGCCGGATATCAGTGATGAGAATAGATTGATCGGAATAGAGGTTACAGAAGCGGTTACAAAGGAAGAAGCACAGATAGAGGGCGTATTTGTAAAATATCGTTTGGAAAGTAGTTTAGAAGAGAAAGAGCGTAGAAAACAGATAATTGAAAATAATGGTGCAAAGGTTGATGAGCTGGGTTTAACATATCCAGTGAAAAATAGTGATAGTGAAAAATTGATTTTTCAGGATGCCGTAAGAAAGAAAATGGAAAAGTTAGCATCGTATAGGCGGCAGGGTTTTGAGAAAGTAGGATTATTTGTTTTTTATGATGAACCACCAATACCTGTACGCCTTGAAGAATTAAAAAACTACTTTGATGAGGTCTTAAATGAGTATAGAGATAAATATGATGTTATTTATTTTGGATATTCCGGTGGCTTAATAGAGTATAATATTTTGCTAAATAGTATTCAGGCACGACGTATTGAGAGAAATGACTATAACAGACTGCGATATGAAGCAAGGTTAAAAGTAGAAGCATGATTAGCAAAACAAATAAGGTCGGGGAAGGTTATCAAGTGCCTTCCTCGGTCTTTTATCTGTCTTTCGGGGAAAAAATCTGTACGTCGGGAATTACAGTTTTTCATATACCGCCAGACCATGTATAATATAAACGGGTACAGTAACTATACCGCAGTATCAATTCCCAAACAAAGCACCAAAAGGTGGAAATCAATTATACTTTTTGAGATTTGTGCGATAAGATGGATACAATGCGTACAGAGGGAGGCAGCAACTCACATGAAAAAATGTACAGCAATCATTTTGGCAGTAGTTTTGGCACTCACAGCGGTTGGATGCAGTCAAAACGGGGAGCTGGGGGAACAACTTCATAGTGCCAGTTTATTGACACTTGGAGAACTTACTGAAATAGGGGATAGAGAGAAAATTGGCAATCAAATTCCGGAATGGGTATCTGAGGCTGATTGGAATAAATCTTTCTATGTTGTATCTTCATCAGATATAGAGCGGTTTGATGCTTATGCACAAGAAAACTTTCCAAACTATTGTGACGGGGACTGGACACAGGAGCAGAGTGATTCTGTTTATCTGGGACAGGGTATCGAAATGTTTGCCCTCGACGACGAAACACCAATCAATAGGATTATATACTATCCCGTTATTTTAAACGGTGTCATTGTGGATGGGTATCAGGTGTGTGAGTTAGAGAATCAGGAAATTACTATGCAGGGTTCGCCTTATTTAGTCAATGAATTAAATGTAATGATAGATTTGACAAGTGAAGAAACACCATTGATATTGGGATTCAATAATAACAACACGATAGGAATTATTGGAGATACCTATTATGTTTTAGACATAGACCATATGTATCATAAGGAGGTTGCAGTAAATAAGATTCCTGCTATTGAATTTAGTACCTGTGTGAATGCCATGGAGGTTTTATGTGCAGAGCGGATAGCAAACGTAGATGACTGGGTTATTATCCCATGATAAATGGCAGTGCAGAAGAATCTGTACATCGGGAATACTGTCTATACTTAGTAAGAAAATTTCCGATATAAAAATACAAAAAGGAGGCACACCAATGCTTCAGATAGCAGTCTGCGAGGACGAACAGGCGGACAGGGATCACCTCATAGGCATCCTGAAACCGCTTTTAGACAAATACATAGAAACAGAAGAATACCGGATCACAAACTTTACCTCCGGTGGGGCGCTGTTACAGTCGGATGACAGCTTCCACCTGGTCTTCATGGATATTATGATGGAGGGCAGGAATGGAATCGAAACAGGGCAGGAGCTTTACAGCAGGAACCAGTCTGCAAAAATCATATACATCACAAATTTCGGACAATACTGCATGGATGCGGTGAACACCGTACACGCCTTTGCGTTTCTGGAAAAGCCGGTATCGGCGGCAGCACTGGAGGAACAGCTACAGGCATTTCTTCGGCAGCACCGGAAAGAAGAAGTGCGGCTGGAGTTCCGTAACGTATCCTATGAGGAAAACGGAGTCCTGTCGGAAAAGCCTGTCCTGTTGCTTTCCATTGATACGATCCTGTACTTTGAATACATCAAGGCAAAAAAGAAGGTCAAAATCGTGACAGAAAATATGGTGTACGAGTACCCTGATGCCATCAGCGGGCTGGAGGAGCGGATGCAGCCTTACGGTTTTGAGACGAGCTGCCGGGGCATCCTCGTAAACCTTAAAAATGTGGCGAAAACGAAGGGATATGAGGTCGTGTTGAAAAATGGTGTAACAGTGTCCCTGTCACAGAAGCGGGTGGCGCAGTTCAAGGAACGGCTCAACGAATATATCCATAGCAGTGGGGAGTAGGGGCATGGAAAATTTAGTATATCTGTTCAGTTGTTTTCTGTCATGTGTGATCATTGCCGGGCTGATGTTCCAGTTCATGGGTGACCGTTATGGGAAAGCCTTTGAAAATCCGTGGCTTTACCGGATTGCCGCCGCTGTCGCCGTGGTGATCGTAACGCTGGTGAACTTAAAGCATAATACATGGTGGAATATGGCAGCAAATTTTTCAGTGTACGGCATTGCCAGTTTTATCTGCTATGAGGACAAAAACGTCAGGAGATATTGGCGGGTGATGGAGTCGGAATGTTTTTTTATTATGCTTATCTTATTTGAGGGTATCGGTGTGTTTGGGATTGACCTGCTGATGGAAAAACTTTCACTTATGCCGGAAGATGTGGTGATCAGCAACAGCATAGAGGTAGCTTTTTCAAAGCTGGTGATAGTCTTCTTTTACTATGTCCTATTAAGGAGGTTGTGGAAAAAAGATTACAGGCAGAGCCGGACACAGGTGATTCTTTACCTTGTCATGTTTTTATACAGTATGGTCAATTTTATCATCCTTGCAACAGCGGTCAAAAGGAAAGCTGACTATTTCCTGCTATGTGCAAACCTGTGCTGTGTTGTCTTTGCGAACTTATACCTGTTTTATTCCCTGAAAGTGGAGGATGAGAAGAACAGCATGGAGTTTCAGATTGCCATGATGAAACAGCAGGAGAGTATGCAGTTTGAGCATTATGAGAGGCAGCGGGAGAAATACGGAAAATCTATTGAAATCCTCCATGATGTGAGCAAACACATCCGTTCCATTGAGGAGCTGTACCGGGCAGGCGTGACGGACAAGGCAATGGAATACACAAGGCAGATCGGGGGCATCTTAAAGCCCCTTGTGCCGGAGGAATACTCTGACAATCCCATGCTGAACATCCTTCTTGCGGACAGGAAGCAGGCGGCGGAGAGCATGGGCATCCGGTTCGTGGTAAAGGTGGAAAGCACAGGGCTTGGGTTCATAGAGCCGGTGGATGTGACAACGCTCTTTGGAAACCTGCTGGAAAATGCAATGCAGGCTGCCTTGAAGTGCAGCGGGGAGCGATATATCAAGGTGCATATCAAAAACTATAATGAGATGCTTTCCATCCGCATTGAGAACAGTGTGGAAAAGGAAGTAAGGATAAAGAACGGCAGACCAGTAAGCACAGGCGGGAGGGGCACTGGCATCGGCTGTCTGAATGTGCAGCGGTGTGTGGAGAAATACGGTGGCAGTGTCCTCTATAAAAACGGTAACGGGAAATTTTACAGCGACGTGATCCTGAACCGATAGGCGGAAAAGCGTAACCCATAAGGTGGATTTGGGATCAGTTTAGAGCATTTTAGCGAAAAAATATAAAAAATCTGTACTTCGGGGAAAAAATCTGTACCTCGGGATAAAGTCATAGGGTTTTGTGTTCAGATTTCCGATAATTAAAATAACAGTGCAGTATATGTACTAAAAATGAAAACGGATTTTAAGAACAGGTTCAAGGAGGACAAAATTATGTCAAAAATAACAGATTATAGTTTTTTATTTCAGAGTATGTTTGGAACAAAAAGCAATGTAGGAATGGTAAATCCGCTCAAAGTGTCGGACTTGTCAAACGGTTCTTTGAGGTCGCAGTTAAAAGCAGCGGGAATTGATACGAACAGCGCACAGTATAAAGCGGCTGTTAAACAAATGACCCAACATGCCGGGAGTGGTGCAATGTTTACGAATGTACAGGCAATCAAAAATCTGATGAGCCAGTATGATAAGGATGGGGATTATATTGATCCTACTACGGGACTGGCAGGATTGCTTGTGACAGAGGAAAATGCCGTAAGCAGAAAGACACTGATTTCTATTCCGGAAAGCAGCCTTGACGATATGTTTGAACTTACCAAAAAAGAGTTTTTACAGGGAAATGGCATGGGGAATGGAGATACCACAAAGAGATCAGATGTTTATACGGATTTGCATAGGAAAATGAGTAAAAATGACCGTTTAAAAGCAGGATATACTTTATCGCAGTATGAAAAGGCATATACGCAGGCATTTATTGCAGCAGCGAAAGCGGCAGATCCTACTTGGAAAGCGGGAAAACCTATTAAAGCAGGGGCATTGGACGGCATTACAAGGGAAAGTGTAGAAAGCCAGCTTGCCAAAAGCGGTAACAAACTTGTGAAAAGGTCATCTGTTTCGGGCAGTTCATTAGATATACAGGTATAAAGTACATATTTTTGAGGGCGTGCTACGTTTCGTATAAATGTGCAAATGCAGTACGCCTTTCCATATGTGACAAATAATAGGCGTGTAAAGGCTGTTTATTGGGGAGGTGGATTTCATGAGCGTATCAGTAAGTGGCTCTGTCAGCAGCATAAAAGATGTCATTGCAACAACCGGAAAGGGAGAGCCGAACTGGTCTTACATCCCGTCTGCAGGGAAATCTAATAAATCGAAGGCGGAGTTTACCAGTGAAATCAGGGAACTGGCAAAAAAAGCAGCCATGGCGGGCAGCAAGGCGGAATCAGAGCAGATTTCCAGACAGGTTCTCCAGTTAAGGGCGGAATATTTATCTGATGTTGCACCGGACAGGAAGATGCTGTACCAACAGGCTAAAAATGCCATGAAAAGTCAAAATAATAACCCTAAATGTAGGGGGATTGGGGAATTGACATTATTGGATTTTTTGGAGGCGGCTGATGGCAGGGGAAGCGGCCTTGCTGAAAAAAGGTTTGCATTGACAGGTGGCGGCACATTGACTTGTCCGGTTTTAACAACGGGCGGTTATGGTGCAGTGATTGAATGCCAGGGTGTAAAAGCCCTGTCCAACACAGGCAATGGGTGGAGTTATGAAATGACACCGGCAGAGCTTGCCAAAAAGAATGAATTTTATGCGATCTATTGGGCAGAGTATCGTTCTGTTAAGAATAGCGTAGGGGCAGAACTTTCAGAACTGCCGGATTATCTGGAGGATAAGCCCTCTTTTGACAGGAAGGCATAAATAAGCGGCCATATGGGATTCTGTGAAAATACAGTAGAAATATATTCATGATTATGGTAAAACTTTAGCTGATTAATTTGGAGGTCAATAAGGAGGTTAAAATGAGAAAACAAGGTAAAACATTAAAAATACTTTGGTGGGTGTATATAGCTTTATTATTTGTCTTTGTTGTTGTTAAATTCAAAGGTTCGTTCTATGAATTAAGTGACAGGGTAAATACTTACTCAATGCAGGGTTCAATAAACTATAATCTTATTCCGTTCAGAAGTATGTCCGCTCAGATTGAACGCATTACTCAGTGGTGGGCACTAAAAAACTTATTGGGAAATATAATTCCATTTATCCCGTTTGGTTTTCTTTTGCCTGTTACATACAAAAAATTCAGTTCAGCGATAAGTGTTTTCGTTATTGGTTTAGCTTCGATATTGGTAATAGAGAGTTTTCAATTCTTTACTAAACTTGGTAGTTTTGATGTCGATGATATAATTCTTAATATGACAGGAATTGTTTGCGGATATGTGATTTTTTTGGTCACAAATCGTCTTTTTATAAGAAGATGATAATTATCAGTTTATCAGTAAACTAACACCACGATCACAACATAATAGCAACACAGCATCAGAGAGCATAGAAATCAAATCTGTGTGTTCTATTGGGCAGAGTATCGCTCTGTTAAGAATAGCGCAGGGGCAGAGCTTTCAGAACTGCCGGATTATCTTGAGGAGAAGCCCCTTTTTGACAGGAAAGCATAGATATGTAGTTTTTTGAAAAGTTGAATATTAAGAAAGATAAATTGGGATTTAAGGAGAAGATATTGTGGCTAATCCATGGGAAGAAATATCATTGTCTGATTATGAGAATCATATGAAATTAGATTCTGTTATGCAATTACAGAACATGAATCAAATGATGAAAGGATAATTTAATGCTTATCCAGTAAGTTCTGTTATGGTTTTAGGAATTGCTGGTGGTAACGGTTTGGAACATATTGATAAGAACAAATATCAAAAAGTATACGGGATTGATATTAACACAGAGTATTTAAAAGCAGTAGAAGAAAGGTATTCAGATATTTCAGAAATACTGGAATGTATACAAGTAAATTTGATTGACGAAACAAGTAAACTTCCAAACGCTGAATTATTGGTTGCCAATTTGTTAATTGAGTATATTGGATATGATGGTTTTCAAAAGACAGTTGAGCACGTTTGCCCCCAAATATGTTTCATGTATTATTCAGATAAATATAGATGACAGTTGGGTATCTGATTCGCCATATATTCATGTATTTATAAGATTGATGAAGTCCATCACCAAATGGAGGAAAATTTACTGATTCAAGCTATGAAAGATATTGGGTATAATTTAATAGCACAGACAGAAAATCTATTACCAAATGGAAAGAAATTGGTTCAATTAGACTTTAGTTGTTAAATTCCAGTTTGTAGGGAAATAGAAAAATCGAAGTTTGAAGGGAAGAATAGTATGTCAAAATATGAAAACATAAAAGAAATATTTGAAGAACACGCTAATTCTGAAAAGGCTTTTGAAATGAAAAAGTATATGCGTGATTTATTTGAATTTTACGGTATTGCTACACCAGAGAGAAAACAGCTCTATAAGGATTTCTTAAAAGGTGAAAAGACATCAAAAACTATTGATTGGGCATTTTTGGATTTGTGCTACGCTGATGTACATCGGGAGTTTCAATATTTAGCATATGATTATTTGCTTGCATTGGGTTCGTTTCTTGTAATAGGGGACATGCCCAAAATTAGAGAGTATGTTTCGACCAAGTCTTGGTGGGATACCATTGATTTTCTATGTAAGGTGATTGGAAAACTTAGTGAATCTGATTCCAAAGTTGACAAGTTGATGCTTGAGTGGGCAAATGATGAGAATATTTGGATAAGGCGAACTGCCATTGAATATCAGCTTGGGAAAAAAGAAAAGACCAATATAGAGAATCTTGAAAAAATACTTATGGCTAACTTTGGAACTGATGAATTTTTTATTAACAAAGCAATTGGATGGGCACTGAGAGAATACTCAAAAACGAATCCGAAGTGGGTTATCAAATTTATCAATGACAATCGGGAAAAAATGAGTGCGTTAAGTATCAAAGAAGGAAGTAAGTATATCTAAAAATTCAAGTTTGTCGGGAAGAAACAACACTGATATATAAGACATACAAATCGGGATTTGAAGGTAAAGGAACATGGAAAATCGGAATAGTAGCGAATATGAAATAATGGATTTAGAAGGATTGTCCCTGCTCGAATCGGAATTGGCGCGAGTCAACCAGCACATTGAACGGCTGTTCCAGTCACAGAATCCATCGATGCAAAAGATTTTACAGTGGGTTCTACAGGCGCGCGGCAAGCAGCTGCGTCCTGTTTTGACGCTTTTGTGTGCAAAGTTGGCGGGAAAACAGATAGATGCCACCGAAATCGCGGCAGTGATTGAAATTTGTCATACCGCTTCGCTGTTGCATGACGATGTGATTGATGAGGCTGAACTCCGGCGCGGACAGCTCTCCGTCCAAAAAAAATTTGGGCGTGAAATGGCGGTCTATGCGGGGGATTTTATGATTTTTTCCGCGATCAGCCGTACCAGTCTGGTCAACAAGCCGTGGTACCGGGAATTGTTTGGAAATTTGGAAATCTTGTGTGAAGGTGAGGTTGGGCAGTTCGACAACCGTTTCAATACCGAGATTTCCGAAGAACAGTATTTGCAGAATATCGTCGGGAAAACCTGTTCCGTATTCAGGATTGCCTGCCTTGCAGGTGCTTATGAGGGGAAATGTAATAAAGTTGAACGACAGGCAGCTGAACACTTCGCGGAAAGCCTGGGGCTTGCGTTCCAACTGCGGGATGACCTGATGGATTTCATTGCGACAGATGCGGATGCGACAAAGACCATCCATCAGGATTTTAGCTGCGGGTATTATACTCTTCCGGCAATTCATACATTTACATACCCAAGCTGCGGGGAACTGTTGCGAAAGATTGCGGCGGATCTCCAGTCAGGGGTGCGCTGCCGGGAGGAGGCAGCGGCGGAAATATCCAAACTGATTGAGGATGCGGACGGGTATGGATATACGATGCGGCTGATTCGCGGATACTGTGAAGAAGCGATCCGCGCCCTGAATGTCTTCCGGGATTCCGAGGCAAAACAATGTTTGAAACAGATTGTGGAAAGCGTTTGCAAAGGGGCGGAGCGTCTGATGGATAACTATATGTTGTAAGTGAGGGCAGTATATGCAGAACTTGTAAAATTGGAGGGGAAAATGGGTATCAATGGAATATTAGCAGACTATTATCAGGCGGGATATGTGAACAGTAAAGCCGCAAAAGTAGAAGAAGAGAAGAGTTTTGTGGAGATTGCGACTCAGAAAATGGCGGAGGCGGACAAAGAAATAGCACAGGAAAAGTCCTCTGCTGTATTAGATGTGATTGGAGCAAATGCTCCAGATGAAGTGAAACATGCCTGGATGGAAGCAGAAAAAGAAACGGGTGTGCATATTACAAAATGTGGTCTTTGGATTTCCAATGACGGGAAACACACTCACATAACGCAAGTAATGATACAAACCGCTATAAAATGGGCAAAGGGTGAATTGGTTGATGAGCAGGCTGATTTATTGGGAAACTCTGTTCAAAGTGCAATCAGTGCCGTTGAGAAGTGGATATATGACATAGATCACCCGCTTGCTGGGCAACCTGCAAAAAGCATGGAAGAACAGAGATACATTGATATGGAGCGGGCATTTTATGTAGTTTTTCTTGAAAAATTGAAAAATCTTTCAAGGCAGGAACAGCGGGAAACGGCAACAGGCAAAAGTGAGAGTGTCAATTTTGCGGAAATTATTGGAACAGCAGGAAGCCGATATTATAAGACGACCAGCATAACAAGGGAAGCGGTTTCTGCGGCTTATGAGAAGAACATTGTGGAAACATAAGGCATACGAAAGCAAAAATTCCAGACTTATCTTGTATCAAAATGACTGACAGTGGAGGGAATAACTTATATGAAAAAATCAATTATAGCAGGTTTGGCATTACTATGTGTATGTATGATAATACTGGGAGGATGTTCTTCTGCTCCTGAAACAAAAACTTTTTCGTTTGAAAGTCCTCAAAAAATCACTGTCACATCTATCAGTGGAGAGAAGAAGGAAGTCACGGACGAAGATATAATGCAGCAGATTACGGACAATATTACATCTATTCAGTTTGAAAGAGGAGAATCGAGCGAAGATACAAACGGCTTTGGTTCCATGATTTCATGGTATGATACAAATGGCGATGTGATGGAAACTATCTCCGTTATGAGTAATGACACGATCATATACAACAGCTATTTCTGGACAGCTATGAACGGAAGCATTGATATAGAAGTGATAAATGATGTTCTGTCAACAATTTTGGAAGCTAATCAAGCCGGTGAAGAAGATTGGGAAGATAAGGCGCTTCTGGAAGAGTATGCGGCTTATGGTATTGAAAAAGAGGATAATTTCTATTATTACCAGGGTGAATTGGTATATATTATCAAGGATGAGCGTCCTGACAGTTCCGTTTATAGGCTTAATACAGATTCAAAAGGAGCAGTCAGCATTAAAGTTATCCGGAATGCAGGGGGAGAAATCACGAGTGTTACTTATATGACTGAGGAAGAAGTGGCAAAGGCATTGCCCAGGATTTTAGGTGGCGCGTCCCACTTAGATGGTGCATCAATGGAAGAGGCAGAGTATTCTGATATCAATGCTGAAGAATTGGCGGATACATTTGGTATTATGGTTTCATTGCCAGAGAATACAACTTGGATTACGGATAGTGAATATTGTTTAGTAGATGAAAATAATTTGAAAATAACATACCACGATACTGTAGCAGATGCGGATTGTACGTTATTAGTGGCTAAAAACGAAAACTTGAATTTGCCAGATAATGAGTATGATGAAACATTAAATGAGTCTTGGGAAGGTAAAACAATCAGCGGTCAGAACATTGTGGTAAAAGTACAACATGGGAAAAATGATGAAAATATGGTGCTTGCAACATGGGAATATAATGAATACCGATTTGCAATCATAGGAGAAGTGAAAGAAATTTCTGAATCTATTCCCAAAGTTGCATTGAGCATTATCTATAAGCTGGACTGACTGAAAGGAGGCAGCATGGGAAAACGAATAGCATTTACTATAATAACAGCATGTGTTTTGTTGATAACAGGGTGTGGAGCTTCAAACAGTGCAGAGGCTCCCGCTGGTGCAGATAGTCAAATAGTGGAAAATGCCGGACAAACAGATATAGAGGAAAACATAGCAACAGATGGTGTTGCAGATTATCCGGCAGCGATCATGGTAAATGACACGGTTTATCTGTTGGAGGGTAATCCTATGCCCGCAGAAGTTGATGAAAGTGCGATTATTGGATATACAGAGTCATATACAGACACTTTTCCGGAAAATAACGGAGAGACAAATTTTAATCCTGAATTGGGAATGCCCTATGCACAAGTGGAGGGCGGAATAGCAGTTTTATATAAGAACGAATGGTATTTAGGCACTCCATTTTCTAATGAAAATACGATTACCTTTACCGGGATAATCATTGACCATACTGTTGAATCATTAGTGCCTGTTGTTTGTGTAAAAACGCTGGAAGAAGAAGTAATTCCGTATGAAGCGGTATTTTTTGAATTGCCGGAAGGTGAAGAAGATTGGGCATTAAAGACAGGTGCAGAAGTGTTTATTACTTGTTCCGGTGATTTTACAGAGCCAGCACCGCACTATGGAACACTCATCTCCATAAGAAATACGGATACCGATGTATTATCACCGTTGGACGGAGTAACGATGGAAGTAACAGAATGCTCCGATATCAGTGTGACCGTCAGGATTGTGAATGATACGGATAAAGATATACAGTGCGGAGAGGACTTTTGTCTGGAAGTGCAGGATGAAGAAACTGGAGAGTGGAGGAAACTGGATGAAGTAATTGACAATGCTGCTTTTAATGCGATTGCTTATATGGTTCAGAAAGATTCACCCTATGAAGCGGTTATTGACTTTGAATGGCTCTATGGGAAGCTGGAACCGGGCAGATACCGTATTGTAAAAACTGTTACGGATTTTAGGGGAACAGGAGATTTTACAGATTATACTTTTACAGCGGAATTTAGCATTTAAGGATGAAATGTAGTGTCTTTTTTATTTCTGCGTAATTTACTTGACTAATAAATCTTACATGTGTAATATTTATTGGGAAAGCTGAATAAATTTTTTTGCTGTCAAATCTCCATAAGAAATGCGGATACTGATGTATTATTACCGTTAGACGGAGTAACGATGGAAGTAGAAGTTGAATAATGAATTGCTCAAGAAAAGTCGCAAGAAAGAAAACGGAGAGAAAACATTATGGAACGAATGAGGAAAATAGGACTTCTTGTTCTTATTTCATTTCTTTTAGCGCTTATTATCTGTCTGCCTTTATTTAATAAGTGGCTGAATGTATTGTTAAGAGTTTCAGAAACAGAAAGAAAAAATAATAAGGGAATTACTTTTTCCATTCAGCATGAGGACAATCCTTTAAATAAGGAACTACAAGATTTTGCTGCGTTATATAACGCGTTAATTGAAAACCAAAAAGAAGGGTATAAGTACTATGAAATATATTCTCAATATCTTGAAAACTTTAGTGAACAGAAGGAGTTTTACAGCGCAATATCAGGAGAACTAGAGAACCAGTGTTCAGCTATCGATTGTATACAGATAAGTAAAAATGTAATAGACGATTTTCATATTAAGATTTTAAAGGGAAGTTCATTGTTGGAAAACGATTTTATCTTAAAAAAAGAAAACGAAATTCCAATTTTAATGGGGAATCTGTATTCTTCAATTTATAAGCTGGAAGATACTTTTATATTTACCTATTTATATGATGACTATACATTTAAGGTAGTTGGGTTTTTAGAGAAGGGGAGCCAAATTGATAGTTTTGATTACCCTATTGATTTAGATAAGTATATCGTGATGCCAAGTTTTACTATAGAAGATAATGTTGAAATTACTGATGGACTGAAAATACATTACGCGAATAAAACCAGCGGAATCATTGAAGTACTGGAGGATAATAAAGAAATCTTTTATTCGTTTGTCAGACCATTATTGGAAAATGCAGATGTAGGTACATATACATGGAGCATTCGTCCTATGGAATATGCTTTTGAAGAGAAGTTTGGCACTAATATTGAAATATTTCAGGAAATAGTATGGGGCATTGTCTTTTTAACATTTTTGTATGAAATATGGTTGATAAAGAAATTGTCTAAAATCGCTTGGCGTGGCAAAATAAAACGTACTCACTGTTTTTTTTTATATGGATTGCTCATATCAATTTTGGCAAGTATTTTCTATGTATTGATTCAAGTAGTCTATATTGTTGTGTTGGGAATCAAAGTATTTAGTCTTGCACATTTTCTGGTTATTGGAATTGTAGCTTTTGGTGCAATGGTTATTTGCAGAGTATTACAAAACGAAAAGTGATTTCTATTTATTTTGCGGAGAATAACAGTTATGTCGAAAATAACAGATTACAGCTTTTTAAAAATGTGGCTAGTCAGCATGAAGAATGAAACGATCTGGGAGGGCAAATAAGAGAGACAGACCGCGGATGTGAAATCCTGTCTTTTTTGTTTCTGCATAATTTACTTGACTAATAAATCTTACGGGCGTAATATTTATTGGGAAAGCTGAATAATTTTTTTGCTGTAAAATCTTACAACAGTAATATTTATGACAAATATTCAGTCTTGATTGGAGGACAGTTTATGGCAAAGAGGAAAACAAGGAGCAGGAGAAAGAGAGCAAAAAGGTTCGTATGGATCATTACAGGTATTATGGCAGCAATTACACTTTGCATAGCAGTATTTATGCTGATTTTAGCGAAAAAGGAAGTTAATATAACAAAACCGGATGAATGGCTCGTTACCTATATGAGTTACATTCAGAAGAAAAAATATGAGGAAATGTATCCGTCAAGTGAAGATGATTCCCGTGGTGCAGAGAATATAGCGGAAGTTTACCGTGATATTTATAATGAGGCGGCAGAAACAAATACATTAGCCAGTCCAGAAACAAAGCGGCGTATTGTTGCAAGGCTGGGTGAGAATGGTTATGTGGCGGTTGACAGTGAAAATCAGGTTGACATGACAGGGGCAGAGCAGGTATTAGAATTTTGTAAAGCGGTAGAGGAAAAGAAAAACGGAGCAGTTACCATTGTTGCAATCACAGACTTGGGATTTCGGAAGTTTGATTTGGAGACAGAGAATGGCAGCGTAAATATTGTCAGGGGATACTACCAGTATGACCAAAATGGAAACATCCAAAATAGAAGTACCGTAAGCTATCCGGCCAATCTTGTGCAATATACAGAAGAAGGTTATCTGCTTTTTGAGGGAAGTTATTTTTCGGATGAAAATTTTGCGCTTACGCTAAGCGATACGCCGGAGCATACGGCATTGCGGATACTGCCGTTAGATGAAACGTGCAGGGAGTTAAACAGGAAGTATATCTTACCGGTCGGTTATGAACAGAATAATATATTCCTTACGGATTGGAGCGAAGAAGATTTTGGAGATTTGGATTTTTATGATGCATTTGATATTTTTTACCCAGTCCTGTACAGGCAGCCTGTTCCCTATGTTGCAGATGAAAATTTAGGGGTTGGCGCAGTCTACCGGATACCGGAGGCGATTTTTGAAAATGTCATTATGACATATATGGATATAGATAAAGAAACACTGCGGCAAAAAACTACATATCTTTCGGAGGAGGCAGCTTATGAGTACAGACCACGGGGATTTTATGAGGCGGAATATCCTGATATTCCATATCCGGAAGTAGTAGACTATATTGTCAGTGATGCCACCGTCAGCTCTGCTGACGGGGAAAAACCGGATGGAACAATCACGCTTATCATCAATGCGGTATATCCGAATGGCAATACCTCTTTAGCGTACTCACATAGAACAGTAATTCGTCTATTGGATGAGGATGGATTTCAGTATGTATCGAATGAGATGATTTCACTGGAAGATGACCGGGATATTTGGTGGCATTCTAACCGTCTGACAGAGGAAGAATGGAAAGAGGTATATGGAGGAAATGAATAGTGGAAGATGTGAAATGGCTGTTAAAAAAGTATGGTTTACTTATCGTGTTGATGGTAATCATTGTTGTAATATGCAGTATTATTTTTGGGAAAAGGGGTTCTGAAAAGAATGCAGAGGAAGTGTGGGAACCGCCAGTAGAAATACACCTCATCAATGAAAATGAAATACTGAGTAATAATATTGCGGAAGAAAATATAGAAGAAAGCGAAACAGAATCAAAATCAGATACAGGATCATCTTTATGGTTTCTTCCACAGGCGGAAAATTGCCTGATTACCGAGGCAGAAAAAGATGAATTAAAAGATACAGCGATGGATGCTGCAGGGCAGGTAAAGGACGTATATAAAGACATAGAACTGGAGGAGGAAGTGTATTACGGCTCCAATATCAGGGAGTTTACGAAAGAGCAGTGCCGTGAAGCTGTTTCACTTCTCGGAAATGCGGGATTTGTCAGCGTTACGGAAGATACTAATATGGAAAACTATGAAGAAATTGAAGATTTTTATGCCGCATATATGGAAAAACGTGATGCTATGGTAACGATATACGAGGTAAAACATGATGGACTGATCGGAGCTGTAACTTTTATCTATAGAGACAACAGGTTGCAGACATATTATGTGGGGATTGGCTGGCAGGAGGGCGGCATACCGGAGATTAAGGATACCCTGGTCAGCGATATAGCAGAAATCAATCTGACGGAGAAAGGATATTTTATCTATGCGTATGAAAATCCGATTGCTCATTCCAGTTTGCGGCAGTATTGGAGGATAAAGCCGCTTTCCGATAAATGCAGGGAGCTGACAGCGAAATATGTATATGGGTTAAGCTATGTCAATTACAATGTCCTTGTAACAAACTGGGACAGTAAGAATGTGGAAGATATTCTGATGCCTTGTATGTTTGAAGATATATACCGGATATACACCGGAGAAATTTTAAGGACGGAAAACTGGAGAATACCTGCGGACATATATGAAAAGATAATGACTACCTGTTTTCCGGTGTCAATAGAGCAGTTACGGGAAAAATGCGGATATGACGAGGACAGCAACAGCTATGAGTATGAGATGATATTTGCAAGCCAGTATCCGCCTTTTGGGGAGGTTATTGATTATACAGAAAATCCGGACGGAACAATTACACTTGTTGTAGACGGTGTATGGGCAGATTATAATTCTGACTGTGCATTTACCAACACGATTGTGGTACAGCCGTTTGATGATGGCACATTCCGATATTTATCTAATTCGATAGAGCAGAAAGAACTGGAAGTGCCAAAGGGAGGAAGATGAAAGAAGGATGATTATGAAATTAAAGAAAAAGATTATTTTAATTGCTAATGTGATGTTGTGTGCTGCCCTGTTCTGTGCCTGTGGAAAAGTTGAGGAAAATCAAAAGGATTCTAATGGGAAATGGGAGGATGCTTATAAAGAGATTGTCCGCAACATGGAAAGTTATCTGGCAGATCCGTATATCTTGCGGCAGGAGCAGGAAAGGGCAGACAATGATTCATGCATTGGTTATATCGGAATACATGATTTTGATGATGATAGTGTTCCTGAATTGATCATAGGGGATGATGTGTCGGTAGGAATATTTACCTATGACAACGGCAGCGTAAAAAAGATTGCAGATTTATATGAACCGGAAGATTGGGGCTGTATTAACGGAGTGCATTATAAGGACAACACGGTCATCCTTATAAATAGCGGTTCGGATGGAAGCTGTTATGTCTGTCTTTCATGCCATGATGGAGAATATATAACAGGGGTTTTTGACGAATATAATCCGGAGACAGCGATTGTCAATGGAAAAGAAGTTACGGAAGAAGAATTTAAAATGTGGTTCGATTTAGCAGGATTGCTGGATAGCAGTTCAATCCCACGCAGCAGGATAAAAAAGGATAATGGAATTGTCACAGCTTTCGTGATAAATGTTTTCCAGAAAAGTGACGAATATATCCCGGTAGAAGATTTGGATTTTAATGCGGTAGAATGGTGATGTCCCGGATAGACATATGGTAAGGCGGAGATTTGAGGTGTGTTTATGAAGAAAAGAGATATTCAGCTGGTCATTATGCTGCTATGCTGTGTTTCATTTTGTGCTTGTAATAACGGCAGGGAAAGAACGGAAATTGTATCTGACAGTGAAGCCAAAGAAGATATAACAGAAGAAAGTACAGAAATGGACAGAATGGCAAAGGGTTATGATCTTCCGGTGAGTGATAGTGAACGGAAAGAGGCAGAAGATGACTGCAAAGAAATGATGGGACTTATATCAGAACTATACAAAAATGCAGATAAAGGCTATGCAGACAATGTTATTATCGCAGATGAAGTCATAGATCAGATGGTAGAAAAGCTGAAAAGTGCAGGATGTCCAGTTACAGTAACGGTATTATATTCTAATATGGAAAACTACAAAGAGCTGGAAGATTTTTTAAATGCTTCCATAGCGGGCAGAAGCGGTTCAGCAGTCTACTATGAAATACATTCGGACGGAGGTGTTGGGAGATATAAATATATTTATGATGGAAAAGATATGTATATTTTATCAGAAAAAGCTGCATGGAGCGATGATGATAAGCCGGTAATAACATATATTTCATATACCCGGATCGAAGAATGGAAATTTACCGATAAGGGATGGTTTTGTTACGAGTTATGCGTACCGGAGTACCCGGAAGTGACTGAAATCGTGGATGGGAGCTGCATGGTCAGAGTAAAGCCTATCACAGAGAAAAACAGGGAAATGTCAGAAAAATGTGTGCTTGGGTTAGCTTATCAGGGAAATAACCTTTTATGCTCTGATTGGAACATAGACCGTATGGAAAGTCTGGATTATAATGGGCTGTACGAATACTTATATGCAATGAAATATCAGGAGCAGTTTCCTTCAGAAAATTATCCGGACGGAATACCAAAGGATGAGTTTGAGAGTCTGATCATGGAGTATCTTCCGGTAACGGCGGAGGAGATAGAAAGCTATGCGGTATTTGACGAAGAGAAACAAACTTATATGTGGGAAAGATTAGGATGTTTTAATTATGCGCCTACCTATTTTGGAACTTCCTTTCCAGAGGTTACGGACATCAGAGAAAACAAAGATGGAACTCTCACATTAACTGTGGATGCGGTGTGCAGCATGATTCTATGTGACGATGCAGTAATAACCCATGAGCTTACAGTGAAGTTTGCAGAAGATGGGAGTTTTAGGTATCTGGGAAATAAAATTTTGGATGATGGGCTTTCAAATATACCGGAATATCAATATCGGATTGTTAGAAAGTGATTATAACATTGTCTGGTATTGAAAAAGAAAGGATATGAAGCGATGAAAAAAATAATGAAGGTTATCTTAGGCGTTATAGCTGTTGTTTTTATTATAATCGTTGTGTTTTGGGTGAGTATTGTATATGTATCAGATTACAAAATAACAACGGTAGATATTTCTGTTTCACCGGATGAAACTTATGAACTGGTTTTACAGGCTGTCGGAGAGGCAGACTTCCCGTTTGGTTCTGCTTCGGGGAGGCTGATTCTTTATGAGGGCGAAAGCAAAATATCCAAAGCGGACTTTGAGCTGTTTGATGACGGTGGGTGCATACGCAGCAGTATATGGGAGGTTACATGGCATGAGGATTGTGTGGAAGTTATTCTGTCAGGAGATGAACAAATCGACGAACAGATTATCCTATATTTTGATGGAAAAAAAGAGGTAAAACAATTAACGGATTGGGATAGGTATGGGAATATTTCATCGCAAAACAGTATGGATGAAACAGAAGAAATAAATTTTGAGACTCATCAAGAATTAAGACTAATTGGTGTTGTTGATACTTATGCCAACGCAAGTGAGCTGACAGCTCTTTTTGAAGATCATGATTCTTTAGAGAGAATGATTTCTTTTAATCAGATTTTAAATGACCAATTTGAATTTTATGAAATTTACAATCAACCACTTCAATCGAAGTTTTATTGGAATATGGACGATAGTTTTTTGAAATGTTATGATGGGGTTCCAATCAAGAATCAAGAAATTGAAATTGATGGAGAAAACTGTTTTATATCATCATTAAATAGCTTTCAGTTAAATCTGAATGCATATAATCATTTTTTTGATTTTATAGGAGAGGGTAGGGGATTTTGCGAATCTGATTTTCAGTATAAAAGAAATGAAAAAGTTCCTATTATTCTTGGCAATGATTATAAATCTTATTATTCAATAGGAGATAGCATAAAACTTAATTATTTGGAGAAGGATTTTGAATACGAAATAATTGGCTTTTTTGAACAGGGGCTAAATATAAAAATAGAAAATAGTGAATACAGCATGGATAAATATTTGTGTGTTCCCTTTTTTGAATTCGATGGAAATGTAATAGATGACTCTGAAAAAGTATTTTGGCTACGCTGCTATGAAGAAAAGAATTTAGGATACATCAAGGTTGATATTATAAACGATATGAGTGAAGAAGAAACAATTGAGTTCTATAAAACCAAAATACAGAATAATGCCGAGAAATTGATGCTTAAGTATTCAACGTTAGACATTATATATGATATATCAAGTGGGATAGCAAACAATAATGAGTAATGTACAACTAAAACGTCCATTATCACTCTTGATGCTGACGCCCGTTCATATTTTGAAGTACAGATCAGGGCTAGAGCCATTCGAGCTCAGATGGTAAATTGCGCAAGGATTTTGTTGCTCCAAGCAGAGGGATGTTTCAATTGATGCCATTGCATAAAACAGGTATGAAATGCAAATGTGTCACTCTGTGTTTGGAAAAGGTATAAAATACCGGGTAAAAGTCGAGATGACAATTTACCCGTTATTCCTATTCCCAAATATTCAGTTCTGATAATATAGACTTCGTTATTTCGCTTGCGCTGTTTCCGGTGGCATTGGCATTGCCTTGAATGTTTGTAGCAAAAAAGTATGTATTCCCATTGGTGCAGACAAAACCGACAAACCAGCCGTTCACATCCTGACCGTCTATGCGTCCGGTTCCGGTCTTTCCATAAAAACTTCTGTCATCAGATGAAAAGAGACAGATGGAATCCTTTATTGTATTAACATTTTCCAGTGTAAAGCCAAAGTCGTTGTTGTATAGGTCTTTTAAAAGTTCAACCTGTTCCACTGGGGAAATTTTTAGTGTTGACTGCATCCAGTAAGAGGAAAGGTCTGAATTTATATTTTCATTCCCGTATCCGATTTTTTTCACATAGTTCCTGAGAGCGGATACTCCGATCTGTCTATCAATTTCCTGAAAATACCAGTTGACGGAAGACTCCATTGCAGAATACAAGTTTTGATCAGCGTTCCATGCTTCAAATGGGTAGTCAGTCCCGTTCCACGCCAAAGACGCTTCCGGCGTGATAATGCCCTCTTCCAAACCAAACAGTGCGTCATATATTTTATAGGTAGAATTTGGCGCTGTCCGTAAAGTGGCATGCTCCATGTCATAAATGCTCCATGTATCGCCTTTTAAATCATATAAAACAAAACTTCCTTCATATCCGTTAAAATATGCAGATAAGTCAACCAGATCAATCTTTTCGGGGGATATGTCCCACTTATAATAGCTTTGATCCGCAGCATAGGTGGACAGCATAGGGGTAAGCCCTAAAAGCATAACGGCTATGATACCGAAAGCAGTAAATCCCTTTATCTTTTTCCAGACGGAAGGATTTTCATAAGAAGATATATTGATAATCCTTTTCTGCATCTGTTTCATATTCCCACTGATTCCGGCAGCAAAGGGGAATGGTGAAAGTGAAATTTTTTCAGCAAAGTTAATCAGTGTATCGCCGTAATCTTCATAGTCGTTTTCGCTAAGGAGCTTCAGGACAGAGGTATCACAGGCGACTTCCCTGTCACTTCGCATTTCCTTCAGCGCATACCATACCAATGGGTTAAACCAGTACAGTACGCCGAAAAAATTCATAAGATAGCTTGCAATGGCATCCTTATGTTTGTAATGCTGTAATTCATGCAGCAGTATATATCGCATATCCACGGCATTGAAATCCGAAATCAGGTGGATTGGCAGATAAATACAAGGTTTGAACAATCCCACAATAATAGGGGATTTCAAAAAGGCGGTGCTGTAAATGGGAATGTCCTTTTTTATTTTCAGCTCGCTTAAGCAGTTGCTGTATAATATGCGGACTTCCCTGCTCTGCAAAGGAAGAGCAGATTTCTTCAAAGAGTTCAGGCGGGTTTTCGATTTTATTACTAACAGCAGCATTGCAAAGATACCGGTGATCCATATCCCAAGCAGAATAAGTCCGATAACAGATGGCGTTTTGCTGCTTACGGACAGCGCAAAATCATTCATCTGCCTTGCAGTGCCGGATGCTTCCATATTTACCGCTGTTTCTGTAACAGTTTCCATGCCCGCTGACGTAGCATTCTTCCACTTGTCAAGTAATGAAAAAATCTGTGAAAACGGAACCGGACGAACTGGAATAAACGGAACTGCCAACAGTCCGAGCAGCAGGAACCATAAATTGAACTGCATCCGGCTGGTCAGGTGATTTTTCAATACTTTTTTTATCATAAGCAGTATGCCTATGATGGCACAAATGAGAATATTGCAGATGAAAAAACGTATCCCGAAATCTGCCATGCTAATCCCTCCTTTTTGCCCCTTTATGGAGAAGTGAATGCAGGGTGTCTATTTCTGATTCAGAAAGCCTGTCATCTTCAATATAGGCGGAAAGCATTGCGGTAATATCCCCGTCATAGTAACGCTCAAGAAAAGAATGGCTTTCCTGCCCGATGTATTCTTTTTCTTCTATCAGAGGCGTATAAACGAATACCCTGCTTTGTTTTTCATAGGAAAGCGCCCCTTTTGTCACAAGACGCTTGATTGAAACAATCCCAAACCCCCAGCAGAGCTGGGGAGAATCGTGTACGCAAGTGGCGATGAACGAAGTCCCATAAAAAAGCCTCCGTTGTATAATAAGTGCAGGTCTGGCAAACCACACAAAATACAACGGAGGCATCCATGGATAATCAAAGTTTATCACATAGTAGATATAATTGCACGTACCATATAGTGTTTATCCCAAAATACAGGCGTAAGGTGATGTTTGGGAATTTGAGAAAGGAGATAGGCGAGGCGATCAGTAAAGTGTGCAAGATGGAAGGAGTAACAATAATAAAGGCAGCGACGTTACCAGATCACGTGCATATGTATGTGTCAATTCCACCAAAAGAAAGTGTGTCAAAAGTAGTGGGAAGAATAAAGGGAAAAAGCAGTCTAATTCTATTCGACAGACATCCAGAGTACAGGGAGAGATATAACCGGCATTTCTGGGCAAGAGGATATTATTGCGAAACGATCGGTAATGTAGATGAGGCAACGATAACGAAGTATATTGCGGAACAATATGAGAGGGATCGACTGGAAGGAGAGAACTCGTAGTGATTAAAGAGAAACCGCTTTTAAGCGGTTACCAGTAACAAAAAGGAACGGTTTGTCAGACCGCCTTTAGGCGGAAACACAAAAGACCCCGGAGGGGTTATAGCAAACCACCAGCAGAGCTGGTGGTACTGACTTAGAGTCTGTATCGTTTTAGGACTCCATTTGGTAGTATGTGTTAATTTGTCCGTTATTTCATTCGTATTGATCGGTGCGTGCTTCCATATGACTTTCATCACTTCAAATTCTGCTTCTGAAATCTGCGGCAATTCCTTCATTTTTGAAGCCTCCTTAATTCTTACGTCTGTAATAAATATTATAGAGTCTATTTATGAAAATGTCAATTTTTGAAAACAAGTTGACTTTAAATCTTACTTATGTAATAATTAAAATATTACATAAGTAAGATTTAAAAGCAAAAGTTTAAAATGTCTTGAAAACAGGAAAACCGAAAATTTTTCTATGAAGGCGATACCTGTATTTCGGGGAAAAAAACTGTAAGTCGGGAAATGACAATGACTGAAAACCAGAAAATTTTTATAATGCGTAATAGAAGGAGGCAATTATGGAAAGAAAGATATTGATATTATGCCAAGAAAGACCACAGTTGTCTGACCTTCGGAGAGAATGGCAGAAAGATGGTATATTTGCCCGCATAGTATCTGGTGTTGGGGAGGTTGCCTGTGAACTGTCGAGGAATACCGATTATTTGTTGGTTATTATTTTTTCAGACGGACAGGAGTATTTAACCTCATTAAAACTTACACGGGGATTGACAAACGCCCCAATCATGGTATTAAACCGGCAGTATGA
>Ga0224747_10006_pt1 | contig 30841 bp, 22 predicted proteins | sample LIM_F_Water_Pos_FD_182999 | JGI IMG/M metagenome (GOLD analysis project Ga0224747, IMG submission 182999) | Enriched cells from gastrointestinal tract of the lab mouse from Pacific Northwest National Laboratory (PNNL), Richland, Washington... | ecosystem: Host-associated > Mammals > Digestive... | reverse complement strand
TGCACTGACGAATAAATTCCCCCAGCTTCTCCACAATAGAAGAAAGCCTATACTTGCCAAGACCGGCCAGCTGTCCCGCCAGAGGGTCCCCCTGTCCCGTATAGACCGCCGCCAAACCGGAGACCAATAAATCCCGCGTATCGGAAAGAAGCTCCTTCAGCTCCTCCCGGGAAATCTTGCTGTTCTCCAACTCCGCGCAGAAGGCCGCCAGATCCGCCGCCCTGCCGCCGCAGATCAGCTCGCACAGCCGGCGGGCCTGCTCGTCCGCCGCCGCCGTCTCCGGCGGGGGAGACAGCTTCCACTCCGCCGTCCGGCTGCGGATGGTGGGCAGCAGCACCGCGCTGTTGGCGGCGCAGAAAAGAAACGCCGCGTGGACGGGCCCGTCCTCCACAACCTTCAGAAGCACATTCTGGGCCTTGCCGTCCAGCAGGGAGCAGTCGGGAAAGATGTAAACCTTCCGCCGCCCCTCGTTGGGCAGGACGCTGGCGTCCGCCGTCACATTCCGCAATATCTCCACCGAGACGTTCTTGTGGTCCGGGTCCGTCACTGTCAGCACGTCGGGGTGGACGTCCCGCAGGACCTTCCGGCAGTCGGGGCAGACGCCGCAGGGCTTGTCCCCGCCCCGGCACAGCAGTGCGGCGGCGGTAAACCGCGCGGCGGCAGCCAGATCCCCCTGTCCGCTGAGGACCGCCGCCCGGCCCAGAGCGTCCCGATTGGCCGCCTCCCGGATGCGCCGGGAAAGGCGGGGCTCCCCCGGAATGACCAGAGGCTCCTGCTGGCTCATTATCTCATTTCCCCCTTCCGGCCCCGCGGGGCGGATGCAAAATCAAATCTATTTTATCACAACATGCCGCCGGAAATCAACAGAAACTGAAAAAAAGAATCCAGAAAACGTTGCCGGTGAAAAATTTCCTTAAATTTTACCTGAAATTTGAAGAATCCCTCTTGCAATGCGCAGGATTCCCTTCTATAATAGATTTTGCAAAAGCGCAATTCGAAAAAAATCCAAATATATGAATACAGGAGGAGTATTACCCGTGAGCAAAAAGTTTGTCTATCTCTTTTCCGAGGGCAACGGGCACATGCGGGAGCTGCTGGGCGGCAAGGGCGCTAACCTGGCTGAAATGACCAGCCTTGGTATGCCCGTACCCCGGGGCTTTACCATCACCACCGAGGCCTGCACCCAATACTACGCCGATGGCCGCGCCATCAACGCCGAAATCCAGGACGAGATCATGGAATATATGTCCCAGCTGGAGGATATGACCGGCAAGAAGTTCGGCGACCTGAACAACCCCCTGCTGGTCTCCGTCCGCTCCGGCGCACGGGCCTCCATGCCCGGCATGATGGATACCATCCTGAACCTGGGCCTCAACGACGAGGTGGTGGAGGCCTTTGCCAAGAAGACCAAGAATCCCCGTTTCGCCTACGACTCCTACCGCCGGTTCATCCAGATGTATTCCGACGTGGTCATGGAGGTGGGCAAGAAATACTTTGAGGAACTCATCGACGAGATGAAGGCTAAGCGCAATGTGAAGCTGGACACCGAGCTTACCGCCAAGGACCTCAAGGAGCTGGCCGAGCAGTTCAAGGCCGAGTACCGTGAGAAGATCGGCGAGGACTTCCCCCAGGATGCCCGCGAGCAGCTCATGGGAGCCGTCCGCGCCGTGTTCCGCTCCTGGGATAACCCCCGGGCCATCTACTACCGCCGCATGAACGACATTCCCTCCTCCTGGGGTACCGCCGTCAACGTGCAGGAGATGGTCTTCGGCAACATGGGCGACACCTCCGGCACCGGCGTCGCCTTCACCCGCAACCCCGCCACCGGCGAGAAGAAGCTCTTCGGCGAGTTCCTGATGAACGCCCAGGGCGAGGACGTGGTGGCCGGCGTGCGCACCCCCCAGACCATCGACCAGCTGGCCGAGGTCATGCCCGAGGCCTACCAGCAGTTCGTGGACATCTCCAGCAAGCTGGAGTACCACTACCGCGACATGCAGGACATGGAGTTCACCATTGAGAACAAGAAGCTCTTCATGCTCCAGACCCGCAACGGCAAGCGCACCGCCGCCGCCGCCCTGAAGATCGCCTGCGACCTGGTGGACGAGGGCATGATCTCCGAGGAGGAGGCCGTGGCGATGATCGATCCCAAGAGCCTGGACGCCCTGCTGCATCCCACCTTCCCCAAGGAGGAGCTGGACCGCGTGGCGCCCGTGGGTCACGGCCTGGCCGCCTCCCCCGGAGCCGCCGCCGGTCAGATCGTGTTCACCGCCGACGACGTGGTGGAGTGGGTGGACAAGGGCCACAAGGTCATTCTGGTCCGCCTGGAGACCAGCCCCGAGGATATCGAGGGTATGCACTTTGCACGGGGCATCCTCACCGTGCGGGGCGGCATGACCAGCCACGCCGCCGTGGTGGCCCGGGGCATGGGCACCTGCTGCGTGTCCGGCTGCGGCGACATCGTCATGGACGAGGCCAACAAGAAGTTCACCCTGGCCGGCAAGGAGTACAAGGAGGGCGACTGGATCAGCCTGGACGGCTCCACCGGCAACATCTACGGCGAGCGCCTCCACACCGCCGAGGCCAAAATCTCCGGCGAGTTCGAGCGCATCATGACCTGGGCAGACAAGTTCCGCGACCTCCAGGTCCGCACCAACGCCGACACCCCCAAGGACGCCCGCCAGGCAAAGAACTTCGGCGCCGAGGGCGTGGGCCTGTGCCGTACCGAGCATATGTTCTTTGATCCCGAGCGCATTGCCGCCATCCGGGAGATGATCGTCTCCGATACCGTGGAGCAGCGCGAGAAGGCCCTGGCCAAGCTGGAGCCCATGCAGCAGAAGGACTTCGAGGAGATTTACGAGGCCATGATGGGCAAGCCCGTCACCATCCGCCTCCTCGACCCGCCCCTCCACGAGTTCCTGCCCACCGAGGACGCCGACATCAAGGCCCTGGCCAAGGAGATGAAGATCACCGAGGAGCAGCTGCGCGCCACCATCGACAGCCTCCACGAGTTCAACCCCATGATGGGCCACCGCGGCTGCCGTCTGGACATCACCTATCCCGAGATCGCCAAGATGCAGACCGCCGCTATCATCAAGGCCGCCCTGGCCGTCCGCTCCCGCCGTCCGGCGTGGAAAATCTGCCCGGAGATTATGGTTCCCCTGGTGGGCGAGGCCAAGGAGCTGGCCTACGTGAAGAAGACCATCGACAAGGTGGCCCAGAAGCTCATCAGGGAAGCCGGCAGCGACATGACCTATAAGGTGGGCACCATGATCGAGATTCCCCGCGCGGCGCTCACCGCCGACGACATCGCCAAGGAGGCGGAGTTCTTCTCCTTCGGCACCAACGACCTGACCCAGATGACCTTCGGCTTCAGCCGCGACGACGCGGGCAAGTTCCTGGCCAGCTACTATGACCGGAAGATTTATGAGTCCGATCCGTTCTCCCGTCTGGACCAGGTTGGCGTGGGCCGTCTGGTGAAGATGGCCTGCGAGCTGGGCCGCCAGACCCGCCCGGAGATCAAGCTGGGCATCTGCGGCGAGCAGGGCGGCGACCCCTCCACCGTGGAGTTCTGCCATAATGTCGGACTGACTTACGTGTCCTGCTCCCCCTTCCGGGTGCCCATCGCCCGGCTGGCCGCCGCTCAGGCCGCGATTAAGAATCCGCGGACGAAGTAAGATATGTCGTAGGGCAATGTGATTTAGCCTATCTAGGGCAATAAACATCAGCCTACGCCATAGAAAAATAAGACCTTGCGTCTAACGACGTAGGGTCTTATTTTTGTCCTTCGGACTATCCTTTCCCTGCCTAACGCAAGGATTTAGGAACATTTTGCACTATATCACCATGGAGTAGGGGCGTCAGGCCCAAGGGCCGGGTGGATAAACTACTTTGCACCAAACAGGATAAATCACAATGCCCTACGACATGGTGATATTCCCAGATTAGATTTTCGGGGAAATGGCAACAGGCTTGAAACCCTTGCAAATAGGGGCTTTGAGCAATTACACTTCCCCAAAAAGTACAGGCCCCAATTCCCCCAAATTGAGTTGACTTCGTTTTTGGGGACTGCTTTTGGGGATTGATGCAGAGTGTTCCCACAGGGGAGGACTACCAACATGAGGAAGAAGAACTTCAAGGGTCGATGTGAGAAAAGGATGCTGGGCAAGTGTGCTGAGGTGTGCAGGACATATGATGCTATCCAGTACGCCTATGCTGACCTGCTGCAAGCATCGGACGAGATCAAAGAAATCAGGTGTAATGTCCTGCTGGATGGGCTGAAGGTTGGGGAATATACCTCTGACTTTGTATGCACCAAGACAGATGGTGATCTAATGGTCAGGGAGTGTGTATTCCGCAAGTTCCTGATGAAGCCTCTGACGGTGAAGCTGTTGGATGCTTCAAGGAATTACTGGCTCAGGCATGGGATCACGGATTGGGGGGTGGTCATTGATGAAGAAGTATGATCTGCTCCGGTCTGGTGATGCCATCATCCGGGTGCTGGAAGTACAAGAGGACAGAGTTCTGGTAATTGACTGCATCAAGAGGACGATGCCCGTATGGGTCGAGATGATGGTTCTGGAATCCTACTTCGAGTGTACCAGTGTTGAACTGTTCGAGGTTACAGAGATTATCACGGCTGAGGTTGATACTCTGGATGCAGACCAGAGGAAGACCATGTACGAGAGGTACACGATGATTGCTCCTATCCTGTCCTTTGTTGCGGATGATGGGATGCGTTCCCGGCTGATTGGCTCTATGGCTGAGGAATATAGGGTGTCGAAACAGACCGTCAGAAGCTATCTCTGTCTGTACCTGTCCTACATGGACGTGACTGCTCTTGTTCCGAAGCATCGTGAGGATGATCGAGTGTTGACCCAGGACGAGAAAAATATGAGATGGGCGTTGAATAAGTTCTTCTACACCACGAAGAAGCAATCTCTGATGACAGCCTACACAATGATGCTCAAGGAGAAGTATTGTGATGCCTTGGGAGTGTTGGCGGAGGAATACCCGTCCTACTATCAGTTCCGGTACTTCTATCGTAAGACAAGGAACCTCCAGAACTTCTATATCTCCCGTGATGGATTGAAGAACTACCAGAGGAACAATCGTCCTCTCACTGGTGAAGGGGTACAGGAGTTTGCACCTACCGTTGGTACGGGGATGCTGGATGCTACTGTCTGCGACATCTACCTTGTCAATGATACTGGAAGTCTGGTAGGTAGACCAATTCTGACGGCCTGTATTGATGCCTACAGTGGCCTATGTTGTGGGTACTCTCTCTCGTGGGAAGGTGGCGTATATAGCCTCCGAGGACTGATGCTTAACATTATATCGGACAAGGTAGATTGGTGTGGCAGATTCGGTATCTCTATCCAGAAGGAGGACTGGGACTGTGATATGCTCCCTGCTACGTTCATCACCGACATGGGTAGCGAGTACACATCAGGGAACTTTGAGCAGATTGCAGAGCTAGGTGTTAAGGTTGTCAATCTTCCATCCTATAGACCTGAGTTGAAAGGTCTGGTGGAGAAGTTCTTTGATCTGATACAGGACAGTTACAAGAAGTACTTGAAGGGCAAGGGTGTGATCGAGCCTGACTATCAGGAACGTGGTACTCATGACTACCGGAAGGATGCCTGTCTGACCATGTCTGACTTTGAGAAGATCATCCTGCGTTGCATCATCTACTATAACTCTCGGCGAATTGTTGAGACCTTTCCCTATACCGAGGACATGATCGCCGCTCAGGTGAAGCCCTATGCCTCCCAAATCTGGAATTGGGGAAAATCCCAAATCGGGGCTAATCTCATCGGAATTGGGAAAAGAGAGCTGGTGCTGACATTGCTACCGAGGACTACCGGTAAGTTCAGCAGGTCAGGATTGAAGGTGAACAAGCTGCGGTATCACTGTGAGGGATATACGGAACAGTATCCATCTGGCGGTGATGTGACGTAGCCTACAATCCAGAAGATGTGACATCTGTATGGATACTCGAAGATGGTTCTTACATTGAGTTCACGATTATAGAATCTCGTTACCAAGGCAAGGACTTGACAGCGGTACAGGAACTACAGACCAGCCAGAGGGACATTGCCAAAGGTGCAGTCAGAGACAATCTACAGGCTCAAATCAACCTTGCCCAACACATAGAGGCCATTGCGGGTAGTGGTGTTGGTCATGGTGATGTTCACATAAAGAATATCCGCAGCACTCGCAGACGAGAGCAGTCCAAGCACCATCGAGACTATATGAAGGAGGGGACAAGCCGTGGGTGATCTTTCTGACGTTATCCGTATCCTGCCACCGATGAAGTCTGGGAATGAACTGCTGTCTGCGCTGGAAGTGTTGCCGGAGTATGATGCTGCTATCTGTGATGCTGATGCTCCTGTTCGTCTCATGGCACTCTCTGACCTCTACCGGGTGTATGTTCCTAATCAAATGTCTTTAGAGATTTATAGCAAGCTCTATCTGGCGTTGATGCGGTCATTACAGAAGAAGGGTACAAAGTTGGCAGTACAGCAGCAGAACCAGAACTTCAAGGCCATCATGCAGCAGGAGTACAGCGGCATCATGGGCCGCCAACAACGGCGCGCCCGCGTCCAAGACGGAGGATGCCGGCAGCGGAGATACTCAAAGCTAGAGGCTTCCCTGACATGCGCCAGGACGAATCCACATTCATAGCAAAAGCTCCGGAGACGTTCGCCTCCGGGGCCAGTCTGTATATGCCGGATATCCCTCATTCGCGTCTCACCGCTGCCCGGCACTCCAGCTCAGAATCGTCTCCCGCAGCCCGTCCAGGTCCAGCACGCCCAAAGCAAAGCCCTTCCGCACCAGCGCCTCCGGGAGATATTCGTCATATTTGTTGAATAGAGGCAGTTCCTTGGGGTAAACCAGCTCCAGCGGATCAATAGGCTTTTGGATTTCCTCCGTTATTACACGGAAGAAGGTTTTCTCCTCAGCCTTCATCGTAAACTGCATATAGTAGGGCCGGGCAGAATCCAGATTTCGCAGCCCCAGACGCTCCCCGCATTTGATTGTCAGAAACCGCTCCATGGTAAGGAAGGTGTATGTCCCCACCCAGGGCAGCAGGCACCACATGTTGCCCCCCAGGTGGATCATAGGATGCTCCCCGGTGCCGGAGCGGACTGCTGTGAACCGGGCCTGCTCCAGGCGGGCCACGGCGTTTTTCATCAGATAGGGGTATTGCCGCTCCTCACGGAGGACCTGCCGCATCCGCCGGAGGATTCTGGTGTGCAGATCCCCGGGGCAAAGCCCGAAGTAGGCGGGGATGTTCCCCTTGACCTGTTCGCAGTACACCAGATGCCGCTTGCGGTCCACATCCAGCACAACCCAGACGTGCCCCGCAATGGCCAGCTTTTCCCCTACCGGCGGCGGCATGACGATGGTTCCCAGCTCCTGCGCTTCGCTGCGGACGGTGTACTCCTCGTTTTCCTCAAATACGCCGTAAAATTTGAAGGAATTGACCACTCGCTCCCCTGCCAGGCCCACGATGAGTCCGCCTTGTTCTGTTCGCTGAATGTGGTCGGTTTCAACCAGATGGCGCAGCAGCACCCGGTAGTCCTCCTGAGAAATACGGTGGAAGTAGTGCAGCCGCAGCACCCGGTCTGCCAGCGCCCCCGGGGACAGCTCGCCGCAGGAGGCCAGGGTGGACATGGTCTGGTGGTACAGCAGGCTGAAGGGCAGCCGGTCCAGCCGGGGCGGTTCCACCCAGCGCTCTTCCAGATAGAGCTGTACCAGGGCGATGCCCTGGAGAAGCTTCCAGGGGATTGTGGCGGGCAGCATGGCCCGGGCCTCCGGCTCGTCCTCCCGCATGACGAACCACATCTCCGGGGGCAGCTCCCGCCGCCCGGTGCGGCCCATACGCTGAAGGAAGGAGGACACCGTCCAGGGGGCGTCGATCTGGAAAGCCCGCTCCAGCCGCCCGATGTCGATGCCCAGCTCCAATGTGGCGGTGGTGACGGTGGTCAGATATTGGCTCTCATCCTTCATTATCTCCTCCGCCGTCTCTCGGTAGGAGGCGGAGAGGTTGCCATGGTGGATGAGGAAACGGTCCGGCTCCCGGCTGCGCTCGCAGTATTGCCGCAGGGTGGTGGTGACCGTCTCGCACTCCTCCCGGGAGTTGACGAAGAGCAGGCACTTTTTGCCCCGGGTGTGTTCAAAAATATATCCCAGCCCCGGGTCCGCGTTGTCCGGAGCCTGGTCGGTTTTTTCCTCCAGCACAGGCAGGGCCTCGATATCCGTCCGGTCCCCGGCGGCCTGGATATCCTTCACATAGAAATGCTCCATGCTCAGCCGCCATTTGACGCCCTTGGCCTCGATCCTGGGGATGATCGTCTTCCGCCCGGTGCCCAGGGAGAGGAACTCCCCCGTCCGATCCGGGTCGCCCATGGTGGCGGACAGGCCGATGCGCCGGGGGTTGACCCCCGCCAGACGGCTCAGACGCTCGATGAGGCACAGGGTCTGTCCGCCCCGGTCCCCCCGCAGGAGGGAGTGAACCTCGTCGATGACCACGAACCGCAGATCACCGAAGAGCTTGGGGATGGCGGCGTGCTTGTGGAGCAGCATGGCTTCCAGGGACTCCGGGGTGATCTGCAAAATGCCGGAGGGACGCTTCATGAGCCGTTCCTTGTGGCTCTGGGCCACGTCGCCGTGCCAGTGCCAGACGGGAATGTCTGCCTCCTCGCACAGGTCGTTGAGCCGGAGGAACTGGTCGTTGATGAGGGCCTTCAGGGGGCCGATGTAGATGCAGCCCACGGAGGACGGTGGGTCCTCAGAAAAGAGGGTAATAATGGGGAAGAAGGCCGCCTCCGTCTTGCCGGAGGCGGTGGAGGCGGTGAGGAGCAGGTTATCGTCCGTGCGGAAGATCACCTCCGCCGCAGCCACCTGGATGGCCCGGAGGCTCTCCCAGCCGTTGCGGTAGATGTACTCCTGCACAAAGGGGGCGTAGTGGTCGAAGATGTTCATGGAAAGCTCCTTATAGGATCGTTCGATACACTGGAATTTATAAAGCCCGCTGAGCTACAACGACCGTATAGTGATCCGTGTCATACGTAATCCCTGTTTCCTTAAAATTGTTTTTACGCCAAAAATGTTCTGCCTGGGAATTGCCTTTAACCCAACCAAGCCGTACGCTTGAAAGCCTGATTTCAGTCAGATAACGGCATAAATCGTCAATTATGCCGCTTCCAATGCCGGTATTCTGAATCGATGTCGCTGTCATAAAAAAGCCGATAAAAGCAGTCTTTTCATCTGGGTATGCCATAATAAAATCCATTATGGCAATTAATTCTTTCCCTTTGTAGTACCCTATATAATACTTGTCGCACATTTCTTTATTTGGCGGCAAGGCTTTCATATCGTCCATAATACTCTGTTCGGTCACAAAGGGAGGACAGTATTGGTAGTACAAGCTATTTTTACTGCACAGTAAATAGATATCTGCCACGTCCGTTTTTTCCAGGCGGCGTACAATATAATCATTGGAGAAAAGGGATATATCCATTTGCGTTACCTCTATCAATTCCGATCTATCGCTCCCCACGCAAGCGGTCACAGCTCAAACTCCGCGAACTGTCCGTCCGCGCCCGCCTCCTGTACCGCGTTCTGCGCGTAAGCAAAATCCCCGCTGCCCAGCAGCTCCCGGACCTTGATTCCCGGGTTCTGATACACAATGTCCAGCACCTCGATGAAGTCCCGGATGACCTCCCGGGGAGTGATATGCTCGTCCGCGCCGATGCGGCCGAACTCGATTTCAATAAAGTCCACCATATCCTGCTGGGTAACAGTCTGGGCGTACTCGTACAGCCCGGCGTGGATATCCGCCAGCTTTTCCACCAGAATCAGCATCTCTTCCAGCGTAAGGGGCTGGAGCCGGATGACCGGAGAGAGCAGGTCTTTGTGCTGGCCGGAGAAGCGTCCCTCCGCCAGCCGGGAGCGCAGGGCCTCATAGCTGTAGACGCCCCTGCGGGGATCTTCCATGCACTGCGGCGTGCCGCAGAGGATGACCCCCAGGTGCTGGGCCTTGCCCTGCATGGTGTCGTTGTACATAGTCAGGATTTTTTCATAGTTGTACTGCCTGGTGACGGCGTTGGGGATCTTGTAAATGTTCACCAGCTCATCGATGAGTACCAGCATCCCGGCATACCCCGCCTGCTGGAGGAAGCAGGCGAAGAGCTTCAGATACTCGTACCAGTCATCATCGGTGATAATGATGTTGACCCCCAACTCCTGCCGGGCCTCGGTTTTGGTGGCGTACTCCCCCCGGAACCATTTGAGGACCTTGCCCTTGGCCTCATCGTCCCCGGAGAGGGAGGCGCGGTAGTAGAGCGTCAGCAGCCGGGCGAAGTCGAAGCCGTGGACCATCTCGCTGAGAGAACCGATCACGGCGGAGATCCGTTTTTCCGCCTCCGCTGCCAGGGCCGGGTCGGTGACGCTCAGACCGGCGGCCTCGGCGGCCTCCTGCTGCACGCTGCTGATCCAGCGGTCCAGGATCAGCGACAGGGCCCCGCCCTCGGGGCGGGTTTTGGTGGACATGTTGCGGATAAGCTCCTTATAGGTGGCCAGCCCCTGGCCCCGGGTGCCCTGGAGGCGCCGTTCCGGGGAGAGGTCGGCGTCCACCACCACGAAGTTCTTGGCCATCACGTAGTTCCGGATGGTCTGGAGCAGGAAACTCTTGCCGCTGCCGTACCGGCCAACGATGAAGCGGAAGGAGGCCCCGCCGCCGGCGATGATGTCCACGTCGCGGAGGAGGGCGTCGATTTCCGCCTTCCGACCCACAGTGACATAGGGCAGGCCCACCCGGGGCACTACGCCGCCCTTCAGGGAGTTCATCAATGTTTGGGCAATTCGTCTGGGTATTTTCATGGGCGTACCATCTCTTTCAAATCATCTGTATAGTCCTCAACGACCTGAGGGGTATCATCCAGAACAGAGTCCAGAAAGGTGTCGTACAGTTTTTCGTTGATGCCGTCTATCAGGACGGACATGAGGTGTCCGGTCCCCTGCACCCAGCCGGTGTCCCCGCCGTAGAGCAGGCATTGCAGCAGGCGGTACTCCTCCGGAGTCAGAGGCGTGTCCGCCTGCGGGGATTCCTCCTCCGGAGGAACCTGCGCCTGTCCGCATGCCGGTGGGGCGGCTTCCGCCGGAATATCCGCCTCCTCATCGACGATGAGCTTCTCCCGGGTAATGGAGGCGTCCCGGCGGATGCGCGTCAGCCGGGTATAGTCGATGACAATTTTTTTCTCCTCCGCAGCATGCTTTTCCGTCAGAAGGCGCTGAATTTCCCCCTGAATGATCCGGAGAATCCACTTGGTATCCAGCTCCGGCTTGATGGGATGGCGGTCTTCAAAGGCCACACGCATCTCGGCATCGATGGTTTTCATCAGAGCGTCCAGCTTTTTGCCGGCTCCCGGCGTACAAGCATGCTTGTCAATGGACCAGAGACCGTTTTCACAGCGGCATACGCAGCGCTCATCCACGGCATATTCATAATTGCGCCTTTTCAGCGGGTCGCAGAAAACAGCCGATTCGAAAGGTCGGGTCTGATACCGGCCGGGACTGCCGAAATATTGTTCCGTCAAGGACTTTTTGCACCGGGCGGCATAGTGATCCGTCATTCGCCGAAGCACCCGGACGATGACCGTGTCCATTTCCTCCGCGTGGGCTGCATAGAATTTGGAACGCTCCAGCCATTTGGGAGCCAGCTGTTTTACTGCAGTGATGATCCGCTCCGGCTTCTCGGTTCCCACCTGTTCCAGCACGGTGATACTCTGGTCAAAAAGCACCTGTGGGGAGCCGGCCAAAAGCGCCGCGTCCAGATCGTAATAAATCACGTAGTCTGTCATCCATTGATCCAGGTAGGGGAGAGGGCTGCCGCTGATCTGCCCGTAGGCTTCTCGGAAATCCCGCAGCCTGCGGTATCCGTCCATGGCGTCTGCGACGCCGATTTGATTGATGAGTTCGTAGACATAGAGAAAGGCGAAAGAGAGGGAGGTCTCCCGAATATCGCCTTTGCGCAGCTTTGTCCTCCAGGAAAAATAACCGCGCAGCTCCTGGTCCTTCAGGGATTGGTAAGTGGGATAATAGTATTGGACGCGGCCGGAGAAGTCGTAATCATCCTCGTAATTGACCAGGAGCTTGGCCTGCTGCAAAAAAACTGCGCTTCGGGACTGCCAGTGCTGCATGCTCCTGCCTTCCAAAGTACGGGCTGCGCGGAGGAGGGAGGGGAGGCGTTCCGGCCGCTGGGCTGGCTTGGGGTAGATGGCCTCGTCCTGAAACACGGTATGGCGGAACCACTCAGCAGCGGCTCTCATCTTTTTGGCGTCCACAATGCTGCCCCCTCTTTCGTTCAAATGTTCGGCATTATTATATAACACAAGAAAAAAGCCGTCAAGCGGACTATGGGAAAAATTCCGGCGGAATGGGGAGATTCCCGAATCTTCTGCCTGAACCCCATATTTCCACCCCAGTACTCTGCCAAGTTAGGAATGACAAGAGAACCAGATAAAAAGCCTGTATTCACAAGAGGCTAAGCCCGTGGTAAAATAGCGGTATGGAAGAAACAGGATGAGCATCGTATCCCTGGACTTGATAGATAAGCAGTGAGAAGAAATCGCCACACTGTATACGGGAATATGCAATTGCACATGGAGTAAGCGGGAATTGACGGAGGGCAGAAAGTGGCACATCGCAGTGAATGCGCTGAGCTGCTTGCTGTCTGTTGTGGTGCATGCCGCCAATATTCATGACACAAAAGGTGGAATATCTACCGCCAAATGAGCGTATGAGAGGTATCTGTCTATTCAGGAGTTCTATACGGACGCTGGATATCGAGGAACTTTCGTTTCTGATTTGAAGAAGCAGCTTGATTTTGAACGTTGATATTTCGGAGAAAATCAAGTCCTATTAATGGGAAAACCTCTCATGGTGATAGGTGGTTGAACACACAATCTCTTGGTTCAATCACTCCAAACGCCTCAACAGTAAAGATTATGAGATTTCTGTCTCTTCCACTGAGGCTATGGTCAAAAGTTCTCACTTCCATGCGCTATTCATATGCTTATGAACACAAGTTCTTACTTTTAGGACTGCCAATCTGACAGACCGTCCCTTTGGATGAATGCATGACCTCCCAATAGCACATACAGCTGATAGAATGTTGTAATTTCACATTTTCGGCGATCTGGTCAATATCCAGTACCCCGGTATGATCGTCATAAGCAACATCGAGCCGGGTTATGTATAACGAGTTACCATGAAAACCTGTAGAAAAGTATTTTCAGAAATATTTGTATTGAAAAATCTTTTCTAAAATGATACAATACATTATGGTATCACGGCGGGCCTTCCAATGGTCAGCGGTTTTAGAGGAAAGGCGGAGATCAGATGGATCGTATCAAATTGGAGTGCAGCCACCGGTGGCTGCGGGAGGAGCTGGACCGCTGTGTGGCATTCTGGCTGGAACATGGCATGGACCCGGTACATGGCGGCGTATACACTTGTCTGGATAGGAAGGGAGAAAAATATTCTTCTGATAAAAGCGTATGGATGCAGGGACGCTGTGCCTGGACTTTTGCACATTTGTGCCGCATTTACGGGGTGAAGCCGGAATGGCTGGCCGCCAGCCGGAGTTGTCTGGATTTTATGGAGGCCCACTGTGTGAACAGGACGGCCGGTGGGCGGATGTATTTTACCGTCACCGCCCAGGGCAACCCGCTGCGGCAGCGCCGCTACTGTTTCTCGGAGGCTTTCTATGCCATGGCAAATGCCGAATACTATGGCATCACCGGAGAGCGAATATATTTGGAGCGGGCGCGGCAGGCCTATGGGCTATACTGGAATCTGAACCATGGTATGCCTGATCCTGCTGGCTTTGGCCCTAAAACGATTCCGGAAACGCGAAAAAGCCGCTCTTTTGGTGGGCCGATGATTGCCCTTAATGTCACCAGTGTACTCTTGAGGGCCGATCCGGAATGGAAGGATATTTATACGCAAAGGGCACAGCAATGTGTGGAGGAAATGTTCCGGTACCATGTCAAGCAGGAGTTGCAGTGTGTCTTGGAGAATGTAGATGAGGATGGCGCAGAGCGGCTCTATTGCAGTGAAGGGCGGGTAGTCAACCCGGGCCATATCATCGAGGGCGTATGGTTCCTGCTGGAACACGCGGGCCGTACTGGAGACAAGACACTGGTGGAGAAGGCAGCCCGGCTGTTTGACTGGGCGCTCCAGATTGGCTGGGATCAGGAGTATGGAGGCTTGCTCTACTTTACTGACTGTCTGGGGAAGCCTCCGGAGTCCTATGAACACGATATGAAATTATGGTGGCCCCATAATGAAGCCCTGATTGCCTCATCTATGCTTTATCGGGACACAGGGAACGAAGAATATTTGGATTGGTTTTGGAAAATAGAGTCGTATTGCCGGGAGCATTTTGCAGACCCGGAATATGGAGAGTGGTTCGGTTATCTCCGCCGGGACGGGCATCCCACGATGCCGCCTGCAAAGGGTTCCACATTCAAAGGGCCCTTCCATGTACCCCGCGCTCTCGCGCTGTCCGATACCGTACTGGGACAGATCTTGGCTGCCCGGGGGGAGAGGAAGCGCTGAAGATCCCACAAAGTCTGTTCTTTGAGATAACGGCGCGGAAGAGCCGCGCAGAAAAGGAGCTGCCTATGCCGGAAATCAATGCACTGGAGAAAATCAGCAATGCTTACTACCTGCTGACCGCTGCAGAAAAGAAGGTAGCTGATTATGTCATTGCCCATCAGCGAGAGTCCCAGTATATGTCTATCACAGAGCTGGCCGAGGCCTGCGGCGTAGCGGAGGCTACCATCTCCCGCTTTGCCAAGCGGCTGGATTATAAAGGCTATAATGCCTTTAAGCTGGCAGTTGCCCATTCCACTGCGGGGCGCAGCAGCAGTGGAAATCCACTTTCCGGTGAAGTCCTGAAAGAAGACAGTGTTGCCAATATGTGCCAAAAGCTCTTCGCTGCGAATGTGGACGCCATGGAGCAGACACTGGGTCTGCTCCAGCCAGAGGCCGTGACTGCTGCCGGCAATTTGCTGGCGGAGTCCGGGAAGGTGCTGTGCATGGGTCAGGGCGGTGCTATGGTTATGGCCCAGGAAGCGGCCCACCTGTTTTCCACCGCTTTTGGGAAATATTTTGCGGTGATCGATTCCCATATGCAGGCAATTGCTACTGCGCAGATGGATCCGCAGGATGTCATTCTTTATTTTTCTTACTCCGGCGCCACGAGGGATCTGATGGAGACGGCCCGCCTGGCACGCGAGCGAAAAGCGAAGTTTATTCTGGTCACACGGTTTCCCAAGTCGCCCGGCGCGGCGATGGCGGATGTGGTACTCCAGTGCGGTGCAAATGAGAGCCCATTGCAACAGGGCTCTGCTGCAGCCCGCATTGCCATGATTTTTGTTCTGGACGTTCTTTTTTCCGAAGTCTGCCGCCGGGATTTGGAAACATGCCGAATTCATCGCCGCCAGGTGGGCAGCGCACTGGCGGAAAAACATCTCTAACAGATGCCGCCGCCAGGAAAAATTTATCAGCGATATTCATTATTTGAGAAGCAGTACCGGAAGAAATGGTCAAAACTGCCGTTTTTTCCGGCACTGCTTTTCAGCACTTGCGCCCTATTTCCCCGCACAGGTCCTAACGGCGGATTTTTACCCATATATCGTGAAAAAACCGTGTAAACGCACAAGCTTAGACGCGGAGACAAGAGCATGGGGGACCCGTTTCATTTATATGGAATGCACAAGTACCAGCTAAAATTCTTGTAAAGAATGTTCATATACAAGGCGGAAAAAATGTACTATAATAGACCCACCGAATGAAAATATTTTTCATATATTACGATTAAGGAAAATATTTTACATGACGTATCGCGTGTTGCCCGGGGAAGCACACTACAAGCACACCAGAAAAATAAACTGAAAAGGGGACAAAAAATGAAAAGGACTATTGCACTGCTATCCGCACTTGTCATGATGCTGGCAGCTTTCACCTCCTGTGGTGCGCCCACATCCACGCCGGACCCCGCGCCAGCGGTGCCGGACAACCCGCCTGCCACAGCCCCTGAACAGCCGGGCGCTGTGGAACAGACCCTCTATCTGTACTCTGACGCCGGTAATGAGAAGGTAGAGTTTCCCTGGTACAATTTGCGGTTGCCCTGCATTCTGATGTATCGCAGCCTGGTCATTGCCAATCCTGCGGAAACTGCATGGGAGGGCGACCTGGCGGAGAGCTACACCATTTCCGATGACGGACTCACCTATACCTTTGTACTGCGGGACGGCCTGAAGTGGTCCGATGGCGAGGCGCTGACGGTTGACGACATCGTATGGAATGTGGAGACGGCGCTGAAAGCTGCCCAAGTGGCTTCGGCTTTTACCAGCTGTTTCGGATACATTGAAGGCGTCAAGGACTTCCTGGAGGGTACCGCTGGCAGCATTTCAGGGATTGCAGCGGAAGGGAACACCGTTACGTTTACCCTGACTGCACCTTATGCCTATTTTCTGAAGAATCTGGCAAATTTCTCTTTCCTCCCTAAGCACTGCCTGGAGGATCAGGATCCGTTGGAGCTGTATCAGAGCAGCTTTTGGTCTTCTCCTGTCACCAGCGGATATTACAAGTTTGACCAGATGGTAGTAGGCAGCTACTACACGCTCAGCCTGAACGAGTATTACACCGGTACCGCGCCCAAAATCGAGAAGGTCGTTGTAAACTTCACGGATAACGCACTGACGGCGCTGACCTCCGGTGCCTCCGACTATGCCTTTTTCAATTCTGCCAGCGAGCTGGATGTGGCCAATACGGTTGACGGCTTGACGGGATATTATAACGAATACCTGTTTTACCGCTATTTCATTTTTAACATGAGTGGGGTGGATGGCCACAGCAACCCCACTATGCAGGATGTTAACGTGCGTAAGGCCATCGCACTGGCCATTGACCAAGAGGCACTGGCTGAGTTGTTCAAGGGAGCGGCTACAGCGCAGACCTCCGGTGTTCCCGTTAGCGACCCGGACAACAATGGCACGGGCTTGGGGTATGACCCGGAGCAGGCCAAGGCGCTGCTGGACGAGGCTGGCTGGGATTGGAACTACACCTTGAGAATTCTTTACTATAATAAGGATGATACGACAAAGAATGTGATTGAGGCAGTGATCTATTATCTGGAGTCTATTGGTATGAAGGTAGATGCTGCACTGTCCGAGGATGGTACCACGGACCTCTTCACCACCCGCAGCTACGACATCGGATTCAAGGGGACTGGTCCGATGGATGTGTATTATTCGGAGTTTGCCTCCACCAGTGAGACTTTCAAAAATATCTATGGCGGGGATACCTCTTTTGATCCGCTTGTGTCCAACCTGCTGTCGGCCAGCAAGCCTGCGGATGTAACCGCCGCAAAGCAGGCCCTGCAGACGATGGAAATGGAAAAGATCTATAAGGTGCCGCTTTTCACCATTGGGTACATGAACTATGTCAATACCAACCGTGTAGCCATTCCAGAGACAGTAACGGATCTGGGCTGCCCGGGTCATAGGGTAGATGTAGATTTTGCATCCTGGTATATCAAATAGGCAGAAATCCGGACGGCTGCGGCTCTAGGGAGGCGGGGGAAGTCCCCCGCCTCCCTTTTTACAGAAAAAGGAATATGGGGGATAACATGCTAAAATATACCATAAAGAAGCTGCTGCTGATGATCCCGATGATGCTCCTCATCAGTGTTTTCATCTTTTTCGGGATTAAAGCGACGGGCGTTGATCCCATTAACTACTTGGTTACACCGGACATGGCGGCCAATCCCGCTCTGCTGGAGGCGCTGCGGGAGAAATATGGGCTGAATGATCCGATTTATGTGCAATACTTTCGTTGGCTGGGGCAGCTGTTACAAGGGAACTTTGGAACATCCATGGTGTCCGGCTCCTCTATTTCCAGTATTCTGGTAAATTTTCTGCCTGCTACGCTTCTGCTATCATCGGTATCGCTGACGTTGGCGGCAATATTGGGTATTACCATCGGCATTCTATCCGCAGTCAAACAAAACGGGATTATTGACTATATGGGGCGCTTCCTGGCAGTATTAGGTCAGGCCATGCCGGAGTTTTTGGTGGGACTTGTGCTGCTGCTGGTTTTTTCTATCCGGCTTGGCTGGCTGCCTGCAACGGGCCGGTATTCGGCGGGAATGTCCAATGCATTCCTTGATGGACTGCGGCACATGATTTTGCCCTGTCTTGCCATTACCTTTTCCATGTGTTCCATCGTTATGCGCTATTCTCGCAACGCGATGCTGGATGTGATGAACTCTGACTACATCAAGATGGCCCGCAGCAAAGGCATTCCGGAGTGGAAGGTATACCTGAAGCACGGGTTCCGCAACGCAATGCGGCCTGTGGTGGTGATCCTTGTGTGCCGTATTTCACTTTTATTCAGCGGCTCAGTGGTCATTGAGAGTGTGTTCAGTTGGCCGGGCATTGGCTCAAAGATGACGGGCGCGGTGGTTTCCGGAGACTATACTGTGGTTATGATTCTGGCCCTGACTATCGCAGCCGCCGTTTTGGTGGCATCGTTTTTGCTGGATTTAATCAGCGCATGGCTGGATCCCCGGGTCCGGCTTGGACTATAAGAAAGGTGGGTGGAAGCATGAACGAACAGACGACAGCTTTCAGCGGTTCATTGCGCCGTACTTACAACCGGAAGCTGATAAAGCGGCAGCTTGATAAGTTCCTCCGCAATAAGCTGTCTGTAACCGGTACGGCTATCATGATTGTTGTCCTGCTGGTCTGCATTATTTATCCGTTTTTTTCACCCCATGACTATAAAGAAATCCACTTGGCCATAGGTGCGACGGCACCTAGTGCCCAGCATCTCTTCGGGACGGATAACCTGGGCCGGGATCTCTTTGTCCGTACGATGATTGGCGGCCGGTACTCCATTACCATCGGATTGCTCAGCGCACTGTGCAGCGCAGCCATCGGCGTTGCCGTTGGAGCAACGGCGGGTTATTTTGGAGGAAAGATGGACCGCCTGCTGCTGCGTGCCACGGAGTTGTTTCAGACTTTTCCGCAGCTGGTACTCAATATGGTCCTGGCTGCGGTGCTGGGCAGGAGTATATTCAACCTGATCCTGATCTTCACCTGTACTGGCTGGATGAGTACCGCTCGACTTGTACGCAATGAGTTTCTTTCTCTGCGGGAGGAAACCTATGTGAAGGTCAGTGAGGCTTTCGGCATGAAAAAGACCCACGTAATGTTCCGGCAAATTCTGCCCAATATTCTCACACCGATAACCGTTTCCGTGACAGCCTGCATTCCCGGTTATATTCTTTCTGAGGCAAGCCTGTCGTTCCTCGGCCTTGGCGTGGGAGAGACGACCCCCACCTGGGGAAACATTATCAACGCCGGGACCAATCTTAGTGCTTTGCTGAATACCTGGTGGCTGTGGCTGATTCCTGGTGCGCTGCTGACAATTTTTGTATTGTCGGTTAATTTCTTTGGTGATGGGCTGAGAGATCTGCTGGATCCGCGGCAGATTTGAAGGAGGGCTTATGGAAAATCAGAATGTTATTCTGGAAGTCAGAAATCTCAGTACAAGCTTTCTTTCTGGCCGCAAAGAGATCCGCATTGTAAAAAATGTTTCCCTAAAAGTGTCTAGGGGAAAGGCCCTCGCCGTAGTTGGAGAATCCGGCTGCGGCAAAACGGTGCTGATGAACTCCATCCTGCGATTCCTTGGCAAGAACGCGGTAGTCACTGCGGGTAAAATCTCTTATTACAGAAGGAATGCCGGGGGAGAAATTATTGAGGAACGTATCGACCGGTTCGAAAAAAACAATGGGCCCGAAATGCGCGCTCTGCGCGGTCCTCAGATTTCCATGGTGTTTCAGGACCCCATGTCTTCGCTGAATCCGGTTTATAAGGTTGGGGACCAGGTGATTGAGGGGCTGCGAGAGCATTACCGAATGCCGAAAAAGGAAGCCCGGCGGAAAGCGCTGGAACTGTTCCGACGCCTTGGCATCCCGGACCCGGAGTCCCGGCTGAACGGCTATCCTCACGAGTTCTCAGGAGGCATGAAGCAGCGGGTGGTCATTGCCGCTGCAATGATCTGCAACCCGGAGCTTATGATTTGTGACGAACCCACAACCGCCCTGGATGTGACCATCCAGGCGCAGATCATGGAGATACTGCGGGAGCTGAAAGAGAAGGACAGCAAGTCTATTATCTTAATTACGCATAATATGGGCCTGGTAGCACAGATGGCGGACGAGGTATGTGTAATGTACATGGGCCGTGTGATGGAGTATGGAACCTTAGAGGACGTGTTCGATCGTGCAAGCCACCCGTACACCAGGGCACTGCTGCGTTCGGTGCCCGTTCTGGGCATGGAAAAGGGCCGACGCCTGGAAACCATTCCGGGCACGACGCCAAACCCTGCCAGTATGGCGGATGGGTGTGAGTTTGCTGGCCGGTGCGAGAGCTGCGGTGAGGAATGCTACAGCGGCGAAATTCCGGCCTATGAGGTTTCCCCGGGACACAGAGTACGCTGTATCCGTTTTAGGGAATATCCGGAGGTGACGGAATGAACAAGGATATTGTTTTTGAAATCAGAGATCTCCGGACCTGGTTTCCCATCCGAAAAGGTCTTTTCAAACGGCATGCCGGAGACGTGAAGGCTGTGGATCAGCTGAGCCTGACGGTATATCGTGGGGAGACTCTGGGTATTGTGGGAGAGTCCGGCTGCGGAAAGTCCACTCTGGGAAAATCCATTATGCGGCTGGTTCCTCCCACCGGAGGAGAAGTGCTTTTCAACTCCGGCGGGAACATGAGGGATGTTATGCAATTCAATACCCAAGAGCTGTTCCAATTCCGGAAGCAGGTGCAGATGGTGTTTCAGGACCCCTATTCTGCACTCAATCCGATCAAGCGTGTGTATGACTCCTTTTCCGACCCGCTGAAGGTACACGGCTGCCGGGACCCGGAGGAACGGCAGAAAAGGATTGAGGACGTGCTTCATCTGGTTAACATCCAGCCGGATTATCTCATGCGGTTTCCCCATGAGTTTTCGGGAGGGCAGCGTCAGAGGCTGTGTATTGCCCGGGCGCTGTCCGTACGGCCTGACGTGCTGGTGTGTGATGAGCCGGTGTCTGCCCTGGATGTGTCTATTCAGGCACAGGTGCTGAATCTCATGAAGGACATTCAGAAAGAGCTGCACCTGACGTACCTGTTTATTGCCCACGATCTGTCCGTTGTGCAGTACATGAGCGACCGGATTGCCGTCATGTATCTGGGGAAGATTGTGGAGCTGGCTGATGCGGAAGAGCTGTACAGCAACACGTGGCATCCATATACCCAAGCGCTGCTGTCCGCCATCCCGGTTCCGGATATCCATCACATACAAAACCGGGATGTGCTGAAGGGTGAAGTGCCCAGTCCCATCAACAAGCCGGCCGGATGTGCGTTCCGTACACGGTGCCGGCATTGTATGGAAATATGCAGAAATGAGGAACCGGCTCTGCGGGAATATGGCGGGCAGGGGCATATGGTGGCCTGCCATCTGTTCCAGAAAGGGGCAGGATAAATGATGAAAACACATTTGCTGATGGACCGGCGCATGATCCAGCCCCAGGGAATTTGCAACGCGGTGCTGCGTGTCATGCCGCTGTGTAAGGACAGGAAACATGGCGTCCTGCTGGAGGAGGAGTTTTTCTCCGACCCGCCAAAGCGGTGGGAGGTACGCTATGATAACGGTTATCCAAATATTATTTATGATCCAGAACAGGAGGTATACCACTGCTATTACACGCTTTTCTATCACGACCCGGATTCTGCTGCTGCACCGAAGGCCGTGCGTCCCTCCCGCCGGTATGAGCCTTCAGCGGGCAGACGCGTAGGGTTGGCCTACGCCAGAAGCAGGGACGGCATTCATTGGGAAAAGCCTGCCTTGGGCAAGGTGCTGTTTGAGGGCAGCAGGGATAACAATCTGCTCTTTCTCTCCGCCCATGGCACGGGTGTCATGCTGGACGCATGGGAGACCGACCCGGAGCGCCGCTATAAACTGGTAACAAAGATGGATTTTCCTGACGGACGGCAGGGAGAAATGGCGGTTAATTTTTCTCCTGACGGCGTCCACTGGGGGGAGATGCGGCCTTGGCCGGAACATGTGCTGCAGGCGGACAGTCATAATTTCCCTTACTATGATATTTATACCGGCACATATCGGATGCTGACTCGCTGCTGGCGGGACGGCGTGCGGGTGGTTGTCTCCTGTGAAAGCAAGGATTTTCTGCATTGGTCTGCCCCAAAGGAAGTGCTTCGTGGCAAGGGATTTGGTCATCAGGTGTATGCGATGCCGGTCTTTCTCTGCCGCGGACTCTATCTGGGCCTGGCGGCTGTCTTTCGGGAGGGAGACCGGGAAGATCCGGATTTTGATACGATAGACTGCCAGCTGTACTATGCGGTTACGCCGGATGTCTTTGATGTGGTATCAGAGACCGGAGAGCCGTTTATTCCGCGGGGGGAGGGAGTCTATCCGGCGGGCGATTTTGACTGCGGGTGCATTTTTGCCTCGCCGCCTGTGGAGGTGGGCAGCCGGCTTTATTTCTATTATATGGGCGGCAATGGCCGCCACACCGGTTATAGAGAGACTTCTCTGTCAAGAGGCTGGATAGAGAAAGACCGCTTTGCCTGCTATGCCCAGCGGAACCCCGATCAGGAAGGAATCCTGTCCAGCGCCCAGCTGACGGCGGAAGGAGAGGACCTCTTTCTATTGGCGGACACCAGTGATGGAGGCTGGATCCGGGTTTGCCTTCGGGAAAAGTGGAACGGTCCGGATCTGGAGGGATTCTCCGAAGAAGACTGCCGTCTGGAAGAAACAGAAAAAGGAACGTACCGGCTGCATTTCGCCAGGCCGCTGGCATCACTCGCAGGGTGCAGATTCTGCATGGTGCTGCGCTTCAGCCGAGCAAGGCTATACGCGATAGCGGGAAATGTAGAGAAAGACGGCACTCGCTTTTGGGACGGCGTTCAACAGCTATAAATATTAGCCTCTGGAATACCGAAGATTCAGCCGGCGCAGCGCGGTACGCATAAACTGCTTGGGATCAAACGGCGGTTTTTGTTTTGCCCAGAAAGAGAAACGGAAAAAGGGAGAAGCGTATATGAGGAATAAGGAGAAATATCATGGTATTGTGCCATCGCTGTATGCCTGTTATGACAGCGATGGCTGTGTCAGTACACTGCGGACAAAGAATCTGGCCCGGCACTTGGCAGGAAAAGGGGTTGCTGGTGTGTATGTTGGTGGCTCTGCGGGGGAATGTATTTATCAGACCGTGGAGGAGCGCAAGCTGATTCTGGAGGCGGTTACGGATGAAATTGGCGGGGAGCTTCCCATCTTTGCTCATGTCGCCTGTAACAGCATTGAGGAGAGCCGTATTCTGGCTGCCCACGCTCAGCAGCAGGGCGTTACAGCAATTTTTGCCATTCCTCCCATTTATTTTCGTCTGCCGGAGGCTGCCATTGCCGATTATTGGAACGAAATTTCTATGGCGGCACCGGATACGGACTTTTTTATCTACAACATTCCACAGCTTGCAGGCGTGAGCCTGACCGTCAGTCTGCTGCAAAAAATGAAACAAAATCCCCGCCTGGCGGGGGTAAAGAATTCTTCCATGCCTGTGCAGGATATCCAGATGTGGCTGGACGAGGGAGAGGATCTGGCAGTTTTCAACGGCCCTGACGAACAGCTTTTATCGGGTTTGGCAGCAGGTGCCTGCGGCGGAATCGGCGGTACGTATGCTGTTATGCCGGAGCTGTTCCTCAAAATATATGAACTGTTTCAGCGGGGGGAAAACCAGAAAGCGCGGCAGATTCAAAACGAGGTGTGCCGCATTATTTATAAAATGTGTTCTACAGGCGCAAATCTCTATGGTGTGATGAAGGAACTCTTAAGACGGTCCGGAATAGACGTTGGCTCTGTGCGCCGGCCCCTGCGGGGTGTTGGAGCGGAAGATATGCTGGCGGTCTGCGAGGCTGAGAAAATGATCCGCACCGCAATGGATACATATTGCTGAGAAAGGGGAGAAGCACAGTGAAAGACTGTAAACAGCAGTGGTGGAAAGATGCGGGATTTGGACTGTTCATTCATTGGGGACTGTATTCCAAACTGGGCGGTACATGGAATGGAGAAAAAACCAGCGGCGTGGGTGAGTGGATCATGCGGCACTTGTCCATACCGGTGGAAAGCTACCGCCAATTGGCAGCGGAGTTCAATCCTGCCGGATTTGACGCAAAGGCATGGGTGCAGCTGGCGGTGGACTCCGGCATGAAGTATATTGTTTTTACTGCCAAGCACCATGATGGTTTTGCCATGTACCGGTCACAGTGTTCGCCGTACAATATTGTGGATGCATCCCCCTTTGGCCGGGATCCTCTGCGGGAGCTGGCGGATGCCTGCAGGGACTTTGGGATTCGCTTGGGGATCTATTACTCGCAGGCACAGGACTGGGATGAACCCAATGGATTGGGCTATGGAGCGCCGGACCAGGAGAAGGATTTTTCCCAGTATTACCGTGACAAATGTCTGCCACAGATCCGGGAACTGCTCACAGGATATGGGGAGATCGGTTTGATGTGGTTTGACACGCCTATGAGCATGAGCCCTCAGCAAAGCCAAGGTATCTATGATCTGGTCAAGAGCCTCCAGCCGGAGTGCATTGTCAGCGGGCGCATTGGAAACAGACTGGGCGAATATATGAGTACGTCGGATAACTTTATCCCTACACTGCCGTTCTTTGGTGACTGGGAGGTTCCGGCAACGCTGAACGGGACCTGGGGATATAAAGCAGATGACAATTGCTGGAAGAGCCCAGGTCAGATCCTCGACACCCTTGTGCGGGTCAACAGCAGAGGCGGCAACTATTTACTGAATGCCGGTCCGGATGGTGACGGAGTCATTCCCCCGGAAAGTGCGGCGATATTTCGGAGGGTAGGCGGCCATGTGAGGAGAAACGGCGACGCCTTTTATGCCACGAGGCCGGTGCCCATTTATCCCTATGATATCCGCTGGTGTATATTTACCAGCCGTCCCTATAAACTATACGCTCATATTATGGATGGGCGCACCTATGTACACCTGCCCTGTGTGAACACGCAGGTCAAAGCTGCGCGTCTGCTGGAAACAGGGGAGCCGCTGCCTTTTACCCAGAAGCCGCCCTCTGCCAGCGGTGTATCGCGGCTGTTTGTCAATTTGCCGGAACGGCCGTTGGAGTTTCCCTACTGTGTGGTTGAGTTGGACCTTACTGAGGAGACGGTTGAATTTGACACATTAGACAAGCTGTGAGCGATTTCTGCATCGGAAAGCTGCATATACCGCTTTGAGTAAAACAGGAGGATGAAGCAACTTGATTCTGGACACTCTGGATAATTTGCCCGACTATTTGGGTATCAGCAAAAATTTGGACCAGGCTCTTCTCTGGCTGCAGGAGACAGATCTGAAGACGTTGCGCCCCGGTATATACCCAATCAGCGGTGAGGACATTTTCTGCCGTGCGGTGGAAGCGCAGCTGTATCCTGGTTCTGAGATCATGATGGAGGTACACCGGCGGTACCTTGATATTCACGTTGCACTGGAGCCTGGGGAACAGATTGCCGTTCTGAATCGAAACGAAATCAAAGAGTGGTCGGAATATGACACGGAAAACGACGCGCAGACGGCTATGCTCCCGCAGAGCGGGACTGTTGCGGTTCTTTGTCCCGGAATGTTTGCAGTTTGCTTTCCGCAGGATGCTCATTGTCCGCTCCTGACGGCAGGAAAAAGAAAAACCGTGAAAAAACTGATTGTAAAAGTCCGCCATAAATAAGGGGCTTCCGCCTATGATGTAGATTCTGAGTTTTCTGCCATGCGCTATAAATCCTTTCCTTATATTGCCGGATTGACCAGGGAGAACCGCTGTAGCGGTTCTCCCTGCTGCCTGTTAAAAAGTCTTCTGCAAGGGTTTGCTGCCCGCAGACGGCAAATAAAATCAGATCGTTTTTCTCGCAGTGTGTACGTGGGAAAAACACGCCGCATAAAGGGTTTTCTTCGTGGACTGGCTAAAAAATGATTTATCGCTGAAAGCGCCTTATCTGGCAGAAATATAAACTTCATCCATCCAGCAGATCCTCAATTTATGAGTACAGATTCTGCAAGAGTGCAACGAAAGGCAAGAAGGTGCATCCTCAGGCATTTCCAAAACTGCCGTTTTGCGCTATACTAACAATGACAAATATTACCTAAGGGGACAGGAGGTCATTTTATGCGCTACGGATATTTTGACACCGAGCATCGGGAATACGTTATTGAACGGGTGGATCTGCCGGTTTCCTGGACCAACTACATCGGCCTGAAGGATATGTACGGCGTGTTCAACCACACCGCGGGAGGCTATCTGCTCTATCAGTCTCCCGAGTACCACCGCATTACCCGCTTCCGGCCCAACGGTGTCCCCATGGACGGCCCCGGACACTATGTCTACCTGCGGGATGAGGAGACCGGCGATTTCTGGACGGTTTCCTGGCAGCCCGTGGGCAAGCCTATGGAGCATTATTCCTGCCGCCACGGACTGAGCTACGTCAAATACCGCTGCGGCTACGGCGGCATCCAGGCGGAGCAGACCCTGTTCGTGGCCATGGACGACCCGGTGGAGATCTGGGACGTCCGGCTGCGCAACGACTCCGGCCGGCCCCGGCGGCTGAGCGTGTACGGGTATCTGGAATTCAGCTTCCACCACATTGACATGGACAACAAAAATTTCCAGATGAGCCTCTACGCCTCCGGCAGCCGGTATGAGGACGGGGTCATTGAGCATGATCTCTACTATGAAGAGGACGGTTATCAGTTCTTTACCGCCAATTTTGCCCCGGACGGCTTCGAGAGCCTGCGGGACAAGTTCATCGGACCCTACCGCACCGAGCGAAATCCCTTGGCGGTGGAGACGGGAAAATGCGGCGGCAGCTTTGAAAAGGGCGGGAACCACTGCGGCTGTCTCCAGAAGTTCGTGGAACTCCAGCCCGGCGAGGAGGTTCGGCTCCTGTTTCTGCTGGGCGAGGGCGGCGTGGATGCCGGCCGGTCCATGCGGGAGAAATACACCGTGGAGAAGGTGGACGAGGACTTTGCCCGGACCGCCGCTTTCTGGGAGGAAAAGCTCCGCTGCCTCCAGGTTTCCACACCCAACGAGGGGATGAATACGGAGCTGAATATCTGGAACCTGTACCAGAGCGAGATCAACGTCATGTTCTCCCGCTTCACCTCCTTCATCGAGGTTGGGGGCCGGGTAGGCCTGGGCTACCGGGATACGACCCAGGACGCCATGATGGTGCCCCACTCCAATCCGGACAAGTGCCGGGGCCGCCTGGTGGAGCTTCTGAAGGCTCTGACCAGAGAGGGCTACGGCCTGCACCTCTTTGAGCCCCGGTGGTTCGAGCAGGAGGAGAAGCAGCAGTCCTTCAAGTCCCCTACCGTGATCCCCACCCCGGACAAGAGCCAGATCGTCCACGGTCTCAAGGACGCCTGCGCCGACGATGCCCTGTGGCTGGTGGCCAGTATTGTACAGTACATCCGGGAGACGGGAGACCTGTCCTTCGCGGACCAGGTGCTGACCTACGCCGACGGCGGCGAGGGGACGGTCTATGCGCATATGCAGCGCATTCTGGACTTCTCCGCCCGGCAGGTGGGCCGCAACGGCATCTGCAAGGGCCTGCGGGCGGACTGGAACGACTGCCTGAACCTGGGGGGCGGCGAGAGCGCCATGGTCAGCTTCCTCCACTACTGGGCCATCGGCCATTTCGCGGCTCTGGCGGAACGCCTGGGCCGGAGCGGAGACGTCGCCCGATACCGGAAAATGGGCGAGGTTGTCCGGGAGATCGCCCAGCGCGTCCTGTGGGACGGCAGATGGTATATCCGGGGCATCACCGCCGGCGGCAGGAAGATCGGCACCCAGCAGGATATCGAGGGCCGGGTACATATGGAGTCGAATACCTGGGCGGTACTCAGCGGCGTAGCGGACCGGGAGCGGGGCCTGTCCGCCATGGACAGCGTGGACGAATACCTGTATACGGAGTACGGCCTGCTGCTCAACGCCCCCAGCTTCCGGACGGTGGATGATAGCATCGGCTTCGTTACCCGGGTCTACCCGGGGCTGAAAGAAAACGGCGCCATATTCAGCCATCCGAATCCCTGGGCCTGGTGCGCGGAGGCCGTGCTGGGCCGGGGCAGCCGGGCCATGAAGTTCTACAACGCCCTGTGCCCCGCCCTCCAGAACGACAAGATTGAGATCCGGGAGTCCGAGCCATACGCCTACTGCCAGTTCGTAGTGGGCCGGGACCACACCGCCTTTGGCCGGGCCCGGCACCCCTTTATGACCGGCTCCGCAGGCTGGGCCTACTATGCGGCCACCCAGTATCTGCTGGGGGTCCGTCCGGACTTTGACGGGATGACCATCGATCCCTGCATTCCTGCGGACTGGAAGGAATTTTCCGTTGTCCGCCGGTGGCGGGGGGCGGAGTACCGGATCCATGTGACAAATCCCGACGGGGTGGAAAAGGGCATCGCGTCCCTGCGGATGGATGGCCGGGAGGTCTCCGTTCTGCCGGTGCTGCCGGCGGGCAGCGTATGCCGCGTGGAAGCCGTTATGGGTTAAAACCTGTATTCATAACCGGAGGATGCCGGATGGACGAGGATTTTTCTCGTCAGACAAGGAGATTTTTCGCAGCAATCCTGACGGATTGCAAGGGAAATCGACGCAGTATGGCGGGAAAAAGACCGGACAGACGGCGTACTACGGTTGTGAATACAGGTTCTTAAAGAAGAAGGGAAAGGTGTGTGCGATGATTCAATTTGGAACCGGCGGCTGGAGAGCCGTCATTGCGGATGAGTTTACCAAGGAAAATATCCGGCTGGTGGCCGCGGGGCTTTGCCGGCTGATGGATCTGGAGGGACATGCCGGGGCCACGGTTTGCGTGGGATACGACCGGCGCTTCCTGTCCAAGGAGTCCGCCCACTGGGCGGCGGAGGTGCTGGCGGGGTACGGCTACAGGCCCCTGGTGGTGAACCGCTCCGCTCCCACGCCCCTGATTATGTTCACCGTCCGGCAGATGGAACTGCCCTACGGCATGGCCATTACAGCCAGCCACAACCCGGCCATTTACAACGGCATCAAGGTCTTCACCGCCGGAGGCCGGGACGCGGACCAGACCGTCACGGGGAAAATCGAGGAGCAGATCGCCCTTCTCCGTCCCGGGGAGGTCCGCTCTCTGGACTATGACCAGGCCCTTTCCCAGGGGATCATCCGGGAGGTGTATCCCTTCAACGAGTATATCGACAGCATCCTCCAATTTGTAGATGCCGGGAAAATCAAGGATTCCCGCCTCCGGGTGGCCATCGATCCCATGTATGGGGTCAGCCAGAGCTGCCTGCGGACCATCCTGCTGACCTGCCGGTGCGATGTGGACGTGATCCACGAGCAGCACGACACCCTCTTCGGCGGGCGGATGCCAGCCCCCAGCGCCGAGGCCCTCCAGCCCCTGTCCCAGTATGTGAAGGACAACCGGTGCCACCTGGGCATTGCCACCGACGGGGACGCGGACCGTCTGGGGGTCATCGACGAGAACGGGAACTACCTCCACCCCAACACGCTGCTGGTGCTGCTGTACTACTACCTGCTGCGCTATCGGGGCTGGTCTGGTCCCTGCGTCCGCAACAACTCCACCACCCATCTGCTGGACCGGATGGCAGCGGACATGGGGGAGGAGTGCCACGAGGTCCCGGTGGGCTTCAAGCACATCTCCGCCAAGATGGTGGAGACCAACGCGATCATCGGCGGGGAATCCTCCGGCGGCATGGCCGTCCGGGGCCACATCGCGGGGAAGGACGGCATCTATGCCGCTGCCCTGCTGGTGGAAATGCTGGCGGTCACGGGCAAATCCGTCTCCCGGCTGTACCGGGAGATCACGGAGAAGTACGGTACGCTCTACTACGCTGATGGCTCCTTTACCATGACTGCCGCCCGGAAAGCGGCTCTCCAGGAGCGGCTTTTCGTCCGGATGGAGCTGCCGGACTTCGGCACTCCGGTGGAGCGGGTGAGCCGGGAAGACGGGTGTAAAATCTATTTTGCCGATGGGAGCTGGACCATCTGCCGCTTTTCCGGAACGGAGCCGCTGCTGCGCCTGGCGGCGGAGGGAAACACACAATCCCAGGCGGAAAACTGCCTCCGCGCGTGGCAGCAGGCACTGGAGCTTTAGCCCCGGCGGACCGGCCCCTTCCCGGTCCGGGGACCATTTCTTCCAGGTTCCCTTTTGGGATGGGGTGTGGTATGATGAATGGGAAGCAGAGAGGGGGCGGGGCGGATGCGGAAGGCAAAAATATCTCTGAAGGCGGGGCTGATGACGACAATTGTCATCTGCTGGCTGGTACCGATTGTCATCGTCGTCGTACTGGCGGGCATCCTGCTGGGGAACAGCTACCGGCAGTCTCTCCAGCAGGAGGTGGACGCCGCAGCGGAAAACGCGGTGGAGCAGGTGCAGGCGCGCCTGATGGACGCGATTAACGACTCCAAGATGGTCTCCTATGACGGCACGGTGCGCAGCGCGTACCGGTGGTATATGTCAGCGCCAGTGATAAAATGTAAAAAAACGCCGAGGAAAAAATGTAGTTTTGTGGCGGAGGTGAAGGGAAAAAGATAGACTCCCAATCAGGGCGAGAAAGCGCCCGGAAAGGGAGTCAGAAAATGAAAGGAGTACAGTGGATGGACATCCGAAGTGACAGACAGAAA
>Ga0224747_10005_pt1:0-27500 | contig 31531 bp, 21 predicted proteins | sample LIM_F_Water_Pos_FD_182999 | JGI IMG/M metagenome (GOLD analysis project Ga0224747, IMG submission 182999) | Enriched cells from gastrointestinal tract of the lab mouse from Pacific Northwest National Laboratory (PNNL), Richland, Washington... | ecosystem: Host-associated > Mammals >... | reverse complement strand
ATTGATTCTTTCGATATGCTTGCGGGACGCTATTTCCGGCACCACGCCCCCATATAAGGTATGAATGTCAATCTGCGAAGATATAATATTAGACCTGACATCCCTTCCGCCGACAACAACTGCTGCCGCCGTTTCATCACAGGAGCTTTCAATTGCAAGAATCCTGATATCCTGACTGTCCAATGTGCAATCCTCCCATAAAATAAGTCTTTATCCCGTACCGGCACTTTTATATGTTCCGTTCGAACACCAGCTCCTGGCCTGTACCAGCATTTTTCCGGCAGCGCCATATGCTCCAGCCTGCCGCCCTGCCTTAATCCTCCTGCGGCGCGGCAGAAATATGGTAAGTCAGGATTTTCCACCGTTTGTCCTTATCCTGGCGCAGCAGGTATGTCTGGTATGTACGGGTAAATTCGCCCTGCTTTTCCTTCATAAAATAAGCGGCCGCGACATAAGCACCCTTTTTTCCCTCAATTTCCGTAAACTGCACTTCGTCCGTAGCGCAGACACTGGTCTGCAGTATCTTTCTGGATTCTTCCTTATATACAGCCAGTTCTTCCAGAAAACGGGTTTTGTATAAATCCAGCGGGTTTTCTGCCAGCAGTTCTTCATCCATCAGCTTTCTTGCCTGAGCTGCCAGCCTGTCAAACTGTTCGGTATCGTATTCCCCGCCATAGGCGCATTCGATAATACGGTTGTAAAATTTAATCACTTCCCGCGGTGTCGGCGGATAAGATGTATCAAGCTGTCTGGACAGCACCTGCTCCAGCTGCGTGACTTCGACATCATCCTCTGCTGCTTTTGTCTTCCGGTGCGTCATCTGGTAATAGCATCCGACAATCAGCGCAATGACTAACACCGCTGTTATCCCAAGCTTCAAATATTTTTTCATGCAAAGCCCTCCTTTCATCCTGCTTCTGCCAGAATTTTGAAAAGCCGTTTCCATTCAAACACCTGCGCGGAAAACGGACATTGACGGGCTGTACAAAATACAGCACGGCTAATCTTCAAAATTCATTTCTATCATCCTGCCATCTTTTCCAAGGCTCGCATTTGGAAAAATCTCACGCACTTTCGGCATATAATCCTCTGCCCGGACAAGCGACGGCGAGAAATGTGTCAGCCACAGCTCCTTTGCCTGGGACTGCCTGGCCACCTGTGCAGCCTCGTAAAAGGTCATATGCTTATACTGCCTTGCCTTGGCCAGCTTTTCTTCTTCCGCATACATGCCCTCACAGATAAGCAGGTCGCTGCCCCTGGCATTTTTTACCAGCAGTTCTGCAGGCCGGGTGTCTGTGCAGTAAGCAAGCTTAATGCCTTTGCGGGGCGGTCCCATGACAAGCGACGGTTCATACACGGTTCCTTCATATTCAATACTGGAACCTTTTTGCAGAATGCTCCAGTAATTTTTCGGAATCCCATATCCGAGCGCCTTTTGTGCATCAAAACGCCCCTGGCGCTCTATCTCTATCGTATAGCCATAACAGATGACATTATGCTTCACCATAAATGCCGTTATTTTATAGCCATGCAGCCGGAATACCTGTTCCGGTTCTGTAATTTCCGTACAGCAGACCTCAAACGGCAGCTCCGGCGCAATCACGCGCAGCGCGGACACCACCCTTTTTAAGCCTTTCGGCCCAATCAGCGTCAGCGGCTCTGTCCGTTCGGCATTTCCCATGGTCAGGAGCAGGCCCGGCAGGCCGCTGATATGGTCCGCATGATAATGCGTAAAACAGATAACATCAATCGGATGAAAGCTCCATCCTGCCTTTTTTACCGCAATCTGCGTTCCTTCCCCGCAGTCTATCATCAGGCTGCTGCCATTATACCTCGTCATCAGCGATGTGAGGTAGCGGTACGGAAGCGGCATCATGCCCGCAGTTCCCAGCAGACAAACATCTAACATTTCAACACCTTCATTTCTGTCAATACAGCTATAGCAATTCCAGCTCCTGCGATTCTTCCGGCGGCCTTGCAAACGTCTGCACCCATGCGTCAAAGCAGTCTTCGCAGACCGTTACTTTCTGCCGGACGCCATCCCTGCCTGAAAAGTACCCCCAGCTCTTTTCAATTACAACGCAGTCTTCCAGCGCAATCTGCGTGTTTTCTTTCATCTTGATTTGTTTTCCACAGCAATTGCAGTATACTTCTTTCATCTTCTACCTCCCGGATGCCTGCAGCATCTTTGTGCCTTGTGTCCAGTTTTCTGTATACAGTATAAACGAACGGAAGGAAAGAATATAGCGGGAATGACTGGCTATTTGCCTAACTGTTTCAAATTTTAGTTTTTCTTTCTTTTCATTATTTATCGGCAAAATCATGCATCATCACCAGTGCATCATCATCCGGATGCATATAATAATGCCTGCGGATGCCGGTTTTTTGAAAGGACAGCCCCTCATACAGCCGTATGGCCGGTTCATTCCGGCTGCGGACTTCCAGAAACATGCGCTGTGCGCCTCTTTCCCGCGCATGCTTTATTGTTTTTAACAGCAGCATTGCTGCAATGCCCCTCCTTCGGTATTGCGGCGCAACTGCGATATTTGCAATCTCTCCTTCATCCGCTGCAAGATAGCAGATGCAGTACCCTGCCACCCTGTCTGCGTCACATGCCGCATAAAACAGGACATGTTCCATGAAAAGCACATCCTGAAAGGACTGCAAAGACCACGGCATGGAAAATATTTCCGCTTCCATGGCAGCAATTTCAGGAATATGCGCGATATCTGCATTTATAATTCTTACATTTAATTTTCCTGTATCTTTCTTATGCATACAGCAGATTTCCTTATTATTTATTTTTTCCAAACCTGTCCGGCAAGCCGGTTTTCACTGCCAGCCTCCATCCGTTCCCGCTCTGCCTGGGACATGCGCAGATATTCCGGACGGTGCTCTGCGGCTGTCTGTATCTTTCCTTCCCGGTAATACTGCATCGCGAGCACTGCCACAGAGGCTGCCCGCTGCTTGTTCAGATGCGCCGGCGCAAATGCATAGGGCAGCGTGCAGTGTTCCCGGATATACGGAGCGTACACGGCTGCACCATCGCCCAGAAAGACAGCGGCGCTTTCCTGTTCCTGAATTTTTCCCAGGATTTCATCAATGCCGGCTGCACGCTGTTCCAAAACCACATGCATCTGGAAGCCCTCAAACCGGTACAGTCCTGTATACACCTGATTTCTCCTGGCATCCATCAGCGGGCAGACAAGCGCCCCGCTGCCGGCCAGGTTATACGCAAGTGCATCCACCGTCGGTACCTGTACCACAGGCTTGTCCAGCGCCATGGCAAGCCCCTTTGCCGTAGCGGAACCAATGCGAAGGCCTGTAAAAGAGCCGGGCCCTCCGGCAGCTGCAACCGCATCAATCGAAGAAAGGTCGAGCTCGAGCATCCGCACAATTTCATCTATCATGGGCAGCAGCGTCTGCGAGTGTGTTTTTTTATAATTTACCGTATACTCTGCAAGGAGATTATCATCTTCTGCAACAGCTGCACTGGCAACGATGCCAGAGCTGTCTATAGCCAGTATTTTCATGTCATTCTCCATTTCCTGTGTACGCCGCACTGCACTCAGGATTCCACACAGATGCGGCGGTAATCAAAGCCTTTTTCCAGATTTTTTTCAATGGTGATTTTCTGGTGTCCGGACGGCATCAGCCCTTCAATCAGCTCCGCCCATTCTACAAGCGTAAACCCGTTCCCGTAAAAGTAATCTTCATAGCCGATTTCTTCCATTTCTTCCAGGTCTGAAATCCGGCAGACATCAAAATGATAAAACGGCATCCGCCCGCCTTCATATACCTGTACGATTGTAAATGTCGGGCTGCATACCGGCTCTGTAATGCCAAGTCCGTCCGCAATGCCCTGAGCCAGTGCTGTCTTTCCGGCTCCAAGCTCCCCGGATAGCGCGCAGATGCTGCCGGGCTTTAGCTCCTGAGCGATTTTTCTTCCCAGCTGTGCCGTTTCTTCGGGGGAATATGTTTCATATACCATTTGCCTTCCTCTTTCCTTCCCGTTTGGAATTTTATAACCGCATTCCGTTTTCCTTCATTTTGAACCGGTATGTTTCCAGGTGCTCTCTGGCAGTCCGGCGGATGGCGTCATATTCCTGCACCACCTGCGCCCTTGGAATAATAAATGCATTGCGCGGATTGATGCAGACAAGAATGTTATGCTTTGTGGCAACAATCCGGTAAACCTGGCTCCATTCCAGCGTGGAGCTCATCCCGCCCTGGGACGTTGTAATGCCGGTATCATCTATGGTATAGTGCAGCGCATTTTTGAAAACAGGCGAACCGGCCACCTGCTGCTTCGAGCGCAGGTAAAGCGTCACCGGCGTATAAACAAGCAGCAGGATACCCAGGGCCGCGCACATCACGGCACGGGATGCATCTGCCTGCCCCCATGCCTTCCCTGCCGCAGCAAAAGCAAGCACCGAAGCAAGCAGCGCCAGATAGCCGCTGGCCGTTGTATATGCATGATAAAGATTGTAACGGTACATATCAATTGTATGAAGCTGAATGTCAAATTCTGTTTTCATATAACTCCTTTTATCCTGATCCATATCCCGGCAGCTGTATTCTGCCAGTACGGATGTATTATCCTGATACCTGCATCCCTTCGCCTGCCGCGTCCAGCTGTCCCGTTAAATCCAGATAAAAATTCACAGAAGTCTGCCTGATATACGGGCTTATCCACAAAATCCCTATGCCGGCCGACAAAACTCCGAGAATATTCCAGCCAGCAAAGCTGACATCCAGCCAGAACCGGCGCATTTTATTTCCCTTCATCAGCTGGCGTGACCTGCGGAATCCTTCTGCCACTGTCATCTGCGGATTATCAATATAGAGCGGGTAAACCAGCCCGAACATATAAAATACATACAGCTGTACAGCCGCTGCCGCAAGGACTGCCACGGCAATCATCAGCCAGGACGACGGTTTTGTGATATCCAGAAGGACAACGCATCCTGCAGCAGGCAGCGCCGGAACAAGCAGGATGGCGGTCAGAATCACTGCGGCCAGAATAAACCTGTCCGGACAGCTGCGGAACGTCCAGAACAGGTCTTTCCAGGTAAACGGCTGGTTTTGTGCCAGACGCAGATGCATCCGCAGCAGCCCGGCTGACAGAAGCTGGCTGAGTATTTCAACGATAACTGCTGCGGCCAGATACATTGCCATAACAGCATCCAGCTGCGGCGACAGCCCGGCCGTAAACGGCGACAGCAGAAGCGCCGGTATCAGGAAGCTGGCCAGCATGGACACAGCCATGACTGTATAATTACCATTTAAAAATTCGCGGGCGAGTCTTTTCAGCTCGCCCGATGTCCGCTTTGTCATAAACATATGCTCCCTCAGGCCACATAGTCAACATTGGCCCCTTTTAAACGAATGGCATCCTGTGCCTTTTTATTTTTCTGGTATGGATTCGATTCATTCGGGTAAGCAATCGAAGTGCTTGTCGTTCCCCCGGCTACATACGATGTTCCGCATTCCGGACAGACAGATGTGCGCAGTGACACGCTGCAGGAAACGACCTTTCCATTATTTTTGGCTGCTTTCTCGTATGCATTCGCAACGTGCTGCTGCTCGTGCGCCTTAACCGTCGATGCAGATGCCTGCGGGGATATATGCCCGGGTGCCTTAAAGGACACGTCTGTTTCATTGGAGCCATCCTGGTATTTGCGCTCCTTGCAGGTCTGGCACTCCGCCGGGGATGATTTGCGTCCGCTTTTTACTTTGTGCTCGTCATCTGTCCCGGCCGGCACCTTTGCTGCCTGCCCTGCGCCATCCGGCTGAATCCGTCCGGACAGCGTGCCCGCAGAACCGGACTGGGACTGTGCGCCTGCATTTCCGGAAAAAGATGCGCCCGCATATGCATATGGATTGTACGAACCGGAAATTCCTCCTATTGTCATATAAATACCTCCTGAATTCTGTATCTGTTTTATAAAAGATATGTTATAATCAGTGTGATTTTAAACTGCAACCATTATATCACATAATCACAGGAATAGAAACAGCAATGAAGAAAACGATAAAAATTTTGTGCAAAAAAACGAACCGGAAAAGAAAACGCACCATCGAGGATGACTTTTTCTTTCTCGGCTGTGCGGTACTGGCCTGCGCTGCTGCTGCCGCAGCGGTTTTGCATATCTGGCCCGGCCTGCGGCAGGTGCTGCGGCTGCCTCCCTGCCTGTTTCACCTGATAACCGGATATTACTGCCCGGGCTGCGGCGGCACGCGGGCTGTCCGGGCACTTTTCAAGGGGCACCTTTTAAAATCCGCCTATTACCATCCCATCGTGCCCTATGCTGCGGCAGTCTGTACAGCCTTTATGGCCACGCAGGCCGCCGAACGCCTGAGCCACGGAAAATACGCCTGCGGCATGCGTTACCGCAGCTGCTATGTCTGGACTGCCGCTGCAATTATCGCTGTTAATTTTATAATCAAAAATGCACTGCATCATTTCTGCGGATTTATATTATAACAGCCAAAAACCGCAGCAGTGAAAAACCGGCCTGTTTCTGCCAGTTTATCACTGCTGCGCAAAGACAGCGTTTCTGCCGGTTTATTCCACAGGCGGCAGCATGGAGCTATAAGCCTCCATCATCTCCTGGTACGCTTCCCAGAACGCTTCCAGGCTTCCGTACTGCACAAGCATCGCAAAAAAAGCCCCGGCCAGCAGCACCGCTGACAGGACAACTGCCGCGCAGCTGACCCAGAGGGCCGTTTTCGCATTCCGCGACATTGTCTGTTCACCGCCTTTGGAAAGCAGCGCAAAGATAATTCCCATAATTCCACAGATAAATGACAGATACACACAGCAGACCGTTGAAACTGCTATGGCACTTAAAACAATAGCGGCTGTTGTCATTGGCACAGAACGCCTGTCCTGCGGCTGCTGGCTGTTCTGGTACATAGATATTCCTCCTTTGCCCGATTCCAAACAGTATAGCACGATGGACGGAAAAAGACAATGCCGGGATTGCACTGAACTATAAGGTTTCTTTACGCAACCCGGAATATATATTTGTTTTCCGCGTTTTTCAATGTGCCGTCTGCAATCCTGTCAACTGGATTTTGAAATGCTTCTATTTTTATCCCCTGCATGCTCCGGTAATCAAACAGGACATTCAAAAGATAATACGCATCCTTTTTCTTTACCGCAAGCTTCATCTGTTCATTGGAAATATATAAGATATCTCTTACCATGCTGGACGTCGTATGCGTCTTTACCTCAAAATAGAAAACCGTTTCGATATCCTTTTGCTGAATGGCCATCCGTATATCATATCCCGGCTGGGCGGCTCCCTGTGCATCCGGATAAGAAATAACAGCGACGCAGCCTGCTTCCCCGTCTTTTGCAAGCCGGATTTCCGCTGCAGACTCCCACACAGGCTCATATCCCTGTCCCATCAGATACTCCCGCAGCTGCATAAACGCATACTGCTCACCCGCTTTTCCAATTTCACGCAGCCGCTTCTGCATTTCATCGGGCTGGTAAAACGCAGAAAGGCTGTCATCATAAATCAAATCGTTTTCGCCATCAAAATGATATGCAATTTTCTGCGCAGGATTTTGCATCCCCGCTTCCTGTGCTTCCACTTCGGCTTTCTGTACCGCAGTCCGCATCTGTACAATCTTATCCATCGCTTCCTGCAGGCTGCCTGTGTCCAGTTCTTCCAGCAGCTTTTCATATTCATTCGCTTTTTTCTGAATCACGACGGCTGCTTTTGCCGTCAGAAGCCGCATCTGGTCTTCCTCTTTCCAAAATGCCGGAAAAAGCCGTTCTGCTTCCGCGTAATGCTCCTGAATCCAGGCTAACAGCTTTGTACAGGACTCCTGATAAGCAATCTCTGCTTCCGATAAATCCTGCTTTGTCAGAAGGCCGTTCACTGCCATGCTGATTTTCTGTGCAAGCTCCATATCCGTACACACATGAAGACACGCATGCATCTGCGTTACCTCCTGGTCCAGCAGCATCCCATAAATGCCGCAGTTGTCATCAAATCCGGCAAACCCTTCTGCAATTTCTTTTAATTCCGGGTGGGTAATCCCATCCTTTTGCAAATCTTCTAAAAAATGCAGTGTTCCATTCTGGTCCGGATAAATATTACTATTAAATTCATTTATATATTCTGCCGCTTTTTGCAAAATCCCGTTATACCAGCGATAAAATCCCCCTTCTGCTGCCCTGGAAAAATACGTTTTGACCTTTGCCAGGCATGACTGGCTGCGGATATCCTGAATGATTTCCTGCAATACGCCCGTATACGCATTTTTCCATAAAAAGCTTTCCGTGTGCTGCGTCAAAGGCTCATATTCCGGCAGCTCCACATGCCATCCTGCGCTGGCAAGGCGGTACAGTTCTTCATCCGGGCAGCAGGCAAGCATCCTGCTCCATGCATGATGCCACGCACTCATGCACCATTCACTGCACGCAGAGAAATTCACTACCCGGAAATTCCTGTTTGAACGCCTGGAAATATAATTATACAGTTCCATAACCGGGTATTCCTGCATCTGCGAAACGCCCGCTTCCAGAAACTCCGGATGGAGCAGCTTTTCCCGGATGCGGATTTTGTCTTCGTTTGCAGGCAGCTGGTCTAGCTCCTCGCTGACATCTTTCAGGCTCTCCGGTATTTCCGATGAACGGTAAAGCTCATAAATCCGGAACAGCTTTCTCTGTTTCCAGTCCATTTCACTCTGGTTTGGAAAAACTGCCATCTCGCCGGAGCTGATTCCAGCTGCTGTCTCACGGTTCTCCATTCCAAGCCGGTACAGCATCCGGCACCAGTCCATGGCAGGCATCCGTGTCTCATCCAGCGAGCCGGAAAGCAGCGTCTGCGCCTGTTCCAGCAGGTCCCTTAACTGTTTTACCTTCTTCTTATGCTGTTCGTAGCCTGCAAAGGCTTCCAGCCAGCCATCATCTCCTTCCGGCGTCAGGCATCCTTTTAATGCGGACAGCAGCTTTTTCACGCCTTCCCGCTCCTTCTGCGTGGGTGCACTTACCAGCCACATCCCGTCCGTTTCCAGGCTGACAGGCCCGGATGATGTCTGAATCAGCGGTTCATGGGACACGATTTCATAAACCGCTTCATACAAATGCGTTTTGACCCAGCTTTCTGACATTTCCTTATCCGGCCTCCACGCTGGAATGGAAACCAGATGCTCCAGCCCCTGGCAGCCGGAATGCGCCATTTCATGCACAAACTGCCCATAAAGACAGACTGCGCGCTGCATAACTGCTTTATTGGCAAGTGCGTCCTTGGAATTTTCATTATCTACCAGCGTTATCCCGCTTCGCGGTTCATTTGTTTTAAATTCCCTGCTGTTGAGTACAGCCGGAAATGGAAATTTTTCTGCACCAATCAGCGGAAAATCCACAAAGATACGCGGAACCGTCTCCGGGATTTTCAAAAACCCTTTCTCTGCATCCATGCATGCTGCAATCGTCAGGTTATCCTGGCAGCCATAAATCATCTGATGCTCTCTCTGCTTCCTTCCAGACGGGCCTTCTGCCGTTTCCTTTATAGCCAGACGCCGGAATGCGCCGCCTGCCGGACCGTCTTCCCCGCGCTCAAACCAGATGGTTTCCACTTCCCCGTTCCGATGATATTCCAGCTCCACGCTGCCAATCTGCCCGGAAAACAGCAGCACATACAATATGGTCTCCCGCAAATCATCCATTCCGGTTTTTGCAATTTTGTAATTGCGCTCCCCTTCTAAGTGATAAATAAAACGGGTATTGAGCGCCTCTCTGTCAAAATCACGGAGTTCTCTTTCTTCATCCGCCTTTTTCAGTTCTTCCATCGTCTGAAAAATGCTTGCTAAAATATCTTCTTTCTGTACACCCCGGCGGTCAATTTTTACAGAAAATGGCTTATACGGAAGCCCTTCATCCTTTAAGACCGACTGGATTTCCACAATCTCGCTTAACTGATACGTTGTCATAAATCCAGTCCCGAACTGGCCAACCGTACTGCCGTCTGGACTTTTGGAAGATACCTGGTTTACAATGGATAAAATGTCTTTTGTGCGAAACGGCATTCCATTATGCGAAAATACCAGCCTGTCTTTATAAAGTGCCGCTTTCACCCGGACTGGCTGGTCCGGGTAAGCCGTATCACGGCTGTTTTGCAGCAGTTCCATAATCCATCTTCTGGCCTGCCCGATATCACTCACATTGCGAATACGGTCCATATGCTGCAGGATTTTCGCCGCTATTCCGTTCTGGTATACTTTTTCAATACTTTGATTGATAATATCGCTGTAATTCATAAATAAAAACCGCCTTTCTTCTTTCGTATTTGTACTGCCTTTTCTATATTCCGGCATTGAATTACTGCTGCTCTTTATGTTCTGTTTCTTTTAATAAATGATACCAGAGCCAGCGGTTTAAAAATGTAACTTCCATCTTTATTTCTTTTACCTGCATCGCATACATGTCAAAGAAGACCGTCATTTCTTTTTTCGCAGTATCATCCAGAAGTAACCAGGATTCTAAATCCCCTGTTTCATCCGGTTTTAAGTATACCCGTTCTGCATAGTCCAAAGACCGATAGCAGTTTTGGCACATCAGCATCGGCAGGCTGGCATTCTGCTCCTGATACCGATGTGATATATATCCAATCTTCAAAAGGGATTTTTCAGCAAGCAGAACCGCACCGCACACCGGACATTTCCTGTCTTCTGCTTTCTTTTCTCCATATCCCCTGGCATGCGCCCATCTTCTCTTTTCCTGTTCCTTATAGCAGATGTCAAATCTTTGAATCAGCACGCTTTTCCGCCAATCTTTCTCTTTGCCTCCTTTCTCATTCCACCGGTTCGCAATTTTTTCTGTCTTTTCTTTTGCTGCATTTTTTCCAGCTTCCTTAAGCTTCGTATGGCTATCCCATCCAGCCAGCTCATCCAGCTCCATAGCAGCCATATCCTGATATGGTTTATTCCCGGCATACTCATACTCATTGCAGTCAAATTGTTCACAAAGCATTTTACCAAATACACGCTCATGTTTCCCGAATAAGATCACAGACAGCTTTCTCTTGCCATTCTCCTCTACACACCCCCAGCAGTATAAATCCTTTATTTTCGTCGGGCAGTCCACAACATACACTCTGTCTTTCACAAATTTTTCAAGTGTCATCTGCCCCAGGTCTTCAAGTGTCGGCTGCCCCAGGATTGCATTTAATATTTTGTTCGCCTGTTTCTTACTGACTTGTTCATCGAATCTATCTTTGATATTTTGGGGAATTTTTTTTACTGCATAGCTCTTATTTTGTACAAATAAAAAGGCTGGTTTCGGGATTTGATTATCTTTGGAACATTTTTTGCTAAAATAATCCTTATCTAATTCTTCAATTATTTCACAAAATCCATTATTCCATAATAATGGCTCATCCTTACCTGTCTCGTTCTCTTTTGAAAAATACTCCTCAAAAAACTTGCGAAACAGTAGCAGCAGCTTGTCTTTTTTGTCTTTTATGTCTTTTATGTCTTTTATGTCTTTTATGTCTTTTATGTCTTTTATGATGTCCTGCACGTTTTCCAGAAATTCCTTCACTCCATCGGCCCAGTCATTCCATCCGTATATATTTAAAACCTCTGCTGCCAGCTTGTCTTTTTCGTTTTTGATATAGTATTCATAAAATTCTTTTTTTCCGATTTCATCCTTTAAGTTTTTCAGATGCTTGATAATCTCATTTTTCAATTCATCAGAATCATCACGGCTGCCTGGCAGGTCGTAAACAACATTCCGGTCTTCTATTACCGGATTACCGGATTCTGCATAATATCCTGGATTCTCGGAAACGTGGCGAGGTAAAATTGTCAACAGCTTGATTTATAAGGATTTCAGTATAAATCCTCGTCACAATCGAATATTTCATAAACATGACGAGGAATGGCTTGTTTCAGGCATTTATGGGCACCTCGTCACGTAAATCCGAGAATCCAGGTAATATGTATCTTTTGTAAGCGGAACAATCTCTGCCCCGGCTGTACTCCCATACAAAATCCCGCCATCATCTTTCATCCATTCCAAAATCCGTTCTTTTATTTTAGGAAACAATTCCTTTGCGCAAAATAACTCTCCCTGAATCTCGTTTAGCCGTTCCCGCCTTTTTTCTTTATCCGAAATCTTTTTCACTTCGACTATTATCCCCTGCACCATGTTTTTTATATCACTGTCTTTCTTATGCAGCGAAACTTTCTTTTCATTTCCGTTTCTTTTATACAGTAAATACGGGGATTCCAATAACTCGTAAAAACATTCTTTAACTGCCTCTGCTTCTGCTGGCGGAAAACCTTTCTCATAAATGCCATCTTTTGAAAAATATGATTTCCGGAATCTGTTTACCATCGGAAAGATATTAACATACCCATCCAAGTCGATTCCATCTGGAAAGATATCTGACTTAAGTTCCCTGTTTCCAATGCACTGATATAATGCACCCTGGTCTTCATCGTCCAAACAGCTCAGCCTAAAAAATACTTGTATAATTTCTCTATACAGCACGCAACGGTTGTTATCTGAAGCATAAGCTTCTTTTAAATCCTGAAACCAATCGACAAATTTTTTCTCATATTCCTCTTTTTCTCCACTCTCTTTAACCTCAGGTATTCTTGTAACAATATAATCTTCTATCGCAGCCTCTATGCTGTTAAAGGGTTCCTTGTCTTTATATCCTGCCTTTTTCAGACGTTCCTTCTCCTCAGAGCTGTATTCTTTCGAATCTAAAATCATGTTCATTAACTTCTTATAATCACTATCTTCCTTATCATTCCTAGCATCATGACCATAATAGGGAAATAAAATTCCATTTTTTTTGCCTGACAAAAATCCATATTTATATGTGTCAAATCCATACAGACCTTCTTGTATATGAAACCAGTTATACATATACTCTGGTAAAATCATAAATTTATCTTGAGAGTTTGAACGAGAATTCTGGTTCTGGTCCCATTGATTCAGGCTGCATGCTTCATAGGCATTACCATTCCTCGTAGTTCTGATAAACGGTACAGACATCAGACACTCTTTCCAGGAAAGTCCCTTCCAGACATCTTTATTCAGGTAATCAGACGGGAAGTACTGGAACAAATTCTTTAAATCTATGATATTTTCCCTGTTTTCATTCCCCGGTTCCTCATTATTAGAGAACTCGCGGAAAATTTTACTAAATGCTGAATTCTCCCCGCACAATGCCGCCTTTAATATTTCTTTGTTCCAGGTTTCCAGATTCGATTCCCCTGCACAGCCCTCCTTCAGGCTCTTTCTGCTGTCATCCAGTTCCAGCAGCGGAATATTGACATAAAATGGAAGATTCAGCTTAAAGTTCCTGACTGGCAGTGTACAGTAAACACATGTCCCGTCGCTGTTTTCCATACAGTCTTTCTTCTCCGGTTTCGGAAATAGAATGGTCATTTCCCGCTTTTTGTCAAACACCTCCTTTTTCTGTTCGCGGCCTGCAGACAGGCGTTTGGCCCAGTACGGATTATGTTTTATGATTTCCTTTATGCTTTCTTCGTTAAATTCCAGTTTATGTTTTTTCTGAATAAAATGCTCTTTCAGGTATGTCTCTTTTGGGAAATCAAACGTTTCACCAGCTATATCAAACTTAAAATTTTCTATCCTGTCCAAAAACAGGTACAGCTGTTTCTCGTTTTCCGACAAAACCCCTTTTGGCAGGCCCGGCATTTCTATCTGTCCATTTCTTCTGTACAGTTCTATCACGGTCCACCCTGCTTCGCCTGTTTCAGCCGGTTTTCCATAATTTACATTCTTCCCATCTTCCCCGGAAAATGCAAATTGCGGAATTGGATAGTACTTCTTGTCATTTTCTCTCCATTCCTCTTTCCCAGGCTCACATATTATCTTATTATTGTCTCCGATTTTAATCTCTGCTGGCCTGTCTTCCAGCGTACATGTAACATCCCTGCTATGAATAACGGCTTTGTAAAAAACATTGTAAATACTTTTAAATCCAGTCCCTTTCCGTCCTTCCCTTGCTTCGCCAGACAGGTCATTGCCCGAATTTCCGCTGGTGCAGACTGCCATAAAATCCCTGACCGAAAATCCCCGGTCCATATATTTCAGCTTCAATGCCGGCTTATCGTCCTGGCTGCCTGAATCAATCGTTATATACAGTGTCTTGTCCTGTGCATCCTCTGGTATATGGTCATTCGCATTTTGCAAAAGCTCGCTCCATATATCGTTATCGCAGCCGCTTTCCGGTCTTTTGTCTATATTGAACTTCGCAGCAAGAGCACAAATATCACGCAGCTGCTCCATCTGCACTTTATCCGCTGAAGTAACCGGCTCTTTTTTTTCTAACAGGTCATTCTTTATCGACTCATGTTCCCTTACAATGTCAAGCCCCGTTTCTATCGAAGCAAGACACTCTTTCGCGCATTTTTCCTCTGCTTCCTTTAAAATAACCGTCCCGCCGAACCTTACATATTCTGTCTTTAACTCTGGCCAGATATAAATATGTTCCACTGCCGGAATGCTCTCGATTTTTTTCAGCACAGCAAATATATGTTCCATCTCTGTATTTTCATCCAGGCTTTCCGCATCCTTATCACAAAGCTTATACTTTCTTTCAAATGACGTTTCATTTAAAGCTTTGCATATTCCCTCTGTCCAATTGTCCTTTGGCGGCAGTTCAAAAAAATTTTCCTTTCCTCTTTCACTTTCTGCATGGCATAAAATACCTAATCTTTCCACCTGCTCCAGGTCTTCCTTTTCAGCCTGTTCTCTAAAATCCCTGTACTTTAAGCCCCATAATGCAATCAGGTTTTTTTTCATCGATTTTTCTTCAGGCCGCTTCGGCTTATTCTTAATCACGCGCTCTGTATAGGCAGGCCAGCCGGTATTTTCTTCACCGCACATGCCTGCAATCCGTTTCATAATTTCTTTCCATAATGCAAACGAGCATTCCGCCTTATCTTTCCAGGATGAAATTATCCCATCCCACCAATTATCTGGCTTTGCATCCGTTTTATTCCAGATTGGATTGTCATAAAACAGCTCCTGAATCTGCCCGTTACCCAGCCTGTTTTTACTTTCTTCATAAAACGCCAGCCATTTATTCGAGCTGTATGCCCCATCGATACCAGCCCAGCCCTTTGCAAATCCGTTTTCCCGGTCAATGCTCATCCAAAACTCTGCGTCTTCCAGAGACCATCGTTCTTCTGCCTTCTCTGTCTGCACCCGGATGACCTTCAGCTGTTTTTCGTATTTTTTGTCTGGCAGCAGCGTACAGACACTGGCTTTTTTGTCTGCCAGCAGCTTCTCAGCCACTCTATCAAAATCTATCGCAAGCAGATGATTGACATACCCGGCTTTTTTGTCTGCCCTGATTCTCGATTCGGACACCCCCAGTGCCCTCACTGCATCCCAGCCTTGTTTTGTCTGTATATTGTATCTGATTACAGAATGGACATCTGAGCCTTCCAGATATGTGAACAGGTCTGCCTCTGTTACCTGATTATCCCTGATTCCCTTTTCCAGTATGCCAGACTCCCACTTGTTAAACACCACTGGCCTGTCTGCAAAGCGAATCCATCCCTTTCCGTCCAGTCTCTGCAGCAGCTCCATATTCTGAAAAATCTGAAATATCCGGTCCCCGTCTTTTTCTTTACAGAATTCATTCAGCCTTTCCACATCCTTGTCGTATTCTCTGCCGTCCGCTTCAAAAAATTGATGGTTGTTTTCCTTATACTGTGGAAGATACGAAAGCACATCCATTCCTCTGTCACGCATATACTCGAACGCTGCTTCCAGCAGGCATTTCCCGCCGTCTTCCCTGGATTCAAATACCTCACGAAACAGCCGCCTGTTCCATTTCGTTGTCTGCCCGTCCATGTCTGCAGCTTCATGGCTGTCTCCTTTCATTTCAGACAGCCACATACAGCTCCGGTCCTCATTCAGTTCAAATGGAATCTGAATGGATAACGGGGCTTTTATTTTCGAAAACGTCGGAAGGTAAGTATACAGGTTCCCTTTTTGAATTTCGTTTTCTCCATCTTTCAGCCCGCAGTCCTGCGGCGCCAGCAGGATAACCGGGTATGTCACGGCCTCTGCGGCGTTTTTGTCTTCCCTGTTAACTTCCCTGTTATATTCATCCTCGTCCGAAAATATTTCTTTGTAATGAGAGCTGTACTCGTCATATGTAAATTTAACGGATTGCTCCACCCGGATGCATTCCAGTGATTCTGTCTCTGTTTCACCGTTCACAACCATCTCGTAATCAATTTTTTCTGTGCCTTTTTTTATCCCCCCTTCTCCTTCGTTTTCTGTACAGTTTCTTTGCATAATCAGTTTTTTGTTTTTATAGGAAATGCTTAACTGGTCAATTTTTGAAGTAAATAAAATCGGACAGTTCTGCAGGATTTTTTCCCTGCTGCATGGTTCTGCCCCATATTTTTTCATCAGTCCGTTGTATACTTCCTCCCCTTGCATGTTTCCGTCTTTGAAATCCAGAATCATTTTCGTCCCTGAGTCATTATTGCCCCCAATCCACTCCGGCTCAAAATTATCCGGAGTAAGCTTGAAATGATAAGGCCCGCTGTGTATGTGAACGGCTTTGCATATGGAAAAAATGGTCTTGAACCCAATTCCTTTCTCGCCGATAATACGCTTCCGCTTTTTCTTTCTCTTATTTGACTGTCCGATTGTCGTAATTGCCAGAATATCTGCATACGTCATTCCCTTCTCTGGATATGATACTGTCATTTTTTTATCCTCAATCACAATCTCCAGCTTTTTTTCAGTCACATTTTCCGGGTACTCGCAGTCATCTGCATTCTGAATCAGCTCATATACATAACGCTGCGGGTCATTGTTGATTTTTTTTGCAAAATCAAGCAGCCTGCTGGAAATATTATTGTCTGTACTTCCCTTATGCCTGTAAGCCTGCAGCAGTTTTATAAATTCTTTTGGAAACTTTTTCCATGAATCATCCTCCATTTCCTCCTGCTCCGATAAAAATTCCCAAAACAACTTCTGACATTCATCTGTCTTAACTTTCTCAAGCGTGTCATCGCTGATGCCGCTGCTGTCACAGAAAAGCTTCTTTACCTCGTCCTTATTCAGAAATTTTTTCATCAAATCTTTTCCAGGCTGCTCCGATATGCCTGTCCCGTTTTCCATTTTCGGTTCCGACTCTAACATGCACCGCTGTAACATCCATTCCAGGTCGTTTCTGACTGGCGTTGTCATACTGCATTTTTTTAATAATTCATCATATTCTATTTCTATAGCTTCTATCTTTGGCATAAAATCCCCTCCTGTTCTTATTCCCGGCCCGCATGCGGTTCTATTTCCCACTCTTTTAAATACTGGAACTGGTCTTTATAATCATCCACGCTTATCTGTGTGCCCTCCGTGCCGGACTCCAGTTTCATCATATCATGGCAATACAGGCATCCTGGTTCTTTCTCTTTATATTTGCGCTTCACATATTCTGTACAGCATTCGATAAACTGCTCCTGTTCGCTTTTATCTCCCCCGTCAGACTTCCCAAACCATTTCTCTGTCAGTTCTTTTATTTGTTTCTTATATCTTTCCAGATAAATCTTCTGTATGCTCTCACCGCTGTCCTTGTCTTCCAGGATATCGATATAAAATTTCGTCAGCCTTTTTTGGGGTTCTCCTGGCATCCCGTCTAATTCTTCATAACAATCCTTCGCCTGCTGCATCCTGTCTAATTCTTCATAACAATCCTTCGCCTTCTTCGATGTCCAGCCCCTTTCTTTTTCTTTAAAATGCCATTCTAAAAATTTTTTTGATATTTCTATCGCAGTTTCTTTTGAATCTCCTGCTGCAGCTCCTGTCGAAGCTTCTTTTGAAGTTTTATCTGCTTTTTTCTGTTTCTCCTGTTCTTCCTGTTCTTTTTGTTTAAAATAATCATCGATATATTGTTTTACGCATTTTTTTATGTATTTGTTGTCATTCTCATTCTGAGGAAGTATATTCAATACAGATACCTTATCCTTTTTGCTGAGTTCTTCTACAATCCGGCACTTTTCTACAATTATCTCCCCAAACAGTCTTTTATCATAACCTTCGTCCATCAGCATATAAAATACTTCCGGCTTATCTTTCTGCCCTTTGCGGTAAATCCGGCCATTGCGCTGCCCAATCCCGGCAGGCGTATACGGTAAATCATAATGAACCAGATAATGGCAGAACTGTAAATTAAGCCCTTCTTTCAACACATCTGAGCAGATTAGAATCGAAGACTCCTGGCATTTCTCAAATGCTGCTTTGTATTCCCTGATTTTATTTTCTTTCGTCTTCCCCGTAATCATAAAAGTCTGATAGTTTTCTGACAGTTTTTCATTTAAATAGCTGCACGTCGTAAGAAAGCAGGAAAATACAATCACCTTCAGATTCTTCTGAGATTCCTTCTCCTTCAGATATTCGAAAAGCTCTTTCAGGCTTTCTAATTTGCTGTCTGTCTTCCATTGTTCCAGCTGGCTGCACAGTTTTTCATAATTATTTTCACCTTTTTCCAGCTGCAATTCATCTTCCTTATCCATCTCATCCAGCTGCAATTCATCTTCCTTATCCATCTCATCAAAATGCCCGTCTTCTTCCACATACTGTTTCAGTGAATAAAAAGAACTGGACGATATGCGTTTTAAGAATCCTGTCTCTTTTCCATATTTACCCCTATAAATTTCATCAATAATCTCACGCTCACAGCCACTGGCTTCTATCATGTCTCCTGGTTGGCCATTCTTCCCACATCCGCCTCCAAACCGGATGCTGAGTATCTGGTCATAGCAGTTCGCCTCTGCCTGTAACGTCGTGGTTACAGCATATTCTGCCTGTTCATCGCCACGCAGCAGCTTCTCGATATTTTTGTAATCATGCTCACTGTTAAAAACAGGAGTCGCTGTCATAAAAATCCGGAGTTTTCCCCGGTCCGGTTCTTCCCCGTTTTTCCTGCGTTCCATCTCGCTGATACAGCTCCACCGTTTTCCTCCGTTTCGGATGTAATGCGCCTCATCAAGAATCAGGACGTCATAAGGATAAATAATCTCAAGCTTTTCTTCCTGGCTGCCTTCCCGATTCGATGTAAAAAAAGAATACGGCACAATGCTGATTTGCCCCAAACTGCAGTTTTTCTGATAATTTATTGCACTGATTCCAAAATATTCTGCCAATTCTAATTCCCAGTTTTCGCAAAGCTTCACCGGACATAAAATCAGCACTGTGCAGTCCGGATTCGTGTACAGCAGTTCCCGCAGAATAATTCCGGCTTCAAAGGTCTTGCCAACACCGACCTCATCCGTAATCAGCAGATTTTTCCCGTTCCACTCATATGCTCCATTTTTCCATTCCATAATCTTATGAAACGGACGGTACTGGTAAGGATTAAACAGCGCTTTGCTGTTAAACAGCGATTTTGGTACCTTCATTTGATTCTTTTCTTCCATTTTATACATCCCCCTTATTTTTACGGTATACACACAGAACCTGAAATAACATTACTCTAAATCATCCTTCACACAGACTCTGCATTCCAAAATATTTCATCCAGACAGCAAACGCCGTCTTATGCAGAACCGCGCCGTCTTCCTGTCTATGCGGGAACCACTCTGTCCCGTCCTTCTCTCTGGCTTCCTGGTTCTCCTGGACCGGGTTCTTCTGGTTCATGCATTCACAAAATCTGTCCTGGTAACGGGCGAACGCCTTCTGTTTCCCATCTGCTTCCCCCATCGACTCTTTTACTTCTCCAAACGCTGCTATGACAGCTGCCAGCAGTTTATAGTTTGGATAAAAGTTTTTTACAGCCATTTCGATATATGCATCCAGCCAGTTTTCCAAAAATGATACATACTGCTGCCTGTCTTCTTCCTGCAGCAGCTGCCTGTCTTTCCAGTGCTGGAAGCATTCCCGAAAGAACATTGCATTTGCATCTTCCCCCTTCCCCGCCTGCCTTTCCAGATTTAAAAAGTCCCATCCGTACCATCCCAGCGTCTTTACCAGAAAGTCCGCCATAAACCGGCATCCTTCTTTCCATGTACGTTCTTGAATAAGCAGCAAAGACAGCAGCGCAAACTCCGTTATCTTTTTTTCTTCCCCTTCCCTTCCAATTTCATTACGGCATATCTGCAGGGCATCACTGTAATACTCTGCAAACAGCTTAATCTCACCATTCAAAAACAATAAAACGATACGGTTTTCCTTCGTATAAACTCTGCCGAGGCTTGTAAACCTGTTCCACCCGCCCCCTATCCATTGGCCGCAGTTATCTTCGCGCAGCTCCTTGGGCAGGTTTTTTATCCTTTCTGACGCATGGCGGCAAAACAGTTCCGGCTGCGGAGACATCCTGTAAGCAGCAAGATAATTTTCCGGTATCATATCCAGGAAAAACGCAAGCTCATAAAAATTCCCTGCTTTTTTTTCATCCCCCGCACAGGCAGCGGCATGGGCGATTCGAAATGCAATCTGGCTGCACTTACTGCTTTGTCTGTGTTCTTCCCAGCCCAGCGCTTCTTTCCCGACCGCAATCATCTTCCCATAGTCACTGCCCGGTATGAGATTCATTGCTTTTAAATATAAATCCAGATATTCCTTTTCGTCCAGGTAACGATTCGAAAAGATTGGCTCTGTTTTCTCAATCCGTGCCTGTTTTATAATTTCATCCACCTGTTTACAGGTAAAAAAAGAGCTTTGAAGCATCTGGCCCGCTTTATCATTTCCCTGTCTTGCTTCTTTCCTTAAGAATTCAAGCCATGATACCCAAAATTCCGGCATATCCGCAAGCGGCGGCAGTCCGGGCAGTTCTGAAAAATTCAAATACTTGCTGTTATCAGAAAAACTGAAATCATATGTTGTACGAACCATAACCTGGTAAACAGCCTGCACCCTCTGTTCTTTTTTTGCCGTACAGTATACCGCATAGCATGCATAATTATACAATTCATCCAGATTTTCTGTCACCAGCTTCCCTGCAATCAGTTCTTTCAAATCAAGAAAGCAGTATTGTGCTGTACGCACAAATACTCTTGTATTCAGCATCAGGGCAAAGAGACGCACTGCCTGCCCGTACATTCCATGAGAAACGCATTCCCGCATCAGGGCCGCGCTTTCTTCATAAATCTTTCCAATGCCGCATTTGTCACAGTAATGACATTCATATTCAAATTCTTCAAATTCGTTGCAGTACCAGCCCTCTGCATGCAGACACAATTCCGTATTATCAATCTTTGCAAACAGCCCTTCCAGTCTCTGATACTCTTTGTGTAAATCCATTTCCCATACCCCCTGTTTTTTATATTTGTGCCTCGTCAGCACCGGCAGCTTCCTTCTCTTCATGATACCACAGCCATCCGTCAGTTTCATCCCTGTAACTAAGAAATCGTATTGCAGGGCTGCATTCCAAAATATTTCATCCAGGCAGCAAGCGCCTTTTTATACAAAACCGCGTTGTCTTCCTGTCTATCTTTCGTCCAGGCAGCAAGCGCCTTCTTATATCGAACGGCTTCGTCTTCCTGTCTGTGCGGAAACCACTCTGCCCATCCCTCCTCTCTGGCTGTCTGGTTCCCACGGTTCATGCATGCACAGAATCTGTCCTGGTACCGGGAAAATGCCTTTTGTTTCCCATCTGTTTCCCCCATCGACTCTTTTACTTCCCCGAATGCTGCTATGACAGCTGCCAGCAGTTTAAAGTCGGCATGAAAATTTTTTGCAGCCATTTCGATATAGGCATCCAGCCAGTTTTCCAGGTATAATACATACTGCTGCCTGGCTTCTTCCAAAAGCTGCTGCCTGTCTTTCCAGTGCTGGAAGCATTCCTGAAAGAACGTTACATTTGCTTCTTCCCCCTTCCCCGCCTGCTTTCCCAGCCATACAAAACCCTGCCTGTACCAATCCTTTGCCAGAAATTCTGCCATAAACCGGCATCCTTCTTTCCATGTACGTTCTTTGAAAAGCAGCAATGACAGCAGCGCAAACTCTGTTATTATTTTTTCTTTCCCTCTCATGTCAGCTCTATTGCGGCATATCTGCAGGGCTTCACTGTAATACTCCGCAAACAATTTCATCTCACCGTTAAGAAACAATAAAACGATACGGTTTTCCTTCGTATAGATTCTCCCGCTTTCTGTATAACTGTTCCACCCGCCCCCTATCCAGCAGCTGCGGTTATCTTCGCACAGCTCCTTGGGCAGGTTTTTTATCCTTTCCGACGCATGCCGGCAAAACAGTTCCGGCTGCGGAGACATCCTGTAAGCGGCAAGATAATTTTTCGGTACCATGTCCAGGAAAAATGCAAGCTCATAAAAATGCCCTGCTTTGTTTTCATTCCCCGCACAGGCAGCGGCATGGGCTATTCGAAATGCAATTTCACTGCATTGTATGCTTTGCCGGTATTTCTCCAGGCCCAGCGCTTCTTCCCCGACCGCAATCTTCTTCCCATAGTCGCTGCAAGGTATAGCATCCATGGCTTCTAAATATAACTCCAGATATGTCTTTCTGCCCCAGGCTCTCCCATAACCCAGAAAAAATGGCTTTATTTTCTCAAGCCGCGCCTGTTTTATCATTTCATCCGCCTGTTTACAGTTTAAAACAGATTTTTCAAGCATCTGGCACGCCTTCTTGTTTCCCTGCCCTGCTTCTTCCCTTAAGAATCCAAGCCATGACGCCCAAAATTCCTGCATATCCGCAAGCGGCGGCAGTCCGGGCAGTTCTGAAAAATCCATATATTTATGATTATAAGAAAGCCCGGAATCATCTGCCTTACCAGACATAACCTGGTATACAGCCTGCACCCTCTGTTCTTTTTTTGCCGTGCAGTATACCGCATAGCATGCATAGTTATACAATTCATCCAGGTCTTCTGCCACCAGCTTCTCCTCAATCATTCCATTCAAATCGAGAAAGCGGCATTGTTCTGCCCGCACAAATATCTTTGTATGCACCATCAGGGCAAACAAGCGCAATGCCTGCCTGTATATTCCATGAGAAACGCATTCCCGCATCAGGGCCGCGCTTTCTTCATAAATCTTTCCAATGCCGCATTCATCACGGTAATCAAATTCATATTCAAATTCTTCAAATTCATTGCAGGACAAAAAACACTCTGCATGCAAAAACAATTCTGTATTATCAATCTTTGCAAACATCCCTTCCATTCTCTCATACGCTTTGTGCAAATCCATTCCCCATACCTCCTGTTTTTTTATATTCGTGCCTCAGCAGCACTGTCAGCTTCCTTTGCTTTATGATACCAGTACTATCCGCCAGTTTCATCCCTGTATCTCGGAAATCGTATCTGGCACGAAATATTTTTATATCCGCACCTCAATTTCTTAATTACAGGGATGCGTTTCAGCTTTTTTTATGATAATCTGGCATCATATCACAGCAAACACCAGACTTTCATTTACAAAGGAGGCTATATGGACCATTTAAAAACGAAAAAATCAGCACAGTATCAGGAGTTGAAAAACAGAATCTTCACACAGATTCAGAAAAATTATATTGACAGCAGCGCGAAGGCGAACACCGGGCAGCTGAAATTCTTTAAAGGCCTGCTCACCGGAAATCTCGCTGTTGCGATTAAAAAACGATTGAGAAAAGAAAGACGTTTCCTTCATTATCTGGAAGAAAATATTTTAGAGGATGCCAGCGAAACCATTTCCTTTTTTGACAAAGAAAAAAACTGGGAAGCTTTCCTGTCTTCTCCATACTGCCCCAGCCCGGAAATCTATAACACCGCGTTTAACGAAGCAGACTTTCAGATGCCGCGCTTTCTATTGATACAAAAAGCAGAGAAAAATATGGAAAAGGAATTTCTTTATTACTATCACTATGCTGATAACAGGAATTTGACAGATGACAGCAAAAGCTCGAAAAAAGATGATGCGTATATTAATCTGCTGTTTAGTACTGCCTTTTATGAAATCTGCCTATATGAATTTGCCAAAATACTGCCCAGATTACCGGAACCAGACACCAGCATGCAGGAATCGCAGACCTTAGGCAGTCTTTCCCCGCAAATCTTTTCTGATGATTTACCGAAGGACCGGGAGGAATCGTTAAAGCTGCTGGACTTCCTCATAACAGATTATAAGAAAATACAGCTTAAAGCCCTGATCATGTTTTTTTACAATTATTTTATTATGCAAACAATGAATCTCTATGCCATGCTGCGCATGATTGCCATCATCGAATACGTGGGTCTTCATGCCACAGACCCGAAAGCAGGCGATGCAGACAGCCTGGCACCAGAAGGACTGGCACAAACAGAAGCAAATTTCTGGATGAAGCTGCAGAAGAAGTGGGAAAAACAGGGAACGCGCTCTCTGTTTACTTACACAATCATTACCAATCACCTGGAAGCATACTGCAAAAAATTTACCAGTATGTATCAGAAATACAATATTTCCAGCCATCTCCATCCTGATTTGAAACCACCGTATACAGAGGATTTTTACAGATGTGAAGCAGATATGCACTGCTATATTAAGATATTGGAAAAACGCTCCCGGTTTTTCCAGCGGCTGACCTGGAACAAAACATCATCCTGCCAGGCAGATTGTAAAAACCAGCCAGATAAAAGCATCAAAACGGAATTCGAACAGCTGGAAAATGAGCTGCTGGACGCTGCCGGACAATTTGCAACACCAATCGTGTTTGCGACAAAAGCTATCATGGATTTAAAATAAACTGACAGCATGCCAGATTCAGGTCCATTCCTGCTGTTCGAAACTGCAAAAAATTTAGCTGGGACAGTTCCTAAGCAAAATATATACAAGATATCGTATAGAAGAATGATTTATACCAGCTATATCTTGTATCATTTTTCTTAATGCGACAGCCCCAGCTCCGCATGCGCTTGACTAGCACGCATCCATTAACGTATAATAGCCTTATTCTGTGTCCCGGCCTTCCAGCCGCAGGCTTTCCGCCGCACACAGATGCGTATGCGGATTCATACGCAAAATTTACAGAAAGGTGCATGCCATGCATGCGACAAGCAGAATACGACCATGGACATTATCAAGACTTTAGCACAGGAACTGCAAATCCGGGCGGGACAGGCCGAAGCGGCTGTCAGGCTCATCGATGAGGGAAATACGATTCCGTTCATCGCACGCTACCGCAAGGAAGCAACGGGCTCCTTAAACGACGAGGTACTGCGCCAGCTTTCGGAACGGCTGGGCTACCTGCGGAACCTGGAAGATAAAAAGCAGCAGGTCATTGCCAGCATTGAGGAGCAGGGAAAACTGACCACAGAACTGAAAGCCCAGATAGAAGCCGCCCAGACACTCGTTGTGGTCGATGACCTGTACCGGCCGTACCGGCCGAAGCGCCGGACAAGGGCCGCCATTGCAAAAGAAAAGGGACTGGAGCCGCTTGCTGATATTATCCGGCTGCAGATGACAGGAAAGCCGCTCGAAGAAGAAGCCCTTGCATTTATCGACGAAGAAAAGGGCGTGGGCACGGCATCCGATGCGATAAACGGCGCTTCGGATATTATTGCCGAAGCCATTTCCGATGAAGCAGATTACCGCATCCGCATCCGCGAAATGACCGTGAAAAAAGGCATGATAGCTTCTGCTGCCAAAGACCCGCAGGCGGAATCTGTCTATGAGATGTATTATGAATTTTCGGAAGGCATCTCGAAAATTGCCGGACACCGCATCCTGGCGTTAAACCGCGGCGAAGCAGAAAAAGTGCTGACTGTCAAAATCGAAGCCCCGCAAGAGGATATTATCCGGTATCTGGAAAAGCAGGTCATTGCCCGGGACAATCCTTATACAGCGCCTGTATTAAAAGCCATCATCGCAGACAGCTACCAGCGCCTGATTGCTCCGGCTATCGAGCGCGAAATCCGCAGCAGCCTGACAGAAACCGCCGAAGACGGCGCCATCCGCGTATTCGGCAAAAACCTTGAGCAGCTTTTGATGCAGCCGCCGATTGCCGGACAGGTCGTGCTTGGCTGGGACCCGGCGTTTCGTACCGGATGCAAAATCTGCGTGGCAGACCCGACCGGAAAGGTATTAGATACGACGGTGATTTACCCGACACCCCCGCAGAACAAGGTTACAGAATCCAAAGCAGTTATCCGGGATTTGATATATAAATACAATGTCACTTTAATTTCACTCGGAAACGGAACTGCTTCCAGGGAATCCGAGATGATAATTGTGGATTTATTAAAGGAGCTGGACCGTCCGGTACAGTATGTGATTGTAAACGAAGCCGGGGCTTCGGTGTATTCCGCAAGCAGGCTTGCCACCGAAGAATTTCCGAATTTTGATGTCGGGCAGCGCAGTGCGGCATCCATGGCCAGGCGCCTGCAGGACCCGCTGGCGGAGCTGGTCAAAATCGACCCGAAATCCATCGGCGTCGGGCAGTACCAGCACGACATGAACCAGAAAAAGCTGAACGAAGCTTTATCCGGCGTCGTCGAAGACTGCGTAAACAAGGTCGGCGTAGACCTGAACACTGCCTCTGCTTCCCTGCTGGAATATATTTCCGGCATTAATAAAACGATTGCCCGCAACATCGTTGCATATCGTGAAGAAAACGGACGCTTTGAATCCCGCGCCCAGCTTTTGAAGGTTGCAAAGCTCGGCCCGAAGGCCTATGAGCAGTGTGCCGGATTTACACGCATTCTCCATGGAAAAAATCCGCTGGATGCAACAGCTGTGCACCCGGAAAGCTACGAAGCTGCCAAAAAGCTGCTGTCCCGGCTCGGCTATGAACCGCAGGATATTACAGCCGGAAACCTGAAAGGCATCTGCAAAAAAATCAGGGATTACAAAAAGCTCGCTTCCGAGCTGGAAGTCGGTGAAATTACGCTGCAGGATATTGCAAAGGAACTGGAAAAACCAGCCCGTGACCCGCGTGAGGATATGCCAAAGCCGATTCTGCGCAGCGATGTGCTGGAAATGAAAGACCTGACGGAAGGCATGATTTTAAAAGGAACTGTCCGCAATGTCATTGATTTTGGCGTCTTTGTAGATATCGGCGTGCATCAGGACGGACTGGTACATATTTCCCAGATTTGTGACCGTTTTATTAAGCATCCGCTCGAAGCCGTGCATGTAGGAGATGTCGTAGACGTAAAGGTAATGAGCGTTGACCTTGCCCGCAAACGGATTCAGCTGACCATGAAGGGCATCTGACCAGGCTGCTGCCAGGCCCGGCAAAGACTGCAGGATAAGCAGGCGGAAGCTTTGTAAATACAGACAGGAAAGTGCCCTGCGCAGCCTGTGGATGTGAGAAAATAAATCTCTGCATATCCAGGCATCGCAGGGCACTCCCCCTTTTTGTATGTCAATACCACTTACATTTCGATTTTTATTTCGATTTATATTGCTATTTAATGAAAACGGATTCTCTGGATTATTCCAAGCGCAGCCGCTTTCTGTTCAAAGTCTTCCTCTGTCAGAAGCCCGGTCACAAACCCGGTCTCACCGGAAATTTCCGGCACTTCCACATATTCCACGGTGCCAAATACGTTTTCTGC